>AP72_2010_repI_A001DRAFT_1000090_pt1 | contig 18392 bp, 13 predicted proteins | sample AmaPasrepliIA001_FD_9535 | JGI IMG/M metagenome (IMG submission 9535)
CTTTTCAATTCGTTCGCGGCTACTGCGACAGACAGGCCCGCCCGCTACCGCAGGCGGTTCTGACACATCCGCTCGCTACCGCTCGCGGTTCTGTAACGTTACTGCCGGCGTACTGCCTACTGATTTTATGGCTGCAATTCAAACTGATATCGAAGTCGAGCCGGCGCAACGAAACACGCTGGTAAACGAAATCCTGGCAATCGGGTTAGTCGCCTTGGCATTGTTGCTCGGGCTGTGTCTCGTGTCCTACAACCCGAACGATCCTTCATGGAACGCCGCCGGCGAAACAGCAGCGCGCAACTGGGTCGGCGTAATTGGCGCCAACGTCGCCGCGGCCCTCTTTCAAACGATCGGCCTGGCCGGCTACCTGCTTCCGCCGCTGACCTTAGCCGCGGCCTGGCGGCGTTTTCGCTCGCGACGAATCAATGCACCCGTCCTGAGATTATCAGGGTTAGTTATTCTGGTGCTGTCATCAGCCGCGCTGCTGTCATTGGCAAATATCAAACCTTTCTTCGACCGGAGCTTCAACGCTGGCGGCTTAGTCGGCGCGTTGATTGGGCGAGAGTTGGTCAGCGGCCTGAATACGATTGGCGCCACAATTCTGCTGGCTGCAGTCGCGGCCACCGGACTGTTAATGGCGACAAACTTCTCGTTTACGAACTTCTTTCAAAAACTGGCCTCAGCGATTGGCAACCGTTTCGTTGCCCTGCGCAGGATACCGCAAAGAATTCGCGCCTGGCGTGAGGCCCGGCGCACAAAACGTGCCGAGTGGGCGACCTTAAAGCTTCAGGAAAAAGCGGCAGCTGAATCCGAAACCGTATCCGCAGGTGAGATCACTTCCCAGCCGCGCACGCAAATCAGATCCACTGATCCGGAATTGGCCGAAGCCTTCGCCTCATTCACCGCCGCCAATTCAGCTCCGGCAAAAACCATGTCCGCGGCCGCAGGCGCAGCCAGCGCGCCGCCAAAGCGCGCTGCGTGGGCCACACGTGAAAAGACCGAAGCGGCCGAGACTGCGGTGGTCGAAGACATGGTCCGCGAGGCGGCCGTGAAGCGCAAGACCGAGACGCCGGCCAACGGCAGTTTCGATTTCAGCGGCCAGCGCCGCGTGTCTGCCAAGACTGCCGGCTCGGATTATCAACTGCCTGCCGTTGACTTGCTCAACGAACCGCAGATGCGCCGCGAACAGGCTGATGATGAATTGCTTGGCATGGCAACCAAGCTCGCTGAGAAATGCCGTGAATTCAACGTGACGGGTCAAATAAAGTTCATCTGCCCGGGGCCCGTCGTAACTACTTACGAGTTCAAACCCGATCCCGGCGTGAAATATTCGCGAGTTACTGGCCTGGTGGACGATCTCTGTCTGGCCCTGAAAGCTGAATCGATTCGCATCGATCGCATGCCCGGCAAGCCGCACGTCGGCATCGAGGTCCCGAATCCACGCCGCGAGACAATTTTCCTGCGCGAAGTGATTGAGTCCCGCGCCTTCAAGGAATCGAGTTCGAAGCTCACCATAGCCCTGGGAAAAACAATCGATGGTCTGAATTACGTCAGCGATCTTGCCAAGATGCCTCACTTGCTGATTGCGGGCACGACCGGCTCAGGCAAGTCTGTAGGCGTGAATTCTCTGCTACTCTCAATTCTTTATCGCGCCCGCCCGGATGAGGTGAAATTGATTCTCATCGATCCTAAGCGCCTCGAACTCGGGCTTTACGAAGACATCCCGCACCTGGCGACCCCGATCATCGTCGATCCGAAACCGGCGGCGCGCGCGCTGCGCTGGGCGGTCGGCGAGATGGAGCGCCGTTACAAAGAACTCGCCGGCTGGGGAGTACGCAATATCGATGGCTTTAACGCCGAGCGCGAGCGCCGCAATGCGGTTAAGGATTACGACGAAAACGGCGAACCCTGGACGCGCATGCCGTTCATCGTCATCATCATCGATGAACTGGCGGATCTGATGATGACCTCAGGTCATGATGTTGAAGACTCAATTACGCGTCTCGCACAGATGGCGCGGGCGGTGGGAATTCACCTGGTGCTGGCGACACAGCGCCCCTCGGTCGATGTCATCACCGGACTAATCAAAGCCAACTTCCCCTCCCGCATTTCTTATCGCGTATCGTCCAAAGTTGATTCGCGCACCATTCTCGACACGAACGGCGCCGAGCATTTACTCGGCAAAGGCGACATGTTGTTCTTACCGCCCGGCTCTTCGCGTCTGTTGCGCGTGCACGGGGCATATGTCGACGAATCGGAAATCAATAAGATCGTTTCGCACATCAAGGCGCAATGGGAGCCCGATTACGACGAAACGATTACCCAATCCGACGAAGAGGCAATGGGCCTGGAAGACTCGGGCGGCGATCGCGACGAATTGTTTGAAGACGCTCTCCGCATTTGCGTCGATATGAAGCGCGCTTCGACTTCTGTCCTGCAACGGCGCTTGCGAATCGGTTACGGACGCGCGGCTGCGTTGCTGGATCAAATGGAGCGAGAAGGCTTAATCGGCAAAGCGGACGGCGCTCGTCCACGTCCCGTGCTGCAGAAAGCATTCGAGCTGGTTGGCGAATGGGATGAACAGGAAGCAGCCTTACCTTAACGGGAAAAGAATTTCGATTAAGACCGCGGATTGTTTTTTGTGCTCTCCCTTGGGAAAAGGTTCTGTGAGGGCTTGAGCGATCCACGCCATGACATACAAGCGCTGGATGGTTTCGCTTGAAAAGCGAGCTCATCTGGCGCAGACGACCTAACTCTTACACCTTTGACGCCAGCACCCGCCCCAGCGGGAGAAGGCAGTAAGCATTCGCACAACTCATGTTCATGCGGGGCTACGATTTTGGATGAATAAAGCAGGTCTTCCTTCCACAGCTTCTGTGGAAAAGCTTGTGAAGATCGCACAGTTCCGTGTTACAACTTTCTTAAGCACAACACTTCCAGCAAAATGCACTCGCGAGCGGCAATTCAACATTCCTCGTCGTTTCAATAACTTGCATCCGTGAAACACGGTCTTGCGGAGGGGTAGCGCGGCGCGGACTGATCGACGAACTTGCACGACCAAGGTCATCGTTTCGTGTAAATTCGTGGTTTCAAATTCCAGCACCCGAGATCGGATGCAATCGAACCACGAACGAATACGAAAAGAGGTCCTCCTTTCGTGTCATTTCGTGATTCAAACTCCGGGACACCATATCTTGATGAGTTGAAGCCACGAACAACCGAACGAAGTCTCTTAAGTTCAGGTTCAGAGCTATTGATCAAATAATTCATCGGGCCTATAAATATCTGCGTTCGCCGTCAACGTTAGTCAACTTCGATGTCAACCTCTTTTTCAGCGCCGTCACATCTCCCTTCTCAGGGGCTAATAATTGTGCTCCTGCTCGTAATCGGTGTCGCTGGATGCATGAAACGAGATTTTACGCAAAAAATTAATCCTGCGCCCTCAAAACTAACGGCTACCCAACAGACTTCGTCACCGCGAATCAATATCAACACCGCCTCCGCTACGGAATTAGAAAGGCTGCCGGGCATCGGCAAAGCTCTGGCCGGACGCATTGTCGAGCACCGTGAGAAGTACGGACCCTTCCGCCGGCCCGAGCATCTGATAATTGTGCGCGGCTTCAGTGACCGACGCTGGCGCGCCCTGCACGAGATGATCACTGTTGAGTAATGCATGATTTGACGCAATTGCGGAGGTCAGCGCGTGAGATCTTTGATCATGCCCTGCGCGCTGTCGATCCTCTCTCTGCCATGCGCTCGGTGGTTCGCGTCGAAAAATCGATAATAAATGTGCGCGAAGTCTCCTTCGATATCGCGGCGCGAGAGATCTACGCAATTGGCATCGGCAAAGCCGCCGCCAAAATGGTCGCAGGGTTGAACGAGGCCCTCGGCACCAGACTTACGGCCGGAGTTCTCTGTACCAATGATGCCGGAATAAATGACAGCAGTTTAGGGCAGCCATGGCGTACTTTTCGTGGCGGCCATCCTGAACCAAACGAGGCCAGCCTGGCTGCCGCCCGCGCCTGCTTCGATTTGCTCACGGCAGCTGACCAGGCACGCGCGCTGGTGATATTTCTGATTTCTGGAGGCGGCTCGGCGATGATCGAAGCGCCGGCCAGCGAGCGTATCTCACTCTCAGATCTCCAGGCCGCCAACAAATTGCTGGTCAGTTCCGGCGCGTCTATTTCGGAAGTGAACGCCGTGAGGCGGGCGTTCTCGGCCGTGAAGGGTGGCAAACTGTCCGCACATGCACCGAACTGCGATCAAATCACTCTAATCGTTTCTGATGTTCCGGAAGGCGAAGAATACAATGTCGCTTCCGGTCCTACGATCGCTCCCGGCAAAACGTTGCTCAGCGCCGGTGAGGTAATTGACCGCTATCAACTGCGTGGTGAATTGCCCTCATCTGTAGTTCGCGCCATCGATAAACAACCCAGGCTGCTGCCAGTCTCCGCTTCGCGCAGCGAACGCCTGGTGCTGCTCAGCAATAAGGATGCTCAGCTGGCTGCGGCTGAAGCGGCCCGGCGGCACGGGTTCATCGCGGAGGTGGCTCCTGAGATTTCCGATCAACCGATAGACCAGGGCTGCACGAAGTTGCTTGAACGCGTCGCAAAACTGCGCGTCAAGGCCTCACCTGACAGCCGTGTCGTCTGTCTCATCTCAGGCGGAGAATTCAGCTGCCCGGCTAAAGGTGGCGGCCTTGGTGGACGCAACCTGGAAACCGCGCTGCGGCTGGCAAGACTTCACGCGAGATCAGACCAGGCGGAGCGATTTGTGGCGCTCTGCGCCGGCACTGACGGCATTGATGGGAACAGCCCGGCCGCCGGAGCTATCAGCGATGACACAACGCTCGAGCGAGCGAGCGCTATAAGTTTAAATGGTGAAGACTTTCTCGAACGAAGCGATTCTTATTCATTTTTTGCCGCACTGGGTGATGCGATTACAACCGGCCCTACTGGTACGAACGTGCGCGATCTGCGGATTCTGTTAGCAGGGTAATCCGCGCCTTGACTCTGCCCTTCGGCAGGGCATATAACCGCTTGGACGTGGCAGCTCAACTCGAACATAACGAAACCGCCAACTCAGGTTCTCTTTCATTCAAAGATCTTAGCGATGCTTTGCAGGGACTGAAGACCGTTCCTTCGCTCCGAGAGATTAACCAGTTGATCGAGCGCACGCGGTTTGATGCGGATGAAGTCCAGCCCTACCTTGGATTTAAGACGGGCAACTATTCGCGTCACCGGGTAATGAAGAATCAGTTCGTGGAGATGTTGGTGCTTTGTTGGAAGCCCGGCCAGCGGACGCCGATTCACGATCATAACGGATCTCATGGCGCGGTGTTCGTGCAGCAAGGCATTCTTTGGGAAACAACTTTCAATTACCAGCCGGAAACGGGCCTCGAATATAAATCACATCGAGAGTTGCGCGCCGGTGGCCTCACCGGATCTGAGGTTCCGGACATTCATCAACTCGGCAACCCCGACGTGAGCGGCCGCGACCTGGTCACCATTCACATCTATGCTCCGCCGCTGGGCGTGCTGAAGACTTATAAGCTCGGTAGCGCGACGATAGACCTCTACACCCCGGCCGAGCCTGATTTCGTGTAACTCTTCCAGCGCAAACGGACTTTCGCATCACCGAGAGAGATCTAGAGTCATATCCTTGGAGTCCTTTAGATTTCACCGCGGCGAACCTGGAAATGGAGTCCTCAAGGACAATCCACGAAATACACGAAAAAAGTTCGTGTTTGTTCGTGTGGTTTCGTGGATCGTTGCTCAACGAATAGTAAGGATGTAATAACTTTTCACTGCGGAACAAAGGTGCTCACAGTGAACTGCTTCCCATCGGTGACCACGCTGATCGTTCCCTTCTCACCGGTGGTCATCACCTGCGCGCCGCTGGCCCTCCAGCGGTCAACGACTTCCCTGTGCGGATGTCCAAAAATTGACGTACGGCCAACGGAGATGACCGCCACTGAGGGCCGCGTCGCATTGATAAACTCCTGGGTGGACGACGTCCGGCTGCCATGATGTGCGACCTTTACCAGGTTGCATTGCAGGTCTTCGCCTTCATTCAAGAGTCGGGCTTCGGTCTCTTTCTCGATGTCGGCCATAAACAGAATTGTTTCAGCTCCATACCGAAGCCGCAACACGGTGCCGTCGTTGTTCCGCCACGGCGACCCGCCATCTTCAGCCGGCGGCGGCCAGAGAACGTCAAGGGCGACATCCCCAAACCTTAAGATATCTCCGGCGCCAATTCGTTCGATGGGGACATTCATTGATTTCATGTTGGCGGCGAATCGAACGTATTCCTGCTCAGCATTCGGGCTTCGGGACACAATCGCCGCACGCACTTTAAAATTACGGGCGACGTCGTTAAGCCCATCGATGTGATCAGCATCTGCGTGCGTTGGCAGGATGTAGTCGACGCTGTCCATGCCGCGGGACCAAAGGAATTCAGACACCACGCGTTCACCAATGCTGCGCGTGTCGCGCTCAAACGGTTTATCGCCTTCAGGCTGATCTCTCTTCCAATCAATGTTGGGACGGCCACCGCCGTCAATCAGCAACGTGGCACCGTCCGGCATCGTAACCAGTGCTGAATCGCCCTGACCCACATCAAGAAAGTCCACATGCAGCCGGCCATCGGCGTTTTCCGCGCTCCACGGATGCGCGATCACGACTGACAGCAGGAGAGCCAAGGCGGCCAAAGATATTTTGACGGTCAAAGGTCGCGGCCGAGGCTCGGCTTCACTCATGAATTCTGGCCTTAGCGGATTCCATCGCCGCAGTGCAAATGCCAGCCAGCCCAGAATACCGAGATAGAGAACATAGACGAGGAGCGCGACTCCGCGGTAATGCGGAATCCGAATTGAAGCCACGCCCAGCCGACTTACCGGATCGATAGCGTGGACCATCAGCCATTCAATTCTTTCGGCCCCGACAATCAGCGGTGCAGCCAACCACGAACTCAAATGGGCGGTCAGCGTCGCGATTAAGCAGAGCGCCACCAGTAGCACCATCGCCAAACCAACGAAGATGTTGAGCAGCAATGAAGCGAATGAGATCCGGTGAAAATAGACGATCAGCAGCGGCAACATGCCTAGTTGCACCGCGGCCGAGAGAATGACCGCGCCAGCGGCAAACCGAATGGGCCTTTGTAGATGTAGGCGCTCAAGTTTGATGGCCCATCGGCTCTTGAATAAGCGGTAGCGAATATTCGACGTGGCCATCTCTGCACGCCACCCGCGTTCGCTCCAGAAAAGCATCTCTGAAATCGAACAAAACCAGGACGGCGCCGCCGGCGGATAAGGCGTTTCGTGCGTCGGGCGCCATGCACCGACCTGCTGCATCCGCATCATTAGCGGAACTGCCAGCATCACAATCGCAATCACTGAAAGGAAAGTGAGCTGAAACGAGGGATTAGAGAGATCGCCCGGCCGCCAGATAAGCAAGAGGATCGCCGCGCCGGCAATCTGGTTCAGGGAATTCGCTCGCCGCCAGACCAGCGGCGCAAATATGCCGAGCGTAAAGACCAGTGCGGCTCGCAGTACCGGTGGCTGTGCCCCCACCGTGAGTGAATACGCGAGCATAACCACGACGACCGAAATAAACTGAAGGAGNCGGTTGCGTGTCACTCGCCGCATCAACAGAAATAGCACTCCGGCGATGAAACTGATGTGCAGACCGGCAATCACCAGCACGTGAAAAGTCCCGCCTTCGCGGAACCTGTCGGCTATTTCACGAGAGATTTTATAACGGTTACCGAGGACGACCGCGTCCAATACACCCGCAGTTTCATGCGAGAAACGACGGTCAAACTCTTCCTCCAAACGCTGCCGCCATTCATACACTAATGCGAGAGGCACCAGGACTTCAGTGTCTCCGAGGCGTTCCACGAGCAACGGGCTCTTGATCACGCCGGTCGCATCAAACTCCTTTCGTTCGAGATATTCAGTGAAAGGCGCAACCCCCGGATTACGGTAGTCGTCGTCGCGATCGAGCAGCGTAATTACCCGAATCCGCGTGCCGTGGTGGAGTTGAAGCGAATCGTACTCGCGGCGCACAAAATCATCCATCACATGGGCCAATAGCAGCACAGTTCCCGAGGCTACGCTCGCTTTTCCTTTTGCGCGAATTTGCTCCGTCGCCAATGTCAGATAGAAGCCATCGGTTGCAGCCTCAGGTTCGCCTTTGATTATTCCAGTGACTTCGACGGGTTCGTTAGATTGCAGCACGCCATCTGCAAACATCCGCACGAGCCGATCTGCGGACACGCGGCGAGCTTCAATCAGTGCAAGGAAATAGCCGGTACCAGCAAAAAGTACGGCCAGCAAGATCACGACCAGTGCTGCGGATCGCTTGAGCATCAACGCGCCGCTAATAAGAATCAACGCGCCCACCACCAAAGTGATCGCCAGTGTCAAGCTGCGCAAATAGTCGAAAAGAAGAATGCCGCCGACGAGTGAAAGGACGAGCAGAACCAGCGGATGCTTTGCGACCGGAGGCTGCGCGGGATGGTTCATCGAGCTTAAGGTGCAGTCAAATTCGCTATCGTCTCCACGTGATGCGTCTGCGGGAACATATCAAAGGCTGCCAGCGAGTCAAGCGAATAACCGCCTGCAATTATTTTGCGAAGATCGCGTGCGAGAGTCGCGGGATCGCAAGATATGTAGGTGATTCGTTTTGGCGAAAGTTGCAAGATTCCGTCAATAACTCGCGATTCGGCGCCTACTCGGGGTGGATCGAGCAAAAGCAGATCAATTTGGCCTGCCCGGGAAGTCTCGAGTGCGCCGGTTTTATTTTGGAGTGCACCCGCTTTGACGGCGCTTTGGTTTTCTTTTTGAGATTGGTCGTAAGGTTGGCGGCGGTTACTTGATTCAAAGCGGCGTCGCCGCTCGACTCTGCCGCCGCCCTCCAGGACAATTTCGAACCATTGAGCTACATTCGTTATTTTCAATTTTCGCGTTCGTTAAACTCGCGTTGGCCAGATTGAGCCGGGCAAGGTTCGCCACCGACTGGTTCTCCTCGACCGCAATAACCTGCTTGAATCGTCGCGCCAGTGGAAGGGTGAACAAGCCCACGCCGCAATACAGTTCAACCGCGAGGTCGCCTGATGCCTCACCGATCGCTGCATCGATCAGTTGCGGCAAAAGATCGGCGTTAGTCTGAAAGAAACTTTCCGCATTCAGCGAATAAGTCTCACCGTAAATCGAACGGTGAATCTCCGCGCTTCCCTCGCTCACGCTCGGGCTGCGGGCGCCTGTGCTTACCGCCACGCCTTCATCACCGACGACGGCCCGAAAGTATCGCGCGTCATCCGGCAATGAACCATCAGCCATCCTACGTCTCAACTCCGTGAGCTGGTGCTGCAACTCGGGCACGAGGACAGCGCACTCTGCCACATCGCAAACCCGGCGTGAAGCGGTTTCAAAGTAGCCGAGCCGCTTTCGCTCAGAGTCGTATTGCCATTGGGCCCGCGAGCGATACCGCCACTCATTTGGCGCCGGTGTGATTTGAAAGTCCGGGATGTCTTCGATTCTGGCAATCCGATATAGGCAATCTTTTATGATTTCGACTTTCGCATTGAGTTGGGCCTGATAACTCATCTGTTGAAAGTCGCAGCCGCCGCACCGGCCAAAGTAAGGGCAAGGTGGCTCAACGCGAACCGGCGATGCTTCAATGATCTCTTTGATCGAAGCAAAGGCCACATTTCCCTTCACTCGATCGATCCGAACGCGCAAACGATCGCCCGGAGCGGCCAGTGAAACCATTGTAGTTTGCCCATTCGCATACGCGAGCCCCAGGCCGCCCGGCAGGATTCGCTCAATGAAAATGTTGAGGATCTGTTCAGCGATGACCGATCTCACAGCTATTACGGACGATTACGACAAAAACGCCTGCGCTCGTTGGTTTTGTTTCACCTAAAGTCTCGATGTCAGTGTTCGCAGCCGGCCTGTAACCGCGCTTTCCGTGGTGTTGAAATGTTATGGGATGGAGACCGTGATGTTTTGGCAAACTGATATCTTAACTGTTCGCTGTTTCTATGTATGTCAACAACGGTCGCACAAATTCTCTCGAGAATCCCTTTTTCCATCTGCGACCACATCGGCAGACTTAAGCATTGCTGCGCCAGTTTATTTGTTACGGGAAGATCCTGGCGCGCAAAGCGTTGGTAAATAGTCTGGAGATGAACAGGCGGTTTGTAGTAGCTGCGGGTTTCGATGCCTTCGGCGGCCAACGCAGCCATCAACTCTTCACGGTTGAGGCCAAATTGATCCTCATCGACCGTAATGACAAAGTCCTTATATACGCTGCGATCATCAGTTCTCACTTCCTGAAAGCCGATGCCTGGTAATTTGCGTAATTCTCGCTGATAAAAACCGGCGTAAGCGTTTCGGTTCTCGACGGCTGAGTTCAGTTGTCGCAGGCTTTCAATTGCGAGCAAAGACGAAATTTCCGGCAGGCGGCCATTCATGCCCACAAGAATGCTGTTATACGTTCCGTCGTTACCGTATTCACGGGCTAGCCGCACGCGCCTGGCCAGGTCATCACGGTTAGTTGCGACAATCCCGCCCTCGCCCGCGACCACCAGCTTGGTGGCTGAAAGGCTGAACACCTGCACATCACCTTGCCCGCCAACCAGTTGATTTTGATAACCTGCACCAAAGGCATGGGCAGCGTCGAAAATTAATTTCAGATTGTGTCGCGCGGCAATCTCTTGCAGTTCGCCAATTGGCGCGGGATTCCCAAAATTGTGAACTGCAACAATCGCCCTGGTCCGTGGCGTGATGTGTCCGGCAACCGCTTGCGGGTCGACATTCTTGGTGTGAAAATCCGACTCAACGAAAACCGGTGTGACTCGCGCCCAAACCAAAGCACTGACGGTGGCCATAAACGTAAAGCTCGGCACGATTGCTTCTCCGTGCAACCTCAACGCACGGTAGGCGAGCATTAAACCGGTTGTGCCGCTTGAGACCGCGATCGCGTGCTTCACACCCAGGTATTCGGCAGCTTTCTCTTCGAATTCGCGCAACCAGCGGCCCTTCGTCAGCACCCCGCTCTCCAGGATCTTGGCAACGTCTTCAGCCAACCGCTCGTGGTTGGCTATGCACGGTCGAGCAATTGGGATCGGTGGCGGCTTTCTCATACAGTTTCTCTATTCTTGATTGATTTCGCCGGCACTCCTACAGCTACCACATGGCCTGGGATGTCGCGGATGACCGTTGCTCCACTCCCGATCAAGGACCATTGCCCCACACTTACGCTCGGGTTGATGTTTACACCGATACCAATCCAACAACCCTCGCCGATGGAGGCATTTCCGCCGACGGACGAACCCGGAGATATTACCGCGTAACTGCCGATTTTCACGTCATGCGCGAGCAGTGACAAGCCGTTAATGATCGCATGATCGCCAACCTTGGTATTGCTGCTGACAGAGGCGAAGGGAAAAATCATCACCCCGTGGCCTATGCTCGCAAACGGCGAGATATGTGCGAGCGGCGAAATAGCGTTCGCGAACGACAATCCCAGGCTCTGGGCCCGGGCGACCAGACGCTTGCGAACTTCCGGAAGTCCAACCGCGCAAATGATGGAGATCTCTCGACATTCAGCTTTTTCCAGCCAGGACCAACCACCCAGGACCATCAGTCCATCTATTTGTCTGCCGTGTAAAGCTCCATCGTCATCAACAAAACCGAGCAGAGCAAAGTCCGCTGCTTGCGTTTGTTGATGGCGCAGGATATCGGCGACTTCGCGACCGTGGCCTCCGGCGCCGATGATTACTATCTTTTTCATTTTGGGCTTATGATGATAGCGAAACCGGTTCGGTCTGACTACTCGCAACACCGTAAATAACTTGCTTTCAGAATGAACAATACTGAACAGCGCAAGCTGAAAGTTTGTCACATTTGCGCCGCACTCGAAGGCGCAACCTGGATGGTTGAGCAACTGCGGGAATTGCGCGAGCGTTACGGCCATGACGTGTACGCCTGCGTGATCCGCGAAGACTGTGATTTTGCAGAACGGCTGCGTGCGGCTGGAATCAAGTGCGTGACGCTGGAGTTCGGTTATCAGAACCTGAAGCAAATGGCGCTGATGCCGTTGACGATAGTCAGGCTGGCGCGGTTGTTTCGACAGGAACGCTTTGACGTGGTTCAGAGTCATCTTATCGCGGCAATGATCGCCGCGCGAATTGCGGGCTGGCTGGCTGACGTTCCCGTGCGGTTGGCAATGATCGCTTCCCCCTGGCATCTGGAAGCTCGCATTTCCCGCTACATTGATCGTGATACAGCCTGGATGGAGTCGGGCCTGATTGCTTCTTGCGCCAAGACCGCAAGGCTGTATGAACAAATGGGCGTCGCGCCGGGAAAAATCTTTCTCATCTATTATGGACCAGACGAGCGAAAATTTGCGCCGGAGGGAGCGCCACTGGCCGGTCTTCGCGAAGCATTCGGCTGGCCATCAGATACGCCTCTGGTCGCGATGGTGGCGTATTTTTACCCGGAAAATCCGAAAAGTGGGTGGGTTCCTGAAGCGTTCTCCAATCGCGCCATCAAAGGACACGAAGAGTTTGTGAAGGCAGCAGCAGTGGTCTTGCGCGAATTCCCGAACGCTAAGTTTTTATGTGTCGGTCGAGGCTTTGGCGAGGATGGCGAAAAACTCCGACAGAAGATAATCGCTCTGGTCAATCGTTTGGGCCTCGAGAAGCAAATTATTTTCATGGGTCACCGCACGGATGTGGACCGCATCCTGCGCGATGTGGACGTCGCCGTGCAGGCGCCGCTAATCGAAAACCTTGGCGGCACCATTGAAGCCTTGCTGATGCAACGGCCGATGGTGGCGACGCGAGTTGGGGGAATTCCGGACAGTGTGAGAGATGGCGAAACTGGAATCCTGGTTGCGCCAGGTGATGTCGAGGATTTAGCTCGCGGAATTTCGCAGATGCTACACAATCCGAAAGAGGCCGCACGACTGGCGCGCAACGGTCGCGGCTTGATGCTCGAGCGATTCACTTTGACCCGAACAGTCAGCGATCTTAACCAGCTTTATCAGGATCTTTTCGCAAAGCGAAAACGGCGCAGCTACAACCTCCTGGTCTCATCTTATCGGCAACTCCTCGTGCTTCCCGTGTACGCTTACCTGGGTTTCCGTGTAATCTTGATCGACTACATGCTGCGAATTTACGCGCCTGTTTATTTGCGCGTGCTTTACTGGAGATGCATCGCAGCCAAATCAATTATTTATTGGAAATTCCGGGCCGCCGCCGGTCATTTGCGAAACTCTGCGCTTTCTGTTTTGCGAATAGCTCGCCGGAAAAACAAACGATTTGAAAATTGATGACTGAACAGCCCATTGAGTTAACCGCCGAAGCCTCAAACGTCGCTGTCGCTTCGAATCATTCGGCTTCAGACTCCGTGCCGTTAATTAAGATTCGTCCGCACAGAACATCTCTCTATCTCGAACTTAATGAAATCTGGGCATATCGCGAACTGCTTTTTGTCTTAGTCTGGCGCGACATGAAGGCGCGCTATAAACAAACCGCCCTTGGAATCGGCTGGGCCATTCTCCAGCCACTATCACTCGCCCTGGTCTTTGTGATTTTTTTCGGAATAGTAGTGCGGGTTCCGTCGGACGGCGTGCCTTATTCGCTTTTCGCTTACTCGGGTTTGCTGGCGTGGCTGTTTTTCGCGCAAGCGGTCGCCACCGGCTGTCAGAGTCTGAGCGGACATGGTCCCCTCATCAATCAAATTCATTTCCCGCGTTTGATTTTGCCACTCGCGAACATCTTCGTTCGTCTCTTCGATTTCCTGGCGGCCGCGGTGGTTCTGGCCGGCCTCATGGTCTTTTACGGAATAAGACCAGGCTGGCTCATACTGCTGTTACCGATGTTGATTTTGCAGCTCGCCATCCTCGCGTTCGGATTAAGCGCTGCGTTGGCTGCTTTGCATATGAAATACCGCGATGTCGGCTCGCTGCTGCCCGTGGTCCTCCAAATCTGGATGTTCTGCTCGCCGATCGTTTATCCCGCCAGCTTGATTGGTGGTCGCTGGCGCCGCATTTATCTTCTTAATCCGTTGGTTGGAATCATTGAAAGCTTTCGCGCGCTCTTATTCGGGCTGACGCTGGATGTCCGGGCGGTTCAGATTTCAATGCTCATGACGCTGGTTCTGACTGCAGCCTCGCTTTGGATCTTTTGTGCATTATCAAAGGATATGGCAGACGTTTACTAATTCCGATGCCTGCAATTTTGGAGGTCAAGAATTTAAGCAAGTCCTACTCGCTGGCGCGCTCGGCATCGTCGCTCCGCGAAGTTTTTCAAGGTATACCCGAAAAGTTTTCCCGCCTGCAGCGGACCCCAGCGGAACTCTTTTGGGCTTTGCGCGACATCAGTTTTGATATCTCACGAGGCGAAAGTATAGGTTTTGTCGGGCGCAATGGCGCAGGAAAGTCAACTTTGCTCAAGATACTTTCGCGCGTGACGCAGCCCTCATCAGGCGAGGCGAATATTTATGGGCGCACCGGCAGCCTGCTCGGAATCGGCGCGGGATTTCATCCCGATTTCACCGGCCGCGAGAATATTCTCCTCAACGGGGTCATGCTCGGAATGTCGCGCCGCGAAGTTCGCCGCAATTCTCAGAAGATTGCCGCCTTCGCTGAAGTTGAACGTTTCCTGGATACGCCGGTCAAATATTATTCATCAGGCATGTATGTGCGGCTGGCCTTCGCAATCGCGGCACACTTCGAACCTGAGGTTTTGCTGCTAGACGAAGTGCTGGCCGTAGGTGATGCGAGCTTTCAGAAACGATGCTTCGCAAAACTAGAGGAGATTCGCCGACGCGGCTCGACCGTAGTCCTGGTCAGCCACGACCTCCTCTCCATCCAACGGTTTTGCGACCATGCGATCCTCATCGAAGGCGGTCGCTTGCTCGAGATTGGGAAACCCGATTCAGTGGTGGCCAGGTATTTGGAACTGATTCAACAGCAGGGTAAAGCGGATGATGTGTGAACTGCTCTGAATCCCGTCATTCGGCCGGCGAGATCTGGCGCGCAAGTTCAAATAGCTTACGTTCGTAGTGCGTTAGGGTGTAGCTCGACTGCGTCACGCTGTGCATTTTGTCCGCCAACATCTGCAATCTACCCGGATCAGCGAGCGCGTCGCCTATGACTCCCAGGATCTGGCTGTCGGTCATTTGGTCGTCAATATGCACATAGTTATTGCCGAAAATCGCCCGACCTTGCGGGTTCATATTGCCCAATACCACTGAGCGGCAGGCTGGAATTTCGAAATATTTTTCCACCAGGTAGTCAAAATTAGAGACGGTAGCCAATCCCAGGTGCGATTGATTTATTTTCCGCGCCAGTCGTTCTCCGCAAATGACCGCTTCATAATGAACCGATTCCATCTTCACGTGCAGGATTTTGAAATGGCCTGAGGCGGTCAATAAATTGCAGACTCGGGAACGAAGAGGATAGACCGATGGCGCCATTGAGCCGTAGATAATTACGTCGTGTTCCTTCCGCAGTCCGTAATCCCGGAAGACTTCGGTGTCGACATGGAGATCAATAACATAAGTCTTCAGGTCGGGTCGCAGTAAACGAATGTGGTTCAGCTCCGGACACTCGTAGTTGGTAACCAGATGATGAATGTCAAGCCGGTCAAACATCTCGAAAAGTTGATCGTATCGATTTTCCGAAGGTGAGAGTCTCTCCCGGGTGAACACCTTAGGATCAACACCCTCCGGAAAGATTGACCAGTAGTGCAGATCACTGGTCATGAACACCAGATTTTTCGTCCCTGCGAGCCGGTCAAGCAAAGTGTGATACGGAAGACCTTCGTAATACATGGCGGCGAACATAGCGAACCGGTCGAGGATCGTAACCTCGGCAGCATTCTCGCTTGCTCGATACGAGCGAACGTCTACCACGCGGAATAGGCGATCGAACCTCCGGTACCGGCGCCAAAGATGGCGTTGGTAGTAATCGTCCGCCACACTGTTATCTACCAATGTGATTAGAGTAAACACGGTTCCGGAAACGCTAGAGAAAAAACAAACTCAGCCGTGGCACATTAAAATGTTCGCGCATCCGCTTGCGGAGAAGATTGTCGAGCGTTTGCGCGAACGCTGCCTTGTCCATGTGTCTTTTATACGGCTTCAGTTGTGTTTCCGTGTCAGTACGCATTGCTTCCATCTGAGCTTCACTGGTGACTACGCGCATCGCATCGTCGAGCAGCCGCTCAATTCCCGTCAGCGACTCCTCCAGCTTACGCGAGTTGGGCCGTGACGCCGACTCGTAATCATTTCTGATCTCTGACAGCAAGGCGCCGGCGCGGCTGAGAGCTTCGCTTAACGCATCAGCCTGCAGCTGCCGCTCAGTGGCGAGCCGGGCCAGGATTCCCAACGATTGATCGAGGTGTTGCAAAACGACCGCCCGTGGAAAAGCCGAATCGCTGGTATCTATTTCAGCTACGGTGTCGTGACTGCCGACACGGGAATCGAGCCACTCAGCATACTGCGCTTCAACTTCTTCCTGGCAATAGAGAAGTGTCTTGACAGTTCGTTTGTGCTTCTTCGCTTCGTGTGAATCGAAGGCGTGCTCGATTGCTCGCAGGACGACATGCAGCGGCAGGCCCCGCTCCTTCCAGCTCTCGATCAAAGCCCAGTCCATCGGACTAAGCATCAGGTGCTTACCGCGCCGACGAACAAACGTGTCTTCGATTTCCGAGAAATAAGAGAAGTAGTTCAAGATGGGGTTTCAGGTTTAACGGCAATAAAGTCAGTACCGGGAGCGGTAGCGACCGGGCCATACCTCCGTCGATTGCCGATTTGCAATTACCAATTCATAGTGGCGCCCGAAACGTATTGGCCAATCGGCATTTGGAAATGCCCCTGGCCCGGTCGCTACCGCTCCCGGTACTGACCTCACCCACCTGAAACTATTTCGTCCGTTCATAGACCAGACGCATTCCCTCAAGGGTCAGCGTCTCATCCACCTGATTGATGTATTCAGATTCGCGCGCGATCAACGGCGCCAGGCCGCCGGTTGCGACTACCTTCGGGTGCCCGCCAAGTTCATCGATCATCTTTTCCAGAATCCCGTCCACCAGACCAGCGTAGCCATAATAAAGCCCCGACTGCATGGCTCCGACAGTAGTCGAGCCGATCACGCTACGCGGCCGTTTGATTTCGACGCGCGGCAGTTTTGCGGCGCGGGCGAACAATGCGTCCGCGGAGATAGTAATTCCGGGAGTGATTACACCACCGGCGTATTCACCGTTTGAGTTGATCGCGTCAAAGGTCGTGGCTGTGCCAAAGTCAACGACAATGCAAGGCGCTCCGTACTTATGAATAGCGGCGACTGCATCCACAATTCGATCCGCCCCCACGTCCGCCGGCGGCTGATACAGAATTTTCAAGCCGGTATCCAGGGTCTCGTCGATAAACAGCGGTGTCAGCTGAAAATAGACCTCCGCCATTCGTTTCACCGTAAAATTAAGCGGCGGCACGACCGAAGCGATCGCAATCCCGTCGATAGCTTTGAAATCAAAATTCGCCAGGGCAAAAAGGTTACGCGCCAGCACGCCCCATTCATCGCCAGTGCGGGCACGTTCAGTAGTCAGGCGCCAATGCGCTTTCAACGTTTCACCGTCAAAGACTCCGAACGAAGTGTTCGTATTACCAATGTCGATAACTAACAGCATCTGACTACTCAATCATATACGCGCAGGACCGATTCAATTTCATCGGCGGCTGTCCGGGCGCCGTGCTCCTGCCGAACCACCTCGCCAATCCGGACGGCAGCTTCGCTATACGCCGGATTCTCAAGCAGCAGTCGCAGCTCGCGCGTGGCCGTTTCCGAATTGTAGCGTGGCCGCGGCAAAACGCGCCCACAGCCCAGCCGCGCCACTCGGGCGCCATTATCAAACTGATCGTGCGCGTGCGGCAAAATTAAAGCGGGCCTGCCCGACCGCAACCCCTGACCGGTCGTCCCGACACCGCCCTGATGCACAATGGCGCAAGCGCTTGGCAGCACCGTGCTGTACGGCGCGTATTCGAACGCGACGACGCCTTCCGGCAGTGGCGGCGGCGGCATGTTGCGCGAGTGACCAATCAACAGCAAAGCGCGCCGTCCGAGCGTCTGCGCCGCCGCAATTGAATCAAGATAGAAATTCTGCGCCACCCAAAATGCCGAAGAGCCGAGCGTAAAAACGATCGGTGGCGGACCGGCATTCAGAAACTCAAGTAGCTCTTTGGCAATCTCGCCTTCACCAAAAAAGTCGCGCCGGTCATAAAACGGAAATCCGGTAACGACGGTATTCGCCGGCCAGTCGGCTTGTGGCTGGGCCATGACGTTCGAAAACAGGCCGAGCACTTTTGTGGGCGAATGTTG
>AP72_2010_repI_A001DRAFT_1000091_pt1 | contig 18344 bp, 19 predicted proteins | sample AmaPasrepliIA001_FD_9535 | JGI IMG/M metagenome (IMG submission 9535)
TGCGCCGGGAAATTCTGGTGAAATGCCTTCGTGCAATTCCAGAAGTCTCGCAGATTTGCAATCCGTGCGGACAAGATCGGCGATTCGTTGCTTCTCGCTTGGGTTGAGCGACTGACCTAAAATCGCCACTGCAAATGAAGTACGCTCACAAGCTGCCTTGATTTGGCGCAGGTCACGCGCTTGCGTGATGGTGTGGCCGGCTCTCTCCAGAATTAGGGTTCTGGTTTGCATAGCGGCGCTGTTGATTCCAATGCACAACACGTCTGCCGTAGCTGCCCTACCCTATGAGTTCTTTTTTTTTCCGGATTTCCTCAAAGCGGCGGCGCTCTGATTTTGTCATTCGACGTCCATGCGTGGCTGTGAATACCTGTTCAATTGCCGCCCATTGAGTCTTCAGTGCAGAACGAAGTCTGGACGACAGATTCCGCGCTTGCCGGGATTCTTCCAGTAGTTCGGCGGCATCACTGCCCAGCTCAGATTGTTTGGATGGCATTACACTCGGATGGCTCGCAGAGTAAGGATGATGCCTTGAGCGCTCAAGAATGGGTGACCAGACGGGGTTCAGTCAGGAAAAGCAGCAAGCAGCTTCGACCAAAGTGGTACGCCCGGAGTTTCTCGGCGTTCGATTTGGGTGTTTCGGTTATGTCATCATTTCTGCATGGCGAAGTCGTCGAAGCAGATCTACGAGGAAGCTGCGGAAACGCGTAGGCGTTCGCAAGAGTTGCGCGATGAGAGTCGTGAGGTCATCGCTCAGGCGCAGAAAAGCCTGCATAATGTTAGGCGTACGCATCAGGCGCTTACGGGAACAGCAGAACAAGAAGCGTGAAGAGAACAGCAATCAGCTGCAAAACAGGCACTCGGCACTCCTAAAGAGAAGCTGCTAGCTCCTAGCTTCTAGCTGCTGGCCAATACACTAAGGAATGGGTGCTACGAACTCCGGCTTCTTACATCGTTGACGCGCTGATTGCTCTCGGCGATCGTCCGTTTGCTGGATTTGATCTGTTGGCGCATTTGCTCGAGGCGCTTCGTCGAAGCTGCAACCGGTTCGACGCCGGAGATCGCGTCGAGGCAGTACTGCACCTTTATGCCGCAGTGCGCGCAGTTTTCCTCGCAGCGCTGGCCCTCCTCCAGTTTGCTCTGGGGCACGGAGAATGACCGCAGGCAGTCCGTACAGGTGAGCACTACATATCCTGTCGGTGAACTCGGAATCCATACCGGCGCAAGTTCCGGACGTGCCGGCTGCGAACGCAGCGGCGATAGCTCTAGCAACTCGCGAACNGTTTCCAAAATCTCGAACGGGGGCGCTTCGCCCTTCTGNAGGTAGCGGTCAACGACGATATCCAGCGGGACTGAGTTGGGCCTGAATTCGGCGCTCATCGCGATTACCGCGATCGACGGAAACCGCTTGCGNACAACCCCCAGCAACTCAAATCCCGACATGTTGGGCATCTTCAAGTCGGTGATCATCAAGTCGGGGACACCGCCACGCATCGCGGCCAGCGCTTCGAAGCCATCGTGTGCCGCAAGGACGTCATATCCTTCTTTGGAGAGCAGTGCGTCCATCATGTAGCGGATGGCTTCGTCATCGTCGACAATCAGGATGCGTCGCCTGAACTTCTTCTGGAGAGCGCCCACGAGAAACCGCCTGTGGCACTAATGATAGTCGTTTTCCGGAATCGGGGACCGCCCAACTGTCCGGTGCTAGACTCGGCGAATGCGAATGGACGGCTCGGCCTCGGAGGTGCACTTCTTAAAAACCGAGTTGAAGACCGGCATGACGTTTGCCCGGATCGCGGCTACAGCGAAGCATCGCAAAAGGCGCGATCGTAACTTGGCCAACGCCCGCAAAGCATACGACACAGCGCGCGAGTACCTGCAGAAGCTGACCTTCACTCCCGAGACTTCGAGCCAATTGCACGAGCTGGAGCGCCTCCGCCATCAACTCGTGGAACTGGGAGAGTCTGTTTAACCTCGGACGCGGTTACCGGCAGGCACTCACCAGAATCTTCGCGCCTTCACAGCCCATACTACTTTTCATAGATCCCGCTGGCGGTGATGGGTGACTTCAGCAGCACTCCAAGTGCGGCTCGCATGCGAAGCATGACGGTGGTTGCGGTTTTAGTAGCGTCAGGAAGAATCGGGTGCCTCCGACATCCAGCAGTTGGCAGAGAGGCTTGCCTCAGGCAAAACCCACCGCTATAGTGATTGCCGGTTGAGGTACGCCAAACTCCTCAATCGACATCCTCGGTGGCGAAAAACGTCAAAGCTAAACCGAATCCATCCGAGAAAGGTAAATTGCGGATTGGCGACGATTGGAACGCCATCCGTATCATCGCCCTTTCCCAAAGCAATCCTCTGAAGGCCATCGCGGAATTCGTCGAGAACAGCATCGATGCGCATGCCAAAGCGATTGTCATCACGCGCGGACGTGAGCATGGCGAACAATTTCTTGCGGTTAAGGATGACGGAGAGGGCATTCCGCGAACCCCGGACGGAATCCCCGACTTCAAGTACGTCGCCACCCATATTTGCGACTCGATCAAGCGACATTTGAAAGCCGAAGGCGCTGGGAACGGTCTACAAGGCGAGTTTGGCATCGGCCTTCTAAGCTTCTGGATCGTAGGTCACACTCTCACAATGACCTCTACCGGCGCTGATCAGCGAGCCTATCAGATGATCATGAGCAAAGGAGACCCGGGCTACAGGGTTAAGCCAAAGCGGATCCTTTTTGGTGAGGGGGGCACTGAGATCAAGATCAGTCCCTTGCTTAATGGAATCCGCACTTTGAGCGGCGAGAAGATCCAATGGTATCTTGCCTCCGAGCTACGGGATCGGATCCGGAACAACCAGGTCCGCGTAAGCGTAATCGACAAGCTGGCGCGCAAACAATATGAGGTTGAGCCGAGGCGATTCGAGGGTCGCTTGCTGCATCAACTGCCGCCAGTTCGTTCGGCGTTTGGCGAGGCTTATGCCGAGCTCTATCTTACTGTCCCGGCCGACAACTGCTACGTGGCTCTTACCAGGGGCGGCACGCGAGTGATTCCCGATGTAGCCACGCTGCCTGGCTTGGATCGCACACCCTGGACCTCTCGTTACTTGCAGGGCCTAATCGACGTTCCGTACCTGAACCTCACGCCCGGTACCCGTTTGGGAATCGTTTACGATGAATGCTACGCGGGATTCGTTCAGGCTCTGACACCGCTCGAAGCCCATCTAAACCGCCTGATCGATGAGCAACGCCGCGCAGAGGAAGAGCAGGCAAATACGCAGTCTTTGCGCGCCATCCAACGTGCCTTTCGTGAGGCCATGCTGGTCTTGCCGCGTGAGGAATACGATTGGTTCGAAATCCGATCGCCTTCGGCGCAAGGCGCTGGTGCAGGGGAGACGCTGGCGCAAGAAGCGGAACCGGTGAGCGAGGAGGGTACTGCCACGGGAGTTGCGGGATCGATCGAAGCCCCAGCACAGCGCAGATTCTTTGAGTATCCTGGTCCCTTGCACAGCGTCGTGATTTCTCCGGCGGCCATTACTCTGGCCGTCAACCGGGCACGCAGCTTTCGTGCCTTGCCCCGGGACCGCTCGCGTCGACGGGTCGAGGACGAGCTGGTATTTGCTTGGAAAATTGCCGAAGGCGACGGCGCTCTGTCCAGCCTCAGCGACCAGGAAGTGAGCTTTCAAGCCCCGCCGTCACCGGGTCTCGTACGACTATCTGTCGTTGTCTCGCAAGGTGAGATGCGTTGCTCCGCCGAAGCCTTGATCACAGTTGCTGATCGTCTGGATGGGGCGATGGGTACCACTTCGGTTGACGCGCGTGGTCTGCCGGGCTACACCCTTGAGCGAGCAGCCGGGGAACCTTGGCGATCTCGCTATGATCCAGTAAGCAAATTAATTGTCGTCAACAGCGGCCATCGCGACTTCGTATTCGCCACGCGTAACCGCTCATTGCAATTGCGCTATTTGGTTCGACTCTATGTGAAGGAGCTGGTGCTTAAGAATTTTGCGGGATTGCCTGCAGAACAGTTAACGGAACGCATGATTGAGCTCTCGCTTTACGTAGAAGAGAAACTAAAGCTCCCCTAGCACCTGTGACCTTCAAAGAAGGTCGCGCCCGTCCACTAACAAGCGCTTCCCGCCAAGCATGTACATTCCCGGAATATGCCAACTGTCGGCAAGGAGTCGCGACTGGTGGACACTTTCTATGCGTTCGCTCCAGCAAACACTTTGGGATGGATTGGCTGAGTTCTCTGGGAACCAGAACTCGTCAACTACCTCAATCGGAGTTCTGAAAACGGTCTGCCGGACTGCAAAAACGCCAAAGTTCTGCAATCGTCTCCTAGGGTGCGCCAGATTTTCTAAGCATCTGAATCCAGCCACTTACGGTAGCCCCTTCTTTCACTTTCGAGTCGAGTTGAAGTTTCTATATGTTTGCACTATTAATGCCCAATTTAGGAAGCAGCTCGATAATTAGTGAGCCATCGGCATCGACGACGTTGGATCTAGACGGTATCGAAATTTGACATAAGAGGCAAAATCAGATAATCTGATAATCAGATTCATGAAGAAAACCAACATCACGGTCACCGAAGCAGCCCGTAATTTTGCCGACTGTGTCAATCGCGCCCATTACCAAAACGTCACCTTCGTCCTTCTAAAAAACGGTGAACCATTCGCTCGCCTTGTGCCGGATCGTGAAAAAGTTTGCGTCGGCCGCGAGTTGGCGGAGGCTCTGACCAAGACCAAACTGCCTGACAGCGAAGCAAAAGCGTGGCATCGTGATTTGCGAGCTGCCCGCAAAACCCTCAAAGCTCCCTCCAACAAATGGCAATAATGCTAGACGCAGACGTTGTTATCCGAGGGGAGAAGGGAACCTTCGACTTCGAGAAATGGGTCGCCTCGCATCCCAGTGACCAGTTCGAGGTCGCCGCGATTACCGTTGCCGAACTTTGGCACGGAGTGGAACGGGCGTATGGGAAGCGCAGGTCCGCGCGTGAGAACTACCTGAAGGCGGTTTTGGAATCTGTTCCGATCATCCCTTACACAGAACAGACGGCCTACGAACAGGCTCGCATCTGGGCCGACCTGGAAGCGTCAGGCAAAATGATTGGGTACTACGACCTGATTGTTGGGGCAACAGCTTTGGAGCGCGGCAGTGAGGTAGCCACGTTCAATAAGCGCCACTTCGCACAGATAAAGGGGCTGAGCATCATCGAACCCAAGTAGATCCTTGTCTTCGCCCAAAACGTGATTTTGCGACGTTTCCAATTAGCGAGGACGGTGAATCCCTCACCGTAAGAGTAAGACTCATGGAACTCGGAAAGTTCTGAAATCGTCTCTCAGGCGCGCCATATCCTGTTCACAACAGATCTGCGGAGTTGAGTTTGCGAGGGTCGTTAAAAATTCTGCGTGTGATGCGCTTGTCTTACGATGCAAGGAGAGTGAGAGATGCAGATGATCCTGGTTGCAGGTCCCTACCGCTCTGGTACGAACGATGATCCTGTTCTGATTTCGCGGAATGTAGCTGCAATGACTGGGGCATCGCTTCACCTGTTCCGAGCTGGGCATCTGCCCGTCATGGGGGAATGGTACGCATTGCCACTGATCGAGCATGCCGGCTCTTCCGGAATTGGCGACCCAATCTTCAACGAGATTTTTCACCCAATCTCAAGACGACTTGTGGCCAAGTGCGATGCCTGTCTCCGCATTGGCGGACCTTCCGCCGGCGCAGATGAAATGGTTGCACTCGCCCGTCAGTACGGAAAATCCATCTATTATTCACTCAGCGAAATTCCCACCGCGGCCTGAAGTTCTGGAACTAGTGTCGCCTCGCCACAACCTCGCTTCACTTTCCCTGGTATACCGTCAAGATCCTCAGGCCAGAGCGCGCCTAAGGCATCTCGCCATTTCATTTTGCAGATCACTCAAGGTTTCGGCGGTTCCACTGCATCGTGGAACCGTAAGAACACCTTCTCCGCCGCGGCCACGATGTTGTCTTCTTCTGCTTTCTTCTTGAATGCGGACTTCACTTTTTCGGTGCCCGACCACACCTCGCGCCCGGTTTTGGCCTCGCGAATCTTTAGCGTCACCGAGGCTGAAGAAAGATCCTTGCGTGCGCTTGCTAATGGCCCCGGGTTGCCGTCAGGAATTGAATAGGGAGCTGTACCGCCCAAGGTCACAGAGCCGCTTCCATAGGAAGTAACTTCAGCGATCAAATCCGCATTCGTTTCTGTATTCAACAAGGTGAATCGACCCCAACCCTGAATATCGTCATTGATTACGTCAAAGGGAATGTTGCTCCCATGTTCGTTCTTGACGTACATGGACTTGCCAAAAGCAAGGCGCTCAGAGAACGTCGCGGAAAAAGCTTTGGGGTTGGGCGGAGCTTGCTGAGCTGTGACGAATGCGCCTAGACCCAGAAGCTGAATTGCCATCATCTTCCGCAGGAGAATTGGAAGGTTCATAGAGTCCCCGCGTCGCTCATGGAATTGTCTCAAGCAGCCAGGTGCGGCAGAGTTATCTTATTGATAGACCTTTAAAATTTCCCGCGTCAGTGCTGGTGTGGGTACGTCGTCGATGTTCGCCATCACCGCTACTGCGATCTTCCTGTTGGGAACCTCGAGCATGGCGGTGCTGCACCCCTGTTGACTGCCGGAATGCCCGATCACTTTCTGTCCATTCGTTTCTTGAACGGAAAATCCGAGTCCATAGTTCGTCACCTTGCCGTCCTTCAGCTTGAGTGATGTCCACATGGCATCACGCGTCGCCGGTTTTAGCAGCTTGCCATCGGCAAGTGCCATTTCGAAGCGAACGAGGTCCTCCGACGTAGTGACTAGTCCGCCGCCGGGAACCTTGTAGCTCGAGTCCATGAATCCGGCGTTAATGATCTTGAAGTCCTTTTTCGAATAGGGCCGCGCTCGATGGGCAATGATCTTCCACCGGTCGTCTACGAGGGTGTGCGTCATACCTGCTGCTTGCAGCACATGCTGGTTGAGATAATCGGCGAATTTTTCTCCTGAGGCTCCCTCGATCACACATCCGATGACTGTGTAGCCGTAGGTGCTGTATTGGTACTTCGTGCCCGGTTCGAACAGCAGCGGATCGTTGGCGAAGATGGTGAAACCACCGCTCATGTCGTCGTAATGACGCGTGCTGTCCATCTCGCCCTCTTTGTAATGACGGATTCCCGCGATGTGTCCAAGCACTTGGCGCGTGGTCACTGTCCACTGTTTCTGGGGGAACGCGGGACAGTACTTCTGGACTGGAGCGTCGAGGTCGAGCTTACCCGCTTCGGCAAGCGTCATTGCTGCCACCGCGCTGATTGGTTTTGCGATGGATCCTGTCCTTATCAGCGTTTCTGGTGTTGCCTTCACGTCATTCTCAATATCGGCCAGACCGAAGGCTCTTGAGTAAACCAGGTGATCATCCACTTCGACCGCGACTGTCAGTGCGGGCACAGGCTCTTCTTTCATGAATTGTTGAACGAGCGCATCCACGCGGGCAGCGGCATCTTGCTGGGCTTGGCAGGAACAGCACAGCAGCAAAGTGAGTAGGAGAAAAAAGAGAAAGAGGCGTTTCATCGCGGCAGAGCTTAACGCATCCGGAGCCGGAGAGGGAAGCGCAATTCGGAGAAGGTCGGCCGCTTAGCTTCTTATTACGCTCCTAACTTCTTGAGCGCTGCGTTCGCAGGAGCGAATTCACTCGCGTTGGCACTTGCGATTTGATACGCCTTTTTTGCTCCGGATGTGTCGCCCATTCGCTCCAAAATTTGTCCATGGATGTACTGGGCTTTAAAGAGGGGAGCATCTTCCGACTTCTCGCCTTCCTTGATGTAGCGCTGCAGAAGCGCTGCTGCCAGCGGTAGATTCCGATTCACTCGGAGGAGCAAAGACGCGGAATCCACGAGTGCGGAATCGTTCTTGGTATTTAATTTTGCTGATTGCTGAATGGCTGCTTCCAGATCGTCGAGGCGGTTTACTCGTCGATAGAACGAAGCCAGGTCAAAAATACGTCGAGGTCCAGGATCGACTTGTAACGCTTTCTTGTAATGCTGTTCCGCATCGCTGTTGCGCTTATCGTGCTCGGCAATGCGAGCGCGAATCCAGTATGCCGTTGCCGGCTCCAGCTGCTCGATGATATTGGCCTGTGCTGCGGCCTTGTCTGTTCCGCCGCCGAGAAATCCTGGGGCTTCAATGTAGTACTCGCTCAGATCGGACCGCGCCTCTATGTTGTTGGGATCCAACTCCACAGCCTTTTCAAAGGCAATGCGAGTCTTTTTTGCCAGTCCGATAGCGGTAAACCAGCTTGAGTGCTCTGCCTTCTCTCCATAGGCTCGTCCCAGCCAGAGCTGATTGAGACTGCTATTTGGATTCAGGTTTGCAGCGCGTTCACATTCGGAAACGGCGGCATCCCAGCGCTCCTCGGCGTAGTGAACGCGGCACAGAAGATTATGTTCTGCGGCGCCCGAAGGATTCGAGCTGAGCGACGTTCTCAGTGCTTGAATTGCAGCGTCCGCCTGGCCATTTACAAGGAGTTGGTAAACGGTATCGAGGGGAGCATTCGCAGACGAGAGACTAGGCATAGCCAGTACAAACGCTAAGATCAGCGAAAAAGTACGGAAGATGGACATGCGAAAGTTTTACCGGGCGCGAACCTCGAGGCCGGGTCGCAAAGGAGTCGTCGGATTGATGGTGTTGAGCGCGATCAGTTCGCCGGGCTGGACACCGTTCATGATCTCTATGCGAGTGTTGTTGGAGATTCCGGCTTCCACAGATTGGCGTTCAAGACGACCGTTTCTGATCACATAGACATAACGGCCATTCTCATCTTCGTGCAGAGCCTCTCGCGCAACAGTGACGACTTCTTTCTTGTTTGCAATGCTCACGTTTACGGTGACATTGATGTTGGGCAGCAGCCGGCTGTCCTCGTTGTCTACGCCGGTCAGAACCTGCCCAACGTTACGGGTGCCATACGTCGTAATCGTGTATGGCATCTGCGTAATTTCGCCCCTCCAGACTTTTCCGGGAAGGGCGTCCCACGTAACGGTTACAGGCTGGGCAACCGCCAGTTTTCCCAATTCGGGTTCGTCGACAAAAGCCCGTACCTGGACTCGGCGTAAGTTTGCAAGCTGAATGAGGAGCTCTCCTTGCTGGACGTACTCACCCTGCTTGATTGGAAGGGAGTAGACCGTTCCTTCAAAAGGTGCGCGAATTTCACTGTGTTTCAGTAAATCCTCAGCAGCGGTGTAAGAAGCGCGAGCCTGCTCGCTCTGTGCTTGAACACGGTTTACCTCGGGCTTGGAATACCGATCCTGCTGCTTCTCTTGCAGAACCTTGAGTTGTGCCTGCGCCGTTGTAAGACGGTTTGCCGCTTCACGAACTTCAGCGGGAGCAGCAGCTCCGGTTTGAGCTAGTTTTTGCAGTGCGTCGTAGTTCTTCTGCGCTGCATCGCGCTCCGCCTGGGCTTTCACAAGTTCCGAGCGCGTGTTCAGGACTTCTTCCTGAGTCCCGCCACTCTGAATTGCGTGCTGATCCGCTTCCGCAGCCTTTACCTGGGCCAAGGCCCGTGCGGCTTGAGCGCGTGCATCAGCGTCATCCAGTTGCATGAGCAGATCGCCCTTGCGCACGTGCTGTCCTTCATGCACATAGATTCTTCTTACTGTGGTCGCAGCAGGGGCGTGGGCTTCGAAATTCTCAATAGGTTCGACTTTGCCGTTGGTGGAGATCGATGTGACCAAGTCCTGCTTGGTTACATGGTCAACTCTGACGGGAACTTCGCCCTTGCGACTGGAAATGAAGGCTGCCAGAACGATAATGGCAAGAACAGCGATGATGATTCCTCGCCAGACATGCTTGCCATTGCCGTTGTTTTGTTTTGCTCGCTCTGCCATCAATAAAACAGTCTTCAAGTATATCGGAGCGAAGTCAGAGGCTTTGTCGTGCAGCTTGGCTCGCCCTCGTAACGCCAAAAAGGTCCCTAATCTGATGCCCGAGGGACGAATCTCGGTTCAGCGACATCTCAACTAATTCGGGTCCCCATCTAAATGACAGATAACAGCTTACGTCCTATCCACGTTTAGCCGATGCAAATTGGACTGCGCAGAGCCAAAGAAGTCATCCTGGCCGTGTACAGAGAGGTGCAACGCACCCGTGTTCTGAATATGGCAGCAGGACTTTCGTACTATTTCCTGCTCTCCCTCTTTCCCCTCCTGATCGTGCTGGCCACGCTGTTGGGCTATCTGCCAATTCCTAACCTGTTTGAGCAAAGCATGGACTTCGCCGCTCGCTTCGTTCCCTCAGAGGCAATGGGCCTCGTGAGGAGGATTCTCCAAAGCGTATTAACCCCAAATCGTGGAGGATTACTCTCTATCGGCTTGATCGGAACGCTTTGGGCAGCCTCAGGCGGCTTCTCGGCGATGATTGACGCGCTGGACATCGCCTATGATGCGCGCACCAGTAGGCCGATGCTGAAGCAGAGGCTGCTCGCGCTCGGTCTCACGTTCATGACCGGCGTCCTCATGGCGATTGCTATGCTGCTTACGATTGTTGGCGATCGCGCCGGTCATTTCTTGAGCAATGTGTTCCATCTCTCATACGTTTTTGAGCTTAGTTGGCCTTACCTTCGCTGGAGCATTATTGGGCTTTGCATTGTGCTCTCGATGGAGTTGTTGTACTTCTTTGGTCCAAACGTGAAACAGCGCTTCAAACACACTTTGCCCGGAGCGCTGGTTGGGACGCTGCTGTGGGTTCTGATTTCGGCCGCCGTAAATGTCTATGTCTCGAACTTCGCCAACTACAACAAGACGTACGGGACAATCGGAGCTGTTGTCGCTTTGATGTTCTGGCTGTACGTGAGCAGCATCGCGATTCTGCTCGGCGCGGAATTGAATACGGAGCTATTGAAGGCGGAGGGCAAGAAGCTACAGGGACAGCAGCGCGTTGAGCCTGGCCAGCTGGCTGAGATGCCGAAGGCTGCGTAACGTTCGAGATGCAGAACTTCTCGTCGACAAGCACGTAATACCATCCCCGCCCATTACAATAGATCAAATGTCCAGAGCTCCCGCATACACGCCGGAACATGCGAAGTCTGGCCTCGACTTCGCCTTTCCCGAAATTGAGACTTGGCCGAATCAATTTCCAGCGTACGAAATCGAGATCGATATGCCGGAATTTACTTCAGTGTGTCCTAAGACTGGCTTGCCGGATTTTGGTCTTCTAACGTTGCGCTACATGCCACGGGAACGCTGTTTGGAGTTGAAGTCGCTCAAGGAATATCTCACCTGTTATCGCAATCTGGGAATTTTCCAGGAAAACATTGTGAATCGCGTACTCGAGGACGTGGTGAGCGCTGCCGATCCGGAATGGGCCGTGGTGCGCGGCGTGTTTCGGCCACGTGGCGGAATTGGCACGACCGTTGAGGCGCGATGGCCGCGTCCGAATACCGCTCCTAAGGACCGCAGATAAGAATGCAGCGCGCGACGCGGCCGCTCCTCGCGCTTGGGCTACTCACGTCGCTCAACTTTCTCAACTACATCGATCGCTACATCCTGTTTGCCGTCCTGCCGCTCATCAAGATCGAGCTCCATCCATCCGACGCAGCGCTAGGCGCGTTGACCACAGTGTTTTTTATTTTCTACATGTGCTCAGCACCGGGCGTCGGGTTTCTTGCGGACAGGAAATCGCGAAAGGCAATCATCGCGGCGGGCGCCGTGATTTGGAGCGCTGCCACGTTGCTCACGGCAGCCACATATAACTTCACCTCTCTCTTTATTCGCCACACGATTGTAGGAGTGGGAGAGGCGTCATTTTCGCTCATCGCTCCTGCGTACATTGCTGATCTCTTTCCCGAAAGGAAACGTGGACGAATCCTGTCGCTGTTCTATCTGGCGATTCCGATGGGGGCTGCGCTTGGGTACATCATTGGAGGAGCCCTCGGAACGAGATATGGATGGCGATCCCCATTCTACGTGTGTGCTATTCCCGGGTTTCTCGTGGCGATTTGGTTTTATTTGTCTGGAGATGAACCTGTGCGGGGTCAGAGCGACGTGCCTCTGTATACAGTTGAGCGCACAACCTTTCGGGGACTCTTGCGCAATCCTGCTTTCTGGACTGCAACTCTGGGAATGGCAATGATGACCTTCGCCATCGGCGGAATCTCCACATGGATGCCGACGTTTCTTGAGCGAGAAAAAGGAATTCCGCTCGACCGCGCGAATTATTACTTTGGACTGATCACGGTAGTCGATGGGCTGGCCGGTACCGCTGTTGGCGGATTGATCGGAGATTGGTGGCTGCGGCGGTCGCGATCCGCCTATTACGGCATCTCGGCGATTAGTGCATTATTGGCCCTTCCGGGCGCTTTTTATGCTTTTTACGGAAATCCGGCATTTCTCTTTCCATCGCTGGCAATTGCAGAGTTCTTCCTCTTCCTCAACACCGGGCCCTTGAATGCTGCGATCGTGAATTCCGTAGCCGCTCCAATTCGCGCCACGGCAATCGGCGTGAATCTTTTCGTCATCCACGCTTTGGGAGATGTCGTTTCGCCCCCACTAATCGGGGCAATCTCAGATCGCAGTAGTTTGCGTTTTGGATTTTCTGTCACACTGATTGCAATGGTTGTTTCTGCCGCTATTCTCATTATTGGAATGCGTTATGCTCCGCCCAGAGCTGCTGAGAGAGAGCTCATGGGAGCTTCTGCTTGACGCATTGGATTTGGCTTCTCCCAGGTCTCGCTTTCGGTATCGACTGGCTGCGACGATCGCTTCGCACTGCCATTGGTATGGGCAAGCTAGTGGATCTTACTAATGCAGAATGGGATAAGCTGTCACGATCGCAGGGACCGATTTCTCGTGTGGCGGTGGTTGTTCCAGCACGGAATGAGGCTGCAAGCATCAAGCAATGCCTGCTCTCATTGATAGCCCAAGATTATCCGAATTTGCGGATTCTAGCAGTGGATGATCGCTCTACCGACATAACCGGAGCGATCATGGACGAGATCGAGGCGCAGGCATCCGCAAGGCTCCGTGTACTGCACATAAGAGAGCTGCCTTCCGGATGGCTGGGCAAGACCCACGCGATGTGGCGGGGCGCCTGCGAGACCCAGAGCGACTGGATATTATTCACGGATGGAGATGTCATCTTTCGCGAAGATGCTTTGCGCCGAACGCTTACGTACGCAGAGTCGAGCCGATCGGACCATCTGGTAATCTTCCCCACTCTCATCATGAAGGGTTTTGGCGAGCGAATGATGCTTGGCTTCTTTGGTCTCGCCTCATCGCTGCTGTTGCGTCCATGGAAGGTAAAGGATCCAAAAGCGCGAGACTTCATCGGTGCTGGAGCATTCAACCTTATTCGGCGCGCGGCATACGAAGAGTTGGGAACATATCAGGCGCTGCGAATGGAAGTAATCGATGATCTGAAACTGGGCGGAGCTGTAAAGGCGCATAACTTCAAGCAAGATTGTGTTGTGGGGAGGGACCTCGTGCGAGTGCGCTGGGCAGAAGGCGGTATGGGTGTTGTGCACAATCTGCGCAAGAATGCATTCAGTTTGTTGAATTTCAATTGGTTGTTGGCAATTCTGGCGATCGTAGCAGCCGCAATCTACCAGTTGGGGCCGTGGATCGGGCTAGTCCTCGCGCCAGGAATTGCTAAGGTTGGATTTGCTGTCGCCCTCTTTTCGATCGGTCTGCTCTATTGGCGAATGGGACGGCAATTTGGACTCTCTCCATGGTTCTTCTTAACGCATCCGCTGTCCACAATCATGTTCATATATGCGCTCTTGAACTCTGCCGTTAGCTCGCTGGTTCACCGCGGAGTCGTGTGGCGCGGAACGAACTATCCACTGGAGGAAATCCGCGCATTCTCCGCGGAAAGGCAGAAAGAGATGCAGCGGGTGCGCGAGAGTCTCCGATTCGCTGACGACGGATACTAAGGTCTCGTGCCCCATTTCCTATTGTTCGCTCCCGCAATCATGGGTCCCGTGCTATTCTGCGCGAAGTAGTTTCGGAGCTTCCCCGTTGTTCCGCTATTTGTGTATCGTTGTCAGTCTCCTTCTGTCCCCGACGTGTGCGATTTCCCAAGACGGTAATCTGTCAAGCGCGATTGAACGTCAATTGGAGCAGTTCGCCAAAATGAGCCTAGGGAGCAGCTACGAAGATGCAGACATTCTGTATTTCGAATCAAGGCTGAAGCAGTCTAGCGGACAGCACAACGAGGCTCTAAGGCTTGCCGAGGCTGCAATCAAAGCCAATCCCCGGAAGGCGGCTTACCGCCTGCAGCTCGCGAGCGTGCTCTCCGACGAGCTAACTAATGCACGCTTCTTCAAAAAAATGTCGCTTGCAAGACGAGTACGCATGCAGCTGGAAACTGCTAGGAAGCTTGAACCGAACAATCCCGATTGCCTTTTCGGCATGATGCTCTATTACGAACGAGCACCTGGCATGTTGGGCGGCAGCAAGGATAAGGCGCATCAGCTGATGGAGCAGATTGCCAGAATGGATGCATCAAAGGGCTATCTGGCGCAAGCGCAATTGGCTCGCATGGAAGGAAAGACCGGCGAACTCGAAGGGCTGTATTTGAGCGCGGTGAAGGTCGATCCTAAAAACTACGATGCACTGGCGGCCTTAGTCAGCTTTTACGCTTCTGAGGGCCAGAAGCTGTTTCGCTTCGTGACTTCCCATTAGCTCGTACCACGAAATATGGCTGATTCATTAGATCTGGAGTAAAGCCTGGGAAGAGCCAGGCAGTTCTCGGCCCGCGTCGCAGCTCGAAATAATACTGAAGTGGATACGCTGAGTCTGTGTAGCTCGCAGGAATCACGGCACGATATTCAGTGCCTTCACGACGCAGTTCCACATTTTGGTATCGTTCCGCCTGATTCACATGCCGATAGTACAAAAGGCCAGATACTGGCTTTTCTTTTTCACCAATAGAGAGCACGATCGGCAGTTCCTGTTTTGGAATGAACTGCTCCGGCGGATGATGGCGACAATCGAGACCATTGCGTTGTGAATGGCCGAGCGCTTCGGCGATAGTCGACGAAACTGCTGGAGAGGAAGCATTTGGATTTTCCGCAGTCGCTTCGAGGCGCTTCTCCATTGCAGCTATGTCATCATCGATGGAAGGTAGTCGATCCTTCCAGCTTCCGCGCTGATCTGGGCGCGGGCCGTAGGTGATATCGGCTACATACACACTCTCTGCTTCGTGAGCGAACTGTGCCCATATGTCTCGTGCTTGACGGTACGCCTTGNGCGATTCCTCCAAAGCGTTGCGGTTTTTCGATTGCTCGTAGATTGCGAACAACATTCCACTACGCAGCTTCGCAGCGAAAAACCGGCCTACCCCGATTTGGATTTTCACGTCCGCCGCCATTCGTAGGAACGCAGTACTCGGCTTGCCGGTTCTCTTTTCTGCGTCAGCAAGTTCTGTTGCTGCGGTGTTTGCGAGATCCTCCAGCCATTGCGCGACCTCAATCGGGCTGTATTTGCCGCTGCACTCGCCCTTCAGCATCTCGGCAGCGAAATCGCTGATGCGAGAAAACATCTGGGGATCGAGTGGGCTGACGTTGATAAATGTCTTGGGAGCGGGAGTGTCTCCATAACGAGAACGAGCTTTTTCGTCGACGATTGATTGATTTGTGTAGAACTCGGGGCCGTAGGTATCGTTGGCTGCGGATGGAAGATGTGCGGTTGTTATCAGTGGCACGATACGAGTCGCAGCGCTCAGGGCTTTTTCGACACTTGCGGAGCTGGAAGGAAAGTCCTCCCGCAGTTGTCTTCGCCCGAAGTCGGGATCGGATTCGGGATTGTAGAGCAAGCGTCCCCATACGCGGTAGGTGTATAAATACTTTTCCCAATCATGAACTGGATTCAGAGAAGGATCCGCGTAAGCGCAGCGCCCTCCGGCGAGGCCAGAGCCGCGACGACCCTTAAAGGAGAGGGGCTCGTACAGTTCGACTCCATTACTGCCGCAGAAGCGGAAAGATCGCGCGTGGGCGGCGGCCGAGACGGGATCGCCCCACAATAGGAATCTGTGAGTTCCCGGCCAAATTCGATAAATCAGCTTGTAGGGTCTATCTTCACGCAAGAAGTCTGCATAACCGTAACGTGTGAAGATCCTCGATCCGGTGCTCAGCGCGTAGAAAGCACCGTCCTTGGGATTGTCGCGCGGCATTTCTAGTTCGCGGATCGCGGTTTGCTGGTAGGGAAGTCCCATGTGCTCGGCCCAGTATTTCGGCGAGAGCTTGACAGGCATTCCGGTTCCCAGAGCGAAATCGATCAGCTTCTGGTCGAGTCCCTTGGGATGGAGGTCGATCTCCACTTCACGTCCCGATCGGGGAACGCCGTCAAAGACAGTCTTCCAGAAGTCGTAACTGCCTTCGCGTACTCCGCTCTCGCCGTGTGTGCGGATCGTTATGCCGCTGATGTCCGGACATGCTTTGAGCAGCGCGCTTAATGCATCGCGAGAGTATGCAGCGTGATTTTCGGGCGTGAGTCCCTCGATCGTGTAATTGGACCAAGGAGTGTCTGCCCACTGATACCCGTGAGTCCAAATGCCAAGTTGAAAATGGATGCCATGCTCGACAGCCTGCCGGCTGATGAATTGCAGCATCTGCAGGTTCTGGTCCCTCTCGGCGTCGCTTAAACCTACGGCTCGAACTTTGTAGCCCGGAACGTCAAGGAGAAAGGGATAGCAAAACAGGAAGTAGGAGTCCGTGACGTACTGCAAGGTATCGAAGCCAATTCCGAAATTGAGACTGAATCGGTTGAAACGCTGCGTGGCCAGCATGGCAAAGTAGGCTTGCCAGAACTCGCGATTGTTAAACCATGGTTTGTCTTCAATGTCGCTGACGAATAATCTCCCGACGCTGCGCTGTTCTGTGAATGGCTGTTCGGTGATTGCTTTTTCGAATCGAAGGGACTGCTGTGCGCTGCCGCTGTGGCGTACTCGGTCCACCAATTCAAGTAATGCGTACATAAGTCCGCGAGCGTCTTTTCCACATGCGAGCAGGATCCGTCGTCCTTCCTGCGACACGGGCACGATCGCTAGAGATTCTGGTCCGTTAGCCGGCGTTACAGCAGCTTTTCTAAGAAGAGAGGTTGCGAGAGTTGTGTCTATTCCAGCCGCGACAACACACTGATCCGACTGAGGCGCTTGGTCAATCGACGAAAAGCGGCGAACGGCAATTCCAGCCGTGGATAATGCGGTATCTAGCTCCTGAATGGCCCAGTTAACTGGTGCCAGTGATGCGAGTGGATCGGCTCNATCCTGAATGAGAGAAATTCCTGAGACGCTGTTCGCCTCAAAAGCGAATGTTGAGCGACTGGTGAGAGATCCAAGCGAGAGCGCTGCGATCTGAAGAAAATTGCGCCGAGACAGCCGATCATTTTTCAAGGCTCCCAAGTTTACTGCAGGCACCCCGTGCAACAATCGTCACGAATCCCCCAGGCGCAGAATTATCAGGTCTCCTTCTATTTCCTAGTAGTGGGAAGTCCCCGCAATCATTAGTGGCACGGTTTACAGCGCAAGTTCATCCTGTAGGCAAGAATTGCGCCATCGAAAACCGGAGACTAAGGTACGAATTAAGCGACCGAATGAAATTTCGTGTATCTAATGAGGTCGTCTCCAAAACCGAAAATGTCAGTCATTCCTTCATTGTTTTATCTGCTGAGAAGCGAAAGCGAGCATGGCCAAACCAATTTTGCTGAGTGTTGATGACGATACAGATGTCTTGCGAGCGATAGAACGCGATCTTCGTTCGCAGTACGGTGCCGAATATCGGGTGATCGGCAGCGACTCTCCTGAAAGCGCTCTTAATCTACTGAAAGATTTGAAAGTGCGTAACGACAATGTGGCATTGCTTTTGGCCGACCAGCGCATGCCTCACATGGACGGAGTGGAGTTTCTGCGGGAAGCGATGGGGATTTTTCCCGAGGCGAAGCGCGCGCTCCTGACCGCCTACGCGGACACGAATGCCGCGATCAGCGCCATCAACGAAGCGAACATCAATTACTTCTTTCTGAAGCCGTGGGATCCTCCCACAGAGCATCTTTACCCACAGCTTGATGATCTGCTCGATGACTGGCAGGCTGGGTTCCGGCCGACCTTTCAGGGAATCCGCGTGCTGGGCACGCGGTGGTCACCGCGATCATATGAACTTCGAGACTTCCTGGCGCGAAACCGCGTTCCGTACCAGTGGATTGATGTTGAAATTTCCGCGAACGATTCGGAGACCAAGCGGCTGCTGGAGGCTCTTGGTCCTGAAGCCGCCAATCTTCCAGTTGTTTTGTTTCCCGACGGCACCAGACTTTTCGAGAGCGTGCCGGCAGACGTGGCACAAAAAGTTGGACTGCGGAC
>AP72_2010_repI_A001DRAFT_1000092_pt1 | contig 18089 bp, 8 predicted proteins | sample AmaPasrepliIA001_FD_9535 | JGI IMG/M metagenome (IMG submission 9535)
GGCAAGATTGTTAATTTTGACGAGGCGGCTCAAAGTGAAGCGGCAGCTAGACAGTATGAAAAACAGATAAGGTTAATGACTTCAGGACCGACCAAGATTGTTAATGATCGTGAATCTGCTGAGAGACTGATCGATGCCATGAGACAAAGACAGGCCGGTGCTCCTGGTGCTGAAAAACTAGGTGCAGATATTCTTGGTAAAACCATGGATACTGGTGTCAAGCTTACACAAACAACCAATACCATACTAGGTGATATTAGAGCAGACATTTCAGATATCCGCAGACAGGCCGATATAGCTAATTTAACCGCTACACAAAAGGCTTTCGCAGCTAGACAAGGTGTTGCAGATGCGGGCAGCTCAGATGCTCAAGTGGCGTTACGTCAAAATCTGCGCACTAAAATGAATACGGCTTCCAAGGAGACTGGTGTTATCGCACAAGAAGTGGATAATAACCTCTCACAAGGCAAGTCTAGCCCAGATAGAAGAAAGTCTGAAATCCTTCGTAGCTCGCAGCAGCTTTGGAAAACTATTTTTGAGGATTTGCCTACAGGAGTCAAATCTGCTTTCGATACTCTAATACAGGCTGCTGGAGCCAAAGATGCTAATACGATTAAAGGCGATGTAGATAAGCTAAAGGCTGACATTGCTACTAGGAAAGCCGACTTTGATCGTAAAAAGGCCACTATGACTGTTGCCCAGCGTCAGCAAGCTGAGGCCGAGTTGGCGAAAGAGCAAAAGGCTATAGTTTCTGGTACTAACATATTAAATTTGGCCAATCAGAGGGAGGTCGCTTCCGCTGGAACTGTTACAGGAGGAAGACAGGCGCCCGTTCCAGGAGTAGCTGGGCAGACAACTCCAGGCTCCGCAGGTAAGCAAGTTGGAACAGCAGTTCAAACTGCTACAGCAGCCCCGCCACCTCCCCCTGCTGCTGGTGGTGGAACCACACCTGCTACAAGGCCACAAGACCTAAACATTTATATTACTGGCTCTTTTGATGTTAAGATGCCAGACGGAAGCGTCGTACCAGTTTCTCCAAACGCACAAGCTATAAGTAAACCACGAGCACCATAATTGAGGACACATGGCAGATTTTCTAGATAAAGTAGATAGCGGGCTTGGTAGTGCCATTGATGGCATTAACAAAGCACAAAATTGGCTGAATGGCCAAAATAACCCTTTGACCCAAAGTCAAGCCGACTCTTTTAGGTCAGATGGATTCTTGATCCCCGCTAACCCATCGGCTGATGGAACAGGTTTACCTTATAATAAGGTTCCAAACAATAATGATGCTACTTTAAAACGTAACATCATTACTTGGTTCGTTCCCCAATTTGGGATTGTACGTATGTTCGTTAATCCTCAAAACATTAGCTATCAAGACAAGAAGATAATTCATAAGGATAGAACCAAGGGCGGTTATACTTTGCAATATTGGGGTGAAGAGTTAACTACTCTAAGTATTAGCGGAACTACGGGCAGCTCTGGTATTGAAGGGATTAATGCTTTGTGGGAAGTATATCGTGCTGAGCAATTTGCTTTCGATGCTGTAGGTTTGTCTTTAGCAGCCAACAATGCCGCTGCTGACGCAGCTAATAATTTAGTTAGCGGTTTGGGAGGTGCACTTGGCCAAGGAATCAATAGCATTCTGCCAGGACCACTACAAACTAATTCTGCATCAGCAGGAGCCGCTGGAGCTGGACTATTAGGTGGTATATTAGGGTTAGACTCTCCTAACAATAATCTTTCACAACGAAACATCCCCTCTTTGGCTCAGCTAGCTTTCACTGTAGAAATGTATTATAATGGTTGGGTTTATAGAGGTTATTTTGAGCACTTCACCCTTAATGAAAGGGCAGATAGTTTTGCGTTGGAATACCAAATGTCATTTGTTGCAACTCAAAGAAGAGGATACAGAACAAATTACTTCCCATTCCATCACAATCCTTCTCAGGCAAGCGATTACAATACACCACTTTCTTTCTCAGGTATAGTTAAGTCAGGACAATAATGGGTACAGATTTTTTAGGGGCTTTGGCCGATTCAATTTCGTCACAATTTAGTCTCGGAGAAAACCAAACCCATACTTTAGATGCCGTCATAGACGGGCAGCAGACTAAATATGGGTCTTTGGGAGACTTTGCGTCACAATTTGATCAGTCAGAAGTTAGAAGATATGTGGAAGAAGGATATCTTCGTAGAGACCCTTACAATACTGACCCAAAAACTTTTCAGGTTCTGCTTCAAGAACCTAATGGCACTATTTTAGTCAAGAAAAAATTCTTTGCTTCTATAGGTGAAAATTATCGACCTGACTATATGAATTCTGATGAGAAGCTCTACTATAGAGCTATGACTATTTTGTTCCAGAACAAATGCAATCAAATCTCTGCTTTGGAAAAGCTCTCTAAGATTCAAAAAATAACCTCTGCTGTTGGACAAATTGATACCCAACTAATGCCGGTTATTTTTTCTCTGGGGGACTTGTATGCTAGTGGAATAAATGCTGGGAGCAATTTCTTTGGCATTGATACTAGTATTGGAGGAGCCACACTTTCTGGTAATCAAAATAGCTTTATCTCTGTTCTATCTAAACTTAGAAAAGTATATGCTTATAACCAGGATGCACAATACACCAGTTGGATTACAGATCCAACAAGTCTTTTTAATTCTCAGTTTGCGCAAGGAACTGGTGTAATTGAAATAACCAATTTTACTACTCTCAGCACCAGCGTTACTACTAGCATAGAAAGTCCTGGCACTTTCCAGTTTAACATTTCAGACCCATACGAAACTATGGTTATTACAGAGTGGGATATTGAGAAAGCCATAAGTGATGCTACCAACTCATTCTATAATCATAAGAGTTTTCAATTTGGACAACAAGCTGCCGAAGATACTATCAAGAACTTAACTGCACAACTAAATCAGGCAAGATCAGCACGTAAAGTCAGTCCTATTAGTTGGGTTATTGATCCCAATACATTACTGGGTAGAAGAGTTACGGCTATTTTAGATCGCCTTGGAATAGAGTTACAATTCCAATACGATTCTACTGGCGGTACTGGTTTTCCAGGACTTGGGGGATTTGGTAATAGTGTAAGCGTTGATCCGTCTTTCATCAAGGGTGGTGCAGTCGCAGGATTTGATGGTTTGTCTCAAGATCAAACTCCAACTGGTCCTGATAACAATATAAGAAGGGCTTTTCCAAGTGGCAGTTCTGAGCTAGAGCTATTCAAATCTCTAGTCTCTGCCATCTATAATAAAATCCAGATGGACGCAAACTCACAGGGCGCCTTCCAAGGATATAATCAAAATACAAATTACGCTAGAAGAAAACTTCGTTTCAATTTCTGTGGAAAATTGATAATCCAGCCAATGGATACAGTGCACATTTATCTAAGCTCTAAGAGTAGATGGGATAATCGTATTAGCGCTGGTCTTCAAAACATGTTCACCGGGGCCGGCATTTTACAAAACATCAATAACACACTAACTGATTTTACCAATAGTTTCAATTCATTGTTTAACCCATCCAAGAGTATTCCAATGCAAGTAGAAAAGGCCATCTACGTTGGTCCGGCCTTCCCTAACTTTCTGTGGAACATGGTAAGAAACCAATTTGTGACCGAGAGAGACGGCACTCACGTCTTTGCTGGCGTGGTAGAGAGGGCTACGGATAATTGGTCGGACGGAAAATTCTCAATTGACGTTGGTGGCAAAGATAACTCTTTCTATTTTGAACAAGGTAAGGTTAATTTCAAACCAGGACTTGATGTTTACAATGGATCGGCTTTTGATCCACTTACCCCCTTTAAAACAAATTTTGATACGGTTAATTCAGATGCTAAATCTAATAATCTAGAGCTATTGGATGAAAACAAATTTATTATTGGAGAGACTACAGACAAGTCTATAGTAAAAGCTAAACTAGGGCCTTTGGCTGGTTCCAAGGTTACACAGTGTAATTATATTCAGGATAAAAGTTACGATCCTGGCTCACGACAGCACGTTAAAATCTTCTATGCTCCTGATGGCTTGGCCTATCAATGGAAAGAGGGTATTGGAATATTTACACAAACTGGTGATTTGAATGTAGGTAATGATCCTAATTTGTTAGGGGAGCCAAATCAGTTTAAAGATCCATTTGCTGGTCAAGACATCATGAATGTTATTTCCCTGTTAATCACAGGGGTTCCATACAACTTTGCTACCTTCTACAAAGGTGTAGTAGGAGATAATAATTACGGTCGCGATCCTCATAGTAATGAAGATCCGGCCTATGCTTTCATCAACTCTCTTAAAACACAAATAACCAAGAACAATACCCTTTGGGGAAACTTTATTCCATTCAAGAATTTGTCAATAGACGAAAAAACTTATGCGTTAGCCCAGCAAAACCAATTTAGAGTTACGCAGTTAAATGGAGACTTGGATAATAAGCTTAAGTTGTATAGAGACCTTAGCCATCGCGCTGCTTTGTTTAATTCGCTTAATGCATATGATGCCCAAAATAATACTGGTAATACTGCTCCGCCATTTTTGGATTTGCAGTCTCAAATAAAAACACTAAGAAAAGAAATAGATAATATAATCCAGCAAATCAATAGTCAAAACAAATCATTCTTTCAACAATCGGGTGCTGATACAAGCTTTGATGTATCTGAATTTATTGATTCCAATACTGGTGGAGTGGGTGCAGAAGGATCTAAATATCGTAGATATCTAAGAAAGCAAATCAATGCTCTTACTCGTCGTATGTCTTATGATGTAAGGGCTAATGATGATAAAAACTTTTTCATTGTGGATGACTTCTATGATAAGGATTGGGATGTCTTAGCTTATGACCAATCTTTGACAGACGGTATTCAGACCTTTAGTAATGAGTTTACTAGCGTAAGAGAGAAAATTATACAGACTTCTCAACTTCTAAATATGGAAGTCTTTTGCGATTCGCAGGGACATATAAGGGCCAGATCGCCTCAGTATAACAGAATGCCAAGTTCTGTATTTTATCGTATGATGTACCTTAAGAATGCTCTTGGTATACAGATTTTCCCAGATTACTTGAATAATCTATTTACTGATCAAATAAACACTCTCAAGGAACAAGTAGAAATTATTGAGGATGAAATAAGACTAGATTGTGCGCTTCTTGGATACGATAGTGATTCTAAAGCACTAGCATTCATACAACAATACGCAAATCAAAATACGGCCAGCTCGTTTAGCTTCATCTCAGACAGCAATGGTAGCATTAGTGATATGAAGATGTTGACCAGACAAGTAACTGGAGATATTCAAGCTCAAAATCAAAATCTTGCACCTACCCCTTCAAATTTTGCTGCACAGGCAGGTATTAAGAACATCTTCACTAATAGCCAGAGATATTCAGTTATCGTAGATGCCTTGAAGGTCCAAGCGTCTAACCAAAATGGTATACCTATTGTAAGCCCTAGTACACTAGAACAATCTACTGTTATTAACGATCTTATTAATAGAATCAACAGTAAGTCGGGTCAAAATGTGGTTTCGACTAAAGACTATATAGATGTTGACGCTGCTAATATTTCAGACATCTCTCTTCCTCCAAATCGAACAATAGACGTGTTCAAAGTAACTGAAGAGTTAGCCAAGAGATTCTCTGAGCGCCAAAACGCAATGAAGTTATTCTATTCTACAGTTAAAAACTCAGTAGAGTTTAGAGCGTTGGATGATTCTAGCAGTCCCATTGCCAATCAAATGATAGAGTCGGGAAATTACGGAAACTCTCATGTCCCTGAAGCTTTTGAGCATATGATTGAAGATGAAAGCCAGGATGATTATGGTGTTGGATCAGGACAGCGATATGTAATCAAACGCGCTCAGATTAAGCAGCTTAGCATTCATGAAAACCCTCCTGATGCTACCGTTATGCAGGTTCAGGGTATTTTTACTCCACTTCTTGCTAATGGCCCTGAAGGGTTCAATAACCAAATTGGTAGTGGTAATGGATTGACGACTGCTTTGGCCGTTGATTACGATATGTGGCGAACATATGGATTTAAACAGCAAGTTCGTGTTCCAGTCCCCTTCTTGAGTGATCCGGTTACTCAATGTGGCCCCTATGCTGCCATGCTTCTAAGTAGAAACCGAAAGAATATTCTTCGAGGAAGTATTACTATTTCAGGTAATGAATATATGCAGCCAGGAGAAGTTATCTTTATAGAAGATAGGGGGCTGTTATTCTATGTAACTTCTGTTAAGCACAGCTTTACATATGCTCAAGGATTTACTACTTCAATGGAACTATCGTATGGTCACACTCCTGGAGAGTATATCCCAACCCCAATGGATTTTATTGGTAAGATGATTTACAAAAACAAGGACACTGGATCTACTGTAGTTCAGAGACAAGTATCTGCTACCGGAGATATAAATGTAGGCGTTCTTTTGATGGATCCTAAACTAGGCCCAGACGTTTCTATGTCTATTTCAGATACCGATAAAACGGGAATCAATGCAATCGTGGGTGCTAATGCTGATAGTATCAAGAATATTCTGTTTCAGTGTGCCTATATGATAAGCGCTACTAGTGCCAATACTCAGGATAGTAGTCCGGCCCCGGTAGTAGAAGTAAGATATTATCATGATTCTACAACTTCAGCCTCTTCTAATATTCAAAAGTTTGCTACCAACGTTTGGGCCGCATTGATCAATGGTATGCAGCCGGCTTCAGGAAGCAGCACATCTACCACCAGCAACTTACCGGCTGGTTTGCCTGCTAGCTCAGTTAACCAACCATTAAGTGTTGATTTGGACGATGTAACAGATTACCGCTCACCCTCTCAAAAAGCCATTGATGCGGCTCGCAATTTCGCAGCCTCTTCTAGCTCAAGTAGCGGAGTATCACTTACTGGAGGAAAGCCACCAGATCAAGGCGGCATCATCAAGAAGAAGCTTTTTGAAAATGTAGTAGATGTATGGGTAACTTTTCCTCCTAGAGATGTTGATACAACAAGTGGATCATAATGGCGTACGATAATAGTAGATTAAATCCAGAAGTTGGACTACTACAGCGTGGTAGTATTGATAGTTACGACCCCAACACAGACACTCTTACTGTCTTGTTGAATACTAGCTCTCTACCTAAGCCATCCTCTGCCACTAAAATAAAGATCCCAGCTCCACATTCTCTTTTCTACAATAACGGATTGTACATGGGAAGCTTCCCAGTTCAGGGAACACCAGTGGTCGTAGGGCAATCCGAAGGTGGAGCATGGCATTTCGTCTCTTTCGTGGCCGAAGATACAACTAAAGTTCCGTCTCTATCTTTAGGTCAATTGTTGCTTCAAGCTAATGATGCAACCAAGCTTGCGCTCGATCTTCAAAATAACATCCAGATTGGTTCTGATGTAAATTACATACATATTCAAACTGGAAACAAAAACACGCCCAAGACCAATCTAATTACACTGAACTTCCAGGATGAAAATCACATCAACCAAGGATATCGTGAATTTGGCGGAATAGTTAAAAGAGACGTAGGATTCAATATCTATACAAATCCTGATAGTAAATTAGAAGATGATAGTATAGACTCTAAATATAAACCTATCGGGCTAGACCCGCAGGCAACGGCCAACGACACTATTAGCGGCTCTTCCAAGAATCCTCCTTTCGTTGAACGTCGTGAAATAGTTTATGAGTTCCAGTATAAATCTGATGTTCGTGATGATTTGTACGAAGTATCTCGTTACAGCGGTACTGTCTCGCCCAAAACCTACACTCGACCTAATCGACGTAAAAGCCGTGCCGATACGTTGAGTTTAAGTTTAGTATCCCCTAACTATTTGTTAGAGACAGTTAAGGGTACTGTAGTAGATATTTTTGGAAACATTCTAGATTTAAATAGAAACAAACTAATGGGAGCCATTGGGACAAATCCTTTGGGATTTTCTCAAAACACCGACATTGCCACCTCTTATCAAAAGATGAGGGCGTTGGAAAGAAAGAGTGTTGCCTACCATTTTGAGATTAATGCAAGGAAAGATTTATCGGTCCAAACGGGAACCTCTACGGCTGCCTTGTTAGACTACAATAGCGATACCTACAACGCTAAACTATTACGTAGCCGCTTTTTCTTTGATGTTGACAAAGAGGGTCAATTCAAACTTAATGTGCCCGCTTCTAGTGAGACGGGTAATATCCCCTTGCCTGTTCGTTACGAGAATTATTCTACAGTCAGCACTAATGATAGTAATAATCCAGATCAACTTTGGTTTAGGAATGATGGTCTAGATATTTTGCTAGACTCGATAGCAGCTCCTCGTGTCTCACCAGGAGATGGAGCTTTCTCTTCGACTGGTCATGGTTCTATCTCCTTGAAAGACGATTCAGGTGATGCTGGTCCGTTGGACAGAATTTCCAGCACTAGCTCTAGCCCAGTGCATATCAAGCACGGAACTGTTCATCATGATATTTTGAATACGTGTTACATGCACCAATCTAATGATAGAATTGGCTATGTATTAGGGACCAACACTACTCCATGGGATATTAGCTATATTGTCCCTCTTTCTAAGGTAGTAAGCGATACTATAAGACTTGGAGGCAGCGGCCCACCTGATCAGGGAGGCCCAAATGCCGGAGGACGTAGCGGCGCTATCAACATGGACGGTTCATTGGAGCTGAACATTGGTGCCAATACCATTGATAGGCAATCGCTATGGCTAGATACTGCTGGCGGCATTGTGGCCAATATTGGTCGTGATCGTCAGAACAACAGTGCAATTGTAGGCATGGATGGAAACCTGTATATTCAAGTGGGAGGATTTACAGTTTCGGGAGATACTAGATTTGTTGGCAGTAACGGAGAAATGGGAGCCCCAGGAACTCCTGCTGCGGTATTGGATTTACGTGTGGCTACGGGTGGTGGAACGGTTGCCATGCTTCGTATCGACTCAAAGGGGGTAACTGTCATGAGCCCACAAGATTTGAATATCATTGCTAAGAACAATATTAGAATTCAGGCAGATTCTCATATTGAAATCGAAGCAGATAACGTTACTATCCAGCAGAGAGTAGTAACCAAGATTCAGGGAGGTAGTATATGAAGAAACTTAATTCAGTTGTTTATCACAAGCTTTATTTACAAGCTGAAGAGGCCAAAGAACAAGACATGACCAAGTTAGCCTCGGGCATTTTTAATGCTATTGGTCCAACTACAGAAGAAGAACACGCCACTTATGATTATGGTCAACTACGTGATGATATTTATCAAGAAATGTGGAGAATGGCCACTCATGTCATCAAGTATCATGATCTAGAAAGCGTAGATGCCGAAAAGGTTCATGACAGGCTAGAATCTTTGGCTCAACAATTTGTAGATGAATTAGAGGAATCGTTGGGTGTGGATAACGCTACTGTTGGCCCACTAGAAACCAAGGTTCCTGGGGAATCCGAATAACTTTGATATATAAGTAAGCAATGTGTCCTTGCTCGCCTAATGATGTCTCTTTTAATATTCCTGATGGCCCAAGTGGTCCGGCCATTCCTGGATTTGGTGTACCTTTTGCTATTCCAACCCCGCAGATTTCTCTGCCAGATGGGTTTCCAGAGAATTTAATGGATCTTTTGAATAAGCTGCAACTGCTTATTCCACCAGGCGCGCTCAAGCCACAACTCAATCCAAATTTCGGTAAAGATATTTATGATGGCATCATGAAGCTGCTTGATCAGTTCATGCCGTTTCTAATGTTGTATAAATTCTTCTTACCTATTTTAGAGCTTATTATTTGTATTATCGAAGTGCTTTGCGCTTTGATGAATCCATTCAAACTAATTTCTGCGCTCAACAGATTGTTCGGTCAATGTATTCCTGCCTTCTTGAATCTGTTCCCGATCTTTGCTTTGATTTGCATGATTATCTCTCTATTGCTACTTTTATTAGCACTGATTGAGTATATTATTGCACAGATTTTGAAGTTCATCTTAGCTATTTTGAGGAACATCAGGGCTTTGATAAAAGCGTTCCATTTAGCTGATGCTACTGCTATTTTGGCCATTGCGCACAAATTGGGCGCCTTGCTATGTATCTTCCAGAATCTCTTCGTTCTGTTATCTATTTTTGCAGCCATCATTCAGATTATCAAAGACATCCTCAGTCTAATCTTTGCCATCCCTCCATGCCAGGATGGTGGCCCGAACAGCACTGATGGTTGCTGTACCGCTGATGTGTGCCCAGCAATCGTCAAGGGTAGCCCTTACACCAATAAGACTGGCACCTTCCAATACTTGCCTGAAGTGGGCGTTCAAACTTCTCTAGTTCTTCCTCCACCATTCAACAACTTCAATTTCGATCTCAGAACTGAAAGCTGGCAGTTGTATGATACACAGCAATCACAGGGTCAAGCTTTCTGGAACATTGTAGATGGCTATGACGTACCAGTACCTAATCAAGTAGCGGGAAATAAGAAACCTGTCTTCTTCCCAACCGACGCCAGTTATACTGCTAACACTGACCCACAACAAGCGGCTTATACAGTCGATTTGAGATTGTTCTACAACCCACAGCATTGGACACCTGCCCGATCAGGTACACCAAGGTACATTAGGTTCAACAAGTGCATTGTTCTAAATGTACCAACCCAAAATCTTTTGAACTACAAAAACGATCCTGTTTCGGTACCCAATGGAGTTTTGTACATTGCTGGTGGACAGGGATATGAGGATGATAACGATACCCCATTGGTTGGTTTTATGCCAGATGGCATTACTCCAATTCCAGATGGGACCCAGGCTACCCTCAATAACTTCTTGCATATGCCAGCAGAGTATAGCACTAGCCCGGTGTTCTCTCCTACAGACGGATACACGTTCTCTGATATGACTTACACCTTCACGCCTAACATTGGAGTGCTCCTACAAAAGAACTTGGTCACTCTAGGTTGTGAACCAACACTCGCTTTCAATAGAGCCTTCTTGCAAGGTTCATTTGCAGCCGGTCTTGGAGTGCAAAGTCAACTCATGTCAGATTTGGTTCATGGTGCCAACGGTCAAACTTTCCCTGACCCAGCCGAGTGTCAAGCTTGTTTGACCCAAGCGGTGACTGCTTTGAGATCCAATTTGACAGTAGAGGGTGTCGCTATCTTCAAGACTACTACGGATGCCTGCTTGGGTAAGCTTAGGGATGATACCAAAAAAGCATTGGGTGCCACCGTAACCATTGGTTTCGATCCATGCAGTAGCACAGTATCTCTCAGCCCAAGTATACAGTTTACTGGACAGCCAATCAACGTTACCGTCAACATCAATGAAAGAAACAAGATTCCTCTTACCGCAGGATTCCCAACTGATGTTGCTGCTACGATTCAGGCTCAGATAAAGGGATTTGCATCCTTGGCCAATGCTAACGTATCCCACTTCGCATATGATGGGTACCAAGCATTTACAGCGCAGATTACTTCTGACAATCCAGGTTCAGGTGATTTGATGGTAGCATTTGCCAATCAGATTTTCTGTACGAACACTTTCCCAGATAACGTTGGTACTGCTCCTGTACAACTTCCATCACACACTCTTCAAAAACATCCATTCCAGTTCGTCTACACTCCAACTGGTTCCACCATTCCTCTTCCACCTACTGGCGAATCTGGTGAACTCGATACTGATGGCAAGCAGCCAAGAAGAGATGCTGGTGATATTTCTAGAGATGCTCCAAGTGACGGAGGAAAGGATGGTAGCTAATGTCTGGTGATGACAATACTGTTCAGAGTAGCTTTAATGATACCCAGTCATTTGACATAAATGTCGATCAAATGTATCAGGATTTCATAGTTAACATCGACAATCACCGTAGTTATGTTAGCGCTACCAATTTTCCCATTGCTACAATATTGCAGCCATGCAATGGTATGTTGACTCCCGCTACTGTTTATCAAGAAAGTAGATTACACGCTTTTTATCGTATGGTTGGATTTCCTGTACTGGCATCTGATAATAGATTTTATAATCCTGGATTGGATATCATTAAAGACCCTACCAGGAAGTTAACCTTGAAGGAAAAGGTTTCGATTGCTAGCACTCCAATTACTGGTTTCGAAAAATTTTCACAAGCACGAGAGGCTTTTCCAATAGGGACAGCTAAATTATTCTCCCAATCACAAACCATTGAAGCCGCCACCACCTCTCTTTCTGGAGGGGCTAATGCAAAAGGCATAAGAAAATTTGCGGATACTTTTAAGGTTGACGATCCCCTTGATGTAAAACCCAGTAATCAATCTAATCCGGTTCAACTAAATAGTAAGGTGGGAGAGTTCGACATTCAACTTAGTGATTATCAGGATGCTGATGGAAAAAAGCCATCAGGTATTGGTGGAAACCGCCAGCATCTCATAAAGCCATTTATAGTTGACCCAAGAATTGACTTTACTGTATCACCGTTAACAGATTCAAAAAGCACTCCAAAATCTCGTAGGATTGGAATCCCGTTCGTTCCCGATCAAAGGTTTTTGAAAGTGTCTACCAATGCCTGGGCCGAAGCGCCCCTTTTGGAAACGGTGATTACTGACCGCTTCAAGACAAAAAATCAAGCCGCCAGTTCGGGTACATCAACACAATCTTTGATTGATTTCGTTAATAACGTCCCCGCCCTTGTCTCTGATAAAGATTTGATTAGTCAGATTAGTAGTGATGATATTACTAGCACTTCTCAGGTAGCTAAGTTTAAAGAGACTATCAACACTATCCGAGCATTGATGAAAAAACTGGTCGATGCGCAGCATAAGATTCAAGAAGTTCAAAGCGCATACTACTGGGTTCCCGTCCCTTCTAATATTGGACCAGAAGGCGGATGTACTATTCAGGGTGTCTTTCTACCTACTGTCATCGATCCTAAGCTTGTCACTGATAAAGATAAAGCTATTTTGTTTAAGTCAGCACAGTCTTTACTTTCTGCTAGCCAACAAAATCCGGCAGTAGCCGATGCCACTGGCGATCCTGATTCGAGCGGGTCTGCTAAACTCTTCTCCTTTTTTATGGGGCCTCGATCTTCTATTTCTTATACTGACATTGCTGCTACCACACTTAGTACACTCACTAAAAGTAGAAATGCCACCCTTAAAGAAGGAAGTGACGCCCTACGTATAATAGAAATTATTACCGGGGAGTTCAGTGGATTTGGCTTAGTTGATTTTGTGGCCATAATGGGAGCTTTGTACGTAATGCCCGACAATAGTTTATTGGGCTTTCTAGATACAGATGCTTTTAATCGTATGGAAAAGAAGCTTAAAACTGGAGTTAGCCCAAGCAGTCTTAATATTCAGACCTCTCTTACGAGCCTTGGTACCTACGTAAAGCAGTTTTATACCATTATGGACGACGTTTACAAGGATTTGGCGGTTAGTAACGGCTTAATTACCTCACAAACCTAATTTTATCCATATTTTAGCATAGTGAAGAGGTATAGATGTCGTTCGATCTGAAGATACAGAATGGTGATTTCGTTATTCAAAACGGTGATCTCCGAAAAGTTGTAGACAGCGAGAAACTTATTCAAGATATTCTCAAGATTTGCCTAACGGCGGCTGGCAGTAACCCGCTGCAACCGGCCTACGGCTCTTTTTTGTCTAGAACGGTCATTGGCAACCCAATGTATACTAGTGTAATTGTGCAAGTTGCTTCTTCACAAATCAATACGTGCATATCCAACTTACAAACTTTACAAGCTGCTCAAATTCGCTCAATGCAAAGAGTATCTGCTGATGAACAAATTGCAGCAATTAGAGATATATCTGTAAGTAGAAATGGAATTGATCCCAGACTGTTTAACGTTCAAATTTCAGTCATCACCAAGGGGTTTAAGCCGATAACTACCGCTTTCACAGTTTCCACTATCTGACGGATCTATTAAGGAACACAAATGGTTACAATACGTAATGCCAATGAAATTATCGCCAGCTTAATAGATTTCTTCCGTTTAGTTCAACCGGATTTGGACACCAAACCAGGAACCGTGGCTAGAGACCTTTTCGTTGATGCACCTGCCGCCCAGCTTTCTTTACTTTATGATGAACTTTCGGGAGTTTCGGATAAACAATCGCTACGTTTAGTAACGGGAACCGATCTAGATAAATTAGCCAGAAACTTTGGCCTCAGTAGAAAGCAGCCAACTCCTTCATTAGGTGTAGCTTTACTCACCTTTTCTTCCATTAATGCGCCGATAAATATTGACAAGGGCGATATCATTCTAGCCACTAACGGCCTCAGTTTTACTGTTACAGTTGGTGTGGCTGTGAACCCATCGGCCTCTAACTTTTACAAATCATTGGCTACCAAATATGCCAATCAACTATCCTTTGTAGGTATCACCGACCCATATGCGGTTGAAGTAACGGTCAGTTGTACCTCTCCAGGCGCCATTGGTAACATTGGCCAATATGGTTTGAGCAGCACCACCATCAGTGGCGTTTCAAACGTTACCAATATCAATGCGTTCCAGGGAGGAACTGATCAGGAAAGCGATGCCTTGTTTAGGAATCGTATTCTCTCTTCGTTCAGCGGTTCTAGCGTAGGAACAACACTTGGATACCTCAACACCGCACTAAGTACTACAGGAGTTATCGACGCTGCGGTTATCGGGCCAGGAAATCCTTTGATGACTCGTGATGGCACCGTCACAGAAAAAATTAACGGAGTACTGACTATCGTACAAGAAGGATCTGGTGGTAAAGTAGATGTAGTAGTTCTAGGGAACAATGAAGTTCAGACATCTGATACTTTCGTCTACACTGATAAGAGCAATAGTAATGATCCAACTAGCCCAAAGAACGATTTCGTCCTAGGACAAATTGCCGCTGATGCTAATAAGACAGTTTTCCGTAAGAGAATTGATGATCTCAAAAATGGAGTAGTTCCCTCCCAGCCAGTTGACGCTATCCTACAAGTAACAGGGTCCAAAAGCGGTTCCAATTTCGTAGAAAAAACAGTAGATGCTAATGGCATCGTATCTGGTAATTATGAGTTGTTCAAGGACACTGGAGTGTATGGTGGAAGTCCTTGGGGCTTTGACACTTTCAAATGGATTAGCAATAAAATTTCAGACTTCCAGGAAGATAGAGTAAAAGGTCAACCTTACGGACAGGACACCACTACTTACACTGATGTAACGGAGGTTCATGATTGTCAACAGAACCTTCCTATCACCAATGAAAATAGTATTGTAACTAGTGATCGTTCTATCATTCAGCTCCTACATTTTCCTGCCACAAACGTAACGAGAGTGTTCAATGTTAACACAGGTGAAAGATATCTCATTACTAACCAAAACTTGGACCAGACCACGCCATTCAACAGCACTGGAAGAATCCAGATTTCTGGTAACACTCTGCCAGCTACAAGCGACGTTTTGCAGGTGGATTATACTTGGGTTGTAGACTTCGACCAGTATTCTGATTTTGATGGGTTGGTTAATACTACCAATTCACGCCCTGCTACGGATACGATTGATTGGGGCTATGGATCGTTAATTCGTAGTGAAATAGTTCAGTTTTCTATTAGTCCAGGCAACAACTACTACCAAGGCACTACCAGCCACCCCGTCTCCACCATTGTGGAAGTTGACCAATTTTTGGCTGTCGATGGATACGTACAAACCGTTACAGCAGGAGCCTTCGTTGATCGTCTATCGGTAATAGTCACCAACCTAGCCGCTCCGCCAACCTCAGTAGATTCTATTACTCTGAAAAACTCCAACGTAGAAGTTTACAATACAGCACAAGCTGATGGTAGTTTCTCCAATGCCAGCATAGTGGTTGGCATAAATGTTTTGTCTCAAATAACCATCATTCTGCCTCACGATACTGCCGCTCAAGATGGGGATCGCGTAACTGTTTATATGAACAGCCTCAATGTATTTGAATCAGGTACTACAGCCCAAGGTACCAGCAACGGTACTCAGGTAACGGTCCCTACTTCATTGCTCGCTACCGCTGCTGATACTCTCAATCTAAAAGTAGTTTACATTGCTAACGTCACCGATCTGTATTCTGCGGCTACCAACTCGCTTCCTACTAGCCGCGCAGGTAATGGCTACCTTAATGGTAGCAACAATGGATTCCAGAACTTCAGTATAGTCAATACTTCTAGAAGAGAAAATCAGGTTGTTCAACTCAATCTCAGTAATCAATTCTATACAGAACTTAATCTGCCCTTTGCAGACTACACCCTATTAACTCCTAATGTCCTATCGGTTATTAGGCTATCAGATGGATATCAACTTTGGACTACTGATAACCCAGGAAGCATCTTCAATGCTACAGATGGAAACTATCAGCTTATTCTTCCGGGCTATGGAAACCCACTAGCCTCTGATCGTGTTCTAGCAGTTTACTATGCAAGCGACATTAGAAGGTTTCAACCATTTAGCTATAGCAACACTATCATTAAGACCAGGGTAGATAATCTAGGTTTCGATCCTATTACTAGAAAATGGGCCGTCCCTTTAGTCAGCTTTGTCACCCAGCTTGGCTCTTTGCAATTCCAAATTCGTGAACGCGATAGCGATGTAGTTCTCTTCTCTGTCACAGATGGAGTTTTAACGGTTAATATAGATGGCACGGCTAATATCACCAGCGCTACTAATTTTTCTTCTTTGCCGGACCTAACTAACAAGGTTGTTAGAATTGTTAATGCTGACAATGTAAACAACAATGGAACTTATGATATCCTCAGTTATGATGTTGTGAACAACTTTATCAATATCACTACTGTCCTAGACAATATTTCTGCGGATCAAGTCTCTGTAATTCGTGTATCGGATGGTCAAGAACTGTGGAACTACAATGGCACTATTGATGTAGCTAACAACCGTCTTTTGATCCCAGTAACTCTAGGTGCTGCTGTAGGGGATTTTGTTTACGTTATGTTCTTCAATTATCGAAACCTACGTAAATCACCTACCAGACTAATCAGCACTACTCTAGATCAAATTGTTAACCCTGGTGTTATTACTGTCTTTGGCACCACTCTTTTCAAGGCTGATGAGTTTGTCTTTACAGTCACCACTACTGGTCTGAAACAGAACTTGCAAGAGGCCATGCGTAAGGCATTGAACCTAAATTCTACTGCCACTATTCCAACCAATATCAAAATTGCTAAGGTCATAAATCTAGAAAAAGTAATTACACTAAGCCCGAACGATGATACCGTGCTAGAAGTTCTTACGACCTTTGATGTTAAGAATAGCACAATTGCCAACAATCTTTATTATGCAGATGAAATGTTGGGAGACTCTACTCTTAACCCTCTGGAATTTGTTCTACCAAGCACGACAAATAATACTTTAACTGGTGCAATCAATAATCTTCCAACCTTGGGAGATAAACTAAGGGTAACCTTCTATTACACGGTTGAAAATGATTCGGAAAATCTAACATACACCAGAAATGGTACGTTATATACAAATAAGAAGTTTGCACTGATCAATAAGATATTTACCAGTTCAGGTTTCAAATCGTCCCAGGGAACGAGATTTACTGCGACCTCGTTTACTCAGCCAAGTTTGGGAGGCCGTTTCAAAGCCTTCTACGATTACTTGGCGCCAAAGCAGAATGAGAGAATTGTAATTTCATACAATTACAATAAACTAGTTGCAGATGCTACTTTCAATATAGAATCCACTAGACCTATTAACGCTGACGTTATAGTAAGGGCAGCCAAAGAGGTTTTGCTAGACCTAACTATGAACGTGGTGATTTCTTCTACTTTCCAGACAACCAGTCAAACTGTATTACAAAATCTACGCAGTGCCTTGGTAACGGCTCTCACCACTACCCAATTGGGACAGACAATAGATCAGCCAACACTCATTAATACCGCCCAAGCAGTTCAAGGAGTTGCTAGAGCAAGAATACTTCATTTTAATGAGAATGGTAAACCAGGTCAAGTGCTAAGTATTACCGCTAATGGAGATCAATACTTCTTGTCCAATAACATCATCATAAACACTGAGACCAGATGACAGTAGCGCTAAGATTCGTTAACGTACAGGTTTTAAGCCCCTCCAGCATTGATGTAACCTTTGCTGAGAACATCACTCCTAATCTAGTACC
>AP72_2010_repI_A001DRAFT_1000094_pt1 | contig 18008 bp, 15 predicted proteins | sample AmaPasrepliIA001_FD_9535 | JGI IMG/M metagenome (IMG submission 9535)
CGGGCCGCGAAGGCTACGGCAGGCGACAAGTCCGCACCCCCGGTCCCACCGGCGCAACTGCGCCGGGAGGACATTAAGAGAACTATCGCTATTGTCGTCGACGATCTCGGGTTGTCATTTGAGAGCATCGCCTATTTGCGCGGAGCACTCAAAAAGTTCGTCAATGAACAGATTCAACCGGGTGATTTGGTGGCAATCATTCGCACCAGCGCCGGCATGGGCTCGCTGCAACAATTCACCGCCGATAAACGGCAGCTGGCGGCCGCAGTCGAACGCATCAAGTGGAACGCGCTGGGGCGTTCCGGGATTAGCCCGTTCGAGCCAATTCAGCCGGCGACGCCGGGACCAAACGGGGCTGATATGGACCAGGCGATCCGGGACTTCGAAGAGTTTCGCAGTGACACTTTTGCGGTCGGCACCCTGGGCGCTGTCAACTACGTCGTCAGGGGTCTGAAAGATCTGCCCGGCCGTAAGTCGATCCTGCTGGTGTCGGACGGTTTTAAGATCTACGACCGTAACGACCCGACTAAAACTTATCAGGCGCAACAACGATTGCAGCGATTGATCGACGAAGCAGGACGAGCCTCGGTCGTCATCTACACAATGAATGCGACCGGGCTGCAAACTCTGGCGTTCACGGCGGCCGACAATTTATCAGGCCGTGACAGTCAACAAATCCAGGATGAATCTAACCGGCGGCGGGACCAGGCTTATGACAATCAGGAGAGCCTGGATATTCTCGCGCATGAGACGGGTGGCATCGCCATCCGCAACACAAACGATCTCAGCGGTGGCATTCGACGCGTGTTGGAAGATCAGAAAGGGTTCTACCTGATCGGATATCGACCCGACGAATCGACATTCGACAAGCGGACCGGCGCTCGCACCTTTCATCACCTGACATTGAAGGTCACGCGCCCGGGCAAATTCAACGTGCGTATGCGTAACGGCTTCTATGGCAGAACTGAGGGAGAAACTGCGGCGCCGCTGACGCTGGCGCAGAAGCTTTACCAGGCTGTCTCCTCTCCATTCGGCTCGAACGGTGTCCACCTGCAATTGACATCCGTGTTTGCGAATGACGCTAAGGCCGGCTCGTTCATGCGTTCGATGTTGCACATTGATGCGCATGACTTAACCTTCACCGATGAGCCGAACAATCTACACAAGTGCACGGTCGACATCCTGGCGATGACCTTCGGCGATAACGGCATTCCCATCGATCAAGTCGGACGCACTTACACAATTCAATTGCCGGAAGAGCCCTATAAGCGGGCACAGCGCGAGGGTTTTGTTTACACCATGACGGTGCCGGTGAAGAAACCGGGTGCATATCAACTGCGCGTATCTCTGCGTGACAGTGCGACGGATCGGATTGGTTCGGCAAGTCAATTCCTGGATGTACCTGATTTAAAGAAAAATCGGCTGGCGCTTTCGGGACTCGCGCTCAGAGGTACCAGCAGGGCGAACCCGCTGTCAGACGGTGACAATTCGGCGCCGGACCAGGAAGGCATCGACAAAGGCAGCGCGGAAGCAGGCCCGGCCGTTCGTCACTACCATACGGGGATGTACCTGAGCTACCTCTATTTCATTTATAACGCGCACGCGGATAAGGATGCAGCGCCACAACTAACCACCCAGGTAAGTATCTTCCATGACGGAAAGCCGGTATTCACCGGTCACGCATCGCCACTAACCACTAATGGTCAGGCCGATATGAAACGGCTGTTGGGCGGGGGAGTGCTTCAACTGGGGACAGATATGCCGACTGGGGATTACGTCCTGCAAGTAACGGTAACTGATGCGTTGGCGGACAAAAAGCATCAGATCGCCAGCCAGTGGATGGACTTCTCGGTAGTGAAATGAAGCAAAGCCGGAACGGATGAAACTACGATCAGCTGATCTTCATTCACACCTCGCTGCAGCGAGGTGTTGTGAGGCGGCTGAAGAGCTCACTAACCGTTTCAACGGTTTAAGAAAAGCCGTTAAAAACGGCTACTAATGAAAAGGCCCTTTCTTGAATCATCTTGCTGAGGCAAGATGTGAATGAGAAACGTCAACCCGCACGAAAATCTCGGCCATCAAAAGCCCGCAGATCAGCCCGAACCGAAACCAGCAGCAGGATCCCGGTTCCAAATTTCTTATGCCGCCTTGCGCGTCATGTGATCGGCGGCTTTTGATAAACTATCCAACACCACGTCGCCAATTCAAATGGTTCGAACACTCGACGGCAGAAACCCGCACGCCACGCCGGTTGGGTAGTCGTGTGATGTACGATTCGCAGATCTGCCGCCCGCCCCAAAGCCCTGAGGCTATTTAGGGAAAACACGTAATTGTGATGGCCCAGCGCCAGGTGCTTGTAGGGCCGCCGCTTCAATCTGAATCTTGAAAGCAGATCCTTGATCCGCGTATCAAAGCTTCGATAGTTGGGCACGACCACCAGCATATAACCGTTCTCGTTTAGAATTTCGCGCGCGTGTCGCAGGGTCAAGAGCGGATTACGGGTATGCTCAAGCACATGGAACATAGTGATAATGTCGTAGGTGCGCTGGAATTTAATCTCTTCAATGGCGCCGTGATGGACGGCGAAGCCTGCTTTCACCGGAAGAGTTTCGCTCACGTGTTTCGAAAGATCCGTTCCTTCCACTTCATAGCCCGATAGCCGCGCAAGCTGTGGCAACAAACCACTCCCGGTGCCAATGTCGAGCAAAGACTTGCCTGAGGTGTGCTGTTTGATAAACGAGAGATACCGCTCGGCTTGACGATGCACCGCAGGCTCAAATCGCTGGTAGTCAAATTCCATATTACATCCCCAGCCGTCGAAGTACGCCGGATTGTCATACAACTCGCTTACACTCTCGGCCGGGACCGCCGGCGTCATTACGTAGTCACATTCATCACAGCGGTAGATCTGCTTTCCGGCATAGTCTTCGCCGGCATGACGAAGCGGTCTGTGACAGACAAAGCAGCTTACTGGTTTGGAATTTGAGGTCATGCGAGCGCGTCAGAAGTGCTGCTTTTACTATACGACAACAGTGAATCTCAAGCCCGTGTCCACACCCGCGTCTCAGACTGTGTTAGATTCTTTAGCGTGTCAGAAGCCCGACCGTTAGGGCGGGCCGGCTTAGGAGGCTGCCATCCCTCACGGTCGGGCTTCTGACACTAACTGATGCGAATCCTTCAAGTCTGCTCGGCACGCGAGATTGGCGGGGGCGAAATTCATCTCGCGGACCTTAGCAACGCTTTAGCAAATCGCGGCCATGAAGTCTTTGCGGCGCTCAGTCCTGGGTCGCCGCTGAGAGACCGCCTCTCCTCGTTGCCCTCGGGGAACATTATCGAATTGCCGATGCGCAACGCGTTGAATGTGGCCACGGCAATGAAGCTGTCGCGCTTCGTTCGCGAGCAATCAATCGAGATCGTGCATGGGCACGTTGCACGCGACTACCTGCTGGCAACTCTGACGACCGACAGATCAGAATCGCGTCTGGTGCTGACGCGACATGTGTTGTTTCCCATGCACCGAATTAACCGACTGACCTTGCGACGAACTTCACGGGTGATCGCCGTGTCTCAGGCGGTTGCTGACTCGTTGGTTGCGCAAAACGTGTTCGACGCGGGAAAAATCGTGACAATTCACAATGGTATCGATGTCGCGAGGTTTGCGAACGCGAAGGTCGAACACGCCGGGAATCACCGGCCGCGGGTCGGCATGATCGGGCACATTGCGCCCATCAAAGGTCAGGAAGATTTCGTCCGCGCCGCGGAGATCGTCAACCAATTTCGTGACGATATCGAATTTGTGATTGCCGGCGAAGATAAAAGCGACTCGCGCGAAAACAGGCAGGCACTCGAGAAGTTGATTTGCGAATTAAAGATGGAAGAGAAAATAAGACTGCCAGGCTGGACTGACGACGTCGCCTCGTTCCTGGCCAGCCTGGATGTCTACGTATCGCCGGCGCGTTCTGAACCGTTTGGCTTATCGATTGTCGAGGCGATGGCCGCCGGTGTTCCGGTGGTTGCGACGGAGTCCGAAGGCGCTCGCGAGATAATTGAGGACCATGAAACCGGCCGGCTGGTGCCCATTGGAGAAAGCGACGCGATCGCGGGAACAATCCTCGACTTGCTGGAACACGAATCTGAAAGATTACGATTGGCCGAAAACGCTCGCGTCGCAGCCAGCGAACACTTTTCGCTTGCGCGCATGGTCGAACAAACCGAGCGAGTTTATGCTGAGGCGTTGAGAGGGACGTTGCCTCAAGCGACTGCGCAGTGAAAGGGTCGAGGGCATGCTGCGTTGTCGCCGCGTAGCGGCGAATTGAATTTAGCCCAGCCTTTGAAAGGCCGCGAAGACAGCACCAGTAGAATCCGCGTCACGTCAGCGACGCCTGAAACATCCGATCTTCATCCGTCGCTAACGCTACGCGATTTGATCTCGGTTTCTAACCCCGCCTTGACAGGTCCGGCTAAACTCATTCGCCGCTACGCGGCGACACAGCGTTACCTAGCCGTGCGCGAACCACAGCTTCACGGAGTTTGCGAAGTCGTTCGTAAGCCGCCAGGTCTTCCGGGCGGGCACAGTCGCGGCCGATCTTTTGCCAGTCGGGATGCGCCGGGTCCAGGCCCAGCGCAGAAATCACGTCCGGCTGACAAATGAAAAAGTGGTGCTTATAAGGCAGCAGGAATCCACCGTGACGCTCCAGCGACTGCCGAGCTTCATCGTAATTCGCGTACCATCGATTAAGAAATACGTCCAGGTCCGTCTGGTACCACAACTTTGAAACGTCAAACTCCTGCATAATCTTCGGTCATCACGCGTCGAAGGGAGCTTTATCGATCAGGTAGGCAATCAATTCCTCACGATTCGTTTTTGAATCCAACCAATACCGGATTCGTTTGATTTCGTCGTAGTCCTCTGCCCCGAACCGGCTGACGTAGATCTCTTCCATCTTCTTTTTTCGTTCCAGTCGCTGAGCCTCGTTCTGCCAGAAGGAGGTGAACATCAGGTTCAAATCGTCGTGCAGATTTCGCTTCTTCAGCGCCTCCCATTCATTGCCGTCAAGCCAAATTCCTTTGCAGCCAATACAATGGTCGATCGAAAAACCGAGGCCACGGCCGACCAGGTATTTCACCATGCGAAAACGGCATTCAGGACAGTCGATCGGCAAACCAGGTTCTGCGAGAGACAGGGTTTCATGGTCGACCACCCGCTCAGCGAGATCCGTCTTATGCCCCTCAACCCACTTCCAGTATTCCGCGCCGGCGATCCAATTTCCGCGGCACGACTGGCATTGCTGAGAACTAAGATTGTCTTCAAGCTGATTCAAAGATAAATCGGATGTTTTACAGACAGGACAATTCATGCGTTTGATTGTAAAGGTTGGGCACTCGCGAAGACTAGTAAACGCACTCAGCGAAGAGCATCTTCTCGAAATATACGCTCAGCGGGTCCGTTTTGTATTCGCCAAACGGTGGGCGGCGCTGGAAGCCATATCGCTCATACAAACCGATGGCTTCAACCTGGTAGATCCCGGTCTCAAGTCGTAGGCAATCGAGCCCACGCTCTTGAGCGTAACTCCTGAGATGATCGAGCATCGCTTTTCCCAAGCCAAGTCCGCGATAAGCCGGCCGCACATACATTCGCTTGACCTCGCCATATTCCCCCGGATAAATCTTCAGTCCACCACATCCGGCCGGATCCTGCTTGTAGCGGGTTAAAAAAAAGGCCACCCCCTCGCGCAAGAGTTTCTCGACACTGAATGCATGACGGCTTTCCGCCGGATACTGATGACGCATCAGATCGGCGTCCAGTTCTGTCAGCAATTGCAGACCGGGGGGCAAATCCGGGCGCTCTTCGGTAATCGTGACACTAGGCATGCGCGCATTATAGCCGCCCTACCCGAATCAGGAACATGTGGAGTAGAATAGCCGCCAATCCAAACAAGGAGGTCCGACCAGGTCGGGGATATGGCGTCAGAACACAACATTCCTGCCGAGAAGTCGCGCACCACACTCATTGTCGTCGTCGCAGCCATCGCGGCGATAGTCATCGCGGCAGTCTTCTATTTGCTGATGCGGAAGGCATCAGCGCCTGCGCCGCCGGCAACATTGCAGGGCGCCGTTCGGCCCGGTTCGCCGGATTGGGACAAGTACAGCAAGTTAATTGTGCTTGACGACCCGGCTGATTGCCCGGGAGACAGCTCGCGTTTTTGCGCCGTCGAGGCCAAGCGAGCTCTGGGCGATATTCAAATGACGTTGCGCGCAACGGTTCGCAATCTCACCGGGCGCACGATTACCGGCCTCGAGGTAACCGCGGCGGTAGTTGATCATCAGGAGAAGCCCGTCAGACAGCGTACCAGGATCGTGATCCCTTCAGGAGGCGTCGCCGAACTGCTGCCGAATAAAACCACGTCAATTTCGGTCTTAATCGATGGTTTTACCGACACTGACGATCGGGCGAACGTCAAGATGGACGTGACCGGATTCATTGTGAAATAACCAACGGCGCGAAACCGGAAGATCAGTCGTCTCAATCGAGAAATAAATCCTCGAGGGATTGCTTCACCGGATTAACGGAAATTAGTTTTCCGTTTGTCTCGCGCAGCTGGGCCAAAACCAGGTCGACCTTCTTCTCATCTGCAACCTCGATTCGCAGTCCACGTGGCTCTGATGAGACGGCCGCAACGCCGGTGAGCAGTTGTGCGAGCGCGGCGGGGTCGGAGTTCGGGGACGTAGCAATAATCTCAATACTGTTTGACTCATGGGCGCGCAACTCATCGAGGGAACCAGAACGCGCCACCTTTCCGCCTTTCAGAATTGCGACGTTATCGCACAGCACCTCAATGTCCGAAAGAATGTGCGAGCACATGAATATAGTCTTTCCTTCACCGCGCAATGCCGCAATCAGGTCGCGCACCTCGCGACGTCCAACCGGATCGAGGCCGCTCATCGGCTCGTCAAGAAAAACGATCTCCGGGTCGTTTACCAGCGCCTGAGCCAAACCGACGCGCTGCAACATCCCCTTTGAGAATTTTCGCAGTTGTCGATCCCAGCTTTTGCGATCGAGATTAACTCGCACCAGCAACTGATCAGTCCGCTTCGCGCGAATCGTCTGGTCCAGTCCAAACAGTTCGCCGCAGTAATTCAAGAATTCTCGCGCGGTCAAATAATCGTAGAAGTACGGGTTCTCGGGGAGATAGCCGATGCGTTCGTGCATTGAAATGTCGCTGATGTCGCAGCCGAGGATGCGCGCCGAACCGCCCGTCGGAAAGATCAGGCGCATCAGCAATTTGAGAGTCGTGGTCTTACCCGCCCCATTGGCGCCCAGAAAACCGAAGACCTGGTGCGGCTCGACCGTCAGTGACACTCCGTCAAGCGCGCGCACTTTTCGCTTGCGCCAAAAACCAACCTCATAGTCCTTGATCAGATTATTGATTTCAATTACCGGCATAACTATTTCGGAGTCACGGGTTTAGCGGCCCTTAGTCGGCAGGCTGAAATCACTTAAACGGCACTCCAGTATTTATGTCCAGTCCCACATCGCAACCGTTCTTTATCAACTCGTAAGGCGTTGAAGAGGGATCGAGCGGCGCGCCCGTGCTTCTATCCAGCGTCAGTTGTACTGCCCGCAATTCGTTTGCGACCTCGCGCCATGAAGCAGCACAGCGACCATTTCTCGTCTTGTAGGCGCTAAGCAGATTACGAATCTCGTCGCGCTGGTCCAGTGAATCGATGCGCATCAACTGCTTTTCCACCATCTCCCGCACCGCGCTGTCATTCGAGGACTCGTAGAGATGGCGGTACATTTCGCGCGCGGCGGCCCGCGAGCCGCCTTCCGCCTTCATCCGCGCGCCCATCGCCGTCATCCACTCGGGGGCACCCGGAAGTCTTGCGCCGGCCGCGTAAGTGGCGCTGGCATTTTCGTAATCGTTACGCTTCCAGTAGATATAGCCCAGGTGCTGGTAGAGCCGCCACGACCCGGGATTACTGGCGATCCCTGAATTTACCAGCGCAATGGCTTCATCGGAATTCAACTCCGGCAGCACCAGCGCACCGTATTCGTAAGGCGCAATGAACTGCGGATCGAGCGCAGTGCTTAGGCGCAACAATGAGGGCAACAGGTGCAGGTCCAGATCGCTAAGCGCAAAACTTTCGTTATGCGTATCTTCAAAGGCCACGATCTTTCCGCCAACGTATTGCAGCGATCGCATCCAGTACCAATCCGACGCCAGGCCGTTAAAAGCCAGGGCCAGATGTTTTGCGGTCGCCGCATCCACGTACAGCGCCTCATCTGCAAACTGTGTCTGTGCGTTTGGTCGACTATCGATAGCCCGCACCAATACCACCGAGACTACGAGCGCCGCGACAATCGTAAGCGCCAGCAGGAGATTCTTGCTCATTTAAAATTTCTCCCGCTGAAAACAAGGGTGGCCAAAGCCAGCAAGACAATGTTGAAGACAACTGCGTAAGCCGTCGCCAACACGATTGATTGCGCATCAGGCGCGAGGCCGTGCGCCGCAGGCGTGATCACGCTGTAAGTCGTTAAATTTGGCAACAGGTAATACAAAGCACGAAACAGGACGCGGGCTACCGAACTGGAGCTGGTGTTGGCGAGTCCTTTGAGATCGCCGCTGAAGTGCCCAATGAGGAAAACAAAAAAGGTCAGCAGCGCGGAAAGTGCCGGCGACGAAAAAGTCGAGAACAACAGCGCCACTCCCGTCATGATCGTCAATTCAAAATAGATCAGGAGAATGGCCGGCCAGATTCTTATCGCTAATGGATCCCAGCCGCGGCGGATATAAATCAAAGCCAGCGAAACACCGATCCCCATAACCGCAATGTTTACCGCCAGCGTGAGGCAAAGACCCAGGAATTTTCCGACCAGAAATTGGCCGCGGCCAATTGGTTTCGTCAGGATCGCATACAAGGTGCGTCGCTCGATCTCTTTGTAAACCAGGCCGACACCAACAAAGATCGCAATGAAAACTCCAAACAGGAGCATCGCGCTGAGGCCAAGGTCGATAATGATCTTGGTCTCCTGACCCGCGGAGAGTTCGCCCAGGAAAATCGCGCCGCCGGTCAGCAACAGCACGAACAAAACCAGGTTGTACAACACGCGATCGCGGACAGCTTCGCGAAAAGCGTTGCGCGCAATAGCCAGCGTGCGGCGAACACCTAAGCCGAAAGAATTTTTTGATATTTCGCCTGTGTGTGCCGGGGTGTGTAGATTTTGTTGGGTCGCGTCAGTTGGCGATGGGCTCATAGTCCGGCGTCGCGTGGTCGCGAATCCTCCCAAATATAAGAAGCGAGCCAATTAAAGTCCAACTAATAATGCTGATGATCTTTGCGATCGTCGTGCGCCCGGGCTCACGAAACTCGAGTTCCACGGTGAGGGCCTGGGCCGGCAAACTAACCAGCAGCGCTCCGTCGGCGGCTGGACTGGTTCGCAACGTTTGCCCGTTGGCAGTCGCCTGCCAATGCGGATAATAAAAGGTGGCGACACGCGCGTCGCCGGCGGCGCCAGCTTCAAAGGTCAGGACACGTTTCGTATCGTTCCATTCGATCATGCGCGCAGCACGCGCTCCGGCATCTACTTTCGCGCCGGTAGAAGCCGGTGGCGTGCACTTTTCATACGAAGGTTTGCCCTGCGCTGCGGCTGATGCCCATACCGGTAACCATTGAATAATTCCCGGAGCTTCGTTCAACGGCGAGACGATCTGATCGAAGTGCGCTTTCGACAAGTAAGTTGCCCCACGTACTGTCTGGGTCACTGAAAACGTGACACCGATGAGTACGCACCCACCCATAGCGATGGCGATCGGCCGCAGATGATTTCGCAGCCGGACGCGCCAAAACGGCATTGCGGCCGCCATCAAAACGGGTGCTATTACCGAAGTGACCGCGAGCCAGCGAAACGGATGTTGCGCCATGCGCAGGTATGGCAAGGCCACCCATACCGGTTTGCTGATGACGGTCGTCATCGCCAACGAAAACAGTAATAACCCGCACAAAGCAATAAACGGACGTGCGTGACTGGCGCGAAAATTCTTCAGCGGTGGTATGACCGCAGGCAAGCACATCAAGATAGTCGCGATTGCCAACAAACCCATCCACCAGATGGTCTCCTGCTTCGCCGCCGAAAACGTCGAGAAGACAAAGTTATGCGAGTAGTCAAGCAAAGGATCCGGGTTGCTGCCGTCGGCGACGATCCACTTCATCTCCGCAACCATGGTCACCCAATAGAAAGAGCTCGCTCCCAGACCGATTAAAACCGCAAGCGTGAGCTTAAAGAGAATGACCGTCGCGCCGGCATTACTTCTCGTCTTCTCATCTTCGCCATCTCGAAGAACGTTATGAAGCTGGCGGCCGCTCAGGCTAATCACTGCGTACAGCAACAACGTAATCGATCCAAAAACCGCGAGCGGCAGGTGGCTCAAGACCAAGCCTGCATAAGCCACGGCCAGCAGGGCAGCATCTTGCCAACGGTTTCGATCGCAAACCCGCCGGGTGAACGCCATCGCGAAGAGCAGAGCGGCGCCGGCGGAAAATTCAGCTAATTGCGCCGCCTGATAAAACTCGGCGAGATGATAAGGCATCAACGCGTAGAACAAGGCGGCGGCAACCGCCAGGTTCGGCGACACGTAGCAGCGCGCCCAAACGTAAGCGCCTAAACTTCCCAGGGCAGAGACTGCAGTAATTGTCAGTAAACTACCTGCATACCAGTTCCCGGTAACAAATCTCCCGGCCGCCAGCACGTAATACAGCGCTGGTGGATAAAACCTCACTACCACATCACCGTATCCAAAGTTAGACGAAGCGAAGAGACTCGGATACAGATGGCCGTGACGTAACGCCTCGTAAAAAGGAATCGCGAAATGATAGTGGTTAGCAAGATCGTTGTTATTCGGCATGCCGAACAGAATCGCCGGCAACACTACGCCAGCGCCTGCCAGGCCGGCGAGCAGGGGCGATGAGATTCGTCGTAACCAGGCTGACATTAGCTTGCGGGATTTAATGGATTTCTGGAAATGCGGCGCCTCGATCTAAGGAAAAAACCGGCGATGCAAGCCCAGCCTATGACCGTGATACCGGCGGCATATCTGGTGCGGGCGGGCTCGCGGAATTCGAGGGTGATATTGGCGGGCTGAGGCGGCAGCGCGATCATCAACGCGCCTTCGTGATCAGGACGAGTCACGAGCACCTGTCCGGCAGCAGTCGCGACCCAAAGCGGATAGAAAAATGTTCGCACGCGCGCTTCATTCGCGTTGCCGGTTCCGACATAAAACTCGCGTTTTTCCGGAGACCAACTCTCGATTTTGATATCGCGGTCGCCGGCTTCTGCTGCGACCTTCATTTCCGGCCGGGCATGGGCCCAAACCGGCATCCATTGATAGACACTCATCGTGCCCGGGATCGAACCCAACAACTGTTCAAATTGAGCCGGAGTAAGCCACCTGGCCTCACGAATAGTCTGCCCCATCGAGAACGCCAGCGAAATGGCAATTGTGCCGCACGCGAAAATGAACATTGGGCGTTTTCGCGTATTGATAAAGCTGCTCCAAAACGGCACGGCCAACGCCAGCAACAGCGGGCCGGCCAGCGAGGTAAGCACAAACCAACGCCAGGGAAATTGCGTTTCCTGCAAAGGATGAACCAGGTTCCAGATGGGTCGCGATAATGGCGTCGACATAAACAAACTAAGTAGCAGAAGCAACAGCAACGCGGCTTTCGGCCCGGCGAGCGAAGCATGTTCGGTTTTTGAGAAATAAGGACGGGCCGTTCTTGTGATCAAAATCACCGCAGGCCAGAACATCGCCAGCATCGAGGCCAGCAGAATATTCATCCACCACACATTTACGTTTTCCGGGGACAGCGTTGAGAGAACAAAATTGTCGCGGTAGCCAACACCGGGTTCAGGATTCAAATTGTCCGCGCGAATCCAATTGAGCTCGGATATCATCGTCACCCAGTAACAGGAACTGGCAGCCAGTCCGAGCACAACTGCCGCAACCAATCGACCGATGGTGGCCAGGAATTTCTTTCTGTCGGTTCGCAACCAGCAATAGAAGGCGAGGGCCACCGAACCAATCACTGCCAGTGGCAAATGCGTCAGGATGAGCAGCGCGTAAGCTGTCGCCAGACCGGCGATATCACGACCGCGGCGGTGCCGGCAAACTCTCTCGGCAAAAAGAAAGGCAAAGGGCAGCATGGCGGCCCCCGCGAACTCGGCCAGCAACAACGCCTGGTACAGCTCGTTGATATGATACGGGGCCACCGCATAAAAGATCGCGGCCCACATTGCAATGACACTTGAGGCGAACTCACGCGCCCAGAGATACATGCCGGCGGCCCCCAGTACCGAGAGGCTGCCAAAGGTTGAAACCGTCGCGACGTACCAATTGCCGCTGACGGCTCTGAAGGCCGCTAACAGGTAATACAGTGCCGGCGGGTAGAAGCGAAAACTTGCATCACCAAACCCATGATTGGATTGTGCCAACCAGCCGGGGTACAAATGGCCGCCGCGCACCGCGTCATAGAAAGGCAGCGCAAAGCGAAAATGGTTGGAAAGGTCGAGCGCCGAGGGCACGCCCCAAAAGATCATGGGGGCGACGACGGCGAAAGCAACCACGATCAGCGCCAGAATGTGGACGGTCTCAGGTGGGAAGGACGAGGTTAAGCTCTTTTTCTGCAGCAGTGTGAGTGAAGGCGAATTCATTGAAACAGGTTCTTCAAGAAAACTGCGGAGGCCGGAGCAACTACTCCGACCTCCGCGACTAATCCGGATCTCGTTTGCGCAGGGAATCCTTAGTTGCCCGTCGGGGTCATCGCGAGTACTGCGGCTTGACTGGCCGGAGGCGCGGTAAGATCTGTATCACCGCGCAGCACTCCATCCTCTGTCATCGCGAACCTTCGCGTCCCGGTCTGGGAAATTCCCGACGTCACCGCCGGATAAGCATAGGACCAATATTGTCCGGGAGGTCCTGGTATTGGAGTCGCCACAAACGTGTAGCCACTCTTAGTGCCGGTTGATAGAACCGCGTCCGTCATTATTTTGGCGCCAAGCGTCGGCAAGTCGGTAAAGTCGCCGTTACCGTAGGTGTATTTATAGGCGTGCTCACACGAGGCTATCGTCCGCAGCGATTGTTGTGCCGAACCCTCGTTGGCTGCGCGTCTCGTGGCCAGCAGGTTTGGTATGGCAATCGATGCGATGATTCCAATGATGGTAACCACTATTAGTAGCTCGATTAATGAGAAGCCATTAGGGCTTTGGCGTCGCATCGTTTTTCTCCCATTGCTTATCGGCTACGGTCGCTCAATCACGTTCGGATCACTCAGAAGACCTTTCAGCTTGAGAGGATATAGGGGAGCGAGAGTAGTTCTTTATTTATAACGAAAAGGGGGTGGGAGCCCCTTGAAACATGTTCGGTGGTGACTTGCTTAGTTTCCAACCGCCGCGAAGCCTGCCACCGTGCAGTCCGTCGGGACCGTACCACTGGCAGTCGGGTTCGCCTTCAGCACACCCGTCTGATCAATACAGAAGTCGCGCGTACCGGTCGCGGTCACACCGCTCGTGGTTACGGGGGTGGCACCGATCGTAAACACCGTGGCTGAAGCCGCTGGCGCAGCGCCGGTGGTGAAATTGTAGCCACTCTTCGTGCCGCTGCCTAAGGTGGCATCGACTAATTGCTGGGTCACGAGGTTTGCAACTGGTCCGTAATTCCCACCGCCGGCAGTTGACTGGTAGGTCGCCTCAGCGCTCATCATTGTGCGCAATGACTGCTGGGCCGAACCTTCGTTAGCAGCGCGGCGCGAAGCCAGAAGATTCGGAATTGCGATCGCGGCGATGATGCCGATAATCGCCACAACGATCAGCAACTCGATCAAAGAAAATCCTTGGTTGCTCTTGTTTTGTGTCATCTCTTCTCCTTACAAAATTAAGTCGTGATATCAGGAATTCTCGTACCCCAATCAAACCGTTCGTGTCGCAATCTCAAATCAACTCTGCGATTCTGAGTACCGTCGTAAAGTGAAGGGCAGGGAAAGCATTCCCCTGCCCTCCATGAAAAAAGTGATTGATTAGGGTAGGGTTTTTAGTTACCAACCGCGGCAAAACCTGCAACCGTGCAGTCGGTCGGAACAGTACCACTGGCAGTCGGATTCGCTTTCAGCACGCCCGTCTGATCAATACAGAAGTCGCGCGTTCCGGTCGCAGTTACACCGCTCGTGGTTACGGGGGTGGCNCCGATCGTAAACACCGTGGCTGATGCCGCTGGCGCAGCGCCAGTCGTGAACTTGTAACCGCTCTTGGTGCCGCTGCCTAATGTGGCATCGACCAATTGCTGGGTCACCATGTTTGCAACGGGTCCGTAATTCCCACCGCCGGCAGTCGCCTGGTAGGTCGCCTCCGCGCTCATCATTGTGCGCAGTGACTGTTGGGCCGAACCTTCGTTAGCAGCGCGGCGCGAGGCGAGAAGGTTGGGGATAGCGATGGCGGCGATAATACCGATGATCGCCACAACGATGAGCAACTCGATTAACGAGAAGCCCTTCTGGTTCTTGTTTGTCATATTCCTTTTTGCTCCTTAAGAGATAAGCTGGTTCTAAGTTGCCTTCGCGCCACCGGCTTTGTCTCATTCTGACCACAACCGCAGCGCGCGATTTGTCGCTCTCGCATCCTCAAGCCCTGTGCCAGAATTCTGGCGGGGCTAAGAATCGCCGAAACGACTCGGAAAGTTGAGATTTTTCGTTGATCTTGCCGTGGTGCGCACTATCGCGCAGAGGTCACAAACGTCAGGCCCTGACAATTAGTGTCAGCTCGCTGGTGACGGCTTTTGTCAAGGAAGTGGGCCCAATGGGGGGATAGGAACCGGGTTTTCGACTGGAGCGCAAGCGTCTCGCTTGCCCCGTTCAGATTAGGGCGAGAGAGCAAGCGAGGACGCTTGCGCTCCAGTCAGTTTCGTTCGCCGGCGCTGGCTGCCTGGCCGGAACCTTCACCCCGATCGTCCTGATCGTCGGTGCGGCGGCGAGGATAAGGATCAGTCGAGCGGCGGCGCGGAGTTGTCTCTGTGCGCCGCTCATCGCGCATCTGCGCAGTCAAACCGCGGATGCCGTGCTTATCCAGCAGGTGACGCAGCGATCGCACTGACATCCGCAACAAGTCGGCAGCGTTTGTTTGATTGCCGTCGGTGCGTCTTAACGCTTCGAGCACGTACGTCTTTTCCAGCTGGTCGAGGTGGGCAGTGAGATTGATTCCATCTTCCGGCAATTGCAGGTCAGAGCTGATGCGCGTCTGACTAAAGTTCGTAATCTGTTCCGGCAGGCGCTCGGGTTGAATCACTTCTGTGCGCTCGAGGGCCACCGCGCGTTCGATAGTATGTTCAAGTTCGCGCACGTTGCCGGGCCACGAGTACGCTTCCAGCAGCCGCATGGCGGCGCCGCTTATCGAAATCGCACGGCCGGTCTGAGTGCAATACTTCCCGATGAAATGTTCGGCGAGTTCGGCAATGTCGGATCCGCGTTCTCGCAACGGCGGTAGTTCCATCGGAATTACCGAAATGCGGTAGTACAAGTCTTCGCGGAACGATCCGTCCTTGACCATCGCCGAAAGATCACGATTGGTGGCGGCGATAACTCGCGTGTTCACTTCCATTTCTTCGTGTGCGCCGACGGGCCGCACCTTTCGCTCCTGAAGCACGCGTAAAAGCTTCACCTGCATCGCCGGAGACATCTCGCCGATTTCATCCAGAAAGATTGTGCCCTGATCAGCCGCCTCGAAAAGGCCCTTCCGGTTGGCAGTCGCGCCAGTGAAAGAACCTTTGACATAACCAAACAACTCCGACTCGAGGAGCGTTTCAGTGAACGCGCCGCAGTTCACAGAGACGAAAGGTTTTTGCGCGCGCGGGCTCAGATCATGAATCGCGCGCGCCACCAATTCCTTGCCGGTGCCGGATTCGCCGGTAATCAGCACGGTCGATTGCACCTGGGCAACCGTCTCGATCATTTGATAAACGGACTGCATGCGTTCTGATCGACCGATGATGTTGCCCAGTTGAGCGCGCGCCCGCTGGCCCTTGATTAACGCTTCGTTTTCAACTTGCAGTGCCTGCTTCTCGCGCAGCATCGAAATCTTTTGCAGCGCGCGGGCGACTTTCTCTTTCAGCAGGTTGTTATCGAAAGGCTTGTGGACAAAATCGAAAGCGCCAAGCAGGAAGGCCTCATGCGCAGTCTGCTCGTTCGCAAAGGCCGTCATCATGATTACTTCTACTTCGGGATGCAGCTCGCGCGCGGCGCGTAAGAGTTCAATCCCGCCGATGTCCGGCATCTTGACATCTGAAATGATTACATCGGCGCGTTGTTCGCGAAGCATGGCCATNGCCTTCCGGCCATTCTCGGCCACGCGGATCGCGTGCCCCTCGCGTTGAAACAGGTGCGTCAGGAACTGACGCATGCTTAGTTCATCATCGACTATGAGAAGACTGGCCATTTTAAAAAACCATTTGATATTTGAGATTTAACATTTGTCATTTGTCCTTGTTCGGGCGGTTCGTAATGTCGTTGCGAAGATCTTACAAAGCTCGGAATTATCTTGGATGATATCAGTAAGAAGTTCGGGTCTCAGGAGCTCGCTCCGTTTGATAATTCGCAGCCAAATAGATGTTTCGTTGAGCTCCTTTAAAACCACACCAACCTTGTGATTGAAATCGGCTGAACTTTCTCCGCCTCTTGCTTCGCCGTAATTAGGTGCGGGCGAAGTGCCCGATCGAAGTATTTGTCCGGCAACGTGACGCCCTGCTGGCGTCTTCGGCAATTCCGCCGCTAGCTTGATGATGCGAACTGCAAAATCGATCAGCCGCTCTTCTAAAACATCGGTCTGAGACTTAGCGTCTTTCGCTATTGCAGCGGCAGTTCCTTGTTTCATCTCCTGTCTCTTGTGGATGTCGGACTACCCTGAATACCCAAATGACAAATGAGAAATGTCAAATCACAAATGTCAAAAAATTTTTTTATCTACTCACCGGCAACTCCACCGTAATGACGGTCCCTTCTCCCTGGCGGCTACGTACATTAATTGTACCATTATGATCGCGGATAATTTGATAAACGATCGATAGGCCCAGTCCTGTCCCGCCGGTCGTGGAGGTGAACGGTTCAAATAGGTGCTCGACCTGCTCCGGCGTCATGCCCCGACCGTCGTCGGCAAAGGTAATCCGCAAGCGATTATCGCCGGCATCCTGAAGCGAGACGCGAAGCGTTCCGCCTTTCGGCATGGCCGTCAACGCATTCCGCGCAATATTCCAACAGACCTGCTTCAACTGTTCCGGGTCTCCCGAAACAATTGCCGGCCGCTCGGGCAAATCATCCTTCAAAAGGTGGCCGTCCACAATCTCGGCGCTGTTGCGCAGCAATTTGAATGTTTCGCTGATCACGGCATTAATGTCGACGTTCTTCAGTTCGGCCGGGCGCGGCCTGGCATAATTCAGATAATCGGCGACAATCTTGTTCAAGCGATCAGACTCGCGCAGGATGATTTCCATCAATTGCGCCTGTTCGGTTTCGCCCTCCATCTCGGCCCGCAGCATCTGAATTGAACCACGCATCGCCGCCAGAGGGTTTCTGATTTCGTGGGCAATCGATGCCGCCATGCGACCGACCGCGGCCATGCGATCCTGTCTCCTCGAAGTCTCTTCGAGAGCGCGCACGTCAGTAAGATCCTGGAACGTAATCACCATGCCGCTGGTCTCACCACTTTCGGCAAACAACGGCGCAATCGTGAAGCCGAGCCGCAAGGCAAGGCCGTTGGGCGTCAAACAGTCTGCCTGAAAACGGGGACTAATCTTGCCGGTCGCCGCAGCGTTCATCGAATCAACGATCTGCCGCGACATGTCGCCAAAAAACATTGATGCGTCTAATCCTCGGACTTCCGGCGCTTTATAACCGGTGATCTCTTCGGCCGCGGCATTGAAAGTGTAAATGCGACCTTGCAAGTCGGTTGTGATCACGCCCGATCGAATTGA
>AP72_2010_repI_A001DRAFT_1000095_pt1 | contig 17853 bp, 12 predicted proteins | sample AmaPasrepliIA001_FD_9535 | JGI IMG/M metagenome (IMG submission 9535)
CTCCTTCACAGCATCGAGGACGCGAGCCGTATGGCCATGTGCGCTGTCAATCGCGAGTACGTCAACCTTGTAGCGCGCCATTTCCTGCGCGCGTTCAAGGTAGTCGCCCGTTGCACCGATCGCTGCTCCAACGCGCAACCGCCCCTGCGAATCCTTGGCTGCATTCGGATATTTCAGCTTCTTCTGAATGTCTTTTACGGTGATCAGACCCTTTAGGTTCTGCTTGTCGTCGACGACCAACAGTTTTTCTACACGATGCTGATGCAGGATCTGCTCTGCTTCTTCGAGCGTAGTGCCGACAGGAACGGTGATGAGATTGTCTTTGGTCATTACCTTGTCGACCGGAATATCGGTTCGTGTCTCGAAGCGCAGGTCGCGGTTGGTGAGAATGCCGACCAGCTTCTTGTTCTTCGTAACCGGCACGCCCGAGATCTTGTACTTGCGCATCACTTGGAGCGCGTCGGAAATCTTCGCGTCAGGCGAGATCGTCACGGGATCAACGATCATGCCGCTCTCCGAGCGCTTTACCTTGTCTACTTCGAGCGCTTGCTCCTCAATCGTCAAATTGCGGTGGATGATGCCGATGCCGCCCTGCTGCGCCATAGCGATCGCAAGGCGCGATTCGGTAACCGTATCCATCGCTGAGCTGATGATAGGAATGTTCAGATTAATGTTGCGCGAGAGTCGTGTCTGCGTGTTAGCCAGTGCCGGAACTACATCGGAATGCGCAGGCAAGAGCAGAACATCATCAAAGGTAAGAGCCTCAGGGACGGGAAAATGAATCATTCAACGCTCACTTACTTTTCCATTGTAAGGCAATCCTTGGTGTCTCTAGCGACTTGGACGATGGAACAGATCGGACATCTCGTTCGCTGATAGAGGCACTGTAACAAATGAAGTTCTCATTGTTTTGTCATCTTGAGCCGTCTTTTGGCGAAGGATCTCCTGCGATGTGTCGGATACAATTGCCCCTAGTCAGGCTCTTTCACCAATAGCCCCAGAGTTTTTCGCCGAAGTGCCACACGACAGCATGTTTGTTGGATGAATCCCGGGAGATCCTTCGCCAAAAGAGGGCTCAGGATGACAGATTTAACTCACCTAAATTGAAACTGGCGCTTTGGATATGCGACATGAATCGCCATCGCCACCATCGCCAATACAATAAAGATCAACCAGCTTCCCTCAGGCCCAACGCTTCCTCCAGTGATCCAGACTGGACCAGAGAGACGTGTGCTGAGCAGATGCTCTGGTTGAACGAGTCCGCTATCCGGAACTCCGTAAAGAAAGCTTTCTGAGTAATCCCACATGAAATGAAATCCGATCGCCCAGAGCAGGCTTCCCGTTCGCCAAAGCGAGAATGCGAGCATGATTCCGAAGGCAAACACTGCGACGATTCCGACTTTCGACTCGCCCGGATTCTGTACGTGCATTGCTGCAAATAACAGGGACATCAGCACAGCTGCGGGCCAAAATCCCATGCCTTCGGCCGCGGTGTGCAGCAGGTATCCGCGGAATGCGTTCTCTTCGAACATCGCGACAATGATGAATCCGAGTATGTTCAGGACGGGGGCTACGAGAAGCTGTGCACCGCCTATATCACGAGATCCGAACAAAAGGTGGTGAGTCGCACGTAAGGCGAGGAGCATGAGTGTTAATGACGCAAATCCGACGACAGTTCCTGACAGGAGACGGGATAGCGCGGCTGAATCTTTCAGTCCATAGGAGGTGATCGATCTGCGCTCGAGCTTCGACATAATGAGCGTGCCGAGCAAAATGCAGATGAGTAGGAGCACGTCCGATATGTCCCCGAGTCTTGATTCTGCGACACGCCGAAAAGGCCTTGCGAGCGCGAAGGCCAGGGGAACCAGAACCGCCTGCACAAGGACGAGGAAAAGAATGAAGCGCCAGCCCGCACGTAACCCTCTCTCGTTAAAAAACAGTAAATTAGGCCTGAAATGACGAGATTTCGCGTGAGTCGAAGGGTCTGATTTGCCAGGAGTAAGCGGCTGATTTTCAGTGTCTTGCAAGCGCGGCTCCATGCACTCTTTGATGTGTTTACAGCCATTCTCATCAAGCCGCGGGTGGTTTGTAAATCGCCCTCATCAGGCGTATCATCACACTTTGTGGTGTTCACCCCGACCCGGCATGTAAGCTGACGACGTGAGAGTCCGGCGACGGGGCCCCTGAGGGGGTGGCTAGGCTTCCTTCATCCACGCAGTGTGGTGGAGAAATCGTTTGGCGAAGCAAACCAGTGGGCGATAGCCCACTTTTTATTTCCAGCAAACTTTTTGTGTTTTGCAGGTTGACGACGGGCGATGCCATTCGACGAAGCTCATGTGCGCGCGATTGCGGAGCGGATCGCAGATTCGTCAGGGCTAGAAATTGTTGAATTGGAGTTTCACGGGGGCGGCAAAGGCCGGGTCCTAAGGGTTTTCATCGAGAAGAACGCAGAGGGAAGACGCACTCTCGAGCAGCAGTTAGCGGCTGCAGTTCAGGCTGGTGAGAAGGTGCCGGCGCCGGAGAATTGGGACCGGTTAGCGGGCGTCACTCATGAGGATTGCGCGAACTACAGCCGAGAACTGGGAACAGTTCTCGACGTAGAGGATGCGATTCCGGGCGGCCAGTACTTGTTGGAAGTTTCGTCGCCGGGATTAGATCGAAAATTAGTGAAGCCGGCTGATTTTCAGCGCTTCTCGGGCAGCAAAGTCAAGATCATGACTCGAGAGCCGGTAGCAGGGAATCGGCACTTTGAGGGACGGCTTCGGACAGTCGACGACACGCGAATTGCGTTAGCAATTGAGTCCGGCAAGAAAAAGCGCAAGCAAAATAAGAAGCTCGCAGCCGACGACGACGGCGCGCAGCCCGCGGTCGAGCTGGAGTTGAGCAACGTCGAGCGCGCCCGGCTGGTGCCGGAAATTTAGAAAGTTCAGGAACAGGAACCAGGGATCATGGCAAGTCCGCTGTACGAAAACATTGAAGCGCTAAGCCGGGAAAAAGGAATCGATCCGCAGATCGTAGTCAATGCGGTGGAAGACGCTATTGCTGTCGCCACGCGCAAGCACTACAAGATCCAGGAAAACATGCGCGCTGAATTGAATAAAGAGACCGGCGCCATCCAGGCTTATAGCTATAAGACAGTCGTCGAGACTCCCGAGCAGGTCGAAGATCCAAACGTGCAGATCACGCTCGAGGATGCGCGCCGCGTCGATCCAAATGTCGAAGTGGGCGGCGAGATTCGCCAATACAAATCCACCGATGGTGTGCTCGGACGCATCTCTGCGCAACTTGCCAAGCAGGTGATCTTTCAGAAGGTTCGCGAAGCTGAGCGCGACACGGTTTACAACGAGTACATCGGACGTGTCGGAGAGATTCTCAACGCGACGGTGAAGCGCATCGAGGGTCCGGATGTGATCTTCGATATCGGCAAAGCCGAGGCTCGCATGGGGCGCAAAGAACAGTCGCGACTCGAATCGTTTGCTGTTGGTGAGCGTGTTCGGGTGGTGCTGGTTCGGGTTGAGAAAGCATCGAAGGGACCGCAGGTGGTTGTTTCGCGTGCGGCGCCGGAGCTTGTACAAAACTTGTTCCAGACGGAAGTGCCGGAGATCTACGACAACACGGTCGTGATCCGCGCGATTGCTCGTGAAGCTGGCGAGCGAACGAAGATCGCTGTGATGTCGCGAGATAAAGACGTTGATTCCGTGGGGGCTTGCGTCGGCATGAAGGGGATGCGTGTGCAATCCATCATCCGTGAGCTTCGCGGCGAGAAGATCGACATCATCGAGTATCACGAGGATCCTGTCACTTTTGCGGAGAAGGCGTTGCAGCCCGCAAAAGTGAGTCGCGTGACGGTTGTGGATTCAACCGAGAAGCACCTCGAAGTGATCGTGGACGACACGCAGCTCTCGCTGGCCATCGGCAAGAAAGGTCAGAACGTACGGCTTGCGGCGAAGTTGCTTGGTTGGAAGATCGACATCAAGAGCGAAGAAGAGAAGCGGCAGGAAGTTGAGCAGCAGATGCAGGCGCTTACTTCGACCACAACCACGCCGCTGGAGAAGGTTCCCGAACTGGGCGAGCAGGTTATCGAGAAGCTCGTCGGTGCAGGAATCACCACGGTCGAGGCTCTTGCAGACATGACGCCCGAGCAACTCGAAGAGCTGCCTGGCATCGGTCCGAAGACGATCGAAAAGATCAGCATTGCCGTCAACAATTACTTCTCAGCGCTAGAGGGCGGTGAGGTTCAGAGCCCGGAAGCTGGCGTGGAAGACGTCGCAGTCGAGGCTCAGCCCGACGCGGGCGAGGGTGAGACGGTCGAGATGCCGAATGTGCAGGCTGAGAACTCGGAATACCAAGAAGCCGCTGAAACGGGTCAGGCGCTTGAAGCAGCCGAGATCGCAGGCGTAGAAAATGCGCCGCCAGCAGATGTAGCGGAAGTGCACGTGCACGGCGAAGAGCCGGTTCCGGAAGCAGAAGAAGTAGTGTCTCCGGAGGAGCCGGAGCCTGAAGAAGCGAGTCAGCCGGAGCACCACGAATAGTTGTTGTGGATTGCAACGTTAGTCAAGGATTAGCAATTGATCTCGTGAGGGTTGTGATGATCGTGTAACGGGATAGCGGAGAGAACACAGGGCGGATGAGCAAAGTTCGAATCAACGATCTGGCAAGGGAACTGGAAGTCAAGAGTAAAGCGATCCTGGACGTCCTTCCCAAAGTCGGAGTCACTGAAAAGAAGACGCACTCGAGCTCCATCGAAGTCGACGAAGCTGAGCGTGTGCGCAAGCACTTTGCAGGACAGGGTGGAGCGGCGACTGCCAAAGATGGTGGATCGCGCTCGGCGGAACCTGCAATTAAGACCAAGATCGACCTTTCGCACATCTCAAAACCCGGCGATGTTGCCAGCTTGTTGCGCCGCAAGTCCGAAACCGTAACCGCGCCACCTCCGCCGAAACCGGTTGCTGTGCCGCCGGCCGCAGTTCCAAAGACGCCTGCGCCAGCTCCGACGGCTGCGCCTCCGGTTGAAAAGGTGGCCGCCGCACCGCCAGCTCCTGCAGTGCCCGAAGCGACGGTTCGGCGAGTGATCAAGCCCGTGGTTGGTCCGCGTCCGTCATTCACGGTTCCAACTGCCACGCCGAAAGCTCCGGAGGGTGTTGTTCCCGAACCGGAACCAGCGACTCCACCGCGACCTGCCGCTCCGGCTGAAGCGCCAGCCGCTCCTGTCAGTGCAGTGCCTGCGAGCGCACGAACTGTGCAGGAGCAAAAGCCACCTGCGGCTGTTCAGGTAACGCCGCCGTCGGCTCCGCCGGCGGGTTCAATCGCGAGCGCTTCGCAGCAGCAGCGCACGCAAGGTCCGTCGCAGCCGATTCGTCGCGTGATTACTCCACAGACTGGACCGCGTCCCGTGTACACTGCGCCGCCTCAGTCTTCGCGTCCCGCTGCCCCGATAGGAGCGCAGGGAGCGCCTCAACCTGGACAGCGGCCCAGTGGAGGAATGCCTGTACGCGGACAGCCGATCTTCCAGCGCCGTCCCGGAATGGGAGCGCCGCAACCCGGTCAGCGTCCACCAATGGCTCCGGGAGCCCGCCGCCCAATGCATCCGACGCGGCAGCAGCCAGGAGGCCGTCCTATGGGAATGGGCGCTCCAGGTCTGGCTCCGCCGCCACCGCCTCCGGGCACCCGTCCGTCGGGACGTCCAGGTGCTCCGGGTAAGCGCCCAGGGCAGCGTTACGTTCCACGCGGAGTGAAGGAAGGCCCAATGAAGGGCTTTACTCCACCGCCGCGCTTCACGCCGCAGATTTCCAATGAGCCGTTGCCTATCACGCGCTCGATCACGATCACGGAAGGTATCAGCGTAAAAGACCTCGCCGAGAAGCTCGAGGTGCGGGCGAAGGAGATCATTGCGCGTTTGCTCCACCGTGGCGTTTTTGCGACTGTCAACCAGACGCTCGACGCCGAGTTGGCGAGAGACATGGCGCGCCTGTTTGGAGCTGATACTGAAGTCATCAGCTTCGAAGAGCAGATGTCGAAAGACACGGAAGCTGGGGTGGCTGCCTCGGATGGAATCGATACCGGAGCTGTTGTGCGTCCTCCGGTGGTCACGATCATGGGGCATGTCGATCACGGCAAGACCTCACTTCTCGACGCCATTCGTGAAACCAACGTCGCTGGCGGCGAAGCTGGTGGAATCACGCAGCACATCGGCGCATACAAAGTTCGAATCACGAAGGAAGATTCGCCTGCATTTGGCCGCGAGATCGTGTTCCTCGATACTCCGGGTCACGAAGCATTCACCCGCATGCGTGCTCGCGGAGCCAAGGTCACGGACATTGTTGTCATCGTAGTTGCAGCTGATGACGGCGTAATGCCGCAGACTCTCGAAGCGATCGACCACGCAACCGCGGCCAAGGTTCCCCTGATCTTTGCCGTGAACAAAATCGACAAGCCGGGTGCTCTGCCCGATCGGGTAAAGAAGCAGCTTGCCGATCGTGGCTATGTCCCGGAAGACTGGGGTGGCAAATACGTCTTTGTCGACGTTTCCGCCAAACAGAAGACCAATTTGAATCTGCTGATGGAGATGATCTGCCTGGTTGCGGATCTGCAGGAACTCAAGGCTTCGCCCGATCGTCCGGCGAGTGGCGCTGTGCTGGAAGCCAAGCTCGACCGCGGCCGTGGCGCAGTTGCTACAGTGCTGATCCAGAATGGTACATTGCGTGCCGGGGATACGTTTATTGTCGGCAATACCTTCGGCAAAGTTCGCGCAATGTTCGACGATCGCGGGAACGCGGTCGAGGAAGCCAGGCCGGCAACTCCAGTGGAAATTCTTGGCCTCGAGGGCATTCCCGAAGCGGGAGACACCTTCACTGCCGTGGCTGACCGCGAGAAGGCGAAGAACATCGCCACCTATCGCGAACAGAAGGCCCGTGAAGCCCAGTTAGCGAAGTCGTCGCGTGTCACGCTCGAAGGTCTTGCCGAGCAAATCAAGACTGCCGGTGTCAAAGATCTGCCGATCATCCTCAAAGGCGACGTGCAAGGTTCTGTCGAAGTACTGGCCGATTCGCTGCAGAAGCTTTCGAACGAGCAGGTGAAAGTTCGCGTGCTGCGTTCAGGCGTCGGCGCAATCACGGAAAGCGACGTGCTCCTTGCCTCGGCGTCGAACGCCATCATCATCGGTTTCAACGTTCGTCCTGAGCGCAAAGCGCAAGAGCTTGCCGAGCAGGAAAACGTTGAAATTCGCCTGCATTCGATCATCTACGAACTGCAAGACGAGATTCGCAAAGCCATGGCCGGATTGCTCGAGCCGGTCTTTAAGGAAACTTATCTTGGACGTGCCGAAGTTCGCGAAACATTCCGTGTGCCCAAAGTGGGAACAATCGCCGGCTCTTACGTGCAGGATGGCATCATCAAGCGCGATGCGGAGGTCCGGCTGTTGCGTGACAACGTAGTCGTTTTCAAAGGCCGCGTTGGTTCACTGCGTCGTTTCAAAGATGACGTCAGCGAAGTACGCAACGGAATGGAGTGCGGTATCGGTATCGCCGGATACGGCGACGTCAAGGTCGGCGATGTCATCGAGGCGTTCAGCGTTCAAAAAGTCGCCGGCGAGCTGATTGGCGCGAAGCCACAGCTGGTCAATCAGTAGCAGTTCGGCTGCTGAATTTGATTACAGGCGCGACCAAGGTCGCGCCTTTGCTTTGCAAGACGCTCGATATGCCCATCGCCGTGCTCACCCTGGAACTCCGCATCGAAGGCGCACAATCCCTCAAAGACAAACGCCAGGTGCTGCGCAGCCTGAAAGACAAGCTGCGCCAGCGCTTCAATGTCTCTGTGGCTGAACTTGAAGAGACCAACCTATGGCAGCGGGCGACCATTGGAGTAGTTAGCATTTCCAGCTCGCGCGATTACCTTACGGGACTGATGCAGCAGGTGGAGCGAGCAGCCAGCCGCATCGCCAACGACAACGGCGCCGAACTCACGGACAGTTATGTAGACGTTGAGTGATTCCTGTGCCACCCATCTTTGTGCCTCTTGACTATTCGCTATTTCTTCGCCTATACTTCCAAATGCTTATGTGCCGGAATGGCAAAGGGCGCTCTGTTTGCTTCGAGCCTGGTCCGGCGCAGGTGTGCGCTTGTTGGCAGCGATTGAAATCCCCGGGGATCACAGGGGATATCCCCTCTCGATCCCCGGGGATCTCCAGGGGATATCGCCGGGGACCCGCACCGGACGCAGTAGCTAAGTCCTTTGTTTGAGGGGGTCCAGCGAAAACATAGTCCCGGATCAAGAACGTTGCTCGCTACTAATGCCCAGCAGAAGCGAAGGGTCTCTTCCGGGGCTCACCTTTCGCGATCACTCCTCGCGTAGAGTAGTGACCGGTTCTACTCGTGTCGCGCGATATGCCGGAATGACACTTGCCAGAAAGCTGACGATCACCAGCAGCAGGGAAACGGTCGTGAAGGTTTCGAGATCCGTGGCTTTAACCCCGTAAACAAGACTGGAAATGAACCGACCAAGCGCAAGCGCGCCTGCAACTCCTATAGCGACGCCAAGTGCAGTTGGCTTCATTCCTTCCGTAATCACCATTTGCACGACATCGCGCGTCTGCGCCCCAAGCGCCATTCGGATTCCGATCTCGCGTACGCGGCGCCGCACCGTGTATGCGAGCACGCTATAGATGCCGACGGCAGCGAGCAGAAGGGCCACTCCGGCGAATACTGCGAGTAACAGCATGTTGAATCGCTGCTGCGAGAGAGTGTTCGCGATGAAGTCTTCCATCGTGACCACCTCACCAATTGGCAGCTCCGCCTTGAGCTGGTGGATCGCATTAATGGCTACTGGCGTGACTGAAGCAGCATCCGAATGAGCTCGGACGATGAGCCACAATGGGAATGACCGCCATGCGACGTTCGGGGGAAACTCCAGCTGAGCGAGCGGAACATAAAGCATTGCTGCTGGTTCTGCTGAATCCAGCCCGCGATCTTTAATATCGCCAACGACGCCCACGATCTCCCGAATCTTGCGCGGAACGAAGGTCAGGGTGAGCCGCTTTCCCACTGGATCTTCGTTCGGCCAAAAGCGTTGGGCTAGAGATTGGCTGATAATGATCGCACCTGGACTGTCCGGCGTGTCCTGATCGCCGAAGTCTCTGCCCCGCAGCAGTGGAATGTGCATAGTGTGGAAGTAGCCAGGACTACTCATGCGAACCGCAACTTCCGGTTGATCGGCCATTGCCTGGACCGGACGGCCCTCGATCTGAATTGGTTGATTCGAGCCACCGCTCAGGGGCAGATCGTCTAAGACAGCAGCAGACTCGACTCCTGGAAGGGCTTTAAGTTTGTCCACCAGTTGCTGATAAAACGCAATTTCCTGCGCGGGCTGCGGAAAAGTAGTTCTGGAGACCGATGGGACTATCGCGACAACGTTATGAGGATAGAAACCAGGATCTACTTTGCGAAGCGCCCACAGAGTGCGGATCAACAGTCCAGCACCTACCAGCAACATCAGCGAGAACGCAACTTCAGAGACAACGAGCATGCCACGGGTGCGATTTCCTCCGGCATCCGAACTTGTCCGAGTGCCCTGTTTGAGAGCCTCGCTCACATTCACATTGGTGAGCCTGAATGCCGGCACGAGACCAGCGAGAATTCCCGCTGCGACAGAAACGGCAAGGGTAAACGCGAGTACCGATCCATCCACGGTGATGGCGGAAGCTCGGGGCAGCTTTGACGCGAGAAAGGCAACAATGAGCTGTACTCCGAAATGCGCGATGAGCAGGCCAAGCACTCCTCCAACCACGGACAACACAACTGTCTCGCACACGACTTGTCGAAGCAGGCGCATTCGCGATGCTCCCAAAGCGGAACGAACTGCTATCTCCTTCTGACGTGACACGGTTCTTGCCAGCACAAGGTTGGCCACGTTCGCACATGCGATCAATAGAACTAATGCAACGGCTCCGAGCAGCACGAGCAGTGGTGTGCGCACGTCTCCGGTCAATTCCTCGCGCAGGGGCTTCACGACTGCACCCCAGCCTTTGTCATCGGCGGGATATTCCCGCTCAAGGCGGCGTGAAATGGTATCCATCTCAGCTTGGGCCTGCTGGATGCTCACTCCCTGGCGCAGGCGCCCAATGACCAGGTAGTGATGTTCGCCGCGAACTGCGCGTTCTTGATCGGTCATCGCAAGTGGAGTCCACAGCTTCGCGGCGTCAACCGGATCCGAGGTGATAGGAAATTGAAATTTGGCCGGCATTACGCCGATTACGCGGTATGCACTCCCATCGAGCGATATGTCCTGACCCACAATTCCGGGATCCGCCCCGAACTGAGTTCTCCAGAAGTTCTCGCTAAGGATCGCCACATGATTGTGGCCAGGCTGATCCTCGTCGCGCGAGAAGACACGTCCAATCATCGGCTGAGCTTGCAAGACGGAAAAGAATTCCGAGGAGACGCCGCGTCCGCTTATGAACTGCGGCTCTCCCTTACCGGTCAGGTTGTAATGCGACCAAGAGTAGATCGACATTTGCTGGAAGACATGGTTCTGTGCGGCCCAATCAAGATAGTTTGCGGCAGAGACGGAAAATTCCTTCATTCCCGGGAAGCTCGTCTGCGGAGGCGTATGCCAGATCTGCACAAGCTGATCCGGCTGAGGGAAGGCCAGAGGTCGCAAGAGCACAGCATGTACCACGCTAAAGATCGCTGTGTTAGCGCCAATGCCGAGTGCGAGAACCAGGACGGCGGCAATGGCGAAAGCGCGACTCCTGTTCAGTGTGCGAAGTCCGTAGCGTAGTTCCTGCAGTACGTTTTGCATATTTACGCAGTCCCAAAGACGAGGATGAAAGGGATTTAAGTCGCAATCACTTGACCATCAGGAAGAGTAGATAACTTGAGAGAAATCAGCAGCTTCACCGGCATTGCAGGCACTGCGGCTGTTCACCGGAAGGCGCAGGTGTTCGAGTGCGGACACTCAGATCTCGCAACAGAAGTTCCAGAGCCGCAGGAATGGCTGGAAAATCAGGCTCGACTCAGGGTCGCAAGATAGAGGTTCTGCTCTGCTTCTTCAGTGGTGAGACCGGAGGGTAATGTTCCACCGTTGTACCTTGCCATCCTATTTTTCCATTTCAGGAAATCGGTAATCGTTTGCGGTTCAATTCTCACCTCAACCCTGCGCAAGCTCGCTAGCAGTAAGTTCATCTCGTTTGCTAAGCCTTCAGGCGTGCGCAGGTTCTTTTTGGACTTTCGGGCGACCGTTATCTCACGACCATGGATTTCGAGAAGTCCCCATCCGCACGTCAGCTCTTCCACAGAAACAATTCCTGTAGGAGCAAGGTAAAAACGCTCGCATCCGAGGGCGCGCTGTGGATCGACGCGCCAGGGCTTCAGCGCATCGGCGTGAAAATCGGATCGCGAGACTTTGCATTCGATGACTACCGAATGATTCCGTCCTTTCCAGCCGATCGCGTCAGGGGTCTCGCCGCTGGAGCAACTCTGCTCCGAGAGAACGATGCCGCAGCGGTACTTCGATCGCAGCCAGCGCACTGCTTCGTCAACAAGGCGAAGATGAGTCATGAAATTCTGGAAAACTCGAACTCTAGAAGTTTCTTCGATCCCAACGAAAGATGTAAGTGGCTGATGTGTTTCCTCTTCTTCCGGTTCATCACGTGAGCACGAATTCAAACCATCTTCTGGTATGCTCATGAGTTTTATTCAGGGGAGCCTTTTCATGGTGGAGCCGCGCGCCCCGAAACATCAGCGCGAGAGGCGGGTGGGAGCGTTTCGCGAGGAGATCGACCTCATCCTCGAAGGAGAGCTGGGGGATCCTCGAATCGGTCTGGTCGCAGTCACTGAGGTGGTGCTGGCGCCAGGCGGAAAGATGGCTCGTGTTTTTGTTCGCGTAGACGGTGATGATGAGGAGGCGGAGCAGACGCTGGCTGGACTGAATGCAGCCAAGGGATTCATTCGTCATCAACTCGCAGATCGCATGGGACTGCGTCATGCTCCGGAACTCGTATTCGTGATCGATCGTTCCGAGCAATACGCTTCGCGCATCGACGAACTACTCGGGCGCACGAAGAAGAAAAGGAAGACCTAGCAGACCAGGAGGCATTCTCGTTTAGCCGCCATGATGGACCAGGTGCTCAAGCAAATCGAGCAGCGCGAAGCCTTTGTGCTGACCTCGCATGCTCGTCCTGATGGGGATGCCATCGGGTCTTTGCTGGCCCTGTATCAAATGCTGCGGCAGTTGGGGAAGTCCAGTCTGGTCGTGATGAGCGACGCGGTTCCACTGATCTACAGTCCACTGCCGTATGCTGACGTCATCCTGCACAGTTCGCAGATTCCAGATGGTGCATCCCAAGCTGCGATCATCCTCGAATGCGACAGCATTCAGCGCACGCGACTGCAGGGCCTCGAAGGCCGCTTCCTGATCAATATCGACCACCACAGCAGCGCTCGTAATTTTGCCGACGTGAACTGGATCGACGTGAATGCCTGTGCAGTTGGGGAAATGGTCTATCGTTTGGCACGAGCGGCTGGTGCAAGCATCACTCCCGAAATGGCAACATGTCTGTACACGGCAGTGCTCACTGACACAGGAGCATTTTGCTACGCCGGAACCGACGAGCACGCATTCGAGTTGGCGCAGCATTTAGTGCGGAGCGGCGCGAATCCAGTGGACATCGCTCACCATGTGTACTTTTCCAATCCGACTTCGAAGATCAGGCTACTAGGAGCCGCGTTGTCGAATCTCCATCGCGAAGGAGCCCTGGCCTACATGCACATCTCATCGGCCGAGATGGAGCGCAGTGGCGGGCTTGATGAGGACTGCGAAGGTTTAGTGAATTACGCGTTGAGCATTCAGGGAGTCGAAGTCGCACTCTTCTTTCGGGAACTTGCGGATGGCAGATATCGTGTCAGCCTGCGCAGCAAGGGACAGGTGAACGTCGCCACGGTAGCCGAGCAGTTTGGCGGCGGCGGACATGCTTGTGCGAGTGGGTGCGCGGTATCTGGTCCATTATCGAGATCCCTCGAACTCATTCTGGCCCAGCTTGGTGGGGTATTCTCTCCGGGCGGACGCGGGCCTGAGGCGACAGCCTGAATTGATCACTGCAGAAAATCACAACGTGGCGGAATCTCTTTCTCAGAGACTCCGGTTCATCCTGCCAGTATGCAGACCAACACTTTCTTGGACACAATCTTGGTAGTACCAGGAACCGCAATCGAACACGGGATGGATCCAAGAAGGCGCATTCTCGTCATCGAAGTAGCAACTGTCATGGGGCTCTCGCTACTTCTTTTCTTTTATGGTCTGGGCAGCTTCGGCTTGGTTGGGGCAGATGAGCCGCGCTACGCGCAGGTAGCGCGCGAGATGCTGCACAACAACGATTTCGTTACGCCCACCCTTCATGGAACTCCCTGGCTGGAGAAGCCGGCACTATATTACTGGCGTGCCGCCGCAGCTTTTCGCACATTCGGCGATAGGGATTGGGCGGCACGTTTACCGTCGGCAACGTTCGCGGCTGCACTTGTAATCATTATTTACTTCCACATGCGGCGCTTCCGTCCGGGAGCGCAGTTCGGCGCCGCGCTCATTACAGCCACATGCGCAGCAGTGATTGGATTTTCGCGCGGCGCTTCCACCGACATGCAATTGGCCGCGCCCTTCGCCTTCGCCATGCTGGGATGGTATGCCTGGTTCGAAACGGGAAAGAAGTTCTGGCTGTTCGACCTCTATTTCTTCCTCGCGGTGGGTACGCTGGCAAAAGGCCCTGTAGCGCCCGGTCTGGCATTCTTTATTGTGCTGATCTTTGCCGGTGTTCGGCGCGATCTGAAATTGCTCTGGAAAACGGTGTGGCTGCCCGGAGTGTTGATTTATTCGGTAATTGTGCTGCCCTGGTATATCGCAGTGCAGATTGCAAACAAAGATTTTTTCAAAGTCTTTTTTCTCGAGCACAATCTCGAGCGCTTCGCCACCGACCTCTTCCAACACAAGCAGCCCTATTGGTTCTATGTACCAGTCGTCATTCTGTCGCTGCTTCCCTGGACCGTTTACGCTTTCGCTGCCCTCTCCTCCGCGGCGAAGCAGACCTGGCGTGATTGGCGCAGCTCGTTTCCTGGACGCGTGCGCGAGAGTGAACAGGTAGGTGACTCCTTCCCGGAATTTCTTGTGATTTGGGCCTTGTTCCCAATTCTGTTCTTCTCGCTTTCACAGTCGAAGCTCCCCGGCTACATTCTGCCGGCGATTCCGCCATGCACGATTCTTACAGCCGATTATCTACACCGCAGAAAACGCGCCGCTACGCGGATCGGACTACTGCTCGGACACTCCATGATTACGGCGCTGCTCACGATTGCAGTGTTATTGGTGCCGCACCTTGTGCTTGATCCCAAATCGGTTCCACCGGCGGGCGCGCTAATTTATGCGAGTGTTGTAGGCGTTGCGGTGTTTTGTGTGATCTTCTTCATGGTGCGCCGACGCGGAGCGCGCATGCTGTTGTGGACCACCATCGTGCCGGTAGCCTTCGGAGTCTTCTTCCTGCTGCACTACGCCGGCCGGATCTTGGGTGAAGCCTACTCGAGTCGCCAGGTAGCAGAGTATGTAAAAAAGTTAGAAAGTGATAAGCTCCAAAGCCGCATTCGCGTCGTCGCCGTCTTCGATACCCGTCGCGATGTGGAATATGGTCTGGGTTTTTATCTGGACCAGCGGATTGAACGTTATGAGCGTGGAGAAGTGCCGCTCGGCGATCATATCCTTGTGGCGCGTGCCGGTGAGCACGACAAAATCGAGCAGCTCATCGGCCCAAATCGGAAGTTCGTTTCGTTCGGTTCTCCGTTTCCTTACAGTGGGAATCCACAGCATTTGGAAGTGCTCTGGATTTCGTCAAGTGGATCGCTGGCAAGGTAAGCTGAGTGGTTACGGCTGTACGTCGTGGTTCCTGCGTCGGAAATCACTTTTCGTGCGGCCCGGCTACTCTTAGACTCTGGTTCCCGGCTCTTGCTGTCTGCCGTCGCCCCAGGCAGCAGGGTTCTGCTGATTGCCCAGGAGTGGGATTTTGGCCCTAAGAAATGCCAGAAGCGTAGCCGCTGTGAGACAGGTCCACGAAGCTGTGGACTATTTGCCCGTGGAAATCATCGATCTTCGTCATTTCGGCGCCGCTGAGCTGCGTCCTCTGCTGACGGAGGAAGCCCGCCTTTGGTCGGAGCGCATGAATTGGGACTACCACAGCTCAGCCGAAATGATTCTTCGGTACCTCGACTCCAAAATACTTCCGGGATACGCGGCCGTCGATGAGGGCAGAGTGGTTGGCTACTCATTCTTCGTGTACGAAGGCAGCAAAGGTGTAGTCGGGGACATGTTTGTTGCCGCGCACTCGCAGCCGGATCTCACCGAGCGCCTGCTGAACCACGTAACTGAGACTCTGCAAAATTCTCCGGGTATCCACCGCATCGAAGCGCAGTTGCTGTTGCACAATACTGGATCTACGACGGCTCCGTTCGTGCGCCGGGGATTTCAGCGTTTTCCGCGCCTTTTCATGTCCCTTCCATTGCGGCCGGTTCCCGAGTTTCGAGCGCCTGACCTTCGTGGCATCACACTTCGTCCTTGGGCTGAGCAGGACTTTCAGGCCGGCGCAAACGTGATCATGCAGGCGTACACGGGTCATGTGGACTCGGAGATCAACGACCAATACCGAAGCATCGCCGGATCGTTACGGTTCTTAAACAACATCGTCCGCTTTCCGGGATGCGGAACTTTTGATCCGGGATCGTCGCTCACGGCTGTGCATACTGCCTCGCGTGCCATTATAGGAATGTTGTTGTGCTCTCGTGTCCGGGATGACGTTGGACACGTAACCCAGGTTTGTGTTCTGCCCGAATACCGCGGCCAGGGACTCGCGCGCGCCCTGATGGCTACCTGCCTGCGCAGCTTGCTCGACCGCAAATTCTCCGAGTTGTCCCTGACTGTAACCGCGGCCAACCACAATGCAGTCGCCCTCTACGAACGACTCGGATTCCATACGCGAAGGGTATTTGATGCCTTTGTGTGGGAAGGCTAAGGCGACTGAATACATAAGGGAAACGTTAAACTGGAGGCAATCTCCTTGCCTCCCCATCGTCCACTTCTGCTAGGTCACCGCGGTGCCTCAAGATACGCGCCGGAGAATACGGTTGCTGCCTTTGAACTCGCGTTGCGCCACGGTTGCGACGGATTTGAATTCGATGTGCGCTACACGCTAGATGCCCAATCAGTGATCTGTCACAACCCCTTCTACCGACGGCGGCGCATTGAGAAGCATCCGCTTTCGCGATTCCAGCTGCCTTGTGCGGACCACGTGATTCGTGACTTTGCCGGTCGCGCGTATCTCGACGTCGAGTTGAAGGTTCCTGGCCAAGTCGAGGCTATTCTGCACGCACTCGATGCCGCTGATCGCAAGGGCTTTGTAGTTTCGTCATTCTTGCCAGATGTGCTGAAGAGCGTACACGCTTCCACGAAGAAGATTCCTCTAGGGCTCATCTGCGAAAACGTGCGTCAACTGAGGCGATGGGACTCACTGCCGATCGATGTGGTGATGGTACACAGGAAACTTGCTAAGAACGAGTTGGTTGAAGAACTTCATTCCGCGGGTAAACAGATATTTGTATGGACGGTAAACCGGGCAAAGGAGATGCGGCGAATCGCCGAACTCGGCGTCGACGCATTGATCTCGGATGACACCCTGCTATTAGCAAGTGTCTTTCGCCAGAAGTGATTCGGGTTGCCGGGCTCCTAACGGACTTGCCGGATGCAGAAAGCGGCGGCGCTCTTCCTCAAAACTTTCTAACTCGGCGTGCTGTTGCCTCTCACTCCATCCGAGAACAGAACCGACCCGTTCGGCTGCATTCTCGCTGCATTCTTCGTCCCAGCAAGGCCCGAGGGCAGCGGGAACACGACGCAGCAGGATATCTCCTAGAGTGATTGCAGCTTCGTGCTGAACCGCCGAAACAGCTTCAGCCACGATGTGCTCTGAATGAGCACAGAGAGGCTGTTGCAACGATTCATTTTGCGCGGCAAGACGTGCAATTGCCGCAGCACTTGGACCGTGCCACTCAACCATTGCCGAGGCGGTGGCGGCTGAAACACGGGCGATCGCTGCGACGCTCCGCGACCAGTCTTCGACAATATTTACTAGATCGAGCCGGTGAGCGACGGCAGCGAGACTCGCGCGAGCTTCAGGAAGTTTAATTCCCATCATGCGGGCGCAATCGCGAGCCAGGGAAGCCGCCGTTGTGAGCTTGCCCCCAACCACGGTAATCAGTCCCGCGGTTCCATCCTCCAGGTGATGATGCAGAAAATGCCGACGCGAGATCGCGGAGAGCGATTCATCCGGACTGTATGGAAGCGGCCTAACGCCTGCGTAGGAGTAACGAATGTCTGAGGCTCCAATTCTCGACTGCGGAAACAGTCGCTGCGCCGCCCTCAGCAGATACTCAATCTCAGGCGCAGTAGGTTCTGCATGGTCAGGCGACTCCTGCTGGGGCACTTCTGTCGTGCCGATCAGGATCTGCCCGGCCCACGGAATCACAAACACGGGGCGCCCATCTAGAGCTTCCGTATACAACGCCTGTTCAGGTGCTCCTGGAAAAACAGGAACGACGATGTGCGAACCGCGCACTCCGCCGATCATCTGTTTTTGCTCGAGCTGCGAAGACCTAAGAATCTGGTCTGCCCACGGACCGGTGGCGTTCACAATCCAATCGGCAGAAATCTCGCTTTCTTCATTTGTGATTGAATCGCGCAGATGCAGGCCATGCGCCTTGCCTTCATGCGTGACGATCTCCAGAGCAGACGTGTAATTACGAACAACGGCTCCCGCCTCTGCCGCTTCGGACAGCC
>AP72_2010_repI_A001DRAFT_1000096_pt1 | contig 17758 bp, 11 predicted proteins | sample AmaPasrepliIA001_FD_9535 | JGI IMG/M metagenome (IMG submission 9535)
CCCTCTCCCCCTGGGAGAGGGTCGGGGTGAGGGCCTGAGAGAAACTAGTAAGAACTTTTTATTGTCGGGCCCAACAGTGACAAGGGACGTTAATATTGGTCATTCATTTTGCGCCGAGATTCTTAACGTGCCACCTACGCATCACAGAAGTATCTTGAGGGCGTTCTGCGCTCAGGCCCTCACCCCAGCCCTCTCCCAAGGGGAGAGGGAGAAAAACAGAACCATCATTTCGCGTGTCTGGCGCTGTTCGGTAACCAGATGAGGCAGGTATAAATCAGACTTAGCGACTATCTATGAAATCTGCGGTCGTATTCCTCTTTTTGCTACTCGCGCTGGTCACGTCAGCAGCCCCCCGAACCGATCGTGAACCACACTCATGTCGCACTCGTCCGGACGTGGTCGGGAAGTGCTTTCGCGTCCATGGCCGGCTGTCGGTTTACAACGGCACCCCCAGCATCAGACTCTCGCCGCAGGGCAGTAAGCGCTTGCTGGGAATTATCGATCCTAATGACACTTCGAACGCGCCCGGACCGTCTGTCTTACCCGAAGAAATCAAGGGCAAGCTGGACTGGGACAAAAATGTCTTTGGGGATTTCCTGGTTTGTCCGCTTACGCGCTCGCATCCTGGGAAGATGCAAACCGTCTGCATCGAATCTGGCCAGAACCTGATCGTTCGCGAGCATAAGTTGACCGATCGATGAAGCGACCAGCTGTTTTGAACGCTCCTCTCGCTTAAGCGAGCGAAACGATCCACGAAATCACATGAACAATCCACCAATTCTCTTCTTCGTGACTGTTCGTGTGATTTCGTGGATCGTACTCTTAACTTCGCTTCGATTCGCAGAAAAGCTACTGATCTCTTGGTTTAGCGCTTACGTTCAAAATCCTCCTTGCTCACGAAATTAACCAAGAGTAGTCTCCTCATTCTATGAATACTCGTCGTCAATTCCTGATCACAGCGCCGATCGCCGTACTGGTCACGGCTACTGCCTGCCGAAGGCCGTCACCTTCAACTAATTCACAACCAGCGCCGGAAACCGCCGGCGCGCCGCCTACGTTCGGCACCGGCACCGGGGCGGGACCATCGGTGACACCCGAGACTTTTGCCGAGGCCGAGAAGCTTATGCAGGTAACCATGACGCCCGCCGAACGGCAGCAAGCCGCCGACACCTGGCGCACCTCGCTGGCCCAATACTTCGAGCGCCGCACCGGACCGCGCAAAGTAGGCATCTCGGCGACTGAAGTACCCGCAACGCTCTGGAACCCAATGCTGCCGGGCATCACAGTGCAGCCCGCGCGAGAACAGTTTGTCCGCTCAAAAGACGAGAGCGTTGCGTTGCCGTCTTCCGACGATGACATTGCATTTGCGCCCATCACGCAGTTGTCGCGCTGGGTGGAATCAAAGAAGCTCACTTCTGAACGGCTGACAAACATCTATCTCAGTCGTATCGACCGGCACGACGCAAAGATCCGATCGATCATCACGCTGACAAAAGATCACGCGCTCGCCCGCGCGAAACAGGCTGATGCCGAGATCACGTCCGGAGAGTATCGCGGCCCGTTGCACGGTATTCCGTATGGCGTGAAGGATCTGCTCGATACCAAAAATATCGCTACCACTTATGGCGCCGAACCATTTCGTAATCGCGTGCCCGCAGAAGATTCAGCCGTAGTGCGGCGATTGAATGACGCCGGCGCGGTAATGCTGGCGAAGCTTTCGCTTGGCGCGCTGGCGCTGAACGACATCTGGTTTGGTGGTCAGACTATGAATCCATGGCTGTTGGAAGAAGGAGCTTCGGGATCGAGCGCCGGTCCCGGCGCCGCCACGGCGGCGGCGCTGGTCGCATTTTCCGTGGGCAGCGAAACCGGAGGCAGCATTGTGAGTCCCGCGATGCGTTGTGGCATCACCGGCTTGCGTCCCACTTTCGGCCGTGTCGCCCGGACCGGTGCGATGACGCTGTGCTGGTCACTCGACAAACTCGGACCAATGACGCGATCAGTCGAGGATGCGATGCTGGTGCTGCAAGCCATCAGCGGGCCCGATAGNGGCGANGCTTCGAGCGTGGCGAGCAAGCTCGACTTCGATACAGGGAAATCGATCGCCGGGTTAAAAGTTGGCTACCTTCCGCAGTGGATGAAAGAGAGTCCCGCTACCGACGTCGATCGCGCAGCGATGGACACAATCAAGAAACTGGGCATGGAGTTGAAGGAAGTTACGCTTCCCGACTGGCCATATAGCTCTTTGATGCCGGTTCTGTTTGCCGAGGGCGCCGCCTCATTCGAAGACCTGGCGCTTAACAATCAACTCGGCGAATTGAAAGTACAGGTAAAAGATGCCTGGCCCAATCTCTTTCGCCAGGCCCGATTTCTTTCCGCTGTTGATTTTGTGCAAGCCGATCGGCTGCGACGAAAAGTCGCGCTCGAGATGGCGCGTGTCTTTAACGAAGTGGACATTCTGCTGGTGCCTTCGCTGCGCGATGAGCAGTTGACGATCACGAACTTTACCGGCCATCCATCACTTACGCTGCGCGCGGGTTTCGTCGAAGTATCGGAAGCTCGCAGCGATTGGGCGCCCGACAGGGCTAACCCTCTGCCAAAATTCAACCCGCCTCGCCGCGTGCCACACGGTATTACAATTCTCGGTCGTTTGTTCGACGACGGATTGATTGGTGAAGTGGGTTTGGCACTGGAACGCGCGTTCGGCGTAGCCGGCGAGAAGCCGCCAGGTTTTTAAGTAATTGCCAAAACCCGAACAGTCGACGCGTAGCGTCGCTCTTCTCTAAAAAGATCCTGAATTGACCTGCGCTGGCTCGGCACCTCATGCCGCCAACTGGACGATACAATCGATCGGGCAGAGCTCAACGCATTTTGGTCCGTCGTAATAATTGACGCACTCGACACACGTGTTGGCGTCGATAATGTAAGTATCATCGCCGGCGCTTACTGATTCCGTCGGGCACTCAGGCCGGCAGGCATCACAGTTAATACAATCTTCGGTTATTGAATAAGCCATTCGAAAACTCCTCGGGATAATTGCAAAGCGCACAAATGTGCACCGCAGGGCTTGCAAAGGGAGTGCCAGCTGGAAAAGCAAACTTTTCAGGAAGGAATAACGATCAGCAAACCAGAAGGGCGGGAATTTCTCGCCTGAATGCGAGAAACAACGCAATCCGGTACGCACGCCTCTGGCGTGCTAATAGATTCCATCAAAGCATCAACCAGCACGCTGGAGGCGTGCGTACCTTACCCGCTTATTTCATTTCCGGCAGCGGCATGCGGCCGATCGCGCGCTCGCCTATGCTGCCGAAATATAATTTGCCTTTGTGTTCGACCACGTTCGCAATCTGAGTGAAGCATTGAGGTGAAGGATCCTGGAGATTCCGCACCACCTTGCCGTTCAGATCAAGTCCCAGCGCGAATGCATAACGTTTGATGTCTGGTTGCAGAAATGAAGGCAACCGCCAGACGATCTTGCGCAGGAGAGGATGTGGCAGCAACCAATCGAGTCCGGGATCGCGGCGATTGACCAGCGCCACCCAGAACATGTCTTTGCCGTTGGAAGAAACGCCATCTGGAAATCCCGGCAGATTGTCGATAAAAATATCCGAGCGTCCCGCCTGTTCACCTTTCAACCAGTAGCGCCGGATACGATAAGTACCGGTCTCATTCACCAGCACAAACGATTGATCGGGACTGACGGCGACACCGTTGGCGAAATAGAGGTCGTTCAGCAGGATCTTCGTCTGTTTCGTCCGTGGGTCGTAAGCAAGGAAGCGGCCATGCGGTTGGTGCTCGAGCAAATCGGCTTTCAGATCTGTGAGCGGAAATTTCGACGAAGCGTCGGTGAAATAGATTGTGCCGTCTTCAGCCACATCCAGATCGTTGGTACAACGAAAAGGCACGCCGCCGGCTTCGTTCGCGAGCACAGTGGGCTTTCCATCGGGCGCAATCGAAATTAAGCCAACCACCGCGTCGGCCACGATGAGATTGCCGGCGTGATCGAAAATCAAACCCAGCGGGCGACCCTTTGTTTCTGCGAACAACTCTGGTTTGGTGCCGTCGGCCTTGAAACGAAAGATGTGGCCGGTGTCATCGCCACAGTAAATCCGCCCCTCGGCATCAAAGGCGACATCCTCAGGTTTGTTTCCATCTATCGGAAGTCGCTCGATTTTCGATAGCTCCGAATTCTGCGCATAAACGCCCGATAGTTCGGGCGCGGTGGGTGGAGTCCAGGTCACCGGATCGATCCGCACGGGCCAGAACAATAAATATCCGAGCAACAGAACGACAACCACAATTAGTGCACGGAGGATGGTTTGCTTCATTTATTAGTTTTGGATTAAGAGTTCGGAGATGATTATTGGGCCGCTACACCGGGAGCGGTATGAACACACCTGACGCATCAGCGCGACCGGCGGCACGCGGATTCCGATTGGCAACTCCTTTGATAGCGTAATCAATACAGTTATCCCAGATCCATAAGCGCCAAAGGCGCGAAATGTAATAGCCCGGTCCAACGGGCCGGGTAATTCGCGAGGAAAGTAAGAGAGCGCTGAAAGCGCGAGAGAGATTGATGTCAGAAACACCCGCAGACGTTTGGAGTCAGCAAATAAAAATATATCGCGCCTTCAGCGCTTAGGTTCAGATCTGGAACTTACCCGGCCCGTTGGGCCGGGCTATTACATTTCTCGCCTTCGGCGCTGACCAATTGCACTCTGGTGACTCAGCTCTATTGATGCCTTTTGGAGGAGATGGCATCAGGGCGCGATTATGATTAGCGCTCGCCACGGGCTGCCTCTACCTGGCTTTCCAGTTCGACCGCCAGCTTACGAATGCCAGGCTCACCCATCGGCTCGAGCCAGCGCAAAGCCTCCTCGAGTATCCGGCGTTGGTATTCGGGGAAATTGGGTTTGCCCGCGACGCTGCCGAATTGACCTTGATAATAACCGGCCCGCGGCGGTCGCACGCGCTCGATTGTCCGACGGTCAACTGAGACCGTCACGGTCGGAATGCCGGCCTGCTCGATCGTGCGCGCAGCGAGACCGATTGACTGGTGGCAAAGTTCGGACGCCGGAATCAGGAGCGCGCCCTGCACATCGTAATATTTGAGGCGAGCAACAAGTTTCGGCAGCGCGGTTTCCGCGAAAGTTGCTGCATCTGGAATAAACCCGCAAAGACTCCAGAAGACCGAATTGAGTTGGCCAATTACGCGATTGGCTTCCAGCTCCAGCAACCGGCCAAGCGGGACTTCGGCATTAACATCTTCCTGCACAAATTTCGGGTCATAACCACGAGCGGTAAACCGCAAATCACGAGCATCGATCTCGGTCGGGATTTCCCGGATATTCATATCCCCGTGTGTCTGGTTCGTATCAAATGGCGTAGTGCCGTCGATGTAGGCGCCGGCGGAGCTAATCAAGGCGAGATTCAGCATCGGCAGCGCCCGGCGCGTGGCGGTAAACGGCGCCCGCTTGTTTTCGACAAACGGATATTGTTTCAAGTCAGCCGGTTCACGTTGTGACGACGACCACGAGCGATACTTGCCGCGCCATTGATCGACTTGTTCAATAATTTCCATTGTTTCTTCTAATCTCTCTTGCGCTCCGCGGCGTTAGTGGCTCGGCTCGCAACCAGGAAGGCGAACAACCCCGCGACAATGCCCAGGCCCATCGCCGCGACTGAGTAGCGATGGAGATAATCAAACTCAATTCGACGGCCGTCCGCTGGGGCGATCGTGTTTATCGAACCCATCGATGCGCGCAATGCGGCCATGCGCGAGGCAATGAGCCAATGATTGACGCCCGCCATAATAGCCATAATCGCAACTGAAATCATCTCGGCAACCTGCGCCAGACGGCTGCGGCCTTGATGTACAAAGAAGCCCGTGACGAATACAAACAACCCAACCTCGAAACCGCTGCGGTTGATAAACGCCAGCAGCCGCGTGACGATCGATCCGGCCAGCTCGTTCGCATTTTCCAGACCTGCTCCACGCAATACATCAAATAGTGCCGGAGCCACCGCGGCGCCAAAAAAAAACGCCGCGCCCAGCCACAAACCGAGCAAAAGTAAACGCAATTGTCGAATGAATACGGTCATCGTTTGTGGACAAACAAGCAAACGGCGTTCGAAACCGACTGGAGCGCAAGCGTCTCGCTTGCTCTTTCTTAGTTCGCGCTGCGCGCTCATTGCAAGCGAGGACGCTTGCGCTCCAGTCATTCGCGAACGTTTTTTATCCCAATCAAGCGAATCACCGGCGGCTCGATTTCAGGTTGCTCGAGCTGACGTGGATCGGGGACGCTCAACAGCCAGGACAACGAGCGATCCAATTGCGCCTGGTAATCAGTTAAATCCAAAGACATAAAAACCGGATGGTTCAGTCGGGCGAATTTTTCTTTGGCCCTCAGGTACATTCGGCGGGCGGCTCCCGGACGTCCAATTTGCAGGTGGTGAAATGCTACTGCTGATTGAATCATCGCCTGCAGAAAAAGCTTTTCGTCGGCATCGACTGGCCCCATCCAACGCTCTTCCCAGGCATCGTGCGCGGCGTGATATTCACCGGCGTTGTAAAGATCGATGCCCGCAATGTATTCGATTGGATACGCGAGCAGATGTTCCTCAGAATAATACTGCGCATAGGACATCGGGCCGATTGTAACGCATGAATGCATGCTCCAAGGAGTGGCACTCAAGAGTTGATATACTGAATCGGGCGATATTAATGTGAGTTGCCGACACAAATTTTGAAATAGCAAGGAACTAGGGTCGCTATATGAAACAGAGCGCGCCNCCTTTTGCAATCAAACGCTCCGCCACCGGCCTGGGCCTATTCGCCACCCGCCGTATTCCGAAAGGCAGGAAGATCGTCGAATACACCGGGCCGCGGGTGCCGAATGAAGAGGTTGATCGCAGCAACGGCAAGTATTTCTTCGGAGTCACTAAGAAGTGGTCAATCGACGGTAGCGGCCGCGATAACATCGCGCGTTATATCAATCATTCGTGCGCGCCGAACGCGGAAGCAATTATTACGCGGGATCGTGTCTGGATCTGGTCAAGGAAAACCATCCAGGCAGGGGAAGAGATCGCCTATCACTACGGGAAGGAATATTTCGAGGGAATAATTAAGGACCTCGGTTGCAAGTGCGCGAAATGCGCGCCGCGAAGACATGCTAAGCGCGACGGTCGACGATCATAGTTGGAGCGGCACGCGCATCCTGCGCGTGGGCCACGGCCGGGACAACCGTGCCACTGCTAAACCGGATTCAAAACGACGATTTCAGTACCCGGCTGCTCGCGCAGACTGTCAACGAACTTATCGATTTCTTCGGCGATCTTGTCTTCCATAACATCGTGCTCGAGTCGATCGCGCACCTGCTCGAGTGGCGGCACGATCTTCCCAGTGCCCCGCAGGCGGCCATATTCTTTCTCGTAACGATCCGATATTTCCTGGGAACTCACCAACGCGAAGGCGCGAAATCGAAAATCGAGGTATCGCTCCATCGTCACGCGGTCGCGCAGAATGGCATCCAGATGATCGCTGGTTAGCCCCACGCTCACCATCCGTTCTTCGAGCCGTGCCCCCGAGCCAAAAGCTTGCGCCAGTTCGTCACGTCTTTTTTTAACCGTCTCTTCGAAATCCTTCTGCGCGTCAGGAGTCAGCGCCAGCGGCAGTTTTCTGGCTTCCTCCAAAATCAATAACTGGTCCTGGAGAGTTTTTAAGACCTGATTCAAGTCCTGCGAAGAAGGCTGAGTGGTAAAAGCACGGCCTGGTTCAAGGGCCAATTGCCAAATCAGATCCGAGTAAGTGATGAGATCAGGCGTAGTCTGCGAACCATTAGTGACGCTGGCGACAGTTTTATCAGCGACAGTCTGCGCCTGGGCCGAGACAGAGGCAAACGACAGCAAAAGGCAGATTGCCATCAAATGAAATTGAAAATTTAAAAGTGCAAATTTAAAAGTGCAAATTGCGCTTTTCTTCTGAGCCGATCTTTGGGTTGGCCGGTTGGGTTGATTCACGAAATTACCCGAACAAACACGAACCGTCGTCTTCCCATTTACAATTTTCATTTTCCAATTTTCAATTTGCACTGCTCTTCTCTATTTTCGCCTCAACTAAAACGTCTGCGTGAACCTGAATTGAATTTGGCCCTGGTGCAAACGGTAAATCGCGGTAGTCGGATTGGGCGTGTTCAGGTTTTGTGGAATCAGGAACTCTGACGGGTTGAGCAAAAACCCATAGTCGATGGCCAGCGCGCCGCCGAAAGGCGTCTTGAAACGAAAGCCCAGCCCAACCGTGTGACTCCAGTGCACCCGCAGGTTCTGCGCATTGATATCTTCAATAAAATTTCCCGTCGGTGTAAACGGTTTTGGATGCAGCATGTCGCTGATACTGCGAAAAACATTGCCGCCGTCATAAAAAGGCACCACCTGCACGGTCGGATTAACAGGTACGCGTGCTTCCAGATTCACGATCACCTGGGCGTTGCCGCCGATCGGCACGGTGAAGGGATTAACTCCGACCGGGTGCCCCGAGGTGTCGTGAAATTGGCCCACCGGCACAATGACCTGACGCGGACCGGCTTCCTGAAACCCGAAGCCGCGCAGAGTGGTCGAACCGCCGGAGAAGAACCGTTCGCTAATCGGCAAAAGCAAATCAAAATCATCGACCCTCCCGTTGCCGTTCAAGTCGCGCGGGCTGAACAAACTGGCGAGACCCAAACTGAAATTGGCCGCAAAAACAGTGTTTCTTAGTCGTTGCAATTTGTAATAGGTGTGATAGCTGGAATCAAAGCGGCTAAATGAAGTGTTGCCGCCGAGGGCGCGCGCGGCAACGCGAAATTCTGCGTTGAAGAATTGACCGCGCGTGGCGTCAGTTTGGTTATAGCGGCAAACCTCACCGCCGCGAACGTGTTCGTCTTCTCCGGGAATTGTTCCCAGCAACCGGCGTTCACACCGCTCGCGAGTATCGATGACGAATGCAACTGCGGGGCCGGAAAGCCTGACGACTTCGTCCGGCCGCAGGATCGGCGCGATTAAGAGACTATCGATGTTCCTGAGGCGGACGTCTTCATAATTGTAGCGCGCAAAGAGAATGCTATGCAGCTTGCGGCTCATCACGCGCTGGGTCTCTATGGTCACCGTAAAACGATTGATTGTTGGTTCAGCTGTGGGACGGCCAAACACATCGACAGGGTTCCCATGTTCGTCCAGCCGCTGCACAATTCCGTTCGTGCCCTGATCGATCGTCGAGCGGAAGAAGCGGGTGATACTCGAGTCGCGCAGGTACTGGACCGAGATGCCCAGCGGCGCGTAATCACGCTTGCGATATTGAAAGAAGCGCGGATCGATGAACTCAAACCGCACTAGTTGCTGCCGCTGGCTCATGCGCAGTCGCATAGCGCCGGTTCGCAGCTTGTTCATGAAGTTCACGTTCGTCAGCTCAAGCAGTCCGAGCGGACCAATATCGGTCGAGTAGCCGCCGCCATACTCAATGACCCGCGGCCGTTTTTCTTCGACATCGATAATCACGTCGTACCGCTTGACGCCATTGCCTGCGTCGCCGGCCGGCTGTTGCGTGATGACGACCTGCCGAAACGCATCGGTTACATAAAGCGCCCGCTCCGCTTCGTTGATGCGATCAGCGCGGAGAATATCGCCGGGTACCAAGGGAATCGCACGGCGAATGGCCGCGCGTTTCGACTCCTGCACCGAGGCGCTGCCCGTCACCCCATTGACCACGATTTCGTTAACGATGCCCTTCGACCCCTCCCTAATAACCCTAAAGACAACGCGCACCTGTTCGTCGTCACCTTGCTTGGGCAGTTCATCTATCGAGGGGCGCACCTGGGCTTCGATGTAACCCAGACGCGCATACAGGTTCAGTAACTGATCGGTGTCGCCGCGAACCTGAGAGCGCGAGTAAGGCGCGCCTTTGACGATCGTAATTTGCTGGCGTAGTTGATCTTCGGGAATGGCTTGCGCGCCTTCGATCTGAATGTCGGCGATGCGAGTTAATGGTCCTTCAGTTACCTGAAAGGTGATAATCAATTCATCCTGCGTCGGCGAAACACCTTGTAACACGTTGACGTCTGCGCCCCGGTACCCCAGATCCACCATCAGGGCTCTGATGGTGCGTTGGTCCTGCTCGAGCATGGCGGCGCTGGTAACACCGCGGGCAAAGCCGCCCAGAAATGGCAGCCAACCAAAAGCGCTCGCTCGGCGAGACCTTAATTGCGGCAGAACATCGTCGATTGTCAGTTTGTTGGTGCCGGTGAGACGTATGTCCGCGAGTCGCAATCTGCGGCGCAGATTAACATCGTAAACGATCTTGACAGTGCGGTCTCCGAGTTCCTCAGGGTTCAGGTCGTGACAAGTCTCTGCGGTTCCGTTATCAGTGGCGTTTTGCAGCGGCGGCGTAACCGTGCACAACGGGGTCACGTCGGCGAAGAAATATCCCTGCTGCTGAAGTTGCAGCCTCACCCGCCGGCCGCCTTCGTCGATCACGGAAAAGTCCAGATTGCCTTCGCGTTTGATCGGCAGGAGCCTCTGTTGCTGGCTTTCTCTCAAGGTATAGTTGGCAAAACTGACTTTGACAAGGGGACCCGGTTTGCCCTTCACGCTGATATTGATCTCGTTCTGTGCAGGATCGAAAGACACGTCGGGATCCTTTAATTGCGGCGCCATTCGGCCTTGGGCGATGAGCGCCTGCTTGATGCGATTCAGATCATCGCCGAGAACGTCGCGCGTGAAGGGCGTGCCGGGTTGAAGTTTCAGTGTCGACGCCACTTTCGGAATATTCAGCGCCGCGTCGATGTCGAACCTGCCCACCCGCGCCTGTTCATTCGGCGTAATTGCATAAACCACAATCCGGCGCGTGCCGGATGCATCCGCAGGATCAGGAATTTCATTGTGCTCGACCGTGGCGTTGTAATAACCGCGGTCACGCAGGTAGGTCTGAATCTCGTCGGCATTTCTTTCAATTGACGGAATGGAAAAGCGGCGGCCCGGCTCGAGCAGGTTCAGGCGGGCACGAATTTCATCGCGAGCTATCGGCGTGCCGGAAGTCGGCGCTATTCTAAGGCTGACACCGGCGATCACGAGTTGTCGCTGAACTATGAACCGGACGCGAATCGGAACCGCGGGACTGCTGAGCTGAGCGGTATCGTCAATTTCCACCCGCGCCGAGGCGACGCGGCCCGAAGCGAACAGATCGTGCAATGACTGGCGGACACCAACCGCCGAGTAGTCGGCGCCGGCGGAAATCTTCAGCAGGGCCTTAAATTCATTTTGAGCGAGCGGGTCGGCGGGCGTACCTTCGATAACTACGTCAACCGCAGAAACAGGACGGCCTTCGTAATTACCTACCTGGGCGGGAACAACCGTAAAAATCAGCAGGCAGTAGGCAGCAGGCATTAGGCAGAAAAACAAAAGGCTGGGTACGCTTCTTGTTTTACCTCGCCCGCTTTCCGCCTTCTGCTCTCTGCCTTCCGCTTTCTGCCTCACTTTAGAATCTCTTCCGGAACCTGATCTCAAAGCTGTAATTATTGTTTCGCGTGGCCAGGCTTCGGCTCGAACCCTGTTCGTATTGCGCCACAAACGACAGCCGGTTCGAAACGCGATACTCGACCGACAACACCTGATTGGGATCTGAGGCGATGTTGGTCGAATAGGTCACCGTCGTGTCCTTTGTGATGCGTCGCGCGGCCGTCAATCGGGCCGTCGGCGTTGAATTCGTTCCGGAAACGACCGGACTAATTTCCAAACGGCTGAGGCCGAACAGCCTGTTGGTCGCGCGCGAAATCGGCGCGTTAATCAAAGCATCCGTCAACAGACTGGCCGCCGTTCCCAGCCCTGATTGCGCCAGTACCGATGTGCCCGAGTCGGTTGAGGTGAGCGTGCCCGTCAAAATCAGAGACACGACATCAGCTTGCGGCAAAGAAGGTTCGGAGCCGACGCTGGTCGTCGGATGGGACAAGGGCCCTTCGATTCTGGCAGTTACCCGGTAACCGCGAATTTCTGATTGGGCCTCAATATTGAGCACCGGATCAGCATCCAAACGCGCCGGCAGATAAATCAGTCCGCGTGTGATCTCATAGGGACTGTTGCGGAAATTCAGCGTGCCACGCGTGGATGTAATACGGCCCCCGATGATCGGATCCTTGACCGGGCCGTCGAGCTGCAGCGAGACTGAGGCGACCAGATCACCCAGGTTGTTGCGCATGATTAGGGCATTGCGTCCCTCCACCTGCAATTTGTCGAAGTTGGCGGTTTCCGCAAAGGTGAATTCAGAGCCTTCTTCAATGGACGGGGCCGGTCGCTGGTTAATCAATTCTGCGAGGTCGATGTCCTTGGTATATTCAGAGCGACGGACGCGCACGTCGCCGCGAATGAATTGCACCTTTGGGGTGCCACGAACCTCAAGATTGGCATCGACGGTCGAACGAAAGTCCTGCGGGTAATTCAACGTCATGTTCGTGCCATTGACGTTAAATAGAAATTGCGAAACTGAAAACCCGTCGAGTTGCGCGCCGCCGGTGACATTAAAATGGCCGCCTCCGAGCATGCCTTCCAGTTTTTCTATCTGCGCCTGATGCGCATTGAAGAGAATGGCGCCGTTGAGGCTCGAGAGCGTGACCCGCTGGTCGCCGAGATAAACCGACACCGTCGCTCCGGCGACGGAAGCGCGGCCGGTAACCCGCTGATTCTCGAAAGTGCCGCCGACGTTTACTGCCAGCTCTGCGGTCCCGGAAGAAAATAAATCGGGCGAGAATAGACTGAGTATCCGCATGTTTATGCGGCCGTTAATCGCCAGCGTGTTGCGGCCGCCGGTGTTCGTGGCAATTGCGCCGCCGAGGCTCACATTGGTCTGGGTGCCGGTAAAGCGAGCATCGTGAAAAACAATTTCGTTCGGTGTGACCTCGACGACCACGGGTTCGGCAGCCGACAGATTTATTTGCTGGGGCTGGTCGCCCACATTGATCGTCAGCTCGGTGAAGGTCGCGTTTCCCACCAGGCCGCGAAAGGTCGGGTAGCCGTCCTCATCCAAAAGATCTCCGGCTAACCTCAGGGTGCCACTGGCGCGGCCCTCGACGGTCACGCTTTCCTTAGTGAAGATCCGCAGCAATTGCGTGAGGTCCGCTCCATTGATCGTCGACTCGACTACTGCCGGAAGCTTTTCTTTCGATAGATCAACCCGCGCGGTAATCGTCTGCGGCTGTTGACCAAGCAAAGAGTTCGAGGTGAGGGTGACGTTGAGCAGTTGGTTCTCCGTCCGGCCCACAATCGCAATGGAACCGGCGGATTTGCCGTTGAGCGTCACATCGTCGCTTTCCGCGTCAAATGAGATCCGGTAGGTCGAAAGTTCGCCGCCGACCCCCGTGGCGGTAAGGTTTTTGATTATCGCCGTACCCTTTAGATCGGGAAGATTCGGGCGGTTGGCAAACGCCTCTAGTCGCTCAAGTTGGACATGATCGCCGCTGGCAGTCAGATCGAAAGCTTTTGTCTTGACATCAAATTTTCCGGAAGCAAGTATGTGGCCGGCCTCGAAATTCAGATCGACTCGATCAATCTGAACGGACGAACCGGTGAAGGTTGCGTGGGCCGTCAAACCCTGTAAGGGTTCGCCCGCCAGCCGGCCCTGGCTTGAGCGAATGTCCGCCACGCCACTCATGGCATTCGGCATGCCGGTAATTCTCAACGTTCCGGAAACTTCGCTTTGAGTGTCTCCGATTTGATCGCGCGTCTGCGCCGTAAACGGAAGCGCGGCAATCAGATTCCCGAGATTAATCCGGTCGAGCGTAGCATCGATCGAAGCGTTGTTTTCCCCCGCGTGTGGCACCACCAGCGAGAATTGAGCTCCGCCACCGGCGGCCTGCATAAGGCGGCCTTCAGTCACGCGAGTTTCGTTGGCTGTCGATGAAAGGTTCGCGGCCAGCGATCCCAGATCGCGCTGGTTCACGATTAGCGACCCGAGCTCGGCATGCCCGTTAATGATCGGATCCTTAAGCGCCCCGGTGAGCGTTCCATTGAAAGCGAGCTTACCGCCCAGATCGATTCCGTAGGTCTGAAACTCTGCATCCACATCGGACAACGCACCGGAAGAAATCAGCAGCCGCTGAAGTTCCGATGCATCTGTCGAAGCCAGATTGACCTGTAAGTTCGAGGCCGGCTGATCCATCGAAAACCGTCCCGAGGCGGTCAGCGTGGTAGCGGCGGTTTGCAGGTTCACGCGCTGAATCTGGAAGAGTCCTTTATCAGCAGTCAACGCTACGTCGCCCGCCAAAGGTGCATCACCAGCTGCATTCGGCGCGGCAACCAGCTGCGCGCTTACGCTACCCGTCGCGTTGGCAATGTCGATACCGCTAAATCTCAGGTTTGCAGTGCCGGTGGCTTTGCTGGCAATCGGCACGGCGCGGCCGGCACTCAAGGCCACTAATCCAGCTACATCAAAGTTACTGAAATCGGCATTGACGGTTGAGGCGCCATTCTTCCGGAGTGAAATGATGGCGTTGCCGCTGGCGCGACCATCCAGCGCCTCGGCCGCAAAATTGTTTACTTGAATCTGATCGCTGGTCGCGACGACCGATGCATGCGCCGGCCCCAGCGTCATCTTTCCCAGCACGCCGCCACCCAGACTCAAATCTGCGCTGGCGCGATAGCGACCGGAAGGCTCAACTGTGAAAGCCGGCCGCGCGAGCTTTACGTTTTCGATGTTACCGTCTTTCAGCTTAACGGTTCCGGCATCTATTTCATTGGTTGTCCCCTGAATCCGGCCGTTGTGCACCGCCAGTCGAACGCCGGCGATGTTAATGCTGCCCGTCTGCGCGCCGAAGGCATTTGTCTCACCCACCCGCACCTGTTGCACAGTGATATTGGTGACATTGCCGTCACCCCTTACGTCAATTTCTTTCGCGGTCACACCATTGATCGATGTTTCGCCCGCCTGAATCTTCCCGGCTTTGGCGGTCGCGATTGTGGCGGTGGTTTTTCCGTTCTCGACGCGCACCCGCAAGTCGTTCGCCTGTACACCTCCCTGAACTCTGGCACTGGAAGTCGTCAGGCCGCTCGCGTTGAATTGAGGTGCCGAGGCGGTGAGCACGCCGTCACGAGACTCAGCCCGCGCGTCGCGCAGGATCAGACCGGTTATGGTCGTGCCATAACCCTTCGCCGCCGCTGCGCGCAGTTCGCCGACCCAACGGAAATCGGATCCGGTACCCATCACGCCGCCCGTGAGTTGCACGGCATTCAATTGAAAGTCGCCGGCCGCCAGCAGTTGGACCACTGCGCGTCCGTTAAAGTCGTATGAGCGTCCTTCGCCTGATCCCTTGGCGGAAACGTTCAGCGCTTGCAGCCGCAGGCCGTCGGCGGCCAGCGCGTCGGATTTAATACTCCCTTCAATCTGGTAATGGCTGCCATCTCCGATCACGGTCCCGGCGAAATTGCCCGCGCCACGCAACGTGGTGCCGGTCTGCAAAACATCAGATGCCTGTGTAAGGTCGACTGACGAAGTAACATTGAGCTGATACTTCAAGTTCCGCCAATCATCCATGACACCCTGCAAGTGGGCCTCGGCGATTGGTGAGCGCAGCGTCAGCTCCTGAATCTCGGCGCGCGTTTCATTAATGCGCCCGCGCACATCAATGTCGATGTTATTGACAGGCCGGCCGTCGTAGACAAAGGTTGAATTTGTAGAGCTGAAGGTTACGGCATTCATCCAACTCGCCGCCGGCGCATTCGGATCGTCCGGCTGGATCGTGGCGCGCAGGTTACGCGCCTCGCCTGAAAGGCTGTGCAGCTGGTCGCCGTAATGAATTAGTGAGTTCTTGATCTCGACATGAGCGGTCGAGTAGGCAAACAGGATGCGCGCATTGGGCTCAGGCGGTGGGACGTGAATGTTGCGGAAATTCGAGCGGCCCTGCGCGTCGAAGTTCACCCACAATTCCAGTCCCTCAATCTGCAGATCTTTGAGATTGATGTTGCGGCGCAGATGAAGGGCGTAGAGATCCTCTATGCGAACGGTCGCCAGCATGCGATCGATTTTGCCGAGTTTCTCACCGGTCTTGGCGTCATAGAGCTCGATGCCCTGCAACTCGACCGTCTGCGGCGAGAACGACGTATGAAAATTCCGAATCTCGGCGCGAATTCCGTAATTGGCCAGCGTGTTCTTTACCTGACCAGCAATATATCGATCGACGTACCCGAGGCGATACAAGACGAGCCCGGCGAGAATTAGCGCCGCCGCGGCGCAAATGAGTCCAATGAAGGCAATCACCGCGTTGCGTCGGTTCACAAAGCGGCGGCGCGCACGCTGCGGCCGGCTCTGGCCATCGCGGGAGGTATCCGGTTGGTTATTTACGGACATGGATGCAGACCGTCGAAAGATCTCATCAACTGCAATTTGTAGGGGAAGAGCCGGAAAGACAGAGGTCAGAAATCAGAAGTCAGACGTCAGCTCGCGACACCAAGCTTAACCGACCTCTGACATTTGATCTCCGATCTCTTCCTTGTTTGTTTGTAAACTGAAAGCGGGGGAATTTCAAGGCTCTAAAACCCCTCCGCACCTCGGAGAGAGTGGGGCGACGTTACAACCTCAAGATCACAATATCTTCTTTTTCCAGACGACTTTAGTCATCAACAGCAAACTCTCAACCTGATCCTGTCTCTGAGACAGAGGGAGAAACTTCGGCAAACGTCTCCTGAGATGCGGGTGAACCGAGCGGCACGTTGCCTGCTACTTCCAACTCAAAACCCTCCAAGGCTGTAACCCGGGGCGGATGGTTCGTCAAAAGCAAGATCCGCCGCAGGCCCAACTCATGCAGGATCTGCGCTCCGACGCCATAATCTCGATTTAACCCGTATCCGGTTTCAGCGCTGGCTTCCCGCCGGCTGATGCCGCGCTCCTGCATTAGCGCATAAGTGCGCAATTGATGTATTAAGTCAAGCCCGTGCTGGCTCTGACGCAGGTAAAGCACCACGCCCTGCCCGGCTTCGGAAATTTTCTCCAGCGCCCGCCGCAGTTGATAACCGGTGTCATCGATCGTCGAGCCAAACATGTCACAGGTCACATTTTCGCTGTGCACTCGGACCATCACCGGATCATCGGTGCGCACGTCACCCATCACCATTGCGAGATGGACGTCGCCGTTGATCGTGTTCTCAAAAGCAATCGCGCGAAAGTTTCCATAGACCGTCGGCAGATTGGTCTCGACCGCTCGCCGCACGAGGACCTCTTGCGTGATGCGATAGCGGACCAGGTCGGCGACGCTGATGATCTTCAGGCCATGGATGCTGGCAAACTCGCGCAGCTGCGGCAATCGCGCCATGGTTCCGTCGGCATTCATGATTTCGCAAATCACGCCCGCCGGGTAAAGTCCCGCGATGCGGGCAATGTCGACCGCTGCTTCAGTCTGACCGGGACGAACGAGCACGCCGCCTTTTTTTGCGCGCAGAGGAAACACATGGCCGGGGCGCGCCAGGTCCTGCGGACGCGTCCGGCGATCGACGGCCGTGAGAATGGTGGTTGCGCGATCGGCCGCAGAAATTCCGGTAGTGACGCCTCGGCGCGCTTCAATTGAGACGGTGAAGGCAGTCCCGAGCCGGGAAGTGTTATCCGCGACCTGCGGATGAAGATGCAGCTCGTCGCAGCGTTCTTCGGTCAGCGGCAGACAGATGAGCCCGCGGCCCTCCCGGGCCATGAAATTGATCTTGTCCGCCGTGATCGTTTCCGCCGCGCAAACCAGATCGCCTTCATTCTCACGGT
>AP72_2010_repI_A001DRAFT_1000097_pt1 | contig 17613 bp, 13 predicted proteins | sample AmaPasrepliIA001_FD_9535 | JGI IMG/M metagenome (IMG submission 9535)
ATCTCGGCTGCGCTGCCTGACGGCTCGGGAAGCCGGCATTCCGCAGGTCCGAGGCCCTTGGTTCCCGGCTTAGCCTTGCGTGGACGTTTCTTTGGCGTTGCGCGCTTTACCATTAGGCTTTCGATTCTAGTCCCGAATGGATAGCAAGTATGAGAACTGGTTCGGCATCATTTGCCCGCGCGTCGCGTTCCCAACATTGCAAGGCCAGCATCGATGATCGCCAGAATGCCAGGGCCGGATTCCGGGCTCATGAAAGGCCATCCCCTATAATCGCGCCGGAGCTATGAATGTCTGAATCTCGCCGGCAGTTTCTGATCGATACAGCCCTCGCTTATTTTGGAGCCTTCCTTTTACCTTCTGCACGAGCGCAACAAGAGCCGCCTCCGGGAATGCCGCCTGCATTCGGAACGGCGCCGCCGGTAGGGCCAGAGGTTTCTACGAATACGTTTGCGGAGGCCGAAAAGCTGATGCAAGTCCAACTCACGGCTGCCGAGCGGGCCCAGGCGGCGGGGAATTGGCGCAGCGCTATGGCTCCTCTGTACGAGCGTCGAACTGGGCCGCGCAAGATCGAGCTGGAACCAACACTCCCTCCCTACTCCCGATGGAATCCTGTTTTGCCGGGCGAAGCGCCTAGGCCAAAGCGTGATCAATTCGTGCGCAGTAACGCCGATCCAGGGCAAGTGCCATCTCGGGAGGAAGATATTGCCTTTGCTCCTCTTACTCACCTGTCGCGCTGGATCGAGCGCCGGCAACTGACATCGGAGCGGCTCACACAAATCTACCTCTCCCGACTGCGGAAGTTTGATCCGAAGGTAAGATGCGTCATCACGCTGACTCCCGAATTGGCACTCAAGCAAGCGAAGCAAGCCGACCAGGAGATCGCTTTCGGCAAGTATCGGGGGCCATTGCACGGAATTCCATGGGGCGCCAAGGATCTTCTGGACACAGCCGGAATTCCCACGACCTATGGTGCCGAGCCCTTCAGGAATCGTGTTCCCACTGAAGATGCAGCCGTAACCAAGCGATTGCACGAAGCCGGGGCGGTGCTGGTAGCAAAGCTTAGCCTTGGCGCCCTTGCGCTGAACGACATCTGGTTCGGCGGACAGACGATGAATCCATGGCTTCTCGAAGAAGGATCGTCCGGTTCGAGCGCCGGACCTGGGGCTGCCGTCGCTGCCGGACTTGTGGGTTTTGCGATTGGAAGCGAGACGGGCGGCAGCATAGTGTCTCCGAGCACACGCTGCGGGATCACTGGACTACGACCAACCTACGGGCGTGTGCCGCGCACCGGCGCGATGACTCTCTGCTGGTCGCTGGACAAACTCGGTCCAATGACTCGAGGGGTTGAAGACGCGATTCTTGTGCTTCACGCCATTTCGGGACCAGATCCAGACGACCTCGCCAGTGTGCCGAGCAAACTCGATTTCGACGCAAATGCCGGAGCCAGTGGCTTGCGAGTCGGCTATTTCCCGAGATGGATGAAAGAGGCTCCAGTCACCGACGTAGACCGTTCCGCACTTGCAGCAGTCAGTAAGGCCGGGATGGTTCCCGTTGAAGTTAAGCTTCCCGACTGGCCGTATGATTCTCTCGACGTTATCCTCTTCGCTGAAGCCGCCGCCGCTTTCGAGGATCTGACGCTCAGCCACAAGGTCGACGAACTAAAAGTCCAGGTTCCCGACGCGTGGCCAAATACCTTTCGGCAATCACGATTCCTTTCGGCAGTGGACTTCGTGCAATGCGATCGCTTTCGCCGCAAGGTGGCGTTGGAGATGGCGAGACTCTTCTCTCAAGTGGACATTCTCCTGGTTCCATCGTTACGCGACGAGACTCTCACCATCACGAATTTCACTGGTCATCCGTCGCTCACCCTGCGTGCCGGATTCTTCGAGGTCACGCAAGCTCGTAGCGACTGGGCTCCCGATCCGGCACATCCACTGCCGAAATTCTCGCCCCCGCGCCGTGTGCCACACAGCGTCACGCTCATCGGAAAATTGTTCGATGAGGGAACCCTCACTCGGGCTGGGCTCGCGCTCGAGCGCACATTAGCAGTTTCCGATGAAAGACCTCCCGGTTTTTAGGTCTCATAAGACCGTTTCACCACGGAGGCCCGGAGAACACGGAGGGACGCAACAAACAAATGCGAACCACTCGGCAGAAATTGAGTTTCTTCGCGTGCTTGTTGGCTGTCCTTTTGGGGCTGGCGGCGACACAGCCCACTTACCAGGAGCGCTATCGGCCGCAGGTGCACTTCTCGCCGCGGGAGCACTGGACGAACGATCCTAACGGCCTGGTTTACTTTCACGGCGAGTACCACCTCTTCTTTCAATACAACCCGTTCGGCGATCAATGGGGACACATGAGCTGGGGCCACGCCGTCAGCCGTGACCTGCTTCACTGGCGCGAGCTTCCTGTTGCCATTCCCGAATTGGGCAACGAGATGGTGTTCACGGGCAGCGTAGTAGTCGACAGCCGGAACACCAGCGGATTCTGCCTGCAAGGTGAAGAGTGCCTGGTTGCGATTTACACCGGACACCGGACCGGGCCGGGCGAAGTCCGGCAGACGCAGAATCTGGCGTACAGCCTCAACGAGGGCAGAACCTGGACTCGCTACGCGGAGAACCCCGTCCTTGATCTGCAAATGGATCACTTCCGCGACCCAAGCGTCTTCTGGGATGCTCGGGAACGTCACTGGGTGATGGCGGTTTCTTTGCCCCGAAAGCATAAGATCCGCTTCTATAGCTCTCCCGATTTGAAACATTGGCTCCAGCTCAGCGATTTCGGTCCCGCCGGCGATGTGGACGGGGAGTGGGAATGTCCAGACCTCCTCCGCGTTCCCAATGAAAACGGCTCCGGCGAAGCGTGGGTGCTAAAAATTGGGCTGAATCCAGGCGCACCGCAAGGCGGTTCCGGCGAACAATACTTCTTAGGCGATTTCGATGGAAAAAGGTTTGTCCCGTTTCCTCCCGCTCCAAGAGGAGGGCCGAGTGCCGATAGCCGAGTGCCTCCTTCCGGCTGGACCAATTACGGAAAGGACGACTACTGCGCGATCAGTTTTAACAACCTGCCGGCGGGCGAGAAGCCTGTCCTGATTGGCTGGATGAATAACTGGCAATACGCTGCCCAATTGCCAACCTCTCCCTGGCGAGGCCAGATGAGCATTCCCCGCAAAATCTGGTTCTTGGAAGACGATTCCGGCAAAATACTAAGACAAGAGCCGGTCACCACGCCGCTTCGCGCAGAACATAGTTCAATTCTGCTGGTGAATGGCAATGAGATAAGCGGCATTTATGAACCTCCATTTGAACTCGAGTTGCAGTTCGGAAATCCTTCCGAGCAGCCGTTTGGCATTCGTCTGTACACAGACGACGATCATTGGACTGAGATTGGCTTTGATCGCGAGAAGCGACAGTTCTATACCGATCGCACACGTTCAGGTGCGGCGATCAGTCCGGACTTTCCCATGAAAACGATAGCCCCGCTCGCAGGCAAGCGCACCTATGATCTGAGGGTCATCGTCGATCGTTCATCTGTAGAGGCGTACGCCCAAAAGGGAACCATCGCCATGACGAATCTCATTTTTCCTGAATCAAGCAGCAACCGGCTTAGAATGTTTTCGGCAACAGGCACGCCGGTCCCGGTCCAGGGTCGCATTTGGAAGCTGCGCTCAATCTGGAAGTGATTATGCAACCTGAGTAGCCGATTTTGGCGTCTTAGCTGCCCATGTGGGACGTGCTGGAAATCTTTGTTACGGTGCTGGCTGCAGCTCTTGCGGTGGCATCTGCGACCCTCTCGCCAACTCTGAGGCGACGAAACCGCCAATTTCGCTTCAAAGCGATCGCTTGATCCTTGAGTGTAGCGCACATAGCGGTGATATGCTCCGGCGATGGCAAGTAATGAACCATGCATGGAGGTAGTCGCGCGCCCAAAGCTGCGCAACTCCACGGCGGTGTTTCTGGTTGGCAACATCGAACCCACAATGGAGTGGTACAAGCAACTCGGGTTCGACTCCGAGTACTATCCGCCGGGATTTGCAATACTGCGTCGCGACGAAATTGAGATATTCCTTCAGCAACAACCCGGGTACGTGCCGCCGGAAGATCCGGGACGGCGGAAACGTCACGCATGGAACGTGTACATCGTTACAGACGACGTGAAGGCGCTGTACCAGGAATATTCAAGCTTGCCGGGAGTGACTATCTCGCGTCCTCTTTGTCCACAGGACTACGGGATGATGGAATTTGACGTCATCGATCTAAACGGGCACCGGCTGGTATTTGCCCAGCCCATTCGTTAGAAGTCATGACAGCGTGGCCCCTGAGCTCCTCAGTAAAGCGCGCTCGGCGGGTCCTGGTCGAGCGTTCTTGATCATCAATTCGAGAAGTTTGGTGCCGAAGAAGGGACTCGAACCCCCACACCCTTGCGAGTACATGGACCTGAACCATGCGCGTCTGCCAATTCCGCCACTTCGGCCTGGAAACATTCATACCGCCGGACTTCGCCTGTGGAATAGCTCGCGAACCGCGGTTGGACGGGCTGCTTAGATATTGTCGCTGCTGCGGGATTTGCCTGTCAACGTGGAGAGACCCCCGCCGCAAGGGGCGTCTCTACCCAACTGCTAACAGTTATTGCGCGGTCACGTACACGGCTTGCATGTACGAAGCGCCGGATCCATCCCAGGCCTTGAGCGTAATGCGATGCGTTCCCACAGAGACATTTACGAATGTGTCGACCTGGCTTAGCGCGTTCTTGTAGATAAGAACCCCATCGAGGTAAATCTGCATGGCAACAATCCCAGAAGGAGAGCTTGAGTAGCCCTGCACGTGGACCGACGTCGAGACCGTGCTGTTTGCCGCCGGCGATTGCATGACTACCATCGCCTTGGCTGCTTGAACAACCACACTGGCAGTCGCCGGAGCAGCCGCTCCCACCACGTCGGACGCCGTTCCCGTTACAGTATACGTCCCGGCAGAACCGTAGGTGTGCGTTGCAGATGGGCCTGCCGACGAGCTTCCATCTCCCCACTGAATCATTGAGCTCGCGATCGTGCCAGAGATTGCTGCAAGTGTGGCTGACACGCTTGCGCCCGGAGTGATAGAAGTGGAACTCAGCGACAGCGACGTTACGAGATTGGGAACCACGGTCACCGTCACTGATTTCTTATACGCGAGGCCGAGTTTGTCCCATAGCTTAACGACAACGGCGTGAGTGCCTGCGCTCGCAGGCACAGTTGTGTCGAAGGAACTGGCATTTGCCTGGAAGACGAGCGTGCCGTCCAGATAAATCTGCATTGCATCCACGCCGCTGGGTGCCGAACCATTCGCAACTACCTGGATTGGAGCATGTAAAGTTGCGCCGTCTGCAGGCTGCAGCACATTCAACGTTGCGGCAGGAGCACTCACAGTGAGGTTTGCAGATGCTTGCGATGACGGACCGACGCTTGCGGTAGCCGTGGATGTCACCGTATAGCTTCCTGCAGCTGAGTAAACATGTGAGGCGCTCGGTCCAGCCGAACTCGTGCCATCACCCCAAGTGATTTGCGAACTTGTCATCGTTCCCGATGTTGCAGTCACGGTAGCGGTGACGCTTGCTCCCGTAGTCACTGAAGAGGAACTCAGGCTCAACGAGGTGACTAGTGGTGTCGCAACCGTAACGTTGACGACTTGCATATAGGCAGCACCTAGCTTGTCCCAGAGCTTCACCACGACGCGATGCGTCCCTGGATTCGCGGGCACAGTCGTGTCAAACGAGGAAGCATTTACCTGAAAAACCAGAGTGCCGTCGAGATAGATCTGCATGGCGTCCACCCCGCTTGGAGCTGTGCCGTTCGCAACAACGTGAATTGGGCTCGTAACCGTGCTGTTGTTTGCCGGCTGCGCGATTGTTACGGACGCAGGTGTCGAAGCCGCTATGGAAACAGTGCCTGTGGCCTGCGAAGACATTCCTAAAGAATCAGAGACGGTTGCGGTCACTGTGTAACTGCCGGCATTAGAGTACGTATGCGATGCCGTCGGACCAGTCATTGCACTGCCGTCACCGAAGTCGATAGTCGAGCTAAGCGTACTAGCCTGTGGATCGGTGGACGCTGCGGTAGACGCTGTAATGGCAAGCGGAGCCGTTCCCGATCCGGGAGAAAGCGACAGTTTAGCAATGGGCGGCTGCGGATTCGGCGTTCCTCCCGAAGTATAAGTAGCTGCTGCCGACATATGATTCAGAATCGAAGGTTTTCCCACAGCTTTTACATAGACGGAATAGCTGCCCGGATCAAACGTGAACGAGGCGAGATTGACGGTGCGCGTTCCGGCAGGGAAGTCGCCGAGTGACATCAGATTCGACCCATCGTTGCTGATGAATGCGCTGTAATGATCAATCGTGCTTTCATCGCCGGTAAGGGTCCAATTCAGCGCGTCGCCACTTACTGACGCCGATATGCCGACGCAATTGTCGATGCCTGTCTCGATCTCCGTGCCTTCTTCGTAGTCATTCCAGGTGACAAGCTGGAACCACGCAAGCTGGTCGCTGGTAGACCACATGCTGTTTGCTTTATTGAACGTCTGAAGCCAGGTTTGCCCGCACTGTTGCTGCATGTGGCGGTTTGCGCTCCAGCCCGCCAATGTGTCATCGAAACCTTTGTAGCTCGTACCGACAGGCAACTTCGCGGGATACTGCTGGGCAGATTGGTAGAAGTTTGTGAGATAGCTCAACGACATCGGATCAGTGGCTGTCACGTCGCTGGGTTGCACCCAGGAGAAGCCGCCATCCGAGTAAGTCCGAGTGAAGCCACCCGTGTTCTGAAAGACAAACTTCAGGTTCGATGCTGTGTTGGCGCGAACGCGAGTCCAATCAATGCTGTAACTCTCAACCCCAAAATAGAAGATCACCGGATTCCCATTCCAGCGCATGTAAGCTGGCGACGGAACGAATGTCTGAGTGATGTAATTCAAATCGCTGATTAAGGCAGCAGTGATGTCACAGCCGGCAGTGTTCGCGCAATTCTTGATTGCCCCGGCGTCTTCCATAATTGCGAACTGAAAGGCTCCATTGCGGGATTGCGCCTCCTGCATCATGTAGAGCGTTGTCCCATTATGGTGAGTGTTACCGGGGCCATACCAGTCGATGATCACCCCCGAGATTCCCCGGCTGATCATGTCGGTAACCTGTTTGTTCACCTGTACCGGATCATCGGAGTTGTAGCCAATATCCATGTGGTAGCTCACTCCGAACCAGGGCATAAAGTGCGCATACATGGCTGTCGTCGATCCGTTGTAGAGTAGCGAACCCGTCGCCACCTTACTAACGTTTCCTGGAGCAGCGTTGCCATTAGTCTGGGCTTGAAAGCTGGGTGCGGCACTAGTGTTGTTGCCTGTCTCGGCGGCTAATGTCGTAGTTGGGGTGATCGGATTGCTGCCAAATGCCTGAACAACCGAGAAAACAACGCAGAACAGCCCTATGCGCAAGCGCACACGTGCCTCCAAAGGAAATCAAAGGACTCGCTGAAGCGGGGCCTCTGGAATTTCAAAGTGGCTGGAATCGGGCTGAATCTTAGCCTTGAGGGATTAGGGGCAGGATTCCGGTTTACTCCTTAGTACTGATTGACTAAGTAACCTAGGAATTACTAGGTGCAGCGATTCTGGTTCAGGCAGGAAATGAAAGAACTGAGAGGGATGTGTTGGAATCCACAGACTACAAGCCGCACGCAAATTAAGCGTTTCTAAGTAACCAGTGTAGGTGTTACGTAAACAACTCAAATCATTGCTTCTGCTTCTAATAGGTGCAGGGAACTTCAACCCGTCAACTTGGAAGGTTAAGATGTTTGCCCAGACCCAGATGGAACCAACTTCGAAAATCCCCTCCGACATCAGTACGGAACTGCGGCGGCTTGCTCATGATTTGAGCAATTCACTGGAAACCATCATGCAAGCGTCTTATCTGCTCAGCCAATCCAAGCTTGATGAAACGTCGAAGCGCTGGGCTGGGCTGATCGACAACGCAACTCGCGATGCCGCTCGCATTAATCGTGAAGTGAGGGAGATTCTGCGTTCGCGCAGTACGTAGCGTGTGGACCGGTCTAATCGCATCGAGACACAACGTTCCCGATTCAGGCTGCTCGTGTGTTTTCGTCGGTCACCAACCTTTGGTGTCGAAGAAAATTGAGAGCCTGATGGTATCCCTCTAGAGTACCCACATCCATATAGATCTCCCCTGCGGATGTGGCACGAACGATGTTCCCGGCTGCGATGAATGCATTCAATAGGTGCCCCAAGTATTCATCCTGCCGGTGCCGTGATTCCCAAAGCAGCTTGAGATTGTGAAATGCCTCGCCGGTGCTGGTCACGGCTCCCCAGACCCAGGACGAATGTGGACTGGAGTGTTTGACCTCGACTTCCTGCACATATCCGTGCTCATCCGAAGTTACAGCGTCGAAGACCGATGGATTCGTGACGGGAAACAGGAGGAGACCGACATCTGCCGCACCGTCGAGTAGTGAGAGTGCAGGCCGATATCCGTTTTCGGGAAACCAGATTGTGTCGGGAAGTCCGATAAGAATCCGCTCATGGTGAATCGCGAACGCATGAGCACGAAATAAGGAGTCGCAGAGTCCAAGGGGTTTTTGCTGGAGGACGTAGAATATCTCGGCAGCATAGTTGCGTTCCGCAAAGTAGCGGATCAAATCAGTCTTCTCAGCGGAGATCACCATGCAGATTTGGTCGGCGCCGGCGGCAATCATCCGCTCAACGAGATACTCCGCCACAGCCTTAGGACGTTCTACACCGTCCACCACGCGCGATCCCACCGGCAAAAGCTCCTTCGAGCAGCCGAGGGGTTGAATGCGCTGGCCCGCACCTGCAGCGGGAATAATTCCTATCATGCGACTTCGCTCCTTGCGCGCGGTACCGACGAGCGGTTCCCAGCCTGCTCCAATGCCGCGAGTAGTTCCTTTGCCCTTTGCTCTCCATTGTGCTGCTGCAGAGTGCGTTCTTTTGCGCGAGCTGCAACTGCCGCGAGCTCCGAGTCGGGAAGATTAATAGCAGCGATGACAGCTTCAAACGTGTTTGCGATCAGTAACTCTCGCTTGCAGTCGAAGAAGTAATCAAGGCCTTCGAACCAATCGGTGATAATGGGTGTGCTGCATGCTGCGGCCTCGAAGAATCGGCCCGATGGACAGTAGCCCCAGCGTGCCATGTCGTTGCGAGTGATGTTTAAGGTGAGCCGCGAAGATGAATACAGAGCAGGATGGTCGCCGGGCGATACATGCTCAAAGCGCCGTACATTCGCGGGCCATTGCCACTGCCAGGGATACATCGAGCCCGCAAGCACGAACTGCTTCGAGGGAAGCTGCCGTGCTGGTTCCAGGAACAGCGTTTCAAGCTTCTGTTGCCTATCCGCAGCGTAAGTTCCCATGTAGCTCAGATCGCAGCAATATTGTTGGGGAACGTGTACGCGAGAGTAAGACTCGGTGTCCACACATCCGTACAATGGCTTTGCCATCCTTGCGCCCCACCGAGATATGAGTTCATCGATCGTGTTGCCGCCTGTGAATGAGAGATAAAGATCGAATTGTCGAATCTGTCCACCGCGGAGATACGGAGTTTCGCCTTTTTCCAAGGAGGCCAGTGTCACCGGTGTGTCCAGGTCGTAGAAGACCTTCAACGGCTGCTTTAGATCGAGCACCTCGTCAATGATGCGAGTGCCTTCAGGGCAGAAGCTCGCACAAATGACCGCATCAGAGTCGGCTGCGGAGGCGAGCGCGGCAGTACGAATGCTTTCCCAACCCGAGTACAGAATCAGATCGCAGTAGCCGCACTCATCGAAGTCGCGATGCTTTGCGTAGTAAGGAACGTCTTTCTCGTAGAAGCTGACATTGTGTCCCTGTCGGCGGAGAGCCTTCAAAATGGCGCGGTAAGGCGTGGCGTGGCCATTACCCCATGACGAGGAAATGGTGAGCCCGAAGATGGTGATCTTCAACCGCTCTCCTCCAGCAGCTAAACAAGGCGATCTCGATTAAGAGATATCGTCCCGGGGTCGATGGCATCGCCACGGCAGAGCTGCTTAGCCATAAGATGCAATCTAGCCCGAGTTGGGTGGAGGAGTTATTTTGCTTAACGGTCGTGTTGTGTCATTAAGCGACTAACTCTCGAGGTTGGTGGACAAAGTAATTTTTGTATTTAAGACGCGAGAGATTGGACAGCCTGCTTTAGCGTCAGTAGTTGCCTTATCGAAGGCCGCTTTGTTGCCGCCACGAATTCTGGCTTTCAGATCGAGGTGGCTTTCGGTGATGGTGAAGCCGGCGTCTGTTTTTTCAAAAGTGACGGTGCACTTCGTCTCGATGCTTTCCGGGGTGATACTCGCTTTGCCTAGTTCTGCGCTCAGGGCCATCGAAAAACATCCGGCATGAGCTGCTGCGATCAGCTCTTCGGGATTGGTACCCGTGCCGCTTTCGAAACGTGTGCCGAACGAGTACTGCGTATTGGAAAGAGTTCCGCTGCCGGTCGAGATGGTTCCCTTACCGTCTTTCAGTCCGCCCCTCCACTGCGCACTGGCAGTTCTTAGCATGATCTTGCTCCTTCAGAATGGCTTAGAAAACCTTCCAGCATAACAAAATGCCGCCTCTGCCTCTTGCTGTTACAAGTCAAATAAAAAAGAGACGCAGCATCCTGCGTCTCCACTGTTGCAAAGGATTGATATTAACTTACGCTCTGCAGTACGTGCTCGCGCTCTTCTGCGTCATGGCGAATTTCGGCTTCGTCGTGCGGGAGCGAGATGTTGAGTGCCTCATCGATGCTGTTCACGTAGTGAACCCTGAGGCCTTCGAGCTGGTCTGGCGTGAGGTCCTCTTCGACGTTCTGCCGATTCTCAGCCGGCAGAATCACGTCGCGAACGCCGGCGCGCTTCGCCGCCAGCACCTTCTCCTTAATGCCACCGACCGGAAGCACGTTCCCGCTGAGCGTGATCTCACCCGTCATGGCCGTTAGCGGGCGAACCTGTTTGCCGGTTAACAACGAAACCAATGCTGTTGCCATGGTCACGCCAGCTGAAGGCCCATCTTTGGGAACCGCACCTGCGGGCACGTGGATGTGGATGTCCAGTTCCTTGAGAAACTCTTCGTCCAATCCCAACTGTCTCGCATTGGAACGGACCCACGTCAAAGCAGCTTGCATTGATTCTTGCATCACTTGGCCGAGTTGGCCGGTCATGGTGAAGCCGCCCTTGCCCTTCATCTTGTTGGCTTCGATGAAGAGCACGTCACCGCCGGCTGGAGTCCACGCAAGTCCCACGGCGACGCCAGCACGCTTGGTGCGCTCGGCGATTTCGGTGTCAACGCGTACCTTGACGCCACCAAGAAATTCCTGAACAACTTCCTTGCTTAGGACAAGCTTGTCGGTTTTGCCTTCGGCGATGCGACGAGCCTGCTTGCGGCACATCGTGCCGATATTGCGCTCGAGATTACGAACGCCAGCCTCGCGCGTGTAGTGCCGAATAATGTAACGGACGACCTCTTCCGGGAATTCAATCTGATCCTCCTTGATTCCGTTTTCTTCGATCTGTCGCGGAATCAAGTAACGATATGCGATGTGAACTTTCTCGTCCTCAATGTATCCCTGTAGTTCGATGATCTCCATGCGATCACGCAGAGGTTCAGGAATGGGATCCAGCATATTCGCCGTGCAGATGAACAGCACCTTCGACAAATCGAAAGGCACGTCGAGATAGTTATCACGGAAGGTTGAGTTCTGTTCCGGATCGAGCACTTCGAGCAGCGCCGATGCCGGGTCGCCTCGGAAGTCACGCCCCAGCTTGTCCACCTCATCCATCATGAAGACCGGATCGTTCGTCTCGGCTCTGCGTAGGTTTTGAATGATCTGACCGGGAAGCGCGCCGATATAGGTACGACGATGTCCGCGAAGCTCAGCCTCGTCGTGCATGCCGCCGAGGGAAATGCGTGCGAACTTGCGCCCTAGCGATCGCGCAATGCTGCGGCCGAGCGAAGTTTTGCCGACGCCCGGAGGCCCAACGAAGCAGAGGATTGGGCCTTTCATTCCAGGCTTGAGTCTGCGAACCGACAGGTAGTCGAGAATACGATCTTTCACTTTCTGCAGATCGTAGTGATCTTCGTCGAGAATCTCCTTAGCTTTGGTTATATCGACGTCGGTGCCGGACGATTTGCTCCAAGGTAACACCGCCAGCCATTCGATGTAGCTGCGCGTGAGCGAATAGTCGGCGGCCATAGGAGACATCCGTCCGAGACGGGTAAGCTCCTTGAGAGCTTCTTTCTTTACATCTTCGGGCATGCCGGCGGCTTCGATCTTCTTTCTGAGTTCTTCGGTGTCGCGCTGGGTTTCATCCTGCTCGCCCAGTTCTTTTTGGATCGCCTTCATCTGCTCGCGCAGGTAGTACTCACGCTGCGACTGCTGCACTTGATCCTGGACTTCCGTCTGGATCTTGTTTCGCAGCTGCTGGACTTCGAGTTCCTTGGCGAGATGCTTGTTGATTTTCTGAAGACGGAGCTTCACGTCCGTGATTTCGAGGATTTCCTGCTTGTCTGTCGTCGAGAGCGAAGGCAGCGACGATGCAATAAAGTCCACCAGCCTGCCGGGCTCTTCGATGTTGATCGCAACGGTTTGAAGTTCGTCAGAGAGCGTGGGCGAACCAGTCACGATCTGCTGGAACAGTGTGAGAACGTTTCGTTGCAGCGCCTCTATCTCTGGTCCTGTATCGGCTTTACTCTCAGAAATGGTTTCCACCGTAGCGCGCATGAAAGGCGTGAGCTGGTCGTAGTCGCGTACATGCACACGTTCGACGCCTTCGGTGAAGACGAACAGGCTTTGATTCGGCATCTTCACAACCTTGTGAACGGTCGCCAGCGTGCCGATGCTGTACAGATCTGTCGGTTGCGGCGTGTCGACCCGGGCCTCCCGCTGCGCGACCACGACAATGGATTTTTCCTCACCCAGTTGGTTAATAAGTTGGACCGAGCTTTCCCGGCCGACCGTGAGCGGCAACACTGCATGAGGAAAGAGAACGGTATCGCGCACAGGAAGAACCGGCAGCGAGCGTTCACCCTCAGGGAGTTGGGCACCCTTGGTCGACTCGGCAATCGTTTCATTCTTTGGGGTCTTGCTGCTATCTGCCATATAAGTGCCTTATGAACAAAGGTCTTCTAAAAACCTTGATAATAGATGACTCAACGTCGCTAAACGATTCCAGCCCAGTGAAGATCGCGCGTAACAAGCGCAGGGAATTGTACTCCTGTAGGAGCTTGCCCTAAGCAATGAGGCTATGAAAAAACGAGCCCTGAAGACCAGAAGTGGAGGTTCAGCATAATTGCTTCGCTGGCCTTTAAAACTGGTGATTCAACCAGCAGGAAACTACTGTCCTCTGGCAGGGCCCCTTCAGCCCGCCTTGTAAATCCCAAGCACCTTCACCATAGGGCAGATTTCTCTGAGATGATGCAGTGCATGTTCCGTAGCCGGAGTCTGTCCTGATTTCAAATCCGCGTAGAAGACGTACTGCCACGGATGTCCCTTTACCGGTCTTGATTCAATCTTGCTCAATGAGATGTCGCGCAGCGCGAAGACGGCGAGTGTTTTGAAGAGAGCGCCGGGCTGATCAGGAACAGAGAATGCCAGCGAGATTTTGTCTGCATCCTTTGCCCAGCGCTCACCATGAGAGATCAGCAAGAATCGGGTGAAGTTCTTGGGATCGTCTTCGATGCCCGCTTTCAGGATCTTGGCCCCGTATTCCAAGGCCGCCTGACGACTTGCGATGCCGGCGGCGTCTTTTTCCCCCGCTTCAATTACGTGCTTCACACTTCCCGCTGTGTCATAAAACGGAATTTGCTGAATGCGAGGATGATCCCGAAAAAATTTCCGGCACTGGTCCAGCGCAACTGGATGCGAGCGCACACGGCGAATCTGCGCCAGTTTCACAGCAGGTGCGGCAATCAAATTGTGCCGAATGCGGAGCGGGTACTCGCGCTTGATGAAAAGCGGATGCTCAAGCAGCAGATCGAAATGTTCGGTGACTGGGCCAGCGAGCGTGTTCTCAATCGGAATCACAGCGGCGTCTGCTTTCCTCTTGAGCACGCGCTCAAACACTTCGGCTGACCGCGCGCACGGCAGCACTATGCAATCAGGCAACATCGCCAGAGCAGCTTCATGACTGAAAGAACCAGCTTCGCCTTGTATCGCGACGATCATTTTGTTTGGTTGCTTTGCATTGTAAACACAGCCAGCTGCTCAATCCCGCAGCTCTCGATCATCTACAACCTCTCCCCTCAGACCCACACTCATATTACGAGCGACGTATTGAAAATTTTGGGAGGTAGGCGCAGATGCTTTGGACCCTATTTGTCATTCTGCTCGTGCTCTGGTTGATCGGAGTTGTGAGCAGCTACACACTGGGCGGCTTTATCCATCTGCTGCTCGTCCTGGCTCTCGTAGCTCTGGTGTTTCAGCTGCTTACCGGACGACGCACAGCTTTGTGACGCCGCTCTCGGCAGAGCGAGTAATTTACACCACCAACTGATGGAGAATTTCAGCAACCTGAATGGAAGAAGCGGAGGAGAACAATATGGACAAGGATCGTATCAAAGGAAAAATGGACGAAATGGCCGGCCGGGCAAAGCGCCAGGTTGGCGAATGGACCGGCGACAACAAGAGTCAAGTTGAAGGTGGAGCCGAAGAAGTAAAAGGTAAAGTTCAAAACGCTTGGGGCAACGTCAAGGATGCCGTGCGTGGCGGAAAGCATGACGTGGAACGCGAAGCGGACAAAGAGAACCGCGACATCGAAGATGATCGCGAACGCGGGGTGGCCTGATCGACTGAATCAGCAAGTCTGAAAAGGGCGCTCATAGTCAGCGCCTTTTTCTTTGCTGAGCGGTCGTCGCACTACTGCTCCGTGTTTGTGAAATCAGCAGTGCTCCTGAGCGATCAACATTTAGCTTCCATTCCGGAGGCACCACTGTTGTCGCCGTGTATTCAGTCACAATCAGCGGCCCGGATGCTGTGTATCCAGCGTCAAGGGTTTCCCGTCGCACAATCCTCGTGCTCGCTGATTTCGTGCCGAAATATACAACAGCGCGCGTAGTAGCTGCATGAGCTGCGTCCGTGCCCCGAGTCCCCACAATTGCGGCTTCCTGCTGCGGCAACCAAACTCGTACCCGAAGCGTCACCAACTCGATCTTCTTGTTCACATGGTGATAGCCGAATCGCCGCTGGTGTGTCGCGTGAAAGCCATCGAGGAGTTCAGGCGCGTTGTGCCAGGGAACGTTCAGCTCGTATCCCTGACCTTGATATCGAAGGTCCACGGAGCATTCCATTTTGACTCTGCCCTTCCATCCTTCATGCGCGTACTCACGAGTGGCAGCACTCTTCAGCTTGTCGAAGCCGGCATCGACCTGTTTGCCGATGTGCCTGAAATGCTCCGGGCAAAGCAATATCGGAGCTGTGCGCGAATAATCTTTGACGACATCGCTGGAGAGAATCCCATATGCGGAGAGCGCTCCCGGAGCGGGCGGAACAATCACGCGCGATATAGAAAGCGCCGAAGCCAGGTCGCAGGCATGCAGAGCTCCGGCACCACCAAAGGAGAGTAGAGCAAAGTCCCGAGGGTCGTAACCTTGTTCGATTGAGACCACGCGGATCGCCTTCTCCATTGTGGCATTGACGACACGAACGATTGCCCCAGCCAACTCTTCACTCGACCACTTCAGGCCATTTCCCTTGATCCACTCATGGAAAATCGCCTGCGTTCGTTCGACATCAAGCCGAAACTCACCTCCGAGAAAATTCTCCGGACGCAAACGTTCAAGCAGCAGGTTTGCATCTGTCACCGTCGGCTGAGTCCCTTTGCCGTAACAAATCGGTCCTGGATCCGCGCCTGCAGATTCCGGACCTACGCGCAACGCTCCACCCGCATCAATTCGAGCTAACGATCCGCCACCAGCGCCGACGGTGTGGATGTTGAGCATGGGGACGCGCAGCGGAAGTCCAGCGATCTCCGCTTCTGAGGTTACGTTAAGACGTCCTTCAAGCAGAGCGACATCCGTGGATGTTCCACCCATGTCGAACGAAATTACTTTCTCGCAACCAGCCCGGCGGCCCACGTCGAGTGCTCCAACTGCGCCTCCAGCTGGCCCGGAAAGGACTGTCCGCACAGGCTGCGAAGCTGCAGTCTCAAGCGCCGTGATGCCGCCGCTCGACTGCATGACGAAAAGCTTTGCCGCCGCGTTCGTTGAAAGACGCAGCCGCAAGCTCTCCAGGTACCGCTGCATGAGCGGCTGAAGATACGCATTCACCACGACCGTGTTCATGCGCTCGTATTCGCGAAACTCCGGCAGGATGCGGTGCGAGAGGGAAAGAGGAACCTTCAGGGCTCTCAGTTCCCGTTCTATAGCTTCTTCGTTGGCTGAATTGGCAAACGAAAACAGCAGGCACACTGCGAGGGACTCAGCTCCGCTCTCCCGGATTTTTGACGAAAGTTCGCCGAGTTCATCTTGGGAAGGGCTGTGCTCGATGCTGCCGTCCGGACGAACGCGTTCTGTAACTCCGAAGCGCAGCTCGCGCGACACTAGTGGTTCCACCCGGCGCACGTTCAAGTCGTAAAGGTTCGGTCGCGCCTGCCGGCCAATCTCGATGGCATCTTCGAATCCGGCGGTTGTGACCAGCGCCGTGCGAGCGCCTTTGCGCTGCAGTAATGCGTTCGTGCCCACGGTCGTGCCATGTAGCAGAACGATTTCCCGATTTGAGCCCCCGGCAATTCGTCTTACGGCATTGGCAATTGCTTCCGAAGGATCGTGTGGAGTAGAGAAGACCTTAAGGATTTGCAGGCGTCCGTTTTCGATCCAGACGCAATCAGTAAAAGTGCCGCCAGTATCGACAGCGATGCGAAGTGGGAGTTTGTCCTTCGATCTGGATGCCAGAGTTATTCTCCGACGTGAGTCATGTGTTCCCTGCCGGCTGGACGAATAGCTATCGTCAGTGCAAGCAGATTAAGAATGGCCTACGAGTAAGTCAGCAGCAACGAATATAAAGAGCACCACGGCAATCACGCCGTTCATCGTGAAAAAGGCAGCATTCAGCTTCGATAAATCTTCTGCAGACACGAGGGAGTGCTCATAAGCTAAGAGCAGAGCGACGGCAACAACGCCCGCAATCGTAATTTTGCCGAGTCCAAAAGCAACTACTACCGCAATCAGCAATAACAGCATTAACACGTGCATCGTGCGCGCAATCAGCAGTCCTCGAGAAATTCCATAATGCCTCGGAAGGGAATGCAGGCCGAAGCTGTTATCGAATTCATAGTCCTGACAGGCGTACAGAACGTCGAAGCCGGCCACCCAAAACGTGACAACTCCGGTCAACAAAAGGATTCGGGCGTCGAGCGAACCGCGAACCGCAATCCATGCGGCCGCGGGAGCAACGCCTAGCGCGAACCCCAACACAAGGTGGGACCAGCGCGTGAAGCGCTTCGTATAGGAATACAAAAGGACAATCCCCAGCGCAATCGGCGATAGAAGGAGCGTCAGCCGGTTGAGCATTGCCGCTGCAAGTATGAAGATCGCGCTAGCCACAATTACAAAGACGCCAACGAATTGCTTACTCAGGATTCCCGCAG
>AP72_2010_repI_A001DRAFT_1000098_pt1 | contig 17471 bp, 16 predicted proteins | sample AmaPasrepliIA001_FD_9535 | JGI IMG/M metagenome (IMG submission 9535)
TCGGGTTTCACGACCCGAACGGCCGGCGCCAGCCGGCGCACAACCTGCGCAGGCGCCTGCGGCACGGCTACCGGTTCTTCGATCTCAGCGAGTGGTTCGGGCTCGAAAGGTTCAGGTGCGGGGGCGGCGATGACCGGTTCTGGTTCACCGGCCACCGGCTCTTCTTCGATTACGGGCCTGGCGGCTTTTTTGACCACGCGGATCGCGCGCTTAACGGCCGTATCTTTCTTCGGAAAGTACTTGTCGCGAATTTTCTCGGCAAGTTCCTTCGAAATCGAATTCGAGGGCACGCTGACGTCTACACCTTCGCGCCGCACCTCTTCGATTAGGCGCTTGGTGTCAATCTTTAGATCTTTTGCGAGATCGTACAGGCGGACTTTTGAAGTAACTGCTGACATGCGCTCCTTGCTGCTTGCGAACGTGTTGCCTCGAACACCTTCGCAGACAGTTACAGAGCGCTGCTACGAATGTGGTCGCAGGCGAGGCGCACGCTTAAAACAGCGTACGCGAATAATATTTGGCCGCTTCAGAAGCATCTCATCGCTTCTCTTCTTTCCCGCTTTCGTCCGTCGCGGCCAGTTCATCGGGAGACGGAGCGAAAGATTCTTGGGCCACTGATGACGTCTCGTCTTCGACAGCGGCTTTGACTGATTCAAGATTGACGCCGGCGGGCAGGTCAGGCGCCGGAGTAACCACGTCGGGCCGCAAGTCGCGTCCCGGTTCCTGCAAAATCAGTTCGTCAATCGTCATCGGGTCGGCTTCAGTCAGCGCGACCGGATCGGCAGAATATTCCGCGCGGATGTTCGCCTCCGCCGAGAACGGCGAACCGTGCTCTACTGCTTCGTCATAACCAGCGGCGGTCATCTCGTCGTTCGGCTCGACTTCGGCCACCGGCATGTTTGTATCAGGCTCGATCGAGGCTGCATGTTGATCCATTTGACTGTCACTCTCAGTCTCAGGGAACTCTGCTTCTTCGCCCGAGGGTTGCCTTCTTTGTTCGCGTAATTGAATTACCGACTGGGCTGCCGCCAGGATGTGTTCAGCCTCGTCGAGACTGACGTCGAGAAACTCAACCAAATCATCGACGGTCGTCTGCGCCAGTCCGTCGATGTCGGTGACACCGTGCTCAGCCAACGCCTCGGCCTGTTGCGGGGTAACGCCTTCGATTGCCGACAGCGGCACCGGCGCGCCAGAAGCGATCATGGCGCCCATGGCCTCGGCAACTTCCTTCTTCAGTTCTTCTTCGCTGCGGATATCAATGTTCCAACCGACCAGTTTGGTAGCGAGCCGAACATTCTGCCCGCGCTTGCCGATTGCCAGGCTGAGTTGGTCTTCGTTGACGATCACCTCCATCTGCCGGTTTTCGATGTCAGTGATGCGTACCTGATTCACCTTGGCTGGTGACAAAGAGTTAGCCGCGAATACCGAAGGTTCTTCCGACCATTCGATGATGTCTATTTTTTCGCCGCGCAGTTCGCGAATAATTGCCTGTACGCGCGAACCTTTCATGCCGACGCACGCGCCTACCGGATCGACGTCGCGCTCATTCGAAACGACTGCAATCTTGGCGCGTTCCCCGGGCTCGCGGACGCACGATTTGATAATGACCGTACCGTCGTAGATCTCGGGCACTTCCATTTCAAAGAGGCGTTCGAGGAGCTCAGGCGACGTACGCGAAACCTCGATCTGCGGCCCTTTTGATTCTTTAGAAACGTTTGTAATCACCACGCGAATGCGTTCGCCCTGGCTCCACTGCTCGCCGCGGGACTGCTGAGAGCGCGGCAGGATGGCTTCGAGATTCCCCAGATCAACAATCATGTTGCCCCGCTCGAAACGCTTGACAAAGCCGTTTACCAGTTCGCCCACGCGATCGATATATTGCTCGTAAACGTTCGAGCGAACAGCATCGCGCACTTTTTGAAACAGAATCTGTTTGGCGGTTTGCGCCGCGATGCGGCCAAGTTCCTCCATCGGCATAGGCAAAAGCAGAGCGTCGCCCACTTCTACCTCATCACCGCCCAGCTCGCGCGCTTCGTCGATCGACAATTCAGTAGATGGATCGGCGACCTGTTCGACCACGACCTTCGACGCAGATAACTCCAAACCTGATTCCGGAGTCCAATCGACCTGGATGTCCTCGCCGCCCTTGAATTGTTTCTTGGCGGCAGCGCGCACGGCTTCCTTGATCGCCTCAATTACGAGATCGCGATCGATGCCTTGCTCCTGGCACAGGGCCTCAATGTTTTGCGCTATGCTGGTACTCATTTACGTGAACGTCTCAGCGACGAATGGTTCTTAATCAAATCTCGATCGATAGATTCGCGTTGCCGCGCCTGACGAAATTCGCTCTCCACATCAACTTCCAAATTTGCCTTCGCGATCGAATCAAAGGGAATCTCAACGCGTCCGCTGGTTCGATCTTCAATGATTACGTGGCCGCCTGCAGTCCCGACAATCCGGCCCCGAAAATTCCGCTGGTTTCCGATCGCTGAACGGGTCTTGATTCTGGCGGCGCTGCCCGCAAACCGTTCGTAATCAGCAGGTTTATAGAGGCCGCGCTCCAACCCGGGAGACGAAACCTCCAGCGTGTACGCCGAGTGAATGAAATCCTCGACATCGAGCACGGTGCCGATTTGCGTACTTACTTCCGAGCAATCGTCGTGCGTTACGCCGCCGGGCTTATCAATGAACACTCTGACGACCGGGTGGCCTTCAGGACCGGCAACTTCGGTGTGGACCATCTCAAGTCCGTGGTCGATCGCAGCCTGTTGCGCAATTTCGTTAACGCGTTCTACGACTGACGATTCCATCTCCCGTTCGGAGTTACGCCTAAAGGCGGTAATACCTGATTGCAACTGCCGCCTTGATGGCGGGACTCCAAACCTTCGCCCAAAAGAAAAAGTGGGCCAAAACCCACCGGATAACGCATCCGAAGATCCGAGTAAGAAAATGAATTATACAGTCGAGGTGGGGTTCAGGCAAGGCGGGGTGGTACCCTTTCCCTCGGCGTGGCGTGGAGTCAGTACCGGGAGCGGTAGCGACCGGGTTTGTGCCTTATGACGATCCCATTGACGAAGATTTACCCGGTCGCTATCGCTCCCGGTACTGACTTCATCGTCTACGACCCCGTCACGCTGATTTATCGTAACGAACCTGCTCCGAAGCTGAGGGCAGCGCCGGCATCGAGAAGACATTTGCGCCGTTGTTGAGTGCCAGACCTGAGGCTGCGCCAAGGGATGAGCGCTGCGATCCAACGTACTGCTTTATGGCAATTGCGAGAATCATGACTGAAGCTGCAATCCACAGGACCGACCAAAACAACGCTGGGATCCCGGTCGCATTAGCCATATTGAGCGCATCAGTGGGCACGGTCGCTGCGAATGGCGAAGAGAGAAAGAAAACCGTTTTTAGATCAAGCAGAGCATTTAGCACGCATTGCACTGCGAGAAAGCTGACCAGAAAAGTTGCCACCCGTGCGGAAGCGAAACGGGCCACGGCAAATAATCCAGCTGAGATGAGTACACCGGCCACCAGCGTGAACGGCAGGCCGCTGAGCGACCCCCAGCTTCCGGCCATAATAGGTTTGATGACTCCGAAAATAGTTGTCAGCGAAAATACGAGCAGCGATGAACCGACCAATACCAGTCGCGCGGCTACGGAACGTCGAATTAATACCAGCAGCAGCGCGCCATAAGTCATAGCGGCGATGTACCCGGCACTGGAAACAATCATCTGCGAAATTATCCCGCCCTGCGTCGTGTAGGTTTCGCCGCTGCCGTTCATCGCGACGCTCAGGCTTTGCACCGAATTCCCGGTAGCCAGCGCCGCCAGCGCATGACCGCCTTCATGGATAAACGTGACAAAAATGCGAAACGGATAGCTGAGTATTTCGGCGAAGGGAATGAACCAGAGCGCAATAGAAAGAACCGCCGCGAGCAGCAGGGTCATTGCCTGCGGTCGCGCATCGTTGGAAAGTTGGTATTTCATCTTTGTACCTCGTTCGGGGAAGCGGCATCACTCCCCATCCGCATCAGCGGATGGACAGATAAATGGGTCTCTGGTTTCTTATCCAGCCCTTGACGGTACTTACCAGGTTCGCTCCGCGCCACGATCGTAAACGTTGATTCGAGTTACCTTGTTCCCTGAGGATTTAGGTCGCGCCGATATTCGCCTGATTTGCCCCCGGTTTTGAGTTCAAGCCGGACGTCAGTGATGGTCATTGACTTATCGAGCGCTTTGCACATGTCATAGACGGTCAGCGCGGCTACACTGACTGCCGTCAGCGCTTCCATTTCAACCCCTGTCTGCGCCTGCGTCGCGACTTCGGACTCCAGATAAACGCCGCTCGGCCGCAATTCCGCGCGCACATCGATATGTGTCAGCGGCAAGGGATGGCATAGCGGGATCAGATCTGAGGTCCGTTTAGCGGCGACGATTCCCGCGATTCGCGCAGTTTCCAACGGATCACCTTTGGGCGTCTGGTGTCTGTCGATTGCCTCAACAGTTTGCGGCGACATGACTACCTGAGCCGAGGCGATGGCGCGTCGAGCGGTGGCGGCCTTATCAGTGGTGTCGACCATTTTCGCGTGTCCTTGTTCGTCGACGTGAGTAAGTTGACTCATGGTTTTGATTTCAAAATGCCGTGCACAATCAAGGTGTTGCCTCCGAGCAGAACTTCCCTCGACGCTAGTTCTTCAGTCCACCGCTCAGCGCGCTTCCCTTTCGGAGTCAGTTTCGAAACCAATTTGATGGTAGCCACCACTGGCCAGTAAGCCCACGTGTTCCGCTTGGGCTTATCACGGTGCAGGCCAACAATTTCGAACCCGTATTTCTCAAGAATATAACGCAGCTCAGAATATCCGATCGGGTTGACATGCGCGGCAATCTCGATGCGGTCGTCATAATCCGCGTGCAATTTCTGCGCTGCTGCGCGCGAAATCGGCTTGAAGTGTGAAGTGTAGCCATAGAGCAGCCATTTCAGGCGCTCTTCGATATTCAGAATGTTCGGCACACTCACAATCAAATGACCGCCAGGCTTGAGCACGCGCGCGAATTCGCGCATGGCCTGCTGCGGGTTCTCAATATGTTCGAGCCCTTCGAGACAGGTCACATACTCAAATGATTGATCACTGAACGGCAGTTCCCTATCGAGGTTCCCCGGGTGAATCTCGACGCTGTCGAGTTGGAAGATCTCCGGGTAAAGATCGCAACAGCGCACGTCAAAGCCCGCGTCGATCAATCGAGCCGCGAGCGCGCCTTCGCCGGCCGGGACATCAAGCAGAGTACTGCGCGGCAGATCCTGAAGAACGCCCACAACCGTATCGTGAATTGCCTGATGGGCGAGGGGAACAGGCTTCGCCTTTCCGCCGGTGTTTTGGTTTTCGGTTAGGGATGTGGTGGCGCTGGCCATGCTTTTCGGGGGAGCATATCAGAATTATAATGGCGCGAATATCAGAGGCTATGAGACATAGGCGAGTTTATCTCGAAAAGGCCGTTACGCTCCCTGCCGCGATGTGATTCATTCCTACTGCCCAAACTATTTGAACCACGAAATCACACTAAGTCAGGACTTTATTCGTGTGCGTTCGTGGTTTCAATTCCGGTCTATATTGCCCGAGTCAGGTTGAACCACGAATTGAGACGAAAATAGTAACTTTATTTGTGTGCAATCGTGGTTCACTCCCTCTCGATACTGCGCAAATCAATTTTGAATCAGGAAATGAATAGGAAACAAATTCTGTTCATGTCAGAAATCCCTGCAAGCCATCGCCTGAGCTAGCACGGAAGACGGACGATTTGCACCGCGCTTCCGGCGGCGATCGATTTTTCACCCGCGGGCAGGTCGATGAGCGCCGTCGCTTTCGCGAATGCGACAAAATCCGACGACCCGCCCCACTTCAAAGGCTCCGCCAGCAGAGTTCCTTTTTCATCGGTAAGCAAAATTGCCGGTAGGTAACTTTCACGATCGAGTGATCCCTTTAGGTCGCGTGTAAGGACGGCGTGCTCGTGAGGCAACGTTGTTTCAGTTGCGCCCTGCATGGCCCGCAGCGCCGGGCGCACGAAGAGATTGAAAGTGACCGCGACGGAAACGGGATTGCCGGGAAGACCGAAGACTAGCGCATTGCCGAGCCGCGCGAACACCGTCGGTTTGCCCGGTCGCAACGCTACTCGCTCAAAAAAGATCTCAGCGCCCAGTTCCTTTAGCGCGGCCTTCGTGAAATCGTAAACACCCATGGACACGCCGCCCGAGGTTATCAGCACATCCGAACGCTCTGCGCCCTGGCGAATACTTCGTTTCAGCTCTTCGGTGTCGTCGCCGGCCAGCGGCAATCTGGCAGCGACAGCGTTCGACTGCGCTGCGTAAGCTTCGATTGTGTAGTTATTCGAATCGCGTATCTGATCGCGCGCCGGTTTCTGACGCACGTCGACCAGTTCGCTGCCTGTGGCCATAACCGTGACGCGGGGCCGCCGTCCAACTTTGACTTGGGCGTACCCAAAGGATGCCAGGGTGGCAATCATTGCGGCGTTGATCTGTTCGCCGGCGCGCAGCACTGTCTCGCCGGACCTGATCTCACTTGCTTGCCGGACGATTGAGCGGCCCGTGCTAACCGGCTCGAGAATCTCGACGCTGTCTCTGTCCTCCCGGGTCAACTCAACCTGCTGGACAGCGTCCGCGCCTTTCGGCACCGGTGCGCCGGTCATGATGCGAACTGCCTCGCCGCCTTTCATCTCGTGATGCCAACCGGCGCCCGCAGCGGATTCACCAACAATTCGCAGACGCGCCGGAGTCTGCGCCACATCATCAGCGCGAATAGCGTAACCGTCCATTTGCGCCCGATCGAATGGCGGCAGATCTGTGTCGGCGATGATATCTGCGGCCAGGATCCGGTTAATCGTTTGCGACAACGCCACTTCTTCAGTCCCCAGTGGCGTCGTGTGGCGCAGCACGATTTGAATCGCTTCGGAAACGGGAATCATCTGCGGCGAGTCTAAAATTAAAAGCGGTTGCTCTTCAAACGAAAAGCAACCGCCTCGATTAATGGCGGAGCCGACGGGACTCGAACCCGCGACCTCCGACGTGACAGGCCGGCGTTCTAACCAACTGAACTACGACTCCGCATCTGAGATCTCAGATCTGAAATTTGAGATCTGAGAACTGGTGGGCGCGGAGGGACTCGAACCCCCAACCTCTTCCTTGTAAGGGAAGCCGTCTACCATTGACATACGTGCCCGTTTCAAAAATCAATTCGGAACTATCTCGTCACGACGAAGTGTGATCCTAGGGAAAGCAAAGGAGGGTGTCAAGAAGCGGTATACGGGCTGGGTACACCGCGAGCGAGGACGCCACCGCTTCGGTCGGACGCCTTTATCTGTGATGGCGGCGATGGATGGCGGAAGATCATGTTATTGAGACCGGATCTGTTGGATTTGGCGATGGTTCGCGATCGCCTCCGCTCTCGCTTTGGCCGCATCGCTCTTTAAAGCTATTATTTACCAACCCCGGACCTGTCGGCTGCAACAATCCATGCGGGCATCTCGGTTTTCATTTAACTCTTTAGGTTATTTGCCTGGGCCACTGTGTCTGATGGCGGCACTCCTTGTCCAGCCGGCAGTTAATTCACAGACCAATCAACAGACAAACCGGCAACGTCCGCGAACGGTAGGCGCAAGCCCAAACACGAACCAGCAGCAGTCGAATCAAGCGCAAACAAAATCGTCCGAAGAAGTTGATGAAGGTGACGTCGTGCGGGTTGAGACGCAATTGGTAACAGTTCCGGCAGTCGTAACCGATAAGAGTGGTCACCCGATCTCGACTCTGCGACAGGAAAACTTTGTGGTCTTCGAAAACGGTAAACCGCAGCGGTTAACAAACTTTGCCACCACTGAGGCGCCATTCGAAATTGCGCTGTTGCTCGACACATCCGGCTCGACGCGCGAAGAACTCGGTCTGATTCGGGACGCCGCTAATGCCTTTATCAGCGCCCTGCGGTCTGGCGATCGGATTGCGGTCGTCGCTTTCAATAACGAGCGAACGACGAATGGCCCGATGGCCACGGTGGATTTGCTGACCACGCTCACCGATAAGCGCACAGTCTTACGCACTGCGATTGCAAATCTGGGAACCAGCAACGGCACCCCGTTGTATGATGCGCTCTCGAAGATCGGTGATCAGGTGTTTCATGATTCACCGGAAGAATTTCGCGGGCGGCGCGCCGTCGTGGCCCTGACTGACGGGGTCGATTCCACCAGCAATTCTGATTTCGAAGAAGCGCGCGGAAAGCTGGCGCGCTTCGGGGTAGCTGCTTACTTCATTCAGGTCAGCACCGAAGACTATGTTGAGGATCGTTTGTTAAAGGACTGTCAGGACGACGGGCGATTGACGCTTTCGGCGAAACAGCTGGAGCGGTTCCGGCGCTTGTTTGTGCCCTCAGCGCAGCGCGAGGACTATCAGGATTTTTGCAAGCTGGGGCAGTTTGAGCGCATGGACATCAGCCGGCAGCTCTACAATCTGGCACGGCGGGAAATGGATCAGCTCGCACGCGCCAGCGGCGGCCGGAACTTTGAGGCTACGGATTTGCAGCAGGCACGCGCAGCGTTTGCTGAGGTCGCCAACGAAATCGGCACCCAGTACAGTCTTGGTTATTATCCTGCGGACAAAACTCGTGACGGCCGCTATCGCCAAATTAAAGTCGAACTGCGCGGGGTGAAGGACCTGAGCGTGCGTGCGCGCGACGGATACTACGCGCCCAAGCAATAATCAAAATCACACGATGGACAGGACACAGTGGACATGATGAACAGTGTGGACACCTCTGTTCACCATGTCCATAATATCCACGATGTCCATTATGCACATGTGATTTTGTCGATCGAACATGCCCGTTTTCAACCGTATAACTCTAATCGTGCTTGACGGCGCCGGAATCGGCGCCATGCCGGATGCGCCTGATTGGGGCGACGCGGGCTCAGACACCTTTGGTCATATCTGCGAGTCCCGCCAATTGAATCTGCCCAATTTGCAGCGTTTGGGGCTGGGAAACATTCGCGCCTTAGCGGGTGTGCCGGCCATCGAAAAACCGCGCGGTGGTTATGGCAAATGCGCCTTGAGATCGAACGGCAAGGACACCACCACTGGTCATTGGGAGATGGCGGGCATCATCCTGGAGCGCGCGTTTCCGACCTATCCGAACGGCTTTCCCCAGCCGGTGATTGATGAGTTCATCCGGAGGACCGGCGTGCCGGGAATTCTGGGGAACATTCCCGCCAGCGGCACGGAAATCATCAAGCAACTGGGTGACGAACACGTTAAAACGAAAAAGCCCATTGTCTACACTTCTGCTGATTCGGTTTTTCAAATCGCGGCCCACGAAGAGGTAATTCCGCTGCAGCGGCTGTATGAGATCTGCGAAATTGCGCGCGGAATGTTGCGCGGCGAACACGAAGTCGGCCGCGTGATTGCCCGGCCGTTTCTGGGCGAGACGGGACATTTCAGTCGCACCGAGAACCGGCACGATTACGCCGTCCCGCCGCCCCGCGAAAACCTTTTGCCGCTGTTGAGCGAAAACGGATTGGAGGTCGTTTCCATCGGCAAGATTGCATCGATCTATGACTCGCAGGGTGTAACCCAGGAACTCACAGCCAAAAACAATGAACAATCAATCGATCAGACAATCAAGGCGCTGCGCGACGACACACGGGGTTTGATCTTCTCAAACCTGGTTGATTTCGATATGTTGTACGGCCACCGGCGCGATACGGAAGGCTATGCCCAGGCGCTCGAACATTTTGATTCACGCTGGCCTGAGATCGAAAGCGCGATGCGCGATGACGACTTGCTGATGATTACGGCCGACCATGGCAACGATCCTACCTATCCCGGAACCGATCACACCAGGGAATACGCGCCTCTGATTGTTTACGGGAAGAAAGCCCAGTCCGGCGTGAAGCTGGGGACTCGCAACTCGCTGTCTGACATCGGCGCCAGCATCGCAGAGAATTTTCAGCTGAATCTGAAAGCCGGCGAAAGCTTCCTGAGAGACTTTCTCACGTAATCAAACTTACAACTCGATGGAGGTTCAAAACTCATTGCGGCCGGCGTTTGGTTTACTGGTCGCAATAACTGTGTGTTTATTTTCATCCGTGGTGTCTGCGCAAGGACCGCGATCGCCGCGCGTCAACACCGCAACTGATATTGTTATCGACCTGCAATTCTCTCCTGACGGCCGCACGCTCGCCGTTGCCCGCGGATCGCGCGACGAGCAACGCGTGGAACTGTGGGAGCTACCTGAAGGGACCCTGCGCCAGGCAATCAAAGGATTCGATGGGCCGATCTGGTCCGTTTCGTTCTCTCCTGATGGGCGCACACTGGTAACCGCCAGCGGCGGCTTTCATCCGGCGAAGGTCGCAGAAAAGCCCAACAAACGCAGTGGAAGATCATTTACTGAACTCAAGTGGTGGGATGTAAAGAGCGGCGATTTCAAGCAACGCCGGGAATTTGCCGGTGAGGACCTAATGAGCATTGGGGCCGCTTATTCACCTGACGGCCATATTCTGGCTACGGTTGAAAACCGAATGCCGATCATGCTCTCAAACGATCTGTTGGGATCGGCCGAGAACCGGGGACCGGGACGATCAGCTGGAAATCTTCGATTGCAGCGGGCAACAATGTCCGAATCGCACGTGCAGTTGGTTGATTCACTTACCGGTGATGTCACGCTGAAACTGAAGAATAAATTTTCCGGTCCTGAGGCCCCATTATTTGCTGCGCGCGAAGACGTGCGATCGGCATTCCCATGGATTCGAAGCGTCAAGCCACCCGTTTTTTCCCCGGACGGGAAATTGATCGCTGCCTGGAATGCCAGCGAAGTAAAGGTTTGGAACCTGAATGGAGACGAGATCCTCAAGTTGAAGGATTTTAAGGGCAACGTGAGTGCGGTCGCTTTTTCTCCTGACAGCGGACTGTTGGCGGCCGTCATTATCAGAACCTATTTCAAAGATCGACATCCCATCGACTTCAAAAGTGAAATCCACATCTGGGGAACAGCAACCGGTACCGCCCAGCAGGTTATCCCATTGTCGATGAGCACGGCCTCGAGTCTGATCTTCGCCCCCAACGGCCAGCAGTTTTTGGTCGGCGGTATGGTGGTCGACGGTGATCACCGGCACGCCAGCATGGAGCTTGTGAATCTGAAAAGCGGCAGTTTGGGCAAGCTGATTGGCAAAGACGACAGTAACGGCAGCGCGATTCGTGTCTCGCCCGATGGTGAGCTGATGGCTTTTCAGACGGATGTTTCAACAGTCAAGTTGTTGAGCACGCGGGACTGGCGAATACTCTGCAACCTCGGTGCGGAGAGCGAAGCCGTCTCTGACAGCGCGCTGGTTCGACGCTTCCTGGTCTCGGTTAAAAGTGTAGAGGCCGTGGCGTTTCTCGCTGACGGGAAAAGTATCGCCGGCGAAATTGAAGGCGGCGGAATCAAGGTGTGGGACGCGCGCACGGGCGAAACAAAAAAGACCGTCGCCCGTGAGGCTGAGACCGGATCCATTGCCGCGATCGCTGCCGCCGGTAATCGGGTCGCGGAGATTGCCGCGGATGAATCGGTCCGCGTGTGGAGCGTGGAAAGTGGCGAAACTCGTACGGCCCGGCTGGCAAAATCCAAACCTTCAGCCATCGCGCTATCCGGCGATGGAGAAATCCTGGCAGTTTCGGCTGGCAAGACTATTTACCTGTCCGGCCCCCGCAATTCCGACTCGCAACGCACGGTCACAGATGCCGGCGATATTGTCAGTCTCGGCTTATCTCTCGAAGGAAAATCTTTGGCCGCCGCGTCCAGCGAAGGAGTAGTTACCGTTTGGAACTTGTCGCAGGAAAAGATCACATTAAGAGTTAACGCACATGCGGCCGTTACGGGTTTACGCTTCGGCTCGGGAGACCGCCTGCTCGCCGTCGGATGCAATGACGGAACGGTCAGCGTTTGGAATACTGAGAGCGGTCAAGTGGTTTTCGAAGGGCGTAAGCACACCAGCGCCGTTAATGCGATCGGCTTTTCAAAAGATGGAACGCTGATGGCGACCGGCGGTGACGATCGGAAAGCGATCATTTGGGAAGTCAGCGGAGGCAAGGTGCGACACACTTTAGGCGGTCACGATTTAGCGGTTACCTCGATAGCATTTTCTCCCGACGCCTCGACGTTGGCTGTCGGCACCGGCAATGCCTCCGTCGTATTGTGGCAGGTTGAAAAGGGAAAGCTGGATCGCATCCTCAAATGACAAGTGGCGCCTCTGGCGCCGCACATGGTAAGCCTTCGGCTTACCGAGCATGGGCTTAAAGTATGGAGCGCCTTCGGCGCTGGGAAGCAGAGCTTCCGCTAAAGAAGAGAGCGTCACGGTGAGCCAAAGGCTCACCGCTATGTGCGGCGCCAGAGGCGCCACTTAGATTGGTAATACGACATCGAAGATCTGACGAAATGTGGATAGTTGAGTGCCGGAACTCCGGTCACTCTACGCCTCTGGATCTCTTACTACGCCGATAAAAGGCAGGTTGCGATAGCGTTCAGCGAAATCCAGTCCGTACCCGACGACGAATTTATCGGGAATGCGAAAACCCAAATAGTCAATCGGCACCTCTTTCTCGCGGCGTTCAAATTTGTCCAGCAACGCTGCCAGCTTCACACTGGCCGCGCCACGCGATTTCAAATTCGCCAGGAGATAACTGAGGGTCAGTCCCGTATCGACGATATCCTCTACGACCAGAATGTGACGTCCTTCAATCGCAACGTCCAGATCTTTGAGGATGCGTACTTCACCTGAGGTACGCATGCTGGCGCCATAACTCGAGATCGCCATAAACTCAATGCCGAGCCGAATGTCCGCCGCCCGAATCAAATCGCTCAGAAAGGTGCAGGCGCCCTTGAGCACGCCAATCATCAAGGGATTAAGGCTGGCGTAGTCGCGCGCGATGTCAGCGCCCATTTCGCTAATGCGCTGTTGAATTTCCTGAGCGCTGATCAGGGTCTCAAGATTTGGATTGCTGAATTCAGACATGATGCGCGATTCTGATGTTGCCATCGTTTTATGTTTCCTTCAAAGAATTCGTTTAACGCACTCTCGCTTAGGTCATGAGTGGAGTGACGCTTTATTAATAGCCTGGTACTGGCTCAGTAAGAGCCGTCGATGAGGCGCTATCAAAGCCCATCAGCGATTGCGCGACTATTAATGCTGCGAGATACTATTTAAGCTCTCCGGTACAGGTCAAATCACTAGCGTTCGTTGGCTTGTTATATTTTCATTCGAGATTTTCCGAAACCAGACTAAGATGAAAGTTCTTCTGACCAAATGCGCGCGCGGCGTTGCTTTGCGCACGGCATGCCTGCTGCTGTTAATTGCGGCAGCGATACCGGCTCTCAGCCAACCTGCGGCTAAAACGCCGAACCAAACGGGTGGCGCAAAACCTCCCGCCCACGTCAGCCAAACACTAATTGACTCGTCGATTCCCGACGACAGTGCAGTCGAATCAATGGTCGCCGTATTCGCTCCGAGGGTCCGGGAACTCGAGAATGTGATTGGCAGGGTCAAAGGTGGAGACCTGCGCAAAGGCGGTATCGGCGCCGGCACGCTCGGCAACTTTGTTACTGATGGAATTCTTTCCGAGGCGCGGCAGAAGCTCGGCGATTCAGTTGTGCTCGCAGTTACAAACGCCGGCGGCTTGCGCAAAACCATCTCTGAAGGCGAGTTACTTCAGCGCGATATATTTGAATTGATGCCGTTTGAAAACGCTCTGGTTAGGTTCGATTTAACCGGCGCGCAGGTTTTGACTCTGCTGAAGCAGGTTGTGTCACATGGTGATGCGCAGTCCGGCGCGCAGATAACGTACATGAACGATGCCAATAACAGGCCGCAGCTGAAAAGCGCGCGCTTGCTGGTTGACGGGAAGCAGGTCGAGATCGACACAGCCGCGACTTACAAAGTAATTTGTATTGATTATCTCTGGAAACGGACGGCGGTCGGGGTGTCGGGAACGGAAGGCGATTACTCAATTTTGAACCAGGCGCAGAAGATCGAACCCCTGGGCCTCACGATCCGTGACGCGATTATCAACTACGTCAAAAGAGAGACTGCGGCCGGTCGGGATATAAAACCGAACGTTGACGACCGGTTCGTTCTAGCAGCCGCCGCGGGAGGGACGCAATGATTAGCCGGCGACGATTTTTGCAGAGCTCACTCGCCGGTGGCGCTGCGCTGGCTCTTCCGGGTGCGGTGTCCGCGTTAATTTCCAGAGCTGCCGGCTCGGCACTGACCGAGCCGCTGCTGGAGGTCGCAGCCGGGGAAACACTAATCACGATCCTGCACACGAACGACACGCACTCGCAGATCGATCCGATTAGCTTGTCTGACAAACAATATGGCGGCAAAGGCGGAGTCGCGCGCCGCGCCACGCTGGTCAAACGTGTGCGCAAGGAAAATCCGGACACCTTGATGATCGACGCCGGCGATGTATTCCAGGGGACGCCCTACTTCAACTTCTACAAAGGCGAAGTCGAGTACAAGGCGATGTCGTTGATCGGCTATGACGTGGTGACGCTCGGCAATCACGATTTCGACAACGGCGTTGCGGGACTGGTGGCAGCGATGAAGTTTGCCAACTTTGATTTCGTCTCTGCCAATTACGATGTTCGCGGCACGCCCCTCGAGGCGCGCGTGAAGCGTTATGCGGTGCGCACGCTGGGTGGGATTCGCATCGGATTGTTTGGTTTAGGGATTAGTCCCGATAACCTGATCACGCCGCAAAATTTTCAGGGCGTAAAATATCTCGATCCCGTCCAGACGAGTCGCGAAGTGGTGCGGGCGCTGCGCGAGCAGGAGAAATGCCAACTGGTGGTCGGGATGTCACATCTGGGCTATTACCAGAATCCGCAACACGGCGAAATCGGCGATACGCAGGTGGCGGCGCGAGTCAGCGGTATCGACTTTATTGCCTCGGGACACACGCACACGTTTATGCAGCAACCCGTGTTGCAAAAAAATCCGGATGGCCAGGAGACCATCATTTTTCAAGTCGGGAAGAGCGGCATTTATGTCGGTCGCGTCGATTTCAAAATGAAGGACGGAAAAGTCATCGCAGCGGCCGGAAAATTGCTGGATTTGAGAGACGAATCGCTGGCGTAATTTTGGAATGCGGCGGCTTGACGCCGCTTCGACAGTGTGTCGGAACCCCGAGCGGTAGCGATGGGATCAACCACTCAAGTTGCGTCTTGATCCGGTCGCTACCGCTCCCGGTTCTGACACAACCTCTTGAAATGAACTTCACTCCATATCTGCTGTTTGACGGAAACTGTGCTCAGGCGATGACCTTCTATCAGGCTTGCCTGGGCGGAGAGCTGGAGTTGATGAGGGTCTCGGAATCGCCGATGAAAGACTTCATGCCCCCGCAGGTACAGAACCGGATTCTTAACGCGCGTCTCAAGAGCGGGGTGATTGAGTTTTCCGCGACCGACTGGCTGCACCCGACGCGCCTGCGAAAAGAAGGCAACACAATTTGCCTGTACCTGAGCGAAGGATCGTACGACGAACTGAAGGGTTATTTCGATAAACTTGCGTCCGGCGCAGAGCCTGATCTGTTGGATCCTTTGACGAAACAACCGTTCGGTTTCTATGGCGCGCTGACGGACAAGTATGGGGTTCGCTGGATGTTTCACGGCAGCAGCGACTAATTTAAATTCATGGCTGATGACGCAACCAGAGATCGGGTGCGCGCGCTGGTGCGAGATGTGCTGAGCCAGACAATCCCGGACTCTTCACCCAAACCGGTGCAATCGACAGCGGCCGGTCACCCAGCGCCAACGAACCCGCCTCTCGTGACGGTAACCCGTGACGAATCTGCGAAGCTGGTGATTACCGAAGATGACGTGCGCGGGCTTGAACGCGGCGCCGTCTTGCGGATCGCCGAGGGCGCGCGCTTAACGCCGCTCGCCGCAGACATCGTCAACGATCGCGGCATTGAGCTGGTTCGCCGGGCGTCGCGTAGCGGATCGAGCGCCCATAAAGCGATCGCGGTGGGAGCAGACCACGGCGGCTTTGCCATGAAAGAGGAATTGAAGAGTTTCCTCGTCAGCCTGGGACACCGCGTTAACGACTTCGGCACAAATTCTGAAAGCGCTGTCGACTATCCCGATTTCGCCCATGCGGTCGCCCGCGCGGTCGCCGATCATTCGGTTGACGTCGGCATCGTGATTGACGGCGCCGGGGTGGGCTCAGCGATGACGGCCAACAAGGTGCCGGGCGTGCGCGCGGCCGCATGCTATTCGGTCGAAGTGGCGCGCAACTCGCGTGAGCATAACGGGCGAACGTGCTTACGCTGGGCAGCAAGACGATCACGAGCGATCAGATGCGTGAGATTGTCCGCGCCTGGTTGTCTACCGATTTGACCGAAGAGCGTCACCGCAAACGCGTCGGTAAGATCGAAGCGGTCGAGCGGCAGTATCAGAGATGATGTGGATCGCCGCAATCAGTCGTGATCCTTAAGGTGTCCGTCGTTAGTTGAGGGAACGATCCACGAAATCACACAAACAAACACGAAAAAATCTGAGTATGTTTCGTGGCTTTTCGTGTGATTTCGTGGATCGCACTCTGGTTTCATCTTCGGGTTCGCCAGCAATGAAAATGTATTTCCAAGTTGGGAAACTACGCACCCGCAACGCGGATGGTACTGACCTCATCACATGCTAGAATAATCGCAGTCACCATGCCCTATTCATCCAACGGCGATTTCGAGCAATTAGTCGAGCAGATTACCGACGTAATCTATGCCCGTCTGAACGGCCACGCAGATGATCAGGCGAAGATGTGCGGCTGCACATCTGAATGTTTTCATCGGTGTCCTGAGCGTATGCACCGGGTGGTGGATGCGGGCGCGGCGCGCATTGGGCTGATTTTGGGACAGACTGCTTCGGCGCGCGACTGGGCCAGTCTAATAGATCATACTTTGCTGAAACCGGATGCGTCGCAAACTGAAATCAAACATTTGTGCGAGGAAGCGGCGCAGTATCATTTCGCCTCCGTTTGTGTGAATCCTACCTGGGTGCGCGCCTGTGCCTGCCACCTGCAAGGAAGCGGAGTGCCGGTCTGCACCGTAATTGGATTTCCGCTGGGCGCCACGTTGCCAGATGTGAAAGCGTACGAAGCGCGCCGCGCGATCATGGATGGCGCGCGCGAAGTCGACATGGTCATTAATATCGGCGCCCTCAAGAGCGGCGACGATTGTTTGGTCGAGCACGACATCCGATCCGTGGTCGAGGTGGCGCACGAATACGACGTCACCTGTAAAGTGATCATCGAGACGGCTTTGCTGAGTGACGAGGAAAAAGTGCGCGCCTGCCAGGCGGCGAAAAATGCCGGAGCTGATTTTGTCAAGACTTCGACCGGCTTTTCCAAGGGCGGCGCCACGGTTGCCGATATTGCCCTGATGCGGCGGGGGG
>AP72_2010_repI_A001DRAFT_1000099_pt1 | contig 17455 bp, 13 predicted proteins | sample AmaPasrepliIA001_FD_9535 | JGI IMG/M metagenome (IMG submission 9535)
CAAATCGGCGCTGACGGTTACGCCATGAATCGCGTTCATCGTTCCGACAACACTGAGCGTCGAAGGCCAAACTTCCTGCTTTGCCACAATCGTTGTGACCGCCTCCGGCGGAGGGGTAAACGCATGGGATTTAACAGCCGCCTGAATCTGCCGTGTCTTGAAGTAGCCGAGGCCACCAATCACTGCAGCCGCCACGACTAACATGAGAAACATCCGCTTAGCCATTAGGTTCCTCTCGTGCGGGATGATTCTTACCTCGGAGTTAGCGGCTCATCCCCAGCTCGCTTTCCCGGGAGCTCTCTATAAATAAAGGAGCAAGTCTTTGTGTGTTCGCTTACCGACCGTCTCGACGCTGGCTGCCGACCTTTAAAACGCTATAGCCGAAACGTTTTGGTCTCTCGTGGCCCTATCGCTTGCGAGATAGAAGATGGGATATCTCGGACCAGGAAAAAGATGCGAAAAGTTGTACGACTTTTTCCGGTTTTCCGCATCCGGGCGGATATGGAATTGCTTGGTCATGCAGATAGACAGTATATCGATGTGTTCGATGACTGCGAGCCCTTGCGACATCATCTTTTACCCTTTTTACAAAGTTTTTACTTCAAGTTCCCACTTCCGTCTGTATGACGAATGAAACGTAGCGAAATCGACCAATGTTCCAGGAAATTTCACAACCAATTCCCTGCCGCTGCACGCAAAGTGACTCGTCCCAACGGTTTTGCTCTTACCATTTATGTGCTCCTGTTGTTTGAGAGGTAAATGGCGCGGAAAAGCCTTTCGCAGACAGTGAATTCTGCGACTTTATCCAACGCTGGGCCTGCCGTTATAAAATAATTCCTGCGCCGTTTCCAAAACGGGAGTAGTCGATGCCCAAGAACATCGTCATCTGCTGCGATGGCACGAGCAATGAGTTCAGTGCTCAGAATTCAAACGTCGTCAAGCTCTACCAGACGCTGGCCAACGATCCGGCACAAATCGGCTACTACCATCCCGGAGTAGGAACGATGGGCGCCCGCAGCGCCTTGACGGCTATGGGCAAGTGGTGGACAAAGGTTATCGGTCTCGCCTTCGGCTACGGAATCTCCGACAACATCGCAGACGCATATCAATTCCTCATGCGGAACTTCGAACCAGGTGACCGCATCTACGTATTCGGATTCAGCCGGGGTGCATACACCGCTCGCGCCCTCTGCGGCATGCTGCACATCGTCGGTCTGTTAACGCGCGGAAACGAAGGTCTGATTCCCTATGCCATCCGCATGATCAAAAATAAGCAGATTGACTTCAAAGTCGCGGCTCAGTTTAAGAGCACCTTCTCTCGTGAATGTAAGCCGCACTTTATTGGCGTATGGGACACAGTCAGCTCCCTTGGCTGGGTCTATAATGCCGTCCACTTCCCGTTCACGAACCTTGCCCGTAATAGCGACATCGCTATCGTGCGGCATGCGGTTTCCATCGACGAGCGTCGCGCCTTCTTTCGCCAGAATCTGTTTGGCCCACCGAAGGATCCGGCCCAGGATGTAAAAGAAGTCTGGTTTGCGGGCGTCCACTGCGATGTAGGCGGAGGTTATAAAGAAGAAGAGAGCCAGCTATCGAAGATCGCGCTCCGCTGGATTCTCTGCGAAGCCGAAATTGCAGGCCTGTTGGTAGATCAGGTCCGCAAAGCTAACATACTCGGCGCCAAACCGCCGAATGTAGCCCCGGATCCGAATACGAAATTTCAGCACGAGTCTCTGGAGAAGTGGTGGTGGATCGCAGAAGTTTGGCCCAAGGTCTCCTACAGATTGGGAGAAGATGGCACTTGGAAAAAGGCACTCCGCATAAATCTCGGACGCCGCCGATACATTGCGGATGGAGCATTCATCCACGAATCGGTTGAGAAGCGACTCAACAATCCCGATCTGGGCTACAAGCCAAGCAACCTTCCAGCGCAGACACAGGTTGTGCCGGACCGCTGCACAGTCACGAATGCAGCCGGTGCGTAAGATTGGCTCAGTCGATCTACCATCGCTGAGGTGAGATTCGCATACCTCTATTGACAATTCGCAATCGGTTCTTTTCTGGGAATGTAGAAGCTACCTGATAACGCTCTTCAAGTTACGAAGGACGTGGGACTTACCACGTTTTAATAGCTGTGATTGGTATTTTTAATTAGCCTTTCACCTTGAAAAGCTAATCTAATTGGGTATGACAGAAAAGGTTGCAAAGCGATACATCTTCGCCAGCGATTTTGATCAGACCCTCACGTTCAATGACACCGGATACGTCTTGAGCGAGATGGCCGGTATCCCCACTTCGGAATTCGAGCGCAGAGCTCAGGGAATGGCGAAGCTGAACCTTGTGCAGCAAGGCGCGGAACTTGCCTATTTATTGCTGCACGATCCGGAATTTAACTCCAAAGTTCGCAAAGAGCACTTGTATGAGGTCGGGAAACAGATCCGTCTGAAAGAGAACATCAAGCTGCTCTACGAGATTCTCGATGGCGATATCGATGGGCACCATTTCGACTTCTACGTGCTGTCGGCTTCGCCGCAAGAAGTGATTCACTCTGCGCTTGAAGGCATCGTTCCGAAGGACCACATTTTCGGAACAAAATTGATCTATGGCTCCGATGGAAAGGTTGAGCGTCTTGAGCGCGCGACCGCCGGTTACGGAAAAGTCGCGGTGCTCGACGAACTTCAGACATCGCTGCAGATCGCGCCTGACCACATCGTGTACGTCGGCGATGGCAGCTCCGACATTCATGTGATGCTGCACGTAAATACGCGCGACGGATTTACCATCGCCGTCTCTGAGGCTAAGCACGTTGCGCACATAGCGAAAAGAACTCTGCTAAGCACGAATGCGCTCGCTGTGCTCGCGCCCATCCTGCAAGAGATCGTCGGCTGGCCGCGGCTGCAGATTCGAAAGCTTTTCGAATCGCATGGACTCCTGGTGCAGGAATGGGATCAAGTCCGTGCGGACTGGCTGACGCTACGTTCGGCTCAAAACGAGCCCCAGCAAAATGCTGCGGCGGCGATGTGAACTACTTCACTGCGATATGTTTCCCTGCGGCGTAGAGGCGCAGCCTATTGCAGGCTTGTCCAAATTAGCAACTCGAAAAACGAAAGGGCGGAACCTCTGATAGCGTGGATTGGCTTTTCGCGAAGCAATCCAAAGCCGAGGAGGAATCCGCCTTGAATCGAGTATGCAGCATTTTTTCGCAAATGCTCCAGTTGTTTTCCCGGGTTGAGTTTGAGCAGGCGGTGCGGAAGCACAAGGGTGAGCGCCATGCTCGGGGGTTCACCTGCTGGGGACAGTTCCTGGCTATGCTCTTTTGCCAGCTGGGCCAGGCACAATCGTTGCGCGAGATCTGCGGTGGTCTCGCCGCCTGCGAAGGCAAGCTCAGGCATTTGGGATTGCCGGAAGCTCCGCGGAAATCGACGCTCTCCTACGCGAACGAACACCGACCTTGGGAACTGTATCAAACGGTATTCCATCAGCTCTTCGCTCGTATTCGCCACGAATTCGTGGGCTCGCCGCGACGCTTTCGCTTTCGCAATCCGCTGCTGAGCATCGACTCCAGTCTTATTGATCTCTGTTCCGCCAGTTTCGATTGGGCGTTGTGGTGCCGGGGAAAGGGAGCCGCCAAGCTGCACTTGGTGCTGGATAGCCAGGGGCACCTGCCCCGCTTTGCCCATATCAGCAAAGGCCGGACCTCAGACTTGGCAGTAGCGCGCCAGTTCCATTTCGAACCGGGTACCATTTTGGTATGTGACCGCGCTTATTTCGACTATCGCTGGTTTGAACGCATGTGCCGGGAAGGAGTCTTCTTTGTCACTCGTCCGCGCGTGTACTGCCGCTACGAAGTGCTGGAGGAGCGTAGGGTTCCAGCAGGGGCACCGATCCTTCGTGACCAGGTCATTCGTCTCGGCAGTCCCAACTGGCATACACGCATGCACTCACCGGTTCGGCGCATTGAAGTCTGGCTGCCAGAGAAAAATCTCACCCTGGTGCTCGTGAGCAACCTGCTGAACTTCAGCGCCCGCACCATCGCTGACATCTACCGCGAACGTTGGCAGATCGAAGTGTTCTTCCGGGCGTTGAAGCAGACGCTGCGCGTGAAAACCTTCGTGGGCACGAGCGCCAATGCGTTAAAAATTCAGATTTGGACAGCGCTGATCGCCATGCTATTGCTCAAGTATCTCCAACTGCGCGCCTCCATCTCTTGGTCCTTGTCTATGCTTGTCGCCCTGCTCCGACAACAGTTGTTTGTCCACCGCGACCTGTGGCGCTGGATAAGCGACCCTTGGCAACCTCCGGAAGATCCGATACCAAAGGCCGTCCAAATCCCGCTCACACTGCAACCGTCAGCAATTTAGACAGCAGACAGGTAACCTCAAACGAACTATTCCAACCGGCTTACAGATTTCGGCCGGAAACACTACACTTGGGAGGACGTTTCGCAGCTAATTTGGACAGCCCTGCAGCATGCTGCGTCTCTACGCTGTTTCTCATCCCTTGATTCTGTCCTTACCCGAGTAGATGACGAATCTTTGCCCACGCAGGAATCCCACCAGCGTCATGCTGAATTCTCTGGCCAATTGAACGGCAAGACTCGATGGAGCTGACACTGACGCTAGAAGTGGAATCTCAGCGACTAAAGCCTTTTGCACAATCTCGAATCCCCCACGCCCACTGACCATTAGAGCGATGTTGGAAAGCGGAAAGTGATCGTTGAGCAGAGCCCAGCCAATCACTTTGTCCACTGCGTTATGCCGCCCGATGTCTTCTCTGATCACTAAAACTTCCCCGGAAGAATCGAATGCGGCCGCCGCGTGGAGTCCGCCAGTTCTTCCGAAGACGGCCTGTTGCTGGCGAAGTTTCTCGGGCAAGTCACATAGGACTTCAGGGCTAATCTTGAACTCCCGATTTGGAGCCTTGATTCCCCGGACGCGGATGGAGTCGATGGTCGTCTTGCCACATATTCCGCAGCTGGACGCGGCTAAAAAGTTTCGTTGCATCTGCGCAGAGATTGAATGCGTGGTCGCGAGATTTGCTCGTATCGTGTTTCCGGCTCTAGAGTTAACAGGCTCCAATCCCTTCAGTTCATCCTTGTCTGCAATAATCCCTTCGGTGAGCAGAAAACCTGCGGCAAGTTCCCGGTCATGGCCCGGGGTTCGCATGGTGACGCTCATCGGCATGTTCCCCAGGCGGATCTCGAGAGGCTCCTCCACTGCGAGGTAGTCCTGCAAATGGCTAACCGCACCTTCCTGCCACTGCTCAACGGTGGTTAGCGCTATGTTTCGTTGGGGACGATCTGCCGACTCAGGTTTTGGCACGATTTCCATGATATGAGACTTCGATTACCACAAACGGTCCCAGCGTAGTTCTATGGGACTATAGCGTTACGCGGCACGCTTTCGGTAACCTTGTGCCATCCCGAGACTCACAATACGATTCCAAGAACAGCAGCACTTCCCGGTTGACCTATTTTAGAGGGACCCCTGAGTAAGCGATTTACCAACCTAACTCTCCCGCCCGGTAGGACCCTGATTCTCTCCCTGATTGCGCTTTGGCTGCCTTCCATAGTGGTGGCACAGACGCATGAAACGCTTCAGTTTGTCGGCTCATCGCAACTCGAGGCGGCACCCGCCCAGGCAATACAGTCCGACGATCTGCGCGTGAGTCCGCACCCGGAAGTAGATGCGGAACTGGCTGGAGTCAGCAAAGGACCGGGATCCGCGTCGGTACCATTGATTACGGCTCCAGAGACCTTAGGGCCAGCTCAGAATATCGTCCTTGCCATCGATGGCCTGAGTCATCGAGACCAGCGTTTTGCGGGTACGGGAGCCTACGCAAATTCCCAGTTCAGCACGGAGCCGCCAGATCCCGGCTTGGCTGTAGGCAATGGCTTTGTATTAGAGACAATCAACGCGGCCCTTGCGATTTATGACGCGGGCACAGGCAGTCTCAAGCAGGGACCGACGGCCCTGAATCAGTTCTTTCGCCTGAAGCCAGAGATCGCGCGCTCCTCGGGAGTAAACGGAGATTTCACCAGCGATCCACGCGCGTACTACGACGCTCAGTTGCAGCGGTGGTTCGTGAGCGTGGTGGCGGTTGCCACCAATTCGCAAACGGGAGACTTGACCGCTCCTACGCGTTTGTTGATTGCCGTCTCTGAAACAAATGATCCAACCCAAGGTTGGAAGATCTATAGCATCGATACCACCAGCCATGGTGCAGAGGGCTGCCCGTGCTTCGGCGATCAGCCGGTGATCGGAGCCGATGCGCATGGCCTGTTCATCAGCACCAACGCATTCAGTCTGCGTGAAGGCTTTGCTGGAGTTCAGATCTACGCGCTCTCGAAGCAGCTTCTAGCCGGCGGCGCACTGCCGGCCGTCGTGCATTGGAATAACCCAAAACTTCCCGAGGGATTCGCCTTTAGCGTGCAGCCATCGATCCGCTCATCCCCCGCGGCGGATGATGCCGCTAACGGCGTCGAGTACTTCACGAGCGTTGCAGACATTCGGAATATGCTGGATCGCCGCATAGCTGTTTGGGCAATTACCAACACCGCTTCGTTAGCCAACCAAACGCCTGCGCTGAAGCTGAGAAACACAATTGTGGGAACGCAGCCGTTCGGCGTCCCACCTGACGCTGCTCAGAAAATTGGCGAGACTCGGCTGGGCAGCCTGCTGTCGGAAAAAACCGAGTACATCGCCACGAACGATCAGCGCATGCAGCAGCCAGTATTCGCCGACGGCAGGCTTTGGTCAGCGCTAACAACGATGGTTGCAGTGGGCAATGACCCAAGCCCACATGCCGGCATCGGCTATTTTGTTCTGCGTCCTTCTATCTCAGCAGGCGCGATTCGCGTGGAGGTTGCGAAGCAAGGTTATCTTGCGGTCGCCAATACCGATGTTTTCTATCCCGCAATCGCTATGCGGCCAAATGGGGAAGGAGTAATCGCTTTTACCCTGAGTGGCGGGGAGTATTATCCGAGCGCTGCATTCGCGACACTGAATCAGAATGGTGCCGGAAACGTACAAATCATTGCGGCGGGGGCAGCGCCAACTGATGGCTTCAGCGGATACAAATACTTTGGCGGTGGCGGCTCAGCACGAACCGGCGACTATTCGGCAGCGACAGTCGACGAACACGGCTTCATCTGGGTAACTGCCGAATACATTCCCTCAGGCCCGAGAACGCTTCTGGCAAACTGGGGAACTTTCATAGCGCAGATCGCGCCTAGAAAGTAGTGCGCCTCTAACGGCTTAGCTGTTCAACCTTAGCCACGCTGGCGCGCAACTCATCTACGATCTCCAGAGCTGCCTGACGTGCCTTCTCTTCCTGATTTGGATCAAAGGAGATTGCCCCAACGCGAGCATGACCTCCACCGCCGTATCGTTCGCAAATCACGGCCAGATTGACCATGTCCTGCTGGCGCATCGTGGTCCACGGATTTGAACCGACGGACACCTTCGTGCGAAACGAACTTTTGCTCAGGCCAACGCTGTAGGTCGACTCGGGATGAAGGTAATAAGGCACAAACTTGTTGTAGCCCTCGAGATCGTGGTCCATCACGTCGAAAAAGATCGTTCCCTGCTTACACTCCGAACGTTGCTTCATGATCTCGATCGATCGCTCATGGCGTTCCATTAGCGGCGGAACAAGCGGCGCCACCAATGGATCTTCAATGATTTGTGCGAGCGATTTGTAAGCAAGCAAAGGAATCAGTTTCGGCGTGAAGTTCTTGTCTTGCGTAGATTCCACAACCATCGTCAGCTTCATCGCCGGATGCTTCATTTCCACTGCGGTTTTCGCGTCTTTGTACTGAGCGCCGTCGACAATGTCAGCCCATTCAATCAGTTCAGCAACTGGCGCAGGATTAAACCCAAAGCGGTTTTCGGCGATGGTTGCCAGAAACTTCGTACAAGACTTGAAGTCGGGATCGTAAAACTTCTTATTGCTTTGATTGTGAAGGAAGTCTTCGTGATCTTCTGGAGTCAGGAATGCACTCTGGTGATGATCAAACCACCACGTGATCTTCGGCGAGGCCGAGTACTTGAAATCGACAATGGCATTTTCGTCGCCGGTGAATTCCGCCTCATCGAAAAGAGCACCGGCGCGATGTAGCAGGCCAATGTATTCAAAGCTCGCATTGTCGCGAATCCGTTCCGAATAGAAACGCGCAAAAAGTGCTGCAGACGCGGTTCCATCGAAACACCTGTCATGAAAGAAAACCCGGACCTTCAATATGGCTCCTGCTGATTATTTGCTGATTTCTGGCTCTCGCTTTCCGCCGTGAACCTCAGAGTCCGGGCTCGAGAGAAGAAAGCTAATCATCTTGCCATGCAAAGGACGGGGATTCAAGCAGAGTTGGTTTAAACGATTCGGTGGCTGGTCTTCTTCCGACAATCTTCACACACGCCGTAAATCTGAAAGGTATGGCGCGTGGTCTCGTAATGATGCTTGCGGCCAATCTCCTGCTCAAGGCGGTCAACTTCAGGAGAGAAAAACTCGACTGAACCTCCGCAATCGGTACAGACCATGTGGTGGTGGCTGCGGCGATTGTGCTGGTGCTCGTAGCGCGCGATGCCATCGTGAAACGCGACTTCGCTCGCCAATCCGCATTCCGCCAGCAACTTCAACGTTCGGTAAACCGTGGTGAATCCGATCCGCGGATCGCGTTTACGAACCAGCTGGTGAAGCTGCTCGGTAGAGAGATGTTCGTGCGTCTCGAGAAAGGTGAGGAGGATGGTATCGCGTTGCTCGGTCCACTTCAGACCGACACGCTTCAGATGCTGATGAAAGCGATCCTGGGCTTCGCGCACAGATTCGCGCGAGATCGACATGTGGTCATCTATGCGTTTCTGAAGCATCCGAATCGGCCAGGCAAGCCTATTTCAGCATAACATTAAGGCCCATTTTCACCATGGAGGCGTTCTTGTCATTCCGAACCGCCGCTTTGTGGGGGAGGAATCGCTACGGACTTCTACTATCCGAACACCTGCCTCACTCTTCTCGAGAAAGCCTCGCATTGTGGGCTGTCATCGCGGGTCGGGTTTCGACGAATCAACTGTGTCGAAGCTGATAGGGATTCCTCCCCCCACAAAGCGGCGGTTCGGAATGACGGTTAAGACTCCGTGTACTCTGTGACTCCCTGGTGAAATAGTTCATCTAGAATCGAACTACATGGCAACCACGACGCTCGCGACCCCCAAGAAGCAAAAACGAAGCATCATCCTGCGCACGCTTGCGGCATTCGGAATCCTTCTCGTGCTCGCGATCGTGGCAGTCGCTCTCTGGATTTACTCCATGGGACGTCGCGAACTTCCCCAAGTGGATGGAGCGATCGCAGTGTCCGGACTTTCGGCACCAGTTTCCGTTGTGCGCGACAAGTTGGGAGTGCCGCATATTCGCGCGGCGTCGCTTGACGATCTCTTCTTCGCCCAAGGCTATGTGACGGCTCAGGATCGTCTTTGGCAAATGGATATCTCCCGCCGCTATGCTGCAGGCAATCTTGCTGAGCTGCTTGGCCCTGCGCTGCTAAGGCATGATCGCCAGCAACGCTATCTGCAAATTCGCGCGGCTTGCGAAAAAGCTGTGCGCTTACTTGATCCGCAGCAGCGCCATTACCTCGAGATGTACGCGAAAGGCGTGAACGCGCTCATCGACAGTTCGCGCGATCGTTTGCCGCTCGAATTCAAGATCCTTCGCTACTTGCCTGCTCCATGGCGCCTTGAAGACTCCCTGCTGATCGGCGCCAATATGGACCAAATGTTGAATACGCAATACGATCTCGAGCTCAAGCGCGAAAAGGTTATTCGGCACCTGACGCCGGAGGAGATCGCTGATCTCTATCCGATGACCTCGTGGCGAGACCTGCCGCCGGCAAAACAAGCAAATCCCGGCATCAACGATGACCTGCAGCCAGGCAAGCGAAATCCCAATTCTGAAAACGATGAAGAAGACAACGAGGAGCCACGAACGAAAACCTCATCGTTGCCTTCTACTTTTGAGCGGCCAACTTGCGAGATGTGCGTTCCCGGTTCGAACAACTGGGTGGTCTCAGGAGCACATACGGCCAGCGGAAAGCCGTTGCTCTCGAACGACATGCACATCGAGCATTCCATTCCTGACATTTGGTATGAGGCTCACCTGACTAAAGGCGACGGTCAGGACTATGACGTCACCGGCGTAACGCTTCCCGGGCTGCCGTTCGTCATTGTGGGACATAACCGTCGCATCGCGTGGGGATTCACGAACCTAGGTCCAGATGTGCAAGATCTTTTTGTCGAGCAGTTCAATAATTCAGGAGAGGTTGCAACCCCAAAAGGATGGCAGGCGCCTCAAAAAACGCATGAAGTCATTCACATAAAAGGCAAGCCCGACGATGTCTTCGACGTGATCGTCACGCGACATGGTCCGATCATCACGCCCATCCTGAAAGGGGAAACTCGTCAGCTCGCCCTGCAATGGACGATTTATGATTCCACCACGCTGGGAATTCCATTTTTGGAAATTAATTCAGCACGTAACTGGCAGGAGTTCCGAACGGCATTCTCAAAGTTTGGCGGTCCCTCTCAGAACGTGGTGTACGCCGATGTCGATGGTCACATCGGATATCAGGCAACCGGTAAGATTCCGATCCGGGCAGCTGGAGATGGCCTGCTGCCGCAGTCAGGAGCGGATGCTGCCCACGACTGGACTGGATACGTGCCCTTTGACCAGCTTCCAAGCGTCTACGATCCTCCGTCTGGCCTGCTAGCCACTGCTAATGGACGCATCACACCTGATGGATATTCGCAGTTGCTTGCCAACGTTTGGTGGTCCCCTTATCGCACCGCGCGTATCTTTCAATTGCTGGAGCGAGGACAAAAATTCAAGCCTTCCGATATGCTGGCCATCCAAACAGATATCGTTTCGGAACAGGAACGCTTCTTCTCTGACCGCTTCGTCTACGCGATTGACCACGCGAAGAACCTGCCACAGCGCGTACATCAGGCAGCGGAGATTATGCGCGGTTGGGACGGTCGCATGGAAAAGAACAGTGCGGCAGCTACCCTCGCCTACTGGAGTCGGCGCAACCTGATGAAGTTGCTGCTCACTCCCAAAGTGGGAGACGACTTCGTCAACTACGACTGGGGCTTACCCGGACCGGCACTTGAGGCCATCATTACTCACAAGCCTGCTCGCTGGCTGCCTAAAGGATACAGTTCGTATGACGATGTGCTCGTGGCAGCCGTGCAGAAGACGGTTGACTCCGATCAAGCATCACGGGATTTGAAAAAGTGGCAGTGGGGACATCAACTCCCAGTCGAGGTGCAGCATCCTTTATTCGGATCCATTCCCGTATTGAGCCGCTTTAGCGGCACTGGATCTCATCTACAGTCGGGAAGCGGAACCACTGTGAAACAGGTCGGGACTGACTTCGGCCCCTCTGAGAGATTGACGGTAGATTTTTCCAATCTGGACGGCTCAACTCTAAACATCGTCATCGGACAGTCGGGACACTTGTTCAGCCCTCATTACAAGGACCAGTTCGCAGCGTGGTATGACGGTTCCACCTTCCCTTTGCCATTCAGTGAAGCCGCTGTGGATAAAAATGCCGAGCACCGGCTAACTCTGCAACCGCGATAGCTTTCAGTCGCCAGTGGTTGCACCAGACGAATCGCGATGTATCGAAAGTAATCCACAAGTAAGTTTTTACTTACTTTCGTGAATCCCTCCGCACTAGGACCGAATCCAACGGCCTGCAGGACCAATGGGCCACAGGCTGTCTCTTCTTAGGAGGGAATATCGTCCTGAGCGTCCGGCATCTATTAAAGACCATGCTTTGCTCACGGTGAGCTGGAGCCTTCAACAGAAATGCGCCACGGCGCTTTGGAGGAAGAATGAAATGAAAGGGTCGGATTCTATTCGGCAAGTTGTTAGAGCCGGCCACCTCTCTGTTGTTCTATTCGTTGTCATTTCGAGCACTGTCGTTCATGCTCAGCTGGGTCAGCTGTCNCAACCNGCGACCCAGGCTGGCAGCCTTCAGAACGCGACTACGACGAATCAGCCAACATCCGTTCCTACATCTTCGGGAACATCATCGGATCCGTTCAGCGGAAGCGTGATCACGAGCAAGGTGACCGATCAGATCATCTCAATCTCACTCAGAGACGCCATTGATCGCGGACTCAAATCCAACCTCGGCGCATTGCTGACCGAGCAAGGGATCACCGGGGCGCGTGCCCAACGTTGGCGCGCCCTGCAAAGCATGCTGCCGGACATAACCGGACGAGTTGGCGAGAGTGTCCAGCAGATCAACCTCGCGGCCCAGGGACTTAAGTTTCCCGGCGTTCCGGAAATCATCGGTCCATTTTCGAACTTCGATGCTCGCGCGTATTTGAACGCCAATGTCGGCCTAACTCAATACGAGAGCATCCGCTCGTCCGTTGAGAACCTGAAGGCTGCGCAGTTTTCCTACCGCAATGCCTTGGAGCTCGTTGTCTACTCCGTGAGTAATGCCTACTTGCAGGTGCTCACCGGAGGCGCGAATGTTGTGAACGCGGAAGCTCAGGTAAAGACCGCGCAAGCAACGCTGGATCAGGCTAGGCAAACGCATCAGGCGGGTGTAAGCGCCAAGATTGATGAACTGCGAGCATCTGTCGAGCTTCAGGCTCGACAGCAGGATCTGATCGTTGCCAGGAATAATCTTGATAAATCACGAATCGCGTTCGCACGAACCATCGGGTTGCCTCTGGAGCAGAAGTATGAACTCGCAGACACGTTGCAGTTCACACCGGCGCCAGCAATCACACAGGATGAAGCACTGCATCGTGCGTATCTGAATCGGTTCGACTACCACCAGGCGCAATCGCAAGTCCGCGCCGCCGAGTTAACGGAACGCGGGGCCCGCTTCGAGCGTCTGCCGAGTCTCTCGTTCGGTGGAAATTACGGCGACGTTGGTATTAGCCCGGGAAATTCCCATGGCACATTTGTGGCGTCCGCTGGGATTCAGGTTCCCATTTTTGAAGAAGGCCGCATCCGGGGTGACATCTACCAGGCGCAGGCAAACTTGAAGCAAAGCAAAGATCAGCTCGCCGATCTCGAAGGCCGTATCAACGCAGAGATCCGGACAGCATTCCTTGACATTAACGCCACCTCGCAGCAGGTACAGCTTGCGGATTCCACGGTAAAGCTGGCCGACGAAGAACTTTCAGAAGCGCGCGAAAGATTTGCCGCAGGTGTAACGGATAACCTCGAAGTTGTTCAGGCCCAGGGCTCTCTCGTGAACGCCCAGAATCAGTATGTTTCCAGTCTATACGTCCATAATTTGGCGAAGCTCACGCTGGCTCGCGTAGTTGGCGAAGCCCGGCAGAACGCCGCAACCTATCTCGGAGGAAAGTAATGGCTGCCACTCAAGACAAACCACTAGAGACGATTGAGGAACAGAACCGCTCAACAGATGGTGGCGCGCGCCGGTTGCAGCCAGTCGAAGCTCCACCGCGGGTCAACGCGAATCAGGCTCCTCCCGAAGACCTGGAGAAGTCGCGCGAAGAGGAAGAGGCTGCGGCACGGACTGCTCAGCGCAAGAGTCGTCTGAAGAGGATCGTGCCGATCGTCCTCGTAATCGCAGTAGTGGGAGCGCTGCTCTGGTGGCTGCACTCACGTCAGTATGAGGANACCGACGATGCCCAAATAGACGGCCACATCAGCCAGATCGGGCCTCGTATTGGCGGCTACATCAAAGCTGTGAATGTTGAGGACAATCAGGAGGTTCAACCTGGTCAGGTCCTGGTGGAAATTGATCCCCGCGATTATCAAGTCGCTCTGGATCGTGCCAAAGCGGAATTAGCCGATTCACAAGCGCAAGCAGCGGCCGCGAACTACAACGTTCCTATCACCTCGATCGCAACCAAAAGCCAAATTGAGTCTGCTGAAGCAGACGTCAGGAATTCACAATCGGCGGTTGCCGCAGCTCACAAGAATCTGGATGCAGCTCGCGCCAAGCTGCAGGCAGCCAACGCCAACAATGTGAAAGCGCAAAACGACGTGCAGCGTTACAAGGGACTAGTCGAGCGCGACGTCATTTCCAAGCAACAATACGACGCGGCCGTGGCAGCAGCGCAGAGTACCGCAGCTGATGTTCAGAGCGCGCAAGACAACGTGGTGGCTGCACAGGAGGGCGTCACACAGTCCGAAGCCCGCGTAGTCCAGTCGCAGGCCAATCTCCGCAATGCCGGCACCGGCCCAAGACAGGTGAGCGTAACTCAGGCTCGCGCCACGTCGGCTCAATCGACAGCAGCTAAGAATCAAGCCGAGCTGGAGCAGGCCCAATTAAATCTTCAGTACACGCAGATCACCGCGCCGCTTCACGGAATCGTCGGTCACCGCACTGCCGAAGTGGGACAGTACGTCCAGCCAGGCCAGGCGCTGATGTCGCTGGTGGATATCGATAGCGTCTGGGTCACAGCCAACTTCAAAGAGACGCAGTTGAAGCACATGAAACCTGGGCAGCCTGTCGAAATCAAAGTCGATGCCAGCGGACGCACCTACAAAGGCAAAGGGCAAGCCATTGGCGGGGCCAGCGGCTCCCGTTTCAGTCTGTTCCCTCCCGAGAATGCAACAGGCAACTACGTGAAAGTTGTGCAGCGAATTCCCGTGCGCATCGTCCTCGATCCTGACCAGAACAAGGATCATCTCCTGCGTCCGGGAATGTCAGTTGTGCCCGATGTGAAAGTCAGGTAGAGAAGCAGCCCGCCTTACTCGAACCACGGCTTATGAGCACAACCACACAGGACATTGAAGTCCGGCACGTCGCGGCGCCAACACACGCAGATTGGCGTCCTAGGCACAATCCCTGGGCCATCGCTCTCACGGTCACGATGGCGACCTTCATGGAGGTACTCGACACCAGCATCGCCAACGTTGCTCTGCCGCACATCGCTGGCAGTCTCTCTGCCAGCACCGACGAGAGTACCTGGGTTCTCACGTCCTATCTCGTTTCGAACGCGGTCATCCTGCCGATCAGCGGATGGGCGTCAGACCTGATGGGACGTAAACGCTTCTACATGACTTGCGTCGCGCTCTTCGGTCTCAGTTCCCTTCTCTGTGGCCTCGCTCCCAGCCTGCCTCTCCTCATTTTTTCCCGCGTGCTGCAAGGAGTGGGTGGCGGCGGATTAGCTCCCAGTGAACAAGCGATCCTGGCCGATACTTTTGAACCCAAGAAGCGTGGAGTTGCGTTCGCGGTCTACGGCATGGCGGTGGTGCTTGCGCCGGCAATCGGCCCAACTCTGGGCGGTTGGATCACTGACAACTACGACTGGCGTTGGATTTTCTTTATCAACGTTCCCGTGGCCGTACTCTCGTTGTTTCTGACAAACCGCCTCGTAGAAGATCCCCCGGAGCTCGCGCACAAACGCAATGCCGGAATCAAGATTGATTACATCGGTCTCGCCCTAGTAGGAGTCGGCCTCGGCTGCCTTCAGGTAGTTCTTGATAAAGGACAGCGCGATGACTGGCTGCAGTCCGATTTCATCCGGACTTTTGCCATCATTGCCGGTGTTGCCATTAGCGCTGCCGTCATTTGGGAATTCTTCCAGAAAGATCCCGTGGTTGACGTGCACATGTTCAAGAATCGCAACTTTGCGATCGCATTCGTCATGATGGTCATGCTCGGCTTCGCGCTGTTCGGCACCACTGTACTGATTCCTCAATATCTGCAGACCCTGTTGGGGTACACCGCTCAGCGCGCTGGAATGGCCCTTTCTCCAGGTGGTCTAGCCGTGATGATGCTGATGCCCCTGGTGGGCTTCCTGGTGTCGCATTATGACGCACGATGGCTGATCGCGATCGGGTTCCTCGCCTGCTCCACTGCCCTCTTTCACATGATGGAGATGAACCTCGGCATAAGTTTCGGAGAGGCGGTCAAGCTGCGCATCTTTCAGGCCGCAGGAATCGCCTTTTTGTTCGTGCCCATCAACACCATGTCGTACGTCGGAGTCCCCCGGGGAAAGAACAACCAGGTCTCAGGAATGGTGAATTTGGCGCGAAATGTAGGCGGGAGCATCGGTATCTCTATCGTCGAGACCATGCTCGACCGGCGATCCCAGAAGCACCAAACTGACCTGGCCTCGCATCTCACCTCTAGTAGTCCTGCATTCCAAAGCCAGCTCTCGGCCATAACGAACACGTTGGTCGAGATGGGCTACAGCGCGGCCGACGCCTCCCAACGCGCCTACGGCATGGTTTACCGCCAGGTGCAGCGGCAGGCAGCAGCCCTGGCTTACAACGATGTGATCTTTGTATTTGCCATCGCTTGTGCCATCATGGTGCCACTCGCGTTCTTCATGCAGAAGAACAAGCCCGGCGCTGGCCCTGGCGGAATGCACTAGGCCGTCGGGCTGCACGCGAGGTGCAGAATGAACATTCGCAATATCACAATCGACCGCGAAGTCGGCTGTGGTGGCGTAGAAATCGCAGCCAACATTGCCCGCCGCCTGAACTGGAAACTCATCGACAAGTGCCTGATATTCGACATCGCCAAGATGGCAAACGTCGACGTCGAGGCGGTTAAGAAGCTAGACGAACATCCTGATCCGTTACTCACCCGCATGAGCCGCCTCTTTTGGGGTGGAGGAGCCGAGCGTGGAATGGTGAATCCCGATCACTTCGACTGCAGGACGATGACGGAGCTCACGCGCTCCGTATTTCTCAAAGCCGCGGATGAAGGAGAGAGGGTAATCGTCGGCCGTGGAGCTCCCTACATTTTAGCCGGCCGCGACGACACATTTCATGTCTTCCTTTACGCTCCGCGCGACTACAAGATCCAGCGTGTACGAAAGTACTGCACTTGCGATGGCCATGCAGAACAAGTGATCGATACTGCAGATAAGGAACGCGCAGCCTTCATTCGCCAGCACTTTCATATCGACTGGCCCGAGCGGCACATGTACGACTTGATGCTGAACACAGCAGCAGGTGAAGACGCAGTAGTAGATACGATCCTTCAAGCAGCCAAGCTCACGCAGCCGGAGCCCGCACTGGTCGGGTAGCTTACAGTTGCGCAGCTCTGCCTTTGCCCGTACACTGCCCGAATGCTTCCAGCACGTTTGCTCTGCGCTCTACTTGTGTCTCTGCTCTGCGCGTCATTGACTGCACAGAATTTTGATCAATCAAGCGCAAGCGGGAAATCTCGACAGACCGATTCGTCAAAACCCAAGCACCAAAGTCCCCTGAGCCTCGATCTTCCGAATTCGCTGGTTGTCGAGGGACGCGACACGAAAACTGATCCCCTTACAACAGGACAAAAATTTGCGCAGGTTCCGAAGAACTTTTTCAATCCATTCACCTTCATAGCTGTCGGACTTGAAGCCGGCATCGATCAAGCCGCTGACTTCCACCACGGATATGGGCAGGGCGCCGAGGGCTTCGGCAAGCGCTTCGGAGCCGATCTCGCTGACACCGCAACTGGCCAACTCTT
>AP72_2010_repI_A001DRAFT_1000100_pt1 | contig 17416 bp, 12 predicted proteins | sample AmaPasrepliIA001_FD_9535 | JGI IMG/M metagenome (IMG submission 9535)
GTCCGCAAGCTGCATCCAAAACTCGACACCCTGCCGGTCTACGTGCGCGGCGGGAGTATTCTGCCGATTCAGCCGCTGATTCAGAACACGGAGGAAACGCCGCGTGGCCCGCTCGAATTGCGGGTTTACCCAGGTCCGGAATGTCAGGGCACAATCTATCTTGATGACGGACACACTTTCGCCTATCAACACGACCAATATCTGCGGCAGGAGTTTAGTTGCGACGCCGACGCTAAGGCGGTGCGCTTCAAGTTCCATGCCCGCTCAGGTTCTTATCCGGCATGGTGGAAATTCATCGAAGTAGTGGTGTATGACTGGCCTTCCGCCCGAGCAGAGGCGAAGGTTTCCGGCAGTACATATCCGCTCAAGACAACATACGATCCCAAGCAGCATGCACTTCACATGACATTGGCGGATCAATCCGGCGACGCCGAACTGACGATCCGGGGCAGGTCGGCACCGTAGCTCCAGCTTTTACAAGTTCATAACTCCGACATCACTTTCTCCGCCAGTTTCTTTGGCGCGATGAGCGCGTAGCTTGCCATGAGAAGATCCTTTACTTCAGCCCAATCGATCGTGTTTCGGTCTAACCGCAGCGCGACCCACCCGCGCGAAGCAAGATAGGCCGGCGCATAGAACCGTTCCGGGTGGGCTGCGATTAAGGCATTGTTCTCACCCGGCAGCACCTTGCAGGTAAAACCGACAATTCCATCCATCGCCATGATGATTATTCAGAAAGTACGCGAACGGCTTTTTCCGAACAAGAAAAGTCGCGTGCGAACCATGCAGTTCCCGCTTGGCCTCAGGGAAGCCGAGAGCAATCTTGGTCAGTCGCGAGAGCCGCCTGTCTTCAGACGATGACTTTGCCATTCCGCATATTATCCATCTTCAATGNGCTCTCCATCCCTTGTCATCCTGAGCCGCTGTTTTTGCGGCGAAGGAAATATGCAACTTCACAGCCACGTCACGGACGGATCTCCGTACCATATTTTCATTCCTGCTAAAATCAAAGGGCGATGCTTCTTCCCTTCGTCCGCGAACTCTTTGCGGACGTAGAACTGCTTCCCGGTTTTACGCGTGTAGCCTCCCACCTGAAAGAGGGCACGGGGCGGATTCGTGTCTCAGGGCTGTCCCCTGCCGCGAAGGCGCTGCTCCTGGTTTTGTTTCGCCGAATGGCAGACCGTCCAATCATTCTGGTCGTGAATGACAATCGCGCCATGGAGGATCTTGTCCCGGTTCTGCGCGGATTCTGTGAACTCACCGCAGCCTGCGAACCCGACTCGGTGGTATCGCTGCCGGCGCGCGACGTTCTGCCCTTTCAGAATCTTTCCCCTCATCCGGAACTTCAGGAAGAGCGCGCCACCGCTTTGTGGAAGATTGTTACCGGGAAAGCGGCAATCGTGGTTGCTCCGATCGCCGCTACGGCAATCCTGCAGCGCTCCGGCGAATACTATTCCGATCTCGCCAGGACGTTGCGCCGTGGCGAATCCTTCGACATCGATAACCTTATTGCTCACCTGAACACCGTAGGCTACGCATCAGCGGATGTCGTTGAAATGCCCGGGCAATACGCCCTGCGCGGCGGCATTCTCGATGTTTACTCGCCCGAAGAGGAGCGCCCGGTTCGTATCGAATTTTTCGGAGACGAGGTGGACTCGATTCGTCGCTTCGATCCGACGTCACAGCGGTCCTCCAATCCAATCGACGAAGCGTTATTGCTGCCGTTGACAGAGACTCCCGTTACCGACCAATTGCTGGGCGCTATTCACACACGGCTCTCCGGAAAACGCATTGCGGGTACGAGTGAAGAAATCGTGGAAGCGGCGGTTCGCTCAGGTGGCGTCACCGTTTTTCCCGGATGGGAGTTTTACGCGCCCGTTGCTGGCGCAGATCGCACCGTCTTCGATCTTCTCCCCCGCGCGGCGGTGTTGCTCGATGAACCAGATACCCTTCACAGCGAATTCGACCGCTTTTGGAATCGCGTGGAGGAAGCGCACGAGCGTAGTGACGTCGGAAATCTGGTTCGGCCGAACGATTTGTATCTTCCACCGCAGGGTTGGTGGCAAAAAACTGCTGCCCTCACGGGCGCAGATCTGGAACATCTGGGCATTACTCGCGGGGATGACGACGCAACCGTTGCAATCCTGACGCAGCCAACTCCACGTTTCCACGGTGCAGTTCCATCCATGCTCGAGGAAGTCCAGAAGCTAACAGGTGCGGGAAACCAGGTCTTGTTCGCGGTGCCGAACACTGGCGAGGTCGAACGCCTGGCAGATATTTTCACGGAATACAACGTGTCCTTCCGTTTGGGAAGCCGGACGCGAGGCGGCGAGAGCTATGCCGACGAGACCAGTTACTTTGCAGGAGAGGTGAACACGACAACGCTGGCGAAAGCCTACGTGCCCGACGGCGTGGCGTTCCCTGACGCTCACCTGGCCATTTTCGGCGCCCGCGACCTGTTCGATGAGTCCGATACTGTAGCCTCTCGGCCGCAGAGGCAAAAATCGAAAGTTTCCGCTTTCTTGTCTGATTTCCGCGACCTTCAAGTCGCAGACTACGTGGTTCACGTCGAGCACGGCATAGGTCAGTACCAGGGGCTCAAAGAAATCAATCAGGGCGATGGGAATGCCGAGTTCATGCTGCTCGAGTACGCAGAGGGTGCGCGGCTCTACGTCCCCCTGACCCGTCTTGATCTCATCCAAAAATATCGTTCCTCGGAAGGCGCGAAACCGGCACTGAGCCATCTCGGCACGCAGGCTTGGGCCAAGACCAAGGCTCGCGTGCGTAAGGCCATGAAAGACATGACCGAGGAACTTCTGAAGCTTTACGCGCAGCGCAAGATGGCTCAGGGCCACTCGTTCCCGGCCGGGAATGAGTTTGTACGCGAGTTCGAGGATTCCTTCGAGTACAACGAGACCGAAGATCAGGCGCAGGCTATCACCGATGTAATGCGTGACATGGAATCAACCCAGCCGATGGATCGCCTGCTCTGCGGCGACGTCGGCTACGGCAAGACAGAAGTCGCGATGCGTGCCGCATTCAAGGCGGTCAGCGACAACAAGCAGGTTGCAGTGCTGGCGCCCACCACAGTGCTGGCGTTTCAACACTTCGAGACGTTTAAGCAGCGGTTTGCTCCTTTCCCTGTCACCATCGAAATGATCAGCCGCTTCCGCAATCCCAAGCAGCAGAAGGAAATCTTGCAGAAAACAGAAGCCGGCAAAATAGACATACTCATCGGCACGCATCGCATCCTGTCGAAGGACCTGAAGTTCTTAGACCTCGGATTGCTCATCGTCGATGAAGAGCAGCGGTTCGGTGTACGCCATAAAGAACGCATCAAGCAGATGCGAAAGCAGGTCGACGTGCTGACCATGTCTGCCACCCCGATCCCTCGCACGCTACACATGTCGCTGGTCGGCCTGCGCGANATGAGCGTGATCGAGACGCCTCCCAAAGACCGCATGGCGATTCAAACGGTTGTCGCCAGTTGGGACGACAAACTAATCCAGTCATCTATCGAACAAGAACTGGAACGTGGCGGTCAGGTCTATTTCGTTCACAACCGCGTGGAGAGCATTTGGGAGATCGCGGCAAAACTGCAGGAGCTCGTGCCCATGGCGCGGGTCATCGTCGGCCACGGCCAGATGTCAGAGGGGGAACTTGAAAAGGTGATGCTGAAATTCATGCATCACGAGGCTGACATCCTTGTTGCGACGACGATCATCGAGAACGGACTCGATATTCCTCTCTGTAACACGATTTTGATCAATCGGGCCGACCGCCTCGGTTTGTCGGAACTCTATCAGCTTCGCGGGAGAGTCGGCCGATCCAATCGCCGCGCCTATGCTTACCTCATGGTTCCACGTGAAGTCGAACTTACACCCATCGCGCGCCGGCGTTTGGCGGCATTGAAGGAATTCTCCGACCTGGGTGCCGGATTCAAAATCGCCGCACTCGACCTCGAACTGCGCGGAGCTGGCAATCTTCTCGGCGGCGAACAGAGTGGTCACATCGAAGCGATCGGCTTTGAGCTTTATACCCAAATGCTCGACCGCGCCATCCGCGAAATGAAGGGCGAGGCCGCGCCCGACGAGGCAGAGACCCAACTGAATCTCGGGCTGAACATCCGCATTCCGGCCGAATACATTCCAGAGGAGAATCAGCGCCTCAGAATGTACAAGCGCGTGGCTGGCGTTGAAACCGAAACACAACTCACGGATGTAGGTTCGGAGTTGCAGGATCGCTATGGCGAACCTCCACAGGCGGTCCGCAACCTGCTGGACTATGCTTCTTTGAAGCTGCTCTGCATCCGCGTGGGCGTGAACGCCATCGACCGCAAGCGCGACGCGGTTACATTTAAGTTTCGTCAGAATGCCAGTGTTGATCCCGAGCAACTGGCCCGCTTCGTCTCGGCGCAGAAAGGCGCAAACTTTACTCCCGACGGGATGTTGAGATTTGTCCTGAAAGCAGTTGCGGCGGACGACGTTCTACGCGCTTTACGCACCGTTCTTGCGCAGTTGTCGTCGGAAGCGGCCCCTGAAGAGACCTCATCAGAGACTCGATAAGTGCAGGATCGATGGCCTTTTCGCACTCCTGTGTTCCAAGGTTCCTGTACCTCTGCGGCAACTCACCTGTCCTGTAGTCCCTTCCCAAGAAACCGCGTTCCGGGTACCATAAAGCCACTCGAGTGAGGGTGTACCGCCGTTCGCCTGGCTGGGGTTTTGGCGCATAAGAGCAGAATCATCTGCGCTGAACGGCGCATCCGATAGGCAGTGAGTTTGAGAGAGAGTCGTCCAGTTTCCTGTACGACGTATATTTCCTTTTGAACAGCATCGGCTGTTCATGGCCAAGGACGAGATCAATGACTATCCCCGACGAGAAGTTCTACCACGCGCATATCACCAAGCGAATCGATTTTGCGCCCGATCTATGGATGTTCCGGATTCGCAGTGGAGGGGAATTCAATTTCGTCCCCGGCCAATACGCCACTCTCGGAGTGGAGAATAACGGAAAGCGCGTGGAACGTCCGTACTCGATTGCCTCGTCACCCGCGGAAGACGAAGTAGAGTTCTTTTTCGAACTGGTGCCGGAAGGCGCGCTTACGCCCTTGCTTCACAAACTGGAGCCCGGCGACGAGCTCTTCATGCGCAAAGCCCCGAAAGGAAAGTTCTCGCTCGACACCTCAAATGGCCGCAAGAATCATCTGCTCATCTCGACCGTAACCGGCGTCGCGCCGTTTGTTAGCTATGTCCGGACCTTGGCCAAGGACTGGAAGGAGGGCCGCTTCGACGGATCCCACAAACTCTTCTTGCTCAACGGCGCCAGCCGCCCGCACGAATTTGGCTACAAAGACGAACTCGCTCAGTGGGACAAGGAGTTGCCTTGGTTCAAATATGTTCCGACAGTGAGCCGTCCTTGGGACCACGCCGACTGGCCCGGCGAAATCGGACGTGCCGATGACATCCTCCGCAAATATGCTGATCAGTGGGAACTGGATGCCACCAACACGGTTGCGTACCTATGCGGACATCCCGAGATGATCGAGCACAGCAAGGCAATCCTGAAACGCCGCGGCTTTACCGAAAAAGGATCGGTAAAGGAAGAAGTTTACTGGATTCCGCCCAAGGCCTAATTTCCGCTCTCGAAGCATCCCTGCCAGCTTCACCAAAGCTGGGTGCCCCATTGCTGGCCGGTTTTGCCAGAATTGGGGATTTGGACTCTCTTCAGGTTTCTAATGTCGCTGGCTAGCTCTCCGCAGGCGCAAAAAACACCAACACAGCCAATTCCTCGCTGATGTCATGAAACCGGTGTTCCATTTCAGCCGCGACGAAAAGTACGCTGCCTGCCGAAACTTCCGTCTCCTCATCCCCAGCGCGAAAATGTCCTCGCCCGCGAATCACGTAATACATCTCGTCTTCGTGATGGGGCCGCTGCGGATCCATCCCGCCCGCAGGCAGCACATACAACCCGGTGCTCATTGCCGGAACGCGTAGGAACTCGCGATATGCCTTACCGGCCTTGGCGCGCTCGCGGTCAATCTCTTCGATTCGGGTGAAGTACGCCTTCACGACAATATTCCCCCGAACACTAATTCCGTGAACTGCGGCACAAGATTGTGCGCCTGCAGGTTACCCTCCGGCTTGTACCATTGATAAATCCAGTTGATCATTCCGAGCAAAGCGAACGCCGCTGCCCTTGGGCTTACTGATCCCCTCGCCTGGCGCACGCCTTGCACTTCCGCCATTAGTCCTTCGACAAAGTGGATGTAATCTTTCTTCCTTGAATTGATCCTCCGCCTCAGCGTGGGCGGCAGAGGATGGTTCTCGTGCAGCATCACCGTGATCTCGCGGTCTTGCGGGCTCAATACAACTTCGATATGCAGGCGGATAAGAGCGCGCAGTCGCGCCTCCGGATCTGTGATGCCACGTACGGGAGCCAGCACGCGCTCTTCCGTAATCTCCATCGCGTGATTCATGATCTCGAACAGGATCTCGTCTTTACTCTGGAAGTGGTGATAGAGGCCGCCCTTGCTTAGTTTCAAGGCTGCGGCAACATCGTTCATTGAAGTGGCGTCGTATCCGCGCTGCTGAAATAGACGGGCTGCAGTGCGCAGGATTTCCTGCCGGGAATCAACCAAAGTCTCGCGTGGCATCGCGTGTCATGGTAAACACTCGCATGATTGCTGTCCATCGCCCCGATTCTGACGAAAAGTGGACTCGATCCGAATAGAATCACCGGATCGCGATGGTGCCGCTCTCTGTGCGCGCTTCGATCTTCTTCCCTCCACCGTTAACCTTCTGAAACGACTGGCGTGCATCCACGGCAAGCGTGGTCAGGTCATTCCGATCAAATTGAAGCCGGCCGGAGTCGGTCGACGCGTCCAGGTCAAATCCTGCTCGCTCGGGCAACTCCACCCGAATCGTTCCAGTTCGCGAACTCAATTTCCAATCGCTTCGAGGTACAGCCTTCACATGCAAGTCCCCACCGTCGGTTGAGCTGACCACACTCTCGCGGGCTCCGCCGATATCAATTCTTCCCGAACCATGCGTCACAGTCGCTTCTGATGCGCCGATCACCATCAGCGTTATGTCGCCTTCCCCGGTCCCGGCGATGATTCCCTTTGCCAGTCGCTCGCCGGTGATGTTCCCGCTTCCGGACTTCGCGAAAACATGCTCGCCGATCATTTGCAAATCTATGCTGCCCTTCTCAACCTGGACAGTTACCTTCTTTGAAACATACGAAACGCTCATGTCCCCATGGCCACCGTTAATTTCAACTGGCCCCAAAACGCCACGAACAGTCTGCTTCCCCTTGTTATCGGTCGCCGTGATTTCCGTTCGATACGGTACATCGATTCGATAGCGGGCCTTGATCTTGTCCGCCGGAATACCAGTGGCCTCAACTTGACGAATCAGAATTTTGTTTCCGTTTTGCTCAACCGAAAGCGATTTCGAGAAGTAGCCTTCATCCAATTCCAGATCTACGGAACCCTGCGCGACTGCAGAAATTGCGACTTGTCCATCGCGGCTGTATGCGATTTCCAATTCACCGCAAGCCAGGTCCACTGTCAGCTGCACAGGCTCGGCTAATGTAACCGGAAGTATTTTGTGGAACTCGGTGGCCTGCGCCGAAAGGCAGCATCCCACCGAGAAAAGAAGGAGAGCGGTGAGTTTTAGAATTCGACATCCAACGCGGGTAGGCATACGTCCCTCACCAAGAACTGCCTCCCGCGCCGAAGCAGGAGGCAGCTGCTATCTACTTACTTAAAGAGACCGCAGGAAATCCAAAATGGCCTGCTGATCTTTGGGACTGAGATGATTGAATTTCCTGACAACGCCGTTAGCCTCAGAAGCTGCATACTTCGACGACGCAGGCGACGCATGTTGCCGAATCGCTTCCAGCAAGTTCGACGTTCTACCGTCGTGCAGGAAGAAGATCCGCTGTCCCACGCCCCAGAGAGGAGTGGTGCGGAACTCGTCGCCTGCCGCCTGCCCTTGATTGATCTCGTCCGCCAGGTTCGGACCCATATGATGGACAAGCAGGTCTGTGAACGCGTTCACCGGACGGTTCTGCAATACAGCGCTGTTCATCACGGGCGCGGTCTGCATCTGGACCGTATGGCACAACGAGCATCCCACATCTGTGAACACCGCTTTTCCATGTACCGCGCTAGCGCTTGGGTTGGGATCGGGTGCTGGCCCGTCCGTAAAGCGCATCAAGAGCTGAAACTGCTGCCAATCCGCAAAAATGTGTATCGGATTGTTGAAGTCCTGGTTCTTGATCTCAGTATCGTCGGTGCGTGTCACATCGTTCGGTTCGGGCTTTTCCGGGCCCTGGCAATCCGGATCTTCCTCGGTCGCTGTCGGAAATGCTTCATTGGTGATACCCATCTCGACGTTGTAGGCCTCGCCGGCAAAAATTGTGATGGACTTGTTCTGTGCCTTCCAGCCAAACCGCGTGATGGTTCCGTCATTCCCGCTGCGGTTCGGATGTCCAGTGATGCCGAGGGGCGCGCGCAATGAGGCTGTTGCCTCGTGCTGTGCCAGAATCTCGCGATCTTGAATCGATTCCAGCAGTCCGAGTCCTGTCATCTGCAGAGGAATGCGGAACGCGAGATTGCCCCGCTTGTATTCCGTCTCGAAATCCGGCTGCGTCAGCGCGCAGTTGGGGATAGTCGTATCGTTAGTGCTGCCGCGCACGGTCCATAGCTGATGGACCCCGCCATCGGGAGTCCCGTCGGGCTTGTACTTGAAGCGCACTTCGCGCACTGGCCCGAAGCGACGTTCGAAACTCGGAACAACGTTCTGCCGACCGTAGCGATGGGGAATGAGTCGGAACTGCGGATTCTCAGCCTGTTGCGGAACTGCTTCTCCGGGATTTGGAACGAGATATCCGCCGGAACCTCCCAACGTCGGTTGAGCATGACACGAGAAGCACTGATCGGAATTGTGTCTGGCTCCCAGTCCGTTCGAATTTGTATGAAATTGAGGAAACACCGGATCGAGTTCGCCCATCCCCAGCACCGGCGAGCCGTCCGTCACCTCCGCGCATTCATCGCACGTCGATTCCAATTGGCCCGCGCGATTAATACCCTCCAAAAAGGACTTGAGTTCGTTGTCGTTAATGGTGGCGCCCGTGGTGGGGTTCGGGCTGATCACCGGCGGATGAGGAATCGGAATGCCCTGCTGCTGCAGTCCGCCGCCAGTGTTTTGAATCCCGCCACGTACGCCTGGGTCCTTCTGGGCAAAGGTCCAGGTGGAAAGAAGGACCACCGTGCATAACGCCCCGGCCGCCTTCAGTATGTTTCGAGTGTTGTACATATCGATTTGCCTCCTAGTCGTTTCCGAAATCACTGGCCACTTGCCCCCGTCACAACCTGCAGGAGCGACTTCAGGCAGACGGTCAACCCTTCTTTGGCCCGTTCTAGATGAAGTTGCGTCTTGCTCTTGCCTTCGAGTGGAATCCCATCGAGCACACTCCTCACTTGCGCGATCCCTATAAGGTCCACCTCCTGCCCACACCGCTCGCACCAGCCCCGGCTGGTTTGCCTACGGAGGAGAAGCAGGACGCGTTCTGTTTCGATCGTGATCCGTGTACCTCGGTGAGCGGTCACTTGGCCTCCCGCGATCGGAATCGTGGGGCCACTTTGCCGTGGCTACGGGGAATGGTCAAAGGATCTGACGCGAGACTAGTTCTGAACTGCTAAATCACACGAAACAAAGGAAGAATCGAAGTTCCTGAACTGCGTGATAGAATCGCGGCCACTCATCGTTTAGGAAAGCTTGGCAGTATGAAGTCCGGGGCGTTACGGCAGAGTATTGTCAGATTCGGTCTCTTCGAAGCAGACCTGCAACAGCGATTCATTACAAAGGGTGGAATGCGGATCCGCTTGCAGGATCAACCTTTTCAGGTCCTTGCTTTGCTCCTGGAACGTCCAGGCGAGCTTGTCACGCGAGAGGAAATCCAGCAGAAGCTTTGGCCCGCCGACACCTACGTCGCCTTCGATGACGGCCTGAACACCGCGATAAAAAAGCTGCGTGGAGCACTGGGAGACTCTGCCGACAATCCCCGCTTCATCGAGACCGTTCCTCGCCGCGGCTACCGGTTTTTGGCCCCCGTTTCAATCGTCTCGTCGCCGGAACCGAATGCCCCGACCACACTGCCTGAACCGCTCCCTTCTGAAGTTGTGATCGCTCGGGACAGCACCCGGGTTGTCGTAGAGAGGATTTCTCCGAGCCACACCTGGCAGTGGGTTGCACTCGGCGTGGGAATCGCCCTGGCGCTTGGAGCCGCTTATATCTATCGTGCGAAGCACGAGGCTTTTAGTGATGCAGGCAAGGGATCTCGTGTGACTCCGGGCGCGTCGTTCCAGCCTCGACCATCGGTTGCTGTCCTATCTTTCCGCAATCTCTCTGACCGTCATGAGTCTGCTTGGCTTGCCACCGCAGTTCCCGAAATGTTGGCCACGGAATTGGCTGCCGGTGAGGAGTTGCGCACGATTCCCGGGGAGACCGTCGCCCGAATGAAGGCCGACCTGTCCCTTCCCGACGCTGACAGCTACGCCAAAGACACGCTCACGCGCGTGCGTGACAACCTCGGCACCGATTACGTCGTGTTCGGCTCATTCTTCGATTCGGGTGAATCCTCATCGCGCTCTTTGCGTCTCGATGTTCGCCTGCAAGATGCCCGTACGGGAGAAACCCTGGCGACCTTCAGCGCCGTTGGCCAAGATTCCGGTCTGTCCGACTTAGCGGTCAAAGTTGGCTCGGAACTGCGGCAGAAACTTGGGGCGGCGCAGCTTTCTCTGGCGCAGGCGGCGACGGTCAATGCCTCGATGCCATCCACTACTGACGCGTCCCGCGCCTATGCCGAAGGTCTGCAGCGCCTCCGCGCGTTCGATAATCTCGGCGCACGTACTGCACTCGAGGCCGCAGTGTCCGCCGATCCCAACTTCTCGCTTGCGCATGCGGCATTGGCCGATGCCTGGTCTGGTCTGGGCTACGACGGTAAAGCCCGCGAGGAAGCTGAGAAGGCATTTGACCTCTCTGGTCCGCTTTCGCGCGAACAGCGGCTTTGGGTAGAAGGACGATACCTTCAGGCAACTCACGAATGGACCAAGGCTATCGACACCTACCGCTCCATCTATCGCTTTTTCCCTGACAATCTTGAGTACGGACTCCGTCTCGCCAAGGTGCAGACCTCCGCCAGCCAGGGCAAAGATGCGCTGGCGACATTGGCCGATCTGCGCAAGCTTCCAGTCCACGGATCAGCAGATCCTCGAATCGACCAGACGGAGGCGGAAGCCCAAGCGGCAATCGGAGATTTCCCCAGTGACGAAGCAGCGGCATCCCGTGCCGCTGACAAAGCCAAAGCTCTAGGCATGCGCCAGTTGCAGGCTCACGCCCGCCACTTCCAGTGCTGGGCCCTCCACAAAATGGGAAAAGCAGCTTTGGCGAAGGTTGCTTGTGACGAATCCAGCCGCATCTTCGCGGCGGCGGGGGACCGCGACATGGTCGCTTCACTCCTCGTCACCACCGCTGCAATCCTCGAAGAAGCGGGCGATATTCCTGGCGCAAAAGCTCGCTACGAAGAAGCCGTGCCAATCTATCGCGAGATTGGTGACGAGGGCGGAATGGCGACAGTTCTGAACAATCTTGCCATCGCCCAACGCAACGCCGGAGACTATCCTGACGCGCGCAAAACTTATGAAGACTCTATCGCAGTGTCAAAAAAAATCGGTGACAAAGACAGCCTCACGCTCGCGATGGGCAATTTAGCCGATCTCTACTACTACGAGGGAAAGCTCACTCAAGCCCGCGACATGTTCGAACAGGTGACGGTCGCGGCCCGTGAAACGGGCGCCAAGGATCGCATCGCCGTCCAGCTCAATAATCTGGCTCAGGTTTTCTACGCTCAGGGGGATCTTCCTGGTGCGCAGCGTGCGCTTGAAGAAGCCATGACTCTTTCTCAGCAGGCAGGGGAAAAGCGTCTGCTCGGCTACCATCTTTCCACCATGGGGGACCTGCTCCAAACCGAAGCAAAGCTGCCTGAGGCCCGTCAGGAACGCCTGCAAGCACTTCAAATCCGCAACGAACTCGGCGACAAAGCTGATGCCGCCGATACTCGTGTCTCGCTGGCCGATGGATCAATCGAAGAAGGTCATCCGGATCAGGCCGAGGCTCCCGTGCGTGAAGCAATCGCCGAATTGAAGTCGCTCAAACTGGTCGACGACGAGGCCGTTGCCTATCCGGTGCTGGCGCGTGCCTTACTTGCGCTGGGAAGACCCGCCGAAGCCCTGAAGTTACTGGAGAGTGCGGCGCCTACAGTGAGCAAAAGCCACAGCCAGGACGTTCAATTTACCAACGCAATCGCGTGGGGCCGGGTTCTAGCGGCGAACGGCAAGTCCAGCGACGCCGTACGAAGCCTGAAGGCCACCGATGCACGCGCAACGAAATCTGGATTCGTTGGGTACGCCCTTGACGCGCGCCTTGCCCTAGCTGAACTCAATGTAAAGACGGAGAAGGGCACGAAATCATCCTTGGGGTCGCTAGAGACCGACGCAAACAGCAAAGGCTATGTACTGATCGCGCATAAAGCTGCAGCGTTGAGAGATTCGACCTCGAGACCTTGAAACGATATTTCAGTGCCGAAGCGGGCCCCAAGAATCCGAATCGAAATAGCCGATTAGACGAATCGCATAAATCGTTTTGACAGGCCGCTTGGGCGTGCTAGCCTAAACTACCCTGTAGGGGAAGAATCATGCATTTCAGCCAGTACGCAACTCGAATTAGCGTCGTAGTCGTCGGAGTACGAGTGCGTCCCGAAACACTCTGGCTGGGGGCCAACGGATAAGCAGAACACAAAGATCGAACATCCGAACCCACTGCCAGAGAGATGGCGGTGGGTTTTTATTTTGGGGGCATTTTGTGCGGATTTTGGCGATAAGCAGGAGCGAGAGAGGCTGCTGTAAGTGCGGATCTGATTTCACTTGACACCCCCTTGTGGGAAAGTTAGCATTTAAGGATGCACCGACCGACCGGTCGGTATCCGTAGCGGCTTCCCAGGTTTGAAGCCGAATCTCTCTCCCAACGGCGGGTGCATCCCGCCCGCAAAATGTGAGCAGTGCACGAGAGGAGCACGATGGCGGTCACTATTTTTTATGAACTGGACGCGCGGCCCGATGCCCTGAAGGGCAAAACCATAGCAATCATTGGCTACGGTAGCCAGGGACATGCGCAGGCCCAAAATCTCCGCGACAGCGGACACAAGGTGATCGTCGGCCTCGACCCGACTCGCAAGAGTGCCCAGCAAGCCAAGGCAGACGGCATGGTGGTCGTCGCTCCCGATGAGGCCGCAAAGCGCGCCGACTGGATTCATATCCTCACTCCGGACGAGACCCAGGCTGAGATGTACGACCAGCTCATCAAGCCCTATCTCCATCCCGGAAAAGTCCTCGGCTTCTCACACGGGTTCAGCATCCATTTCAAAGCGATCGTTCCGCCGAGTGATGTCGACGTGGTGATGATTGCACCCAAGAGCCCCGGACATCTGGTCCGCCGCGTTTACACCGAAGGCCGTGGAGTTCCCGCGCTGCTAGCTATCCAGCAGGACGCCAGCGGCCGCGCGCACGAGCTAGGACTCGCCTATGCCCACGGTATCGGCTCCTGCCGCGCGGGTGTTCTCGAGACCACGTTCCGCGAAGAAACGGAAAGCGACCTCTTCGGCGAGCAGGCAGTTCTCTGCGGCGGCCTCACCTCCCTGATCAAGAAGGGATTCGAAACTCTCGTCGAAGCCGGTTACGCCCCCGAGATTGCCTACTTCGAATGCCTCCACGAAGTAAAGCTCATCGTCGACCTGATCTATGAAGGCGGCCTTGATCGCATGCGCTACTCGATCTCGAACACCGCTGAATACGGTGACCTCACTCGCGGCGAGCAGGTCATCGGTGACGCAACGCGTCAGGCGATGAAGAAGACGCTGGCCGACATCCAGTCGGGCAAATTCGCCCAGGAATGGATTGCCGAAAACAAAGCCGGCTGCCCCAACTTCAACAAGCTTCGGGAAAAGGAAAAGCAGCACCCCATCGAAATCGTCGGGGCACAACTGCGCGGCATGATGAGTTGGCTGCCCAAAGAAGGCAAAAAGCAGCCCGCTCCGCAGGACACAAAGCAAGTAGTGAATGCATAACCAAGAAATGGGGTGCCCCGGGTCTCGCCGAAGTTGCGAGACCCGGGAACTCCGACCGCACGGACTAAGGTGATGAATGCTTAAAGGAGCCGACATCGTTCTGCAATGCCTGCGCGCCGAAGGCGTTGACCTTGTCTTCGGATATCCAGGCGGAGCAATCATGCCGCTGTACGACGCACTCGATGGCAGCGGCGTCCGCCACATCCTCACGCGGCACGAGCAAGGCGCAGTCTTCGCAGCCGAAGGATACGCACGCGTTACCGGCAAGGTCGGAGTTGCCATGGCGACCAGCGGTCCCGGCGCGACCAATCTTGTTACCGGCATCGCAGACGCCAAAATGGACTCGGTCCCTCTGGTCTGCATCACCGGGCAAGTGCGCAGCGCACTGATCGGAACCGATGCGTTTCAGGAAACCGATGTTTTCGGTGTCACCCTCTCGCTCACGAAATGGAGCCGTCTCGTGCGCACAATCGATGAAATCCCCGAAGTGATTGCTGAGGGGTTCCATTGGGCGCGCAGTGGACGTCCCGGTCCGGTGGTAATCGACATTCCCACCGACATGCTTAAGGCAAAGAAAGAGTTCTCCGGCCCAGTGAGGTTCACCCCGCACGCCCGTCCTGCTGATGCGAAGGCCGAAGGCGGCTTCACCGATACGATCGTTGCGTTACTGCAGCAATCGTCGAAGCCGGTTGCTTTGGTAGGCGCTGGTGCAAAGATTTCCGGTGCGATTCCCGAGCTGCGTCGCCTGTTCGATCATCTGAACATTCCAACATTCGCCACGGTTCACGGCCTCGGCGCCGTTCCGCAGCAAGCTCCGTATTACCTCGGTATGGTCGGTATGCATGGCACTCGCGCCGCGAACATGGCCTTGCACGAAACCGATCTCCTGCTGGTATTCGGTGCGCGTCTCGACGATCGCGTCACCGGCGATCCCTCGCGATTTGCTCCGCACGCCAAGATCGTCCATTTTGAGATCGACCCCGCGCAGCTCGACCGCGTCCGTCCATGTAACCTTCCGGTCATCGGAAATCTGGCGGATACCATTCCCGCATTCGACGCCGAACTTCGCCGTCACTCTCTGCCTGACTTCAAAGCATGGCGAGACGTCGCATGCGGACCGGATCGCGCGGAACTCGATCCTCGCGGCCTGGCTCAGCCAACCATTCGATTTCTCGACGAACTCTTCGACCGCTTGCCCGAGGACAGCGTAGTCCTCGCGGACGTGGGCCAGCACCAGATGTGGTCCGCGCAGCGCTACCAGGCCGATTCGCCGCGTGGCTTCATCACCTCCGGCGGCCTTGGAGCTATGGGTTTCGCTCTGCCCGCTGCCGTCGGGGTGCAACTGGCCAAGCCGGATACCTGCGTTCTTTGCGTCTCCGGAGACGGCGGTTTTCAAATGAACATCCAGGAGCTCGCGACCGTTCACCGTCTCGGGCTGCCGGTCAAGATGGTCATCATCGATAACAAATATCTCGGCATGGTTCGCCAGTGGCAGCAGCTCTTTTACGAGCGCAATTACGCCGAGACGGACCTAAGCGACAATCCCGACTTTGTCGAGATTGCGAAGGCCTACAAGATTCCGAGCTTCCGCATGAAAGAAGACGTAATGCGCGAGTTCCCGGTCTCGCAGGAAACAGGAGATCAGATCGACCGATTCCTGTGCTCGCCAGATCCGGAATTGTTAGTGTTTGACTGTGCCCCCGAGGCCAACGTTTTTCCGATGGTCCCGGCCGGCGCAGCGCTGTCCGAGATGTTGCTGGAAGAAAAACCGAGGCAGTAAGTGGGGACGACAACATGAATACTTTCACCATTCGCTACCGCAACACGCAAGGAACCTTGATGCGCATCCTGAACGCAGCTTCGCGCCGCGGTCTCGATATTCCTTACGTGCACGCCGAACCCGCCGAGCACGATCATCAGGTCACACTGCTGCTCGATGTGAATCAAAAGCAGGTCGGCCAGGTCTATCGCGAGTGGTATTCCATTGCGGATGTGATCAAGGTCAGCTCCGGTGCCGCACAGTCCGCCGATTGGAGTTCACCCCATCCTCCCGCAGGAGTCTCGATCGACGGCTCGCGCCCAGCAGCCCGCGCCTGACGAGTTGAGTTTTTGATTGGGCAAGCATGACGATCCCTGGGCAGCGTCATGCATCTTGGGGGAACCTGCAAAAGCAGGTTCCCCATTTTTTGTGAAGAGCTTGAACCACAAAGGGCATGAAGGTCCACGAAGGATTGCAAATTCAATGGTTCCTTCGTGTACCTTCGTGTCCTTCGTGGTTTATGCTTTTCACTTCCTAGCTCCGCAATCAAATTCGTAAGGATCTTCCAGCTATGGACCTGAAACATATCAGTCGCGCAATCACCGAGGGACGCGATCGCGCCGGCGCTCGCTCCATGTACAAAGCCGTTGGATTCACCGATGCCGATCTTAGCCGTCCCCTGATCGGCGTAGCCAACACGTGGATCGAAACCATGCCCTGCAACTTCCACCTCCGCCGCCTCTCTGCGAAGGTGAAAGAAGGCGTTCGAGAAGCCGGCGGCACGCCCATGGAGTTCAACACCGTCGCCATCTCTGACGGCGAAACTATGGGCACCGAGGGCATGCGAGCCTCGCTTGTCAGCAGGGATTTGATCGCCGACTCAATTGAATTAGTCTGCCGCGGCCAGATGTTCGACGCCTGCATCTGTGTCGTCGGCTGCGACAAGACGATTCCCGCCGCTGCTATGGCCCTCGCCCGCATGAACCTTCCGGGAGTCGTTCTGTATGGCGGCACGATCGCCCCCGGCAGCTTTAAAGGCAAAGATGTCACGATTCAGGACGTTTACGAAGCGATCGGTGCCAATGTCGCCGGCAACATGAGCGACGCCGAACTCAAGGAGCTCGAAGACGTCGCCTGCCCCGCGGCCGGAGCATGCGGCGGGCAATACACCGCCAACACCATGTCGACCGTGATGGAGATGATCGGCCTCTCGCCCATGGGCTTCAACAGTGTCCCCGCCATGGATCCGCAGAAGGATCAAGTCTCCTTCGAATGCGGCAAGATCGTCATGGACGTCCTCAAGCACGGCCTCAAGCCCCGTGACATCCTGACCCGCGAAGCCTTTGAGAATGCGATTGCGTCGGTTGCAGCGAGCGGCGGATCGACGAATGCCGTGTTACATCTCCTCGCGATTGCCCGCGAAGCCGGCGTCCAACTCGATATCGAAGACTTCCAGACCGTCAGCGAACG
>AP72_2010_repI_A001DRAFT_1000102_pt1 | contig 17125 bp, 12 predicted proteins | sample AmaPasrepliIA001_FD_9535 | JGI IMG/M metagenome (IMG submission 9535)
TGATGACGAGTCCGTCGAGCCTGGCGCCGCCGTTCGGCGCCGGCTGCAACAACCCGATCAAGATCGCGATGATCCCGTTGCCGCTGCCATCGTTGAATGTGATGGGCCCGGTCCAGCCCATGTTGTTACCCGTTTGAATTGGCGTCAGACTCGAAAAGAGCGACCCACCGCGGAATTGGTTGTCAAAGTGTGATTCCTCGGGCCCTTCGTCTCCAAATTTCCTGACACTACCGTCCCCAAGCGCTTTACGAACGCTGCCGTCGCAGAAGCCGGCGAGTGAGATTGTTGACAAGCGGTTCGTTCCGATTAGTGTGTTTGAGGTCCCATCGGTAATGCTGGCACGGAAGAATACCGAGTGATCTTCAGCCGCGTCGGATCGCAGCATTCCCAGCGTGACACCCAGTGATTGAAAATTCTCTCCGGCCGTACCAAGGTGCATGGCCTTTTGCACAGCCGGTAGCAGCAATCCGAATTCGCCAGTGTTGTCTCCTTTAAAAGCAAAGATCTCACCAAGCGTGACCTTGCCATCTCCGTTTAGATCGAGGCGGCGAAACACATCGAAGAACGCGTTTTCGCTTTGAAATTGTCTCTGAAGTGCGGGGAGGGCGGTCGGCATCTGCAGCAGCAGGTCTCCGATCGCTTGTCCGCCTGCGACATGAACGTCATGGAACATCTGCTGCCTGCCGGCGTCAGCAAGTGGGTCAGGTGAGCAAAGCAGTCGGCTAAGCTGATCGATCTGACAATCGGCATTGCCGGTGACTCCCGGGATTGCGGGCGTGCCTTTCGCCAGAAAGGTCAGCGTGCCGCCTTCAAGGGTAAAGTTGTAACCGTCTTTCTGATCGTTGGGGAACTGGCTCTGCAGACCCAGCGAATCGAAATTGGTGGCATATGATTGATGCGCCTTAAAGTAAGTGTTCTCAGCGCCCAGGATCAGGCGCAGGTTGTTTTCACAGGCGACGCGGGCGGCCGCTTCGCGCACCTTTTGCACGGCGGGCAAAAGCAATCCAATCAAAATCGCAATGATTGCAATTACGACCAGCAGTTCAATTAAAGTGAACCCTGTCTGGCGAACGCGATTGATTTCGACACCGCGACAAGAGTCGGGCGAATCGGGCTTCTCATTTCTCATGGTGTGCTCCTTTGATAATGGCTGACTTGTCAGCTCTTTCGATGAGGACCAGTCCCGTCAATCCATGCTGTAGGGCAATTTGGGTGCGCGCAGATTACTGCGAATCTTACTGTGGATGCAAGCTTTATGGGGGCCCGGTAATGGACAGTTTGAGGTTTTCTCTGCGTAATCTCTGCCGCCTCTGCGGCCTCTGCGCCTCGGCGGCGCCTTGCCGCAAAGTGGCGAGGACCCTGTTAGGGGACGGCGGCGCCTAGCGGCTGAGTCTAGCCCGGCCTTAAAGAGTGTGTCGGGAAATGACGACCACGACCTGTTTAGTACCTCGAGCGCCAGCGAGGGGTCCTAAAGTGAGTCGTTCACTGAGTAGCTCGAGCAATTGATCCCGTCGCTGGCGCTCGGGGTACTAAACAGGTCGACACACCTTGTTCAGGGCCGGGATCAAGTCACCGAAAAGTTCCCTCGTTGCGCCGCTACGCGGCGACAAGCTGTCTGGCTACTGAACGTCCAAGCTATAGACTTTTGAAGCAAAGCCCTTCGGAGGTGAATTCTTTTGTCGCGATGATTAACCGCAGAGACGCCGAGGTACACCGAGAATCGTAATGAAGCACTCCTGACACTATGAAGGTTGCAGATTCGAATCTTCTTCATATCCGTGCGCTTTGGCGTTCCAAGCCAGAGCGAACAGCAGAGAACCTATGGCCGCCACGACGATCAAGCCTTTGAACGCAAGATCCCACCCATAGTGTTGGACCAGCGCGCCCAGGCCCCAACCCGATAGAACCGTGCTGGCGTAACCGAAGATGCTGGTTAACCCGATTGCCGTCGCGGCCGCGCGCTTGGTCGCCAGATTCGCAGCGGCTACGGCCAAAAGGCACTGCGGGCCATAGATCAGGAATCCGGCACTTGCCAGAATGCCGGCCATCAACACCTCCGACTGAAGTGAGACTTTCCAGAAAACAAAGATCGAGACGCCGGCCAGGGCCATATAGACGAGGCAGACGCGCACCGCGCGCCCGCGCAAGAATCTATCGGTGATCCAGCCGCCGAACAACGCACCCAGCAATCCGCCAAACTCGAAGCCCGCGACCATCCATGCGGCATGCGCGATCTTGATGTGCTTGGCTTCCGTCAACATCGTCGGTCCCCAATCCAGGACCGCGTAACGAATTATGTAAACAAAGAAATTCGCGATGGAAACAATCCAGATGTATTTGTTCTTGAATACACGCTCGATTACAAAGGCGCGAAAGTCCTCGTTGGACTCCCGCTCCTGTGATTCATGATGGGTGCCTTCGACCTCGGGCAGCCCGACGCTCGGCGGCGTGTCAGGAAGGGTGAACCAGAGAAATCCGGCCACCACCAAAGCGATCACAGCCGGAACCAAGAAACAAATTCGCCAGCCGAAGACGACCAGATAACCGCAAAGTATCAAAATTACTGCGCCGCCAATAGGATGTGACGTATTCCAGATGGACATTTTGGTGGCGAGTTTCTGCGGCGGAAACCAATGGGTGAGCAAGCGCGCGCAGGGCGGAAAACCCATTCCCTGAAACCAGCCGTTGAGCATCCAGATTACGCCGAGCACGAAAACGGTCGAGCTGAATCCAAAAGTGACGTTCAGAATAGCTGAGGCGGCCAGACCGGTGACCATGAGATTGCGCGCGTGGGCGCGGTCGCCAAAGAATCCGTTGGCAAACTTCGAAACGCCGTACAGCAAGCCATGCAGGGTGAGAAATAAACCGAGTTCACTCTTTTGAATGCTGAGCGAGGTTTCCATGAACGGCATGGCAATGCTCAGGTTCTTGCGCACGAAATAGAACGTCGCATAGCCGATGATTGAAGACACCAGGACCCGCGTCTGCCAATAACGATACTGACGAGCAATGATTTGTGGATCCGTCAATTGAACCGCAGCGGGCGGCGCGGCGCGGAAAGGCTGTAAGAGCCGGTCGAGCAGTACAGCGTTACGCGGGTGTGCGATCGATTCATTCATGACGAGCAGCGGGCGAACAGACGGCGCTCAAGTTAACATGCAATGCAAAGAAAGCTGAACCTGCGACCTGGCCTTTGGAGTGCGCTGCCTTGGCAGCGCTTTTGAAAGCGGCGACTAGTCGCCGCACTCCAAAAACTTCTTGATCCGTTCGCAACCGTTCCGCTTCTGAGACGGCGAGAAGGTGACTTAGAAACTGGCAAGTCGACGTTTCCATTTTCATTTCGGAGGAGTTTGAGATAGCATTCGCCTCACCGCTTGATACACCGTCGCTTGTCGGATCAAAAAAAAGAGGAGCCCAATCATGTTCAAGATCACCCGTGTGTCCGTCTTTATCTCCACACTCATCGTCGTTGCGTTCGCGCTCGGCACCGTCGCCAGCGGCCAACGCCGTCAAACTGCTGCCGGAGCTTCGCCTGCGCCATCTGCCAATGACCCGCTCAAGGTCCTGCAGTGGCGCCAGATTGGACCATTTCGGGGTGGCCGTTCAACCGCGGTTGCCGGCGTCGCTTCGCAGCCGATGGTCTTTTACTTTGGCGGCACTGGTGGCGGCGTCTGGAAGACGAGTGACGGAGGGATCAATTGGGAACCAATCACGGACGGCTCGGTCTTCGGCACCGGCTCAGTCGGCGCCATAGGCTTATCTGATTCCGATCCAAACACGATCTATGTAGGCATGGGCGAGTCTCCCATCCGCGGCAACGTCTCGCATGGCGATGGGGTGTACAAATCGACGGACGGTGGCAAGACCTGGAAGCATATCGGACTTGAGGACACGCGCCAGATTTCGCGTATTCGTGTCGATCCAAAAAACGCCGACATCGTTTATGTCGCGGCCCAGGGCCATGTCTGGGCCCCAAATGCGGATCGAGGTGTCTTCCGATCGAGAGACGGCGGCAAGACCTGGCAAAAGATTCTTTTCCGCAGCGATAAAGCCGGGGCTTGCGATCTGATTATCGATCCCACCAATCCGACGGTGCTGTACGCGGGATTTTGGGACGTTTATCGCAAGCCATGGACGCTGGAGAGTGGCGGGNCCGGCAGCGGCATCTTCAAATCGACTGATGGCGGCGATACCTGGACCGAGATTACACGCAATCCAGGCTTGCCACGCGGGACGATTGGCATCGTCGGTATTACCGTCTCGCCCGCGAATCCTGAACGTTTGTGGGCCATCGTCGAAGCGGAAGACGGCGGCGTGTTCCGCTCGGACAATGGTGGCCGGACCTGGACCAAAACGAATGATCAGAGAAACCTCCGTCAGCGCGCGTGGTATTACTCGCGCATCTATGCCGATCCGAAAAATGCCGACGAGGTTTACGTGCTGAATACCGGTTTCTATCGATCGAATGATGGCGGGCGTACCTTTACCGGCATTGCCGTGCCGCACGGCGATAATCACGATTTGTGGATTGCTCCGGAGGATCCGAACCGGATGATCGAAAGCAACGACGGCGGCGCCAATGTTTCTTTTAACGGCGGTCGCAGTTGGAGCGAACAGGACCAACCGACGGCGCAGTTCTATCGTGTCGCGCTCGACAATGATTTTCCTTATCACATCTACGGTGCGCAGCAGGACAACTCGACGGTGCGCATTGCCAGCCGCACGAACGAAAACGGCATCACCACCAGCGACTGGTTTGACGTCGGCGGAGGCGAGTCAGGCTGGATTGCGCCGTCGCCAAAGGATTCTGAAATCGTCTTTGCCGGATCATACGATGGGCTGATCACCCGTTACGATCATCATACCGGTCAACTGCGTGACGTAAATCCTTATCCCAACAATCCGATGGGGTGGGGCGCCGGTGATATCAAGTACCGTTTTCAATGGAACTTTCCGCTGGTTTTCTCGCCGAATGACAAAGACACGTTGTATTCGGCCGCCAACGTGCTGTTCAAATCTACTAACGAAGGGCAGACCTGGCAGGTAATCAGTCCTGACTTGACTCGTAACGATAAGTCAAAGCAGGGTCCGTCCGGCGGGCCGATTACGAAAGACAACACGAGCATCGAGTATTACGACACGATCTTTACGGTGATTGAGTCTCCCGTGCAGGCCGGAACCATCTGGACGGGTTCGGACGATGGCCTCGTTTATGTGACGCGCGACGGCGGCAAGAACTGGTCAAAGGTAACGCCTGCGACCGAAATCATGCCGGAGTGGATTCAGATCAATTCGATTGATGCTTCTCCTTTCGACGCCGGGACGGCGTACGTTGCCGCCACTATGTACAAGTACGACGATTACAAACCTTACCTGTATAAGACGAGCGATTACGGCAAGACCTGGAAAAAGATTACCAACGGCATTCCCGATGGCGCATTCACGCGAGTGATTCGCGAAGATCCGAACAAGCGTGGCCTGCTCTATGCCGGAACTGAAACCGGAATCTATATCTCGTTTGATGACGGAGCGAACTGGCAATCGATGCAATTCAATTTTCCCACTGTGCCGATTACTGACCTGGCGATTCAGAAGCGTGAAAAGGAACTGGTCGCGGCCACTCAGGGCCGCGCATTCTGGATTTTTGACGACCTGCCGGCGCTGCATCAGATGATGGATGCGGGCGGTTTCAACTCAGTCGCGGCGACGAAATTATTCAAACCGAAAGAGGCTTATCGGATGGCGGGTGGCGGCGGATTCAATCTGCCGCCAACGACCACGCTGGGCAAAAATCCCGCGAACGGCGTGGTGGTCTATTATTCGCTCAAAGGCCGACCTACCACCGATCTGGTGCTCGAATTTCTCGACCCCAACGGAAAGTCGATAAACAAGTTCACGACCCGGCTGCCGCGCGCGGGCGGCGGGCAGTCAGCGCCGGTCGAGCAGGCGCAACCGGCGGGCGAGGAGGGTGGATTTTTTGGCGGGCCAGCTGCGCGGGCAACGACTGATATAGGACTGAATCGATTTGTCTGGGACATGCGTTATGCAGAGGCAGTTCGATTCCCGGGAATGATCCTGTGGGCGGGCCAAACAAATGGCCCCCGGGTCGTACCCGGCACCTACCAGGTGAAATTGACCGTTGATGGGCAAACGATGACGGAGAATTTCGAAATCAAGGCTGATCCGCGGCTGGCAACGACGGCTGCTGACTATGCGAAGCAACTCGACCTGTCGCTCCGGATTCGCGACAAGCTGAGCGAGACACACAACGCAATCATTCAGATTCGCGATGTGAAGAAGCAGATTGATGATCTGGCAAAACGTGTGGGACCACAATCGCGACCGATTGCTGATGCCGCGAATTCGCTCACCAGAAAGCTGACCGACGTGGAAGAGGCTCTCTACCAGACCAAGAACCAGAGCAGCCAGGACCCTTTGAACTTTCCGATCCGGCTGAACAATAAGCTGGCGGCGCTGATGGGTGTAGTCTCGCGCTCAGAGACTCCGCCGAATGATCAGTCAATTGAGGTCTACAACGAACTTTCCGGCGAGATCGATGCGCAGCTGCAAAAGCTGTCACAGATCATGAAGACTGACGTCCCGGCCTTCAATCAATTAGTAAGAGAGCAGAACATTCCGGCGATTGTGGTGAAGCCGTAACGGCAGTGGCCCGATTCCGGATTGCCCTCTCCCATTGGGAGAGGGTTGGGTGAGGGCATAGGCGAACATCAGCTCTGTTAGAACTGCGAGAGATGAATTCGCTCACGCGCGAATTCATCTCTCGCAAAAACCAAATGGAATGGGGCGCGCTAAACCCTCATCCCCGTGCCTTCTCCCAAATGGGAGAAGGGAGCCGTACCTTATTTCTTGAATAGATTCGCGAATGCCTGTCGGGCGTCTGTTGGTTTGCCTGATGAGGTTTCGCGTTCGACTACCGTGCGCGCCGCAAACAACTCGCAATCGTTACGCGCCTGCTTGTTGACTATCCGTGCAGTAATCGGCTTTCGGCATTCGAACCGCGCACCGGGATCAAAGAAGCTGCACATGCGGCAGGTGTGAAGACTGGCCTTACATTTGGAGCATTCAGCATTGGCGCTGAAGTTGGCTTCGACCGTCGCTCCGCACGCGGCACACTTCACCTTTTGACCAAAGGCCATCATTCGCGGCGAGCGTGGGCCTTCGCGTTCACGTGTCTTTGGCTGTGGTTTCGAACGTTCCTCGCTTTGGCGGTTGTGGTCCATATAACCGCGCTGCCGGTATTTGCGCTCGCTCATTCTTGTTCCTTTCGCCGAACTTGTTCTTAATCATCCCTCATAGGATCTGATTTCGGATTAGCCCTAAAACCGGCGCGAGCCGGGGGGAGTTCGAATACGATCCACGAAATCAACGGAAAAGTCACGGATAAAACAGGTCTCGTACGCGGCCGGTCCATTTCAAGCAAACTGACCGCCAAGCTGGGGTCAGCGGCAACAAACGAAATCGTGACGCGACCCCCTCAAAGGTGTTAGAATGCGCGGATTATGCGGCTTGACGTCATCCTTCTTAGAGTGATCTTTGCAGCGTTTCTGATGACCGCCGGCTACGTGCTGCACCCGATTCCCGGACGAAGATTGATTTCCATGAGTGCGGCGGCGGCAATCGCGATCGCGATCATCTTATTTGAAGTGCGCATCAGACGCGCGTCGCTCAAGACATTGATCGGTGCAGCCGTCGGATCGATTCTGGGAATCGTCGGCGCGTACCTGATCGGCACCCTGATTACCAGCCAGGAGTCCGCTGCGGTGCCGCCGGAAAGCCGCGCGTTCCTGACGCTCGCATTGATCTTTTTCATGGCTTATATCGGCCTAATGGTCGGCGCTGCGAAAGGCGACTACCTGGAGTTGTCTGCGCTGGGCGGGATTTTCAGCGACAAAGTCGCGCGCCGCGATCTGAAGGTCCTGGACACTTCGGTAATCATCGATGGGCGGATCGCCGATGTCGCCGAGACCGGATTTCTCACCGGCACGCTCATCATTCCGCAGTTTATTCTCCGCGAGCTACAACAGGTGGCGGATTCGCCTGATTCGTCGAAACGGCAACGCGGCCGGCGTGGCCTGGATATGTTGAACCGCTTGCAGAATAACGCTTCGCTCGACATTCAGATTGTCGAGACGGATTTTCCGGCGGTGCGCGAAGTCGATCTTAAGTTGATCGAGCTGGGCAAGCAGCTCGACGCCGTAATCGTCACCAATGACTTCAATCTGAATAAGGTCGCGCAGCTTCGCGGCGTGAACGTGCTGAACATCAACGAATTAGCCAACGCGCTCAAGCCCGTCGTATTGCCGGGCGAAGCGATGCGTGTCTTCATCCTCAAAGAAGGCAAAGAATACAACCAGGGTGTCGCTTACCTGGACGACGGTACGATGGTGGTTGTCGATAACGCGCGGCGATTGATTGGCAAGAACGCCGACATTGCTGTGACCAGTGTGCTGCAAACGACGGCCGGCAAAATGATTTTCGGCAAGATTTGCGACGAATCAGAAAACGGCGGCGGCAACGGTGAACGGCCGCGTCGTCCCTTGCGCGAAGTCAAGACAGCTACCGTCATGACCCGCATCAACGACACCGAATCGTAAGCGAATGAATGTCGCGATCGTTGTCGCTGGTGGCAAAGGCATTCGTTTCGGCGGCAACCGGCCCAAACAATTCCTGGAGCTGGCGGGCCATCCCATCATCATTCACAGCCTGCGTCAATTCGAGCAGAGTTGCCGGATCAAACAAGTCGTCGTCGTCCTCGCTGCTCCGGAAATCGCGCAGTTTCATTATCTGGTTGAGCAATTCGGTTTGCAGAAGGTGGCGCGCGTGATCGCCGGAGGCGAGACGCGCGCCCAATCAGTCAGAAACGGGTTGGCGGCAATCGAAACGGCGGAGGTGGTGGCCGTGCATGATGGCGTGCGGCCACTCGTAAAACCCGAGGAAATCGACGCTACTGTCGCGGCGGCCGCCGCGGGTGGCGCAGCGATACTGGCGGCGCCGGTCGGCGACACCATCAAGCTAGTTAGTGAAGGACGGATTAGCGATACCTTGGCGCGCCAGACTCTGCGCCGCGCGTTGACGCCTCAATGTTTCCAATTTGAAATTCTCAGACGCGCCTACGCGAACCTGGATGAACTCGAAGCAGCGGGCGTCGAGGTTACCGACGATAGTCTGCTGGTTGAGCAAATGGGGATTTCGGTTGCAGTGGTTGAGGGCAGCGCGAGAAATATCAAGATCACCACGGAGGAAGATCTGGCGCTGGCGGAAGTGTTGCTAAATACCCGTCTTTGAACTTTGTGCTGTGAACTTTGTGCTTTGAACTTTGAACTTTGAACTTTGTACTTTGTACTTTGAACTTTGTGCTTTGAACTTTGAATATTGATTTTGAATCTGGAATTTTGAATTTTGAATGTTGTCCTTTGCGGGCTTAAGCTTTCAAGCCCCCGCGCCCTGCCGAACGCAGCAAGGCCCAAAGTCCAAAGCCTTGACTCTCTTTTGGTATGCTTCGCATTGGTATCGGTTATGACACGCATCGCCTGGTCGAATCGCGGCCGCTCGTTCTTGGCGGCGTGACGATCCCTTTCGATCGTGGCAGCGAGGGTCATTCAGATGGAGACGCGTTGACGCATGCGATTGCCGACGCGATCCTCGGCGCGTTATGCGAAGGTGATCTGGGAGTCCACTTTCCGGACAGTGATTCGCAATGGAAAGATGCTGACAGTATCGGGTTGCTTGCGCGCGTAGTGTGGCTGGTGCACGAACGAGGGTTTGCCATCGCAAATGTCGATGCGAATGTAATGCTGGAACGCCCTAGATTGCGCGCGCACATCGACGCGATGCGCGAGCATCTGGCCAGGTCGTTGCACATCGATATTGGTTGCGTTAGCGTCAAAGCTAAAACGGGCGAAGGATTGGATGCGGTGGGTCGCGGAGACGCTGTGACAGCGCAGGCGATCGTGCTGCTAAAGGAAATTTGAATAGCTGATTGGCAGACTCCCTCTCCCTTTGGGAGAGGGCTGGGGTGAGGGCTTACGACGCGGGCCGCCACTTGAACTTTGTGAAGAGATGATTTCGCTCATTGAGCGAAATCATCTCTCACAGTAAAGGTGGTTTGGCTCACCAGCGTAGACTCTCACCCTAACCCTCTTCCAAAGGGAGAAGGGGGCAGAGTAAGTTGCTTTGTTTCTGGGCATCGAACAAATGCGACCGCAGGACATCATTCGCAAGAAGCGCGACGGCGGCGAACTCTCTGAAGCAGAGATCGAATTCTTTGTGCGCGGGATAACCGGCGGGGAGATTGCCGATTACCAGGGTACGGCGCTTTTGATGGCCATCTTTTTGAACGGCATGACCGGCGCCGAACAGTCATGGCTGACGCGCGCCATGCTGCACTCCGGCGATATCCTCGACTTCTCAGATATCAGTAATCCAAAAGCCGATAAGCACTCCACCGGCGGCGTCGGCGACAAGACGTCGCTCTTAATAGCGCCGCTCGCGGCGGCCGCTGGTATCTGCGTACCGATGATCTCGGGGCGCGGACTTGGCCACACCGGAGGTACGCTCGACAAACTCGAGTCGATTCCGGGGTATCGCGTCAATCTCTCGTTAAAGGAATTTCGCGCGGTCCTGGATCAATGCGGCTTTGCGATGAACGGCCAGACAAGTGAGATCGCTCCCGCTGATCGCAAGCTTTACGCGCTGCGCGATGCCACGGCGACCGTGGAAGCGATTCCGTTAATCGTCGCTTCGATCATTTCGAAAAAAGGCGCGGCTGGTTTGGACGCGATGGTAATTGACGTCAAGACCGGGTCAGGAGCCTTCATGCGCGGCCATGATCGGGCGCAGGAACTGGCGCGGGCGTTGGTCACGACCGGCAATTCCCTCGGCGTGCGATCACAGGCGCTGATTACCGACATGAACCAGCCGCTGGGCCAGGCCGTCGGCAATTCGATCGAGGTCCGGGAATGCATCGAGCTGCTGCGTGGTGAAATCAGCGAAGCCGCACGGCCCGTGCTCGAGCTCTCGATTGAGCTGGCAGCGCGCATGGTCGCGCTGGTTCAACTCGAACCGTCGGTCGCAGCCGCGCGCGAACGCATCCAGAAGGTTTACGAATCAGGCGACGCGTTGGAGTCCTTCCGGCGTAACGTGCAGGCTCAGGGCGGTGATGTGCGCGTGTGCGATGACGCGCGCCGGATTCTGCCGTTGACAGAGACCACGTTTAAGGTAGAATCCCCGCGCGCTGGATTTGTCGTCAAAATCGACACAGAAGAAATCGGCAATGCGATCGCTGAAGCGGGCGGTGGCCGCGTACGTGTGGAAGATCGAATTGATCCGCGCGTAGGCTTTCTGGCGGAGGTTAAGATCGGCGATCAGTTGCGGGCCGGCGAGCCGTTTGGACTGGTCTTCTGCGATGATGTCGCGCGCGGAGAACGAGCCGCAGCGCGAATCAAAGGCGCTTACGATGTGAGCGAAGGACCTCCACAGAACTTGCCGGCGCTCGTTAAGGAAGTGATCGAATAGTTTTGGACTCTCTCCCTCTCCATTTGGGAGATGACTGGAGCGCAAGCGTCTCGCTTGCAATGAGCGCGCAGCGCGAACCGAAAAGAGCAAGCGAGGACGCTTGCGCTCCAGTCGAACGAGGTAAGCAATGAAGTTCCAGCTAGTACTAACTCTGTTTTTGTTGTCTTCCCTCATCTTTGCCGGGCAGGCCTGCAACCGTACCAGCTACGGCGCTGACGACAAGTCGAAGATTCACGTCGGCATCGTTTTTGACATCGGCGGTAAAGACGATCGTTCATTTAACGCAGCGGCCTGGAATGGGGTGAAATGTGCCGAGACTGGAATGCTTCCTGACGGGGAGACCAGCTGTGGCAGGCCGGCCCTCGGCGTGATTGTGCGTGACGTCGAACCAGGGAATCCCGTTTCGATTGAGCCGGCCATGCGCGCCTTTGCCGAGCGCGGATACGATCTCGTCATCGGGGTCGGCTTTGCGCAGGGCCCCATCATGCAGAAGGTCGCGACTGATTACCCCCACATCAATTTTGCGATTATCGATGGAGTCATCTTCGAAGCTGACGGCAAAACGCCGAAGTCGAATGTCGCCTCGCTGGTTTTCAAAGAGCATGAAGGATCGTATCTCGTCGGCCTGATTGCCGGCATGACTACGAAGACGAATACTGTTGGGTTTATCGGCGGCATGGATATTGGATTGATTCATCGCTTCGAAGGTGGATACGAACAAGGCGCCAAATCGGTAAATCCCAATATCCAGGTTATCCAAAATTACGTGGGCGTGACCGATACGGCCTGGAACAATCCGGGTAAAGGGAAGGAGATTGCGCTGGCTCAGATTGGGAAAGGCGCAGACGTGATCTTCACCGCGGCCGGCAATTCCGGTCTCGGCGCTTTTGATGCGGTCGAGCAATCCGGCAAAGACTCGACCGGCCGCGCCACGCATTTCGTCATCGGCGTCGATTCAAATCAAAACATGCTCAAGCCCGGGTTTGTCTTGACCAGCATGGTCAAGCGAGTCGACAACGCCGTCTACGACATCATCAAGGACGTGGTGAATAATCAATTTCGGGGTGGCTTTCATGTGTTTGGCCTGGACACCGAAGGTGTTGGTTACGTCATCGACAGCAACAACCAAAATCTGGTTTCGCCGCAGACGATTCAGGCTGCGGAAGAAGCAAAAAAGAAAATTGTGTCCGGAGAGATTAAGGTGGTCGATCGAATGAGTCAGTGACTGGAGCGCCAGCGTCCTCGCTGGCAATGAGCGCAAAGCGCGAACCGAATAGCGCAAGCGAGGACGCTTGCGCTCCAGTCACCACGCCGCAGTTTCGTGTGAATTCGTGGATTTGGGTGGCGATTAGTCAGGCACGATCCACGAAATCACACGAACGAACACGAAATATCTTACGCAGTGATCGAATTAAGGAACATTACCAAACGCTTTGGCGCCGTGCTCGCCAACGATCGCGTTTCGATCAAAGTTGCGCCCGGAACCATTCACGCTATCGTCGGTGAGAATGGCGCCGGTAAATCCACCGCGATGCGCATCGCCTACGGATTCTACACGGCTGATAGCGGCGAGATCCTAATCGATGGGCAGGTGCGCGAGATCCGCACGCCACACGATGCGATCGCGCTCGGTATCGGGATGGTCCATCAGCATTTCATGCTGCTTGAGCCCATGACTGTGGCCGAGAACATCGTGCTCGGCTCTGAGCCGGGCGGCGCCGTGGCGCTCGATCTAAAAAAGGCTGCGGCGGAAATCGGCCGCTTATCTGATGAATTCAAACTGGCCGTCGACCCCAGTGCGACCATCGAAACTCTGTCAGTCGGCCAGCAGCAACGGGTCGAGTTGTTAAAGGCGCTCTACCGCCGCGCGCAACTGCTGATTCTTGATGAGCCCACCGCCGTCCTGACGCCGCAGGAAGTTGAGGAGTTCTTTGTCATTCTGCGTCGCATGCGTGAGCAGGGAAAAACCATAGTCATCATTACGCACAAGCTCTCAGAAGTGCTCGCAATTTCTGATGATGTGACAGTCATGCGGGACGGGCGGGTAGTTGGCAATCTCAAAACGCGCGAAACAAATGCGGCCGAGCTGGCGCGGTTGATGGTGGGGCGTGAGGTTTTGTTGCGCGTCGAAAAGCCCGACGCGAAACCCGGAGCCGCGGTGTTGGAGACACGCGGCCTGACGATTCTGGCCCGCGATGGACAGAAGCGAGTCAACAATGTTTCGTTGGCAATACGCGCCGGAGAAATCGTCGGCATTGCCGGTGTGGAAGGCAACGGCCAAACGGAATTGATCGAAGCCCTCGCGGGTTTAATCGCCGGATCTCATATCTCGGGTTCGATCCTGTTTGCGGGCCGCGACATTACCTCGACTGACGCACGCCAAAGAAAGGAACTCGGCATCGCGCATGTTCCAGAAGATCGCCACCGCCGCGGCCTATTGCTGGATTTCAGCCTGGCGGAAAATACCATCCTGGGGGTCCATTATCGAAAACCGGCAGTCTCAGGCAACGGAGTATTACTGGATCAGAAGGGAATTCAAAAACGGACTGAACAGGTGATTCGCGATTTCGATGTACGGCCGCCGGATCCTCTGCTGCCGGCCCGTGCCCTGTCAGGCGGCAACCAGCAGAAGCTGATCATCGGTCGCGAATTTGAGCTGCCGCCAAAGCTCCTGCTGATCTCGCAACCGACACGCGGTGTCGACATCGGCGCGATTGAGTTCATTCATCGCAAAATCGTGGCGTTGCGCGACGCCGGCTGTGCGGTGCTGCTGGTTTCAGCCGAACTCGAGGAAGTGACCGCGTTGTCCGATCGCCTGCTGGTAATTCATAACGGCACCATTGTTGGGGAAGTCGATCCAAAGGAAACTTCGAACGAAGAGATTGGCCTGATGATGACAGGCGGAAAAGACTAGTGCTTTGTACTTAGTACTTTGTTCTTTGACGTCCTGGAAGAGACATTCGAAAACTGTTGGAGGCTCCCCTGATGGAACGTACAAACTTTGAAAAGCTTCATGTCTATCAACTCTCAGAAAAGCTCGCGGACGATATTTGGCAGATAGTTATAAGGTGGGACTCTTTTGCTAAAGATACAGTGGGAAAGCAGATTGTCCGCGCCGCTGATAGTATTGGCGCCAACATTTCGGAAGGAAGTGGACGTGGCAGTCTTCAAGATAACAGACGTTTTGTGCGAATGGCGCGTGGATCTCTGTACGAGACAATCCATTGGTTGCGTCGTTCATACATGAGGAAATTGCTATCTCAGTCACAAGTTAAGAAATTGCGGCTTCTGGTTGAAGAATTGACACCAAAGCTGAACGCATTTCTGCGCTCGGTCGACAAACGCGTCAACTCGAAGTAACGAACAAAGTACAAAGCACAAAGTACAAAGCACAAAGTACAAAGCACAATTCCTCAATGAAACTCGTTCGCGAATTGTTGTTTCCGCTCATCGCCGTGCTGGCGGCGTTTGTCATTGGCGGAATTGTCGTCTGGATTATCCACGACAGTCCCTGGGAAACGTACAAGCTTTTGATCGGCAGCGCGTTTTCATGGCCGGACGGGATCGGCTACACGCTCTTTGACGCCACGCCGTTGATCTTTACCGGTCTGGCCGTGGCGGTCGCCTTTCGCTGCGGGCTGCTGAATATCGGCGCGGAGGGACAGCTTTACGTCGCGGCCTTCGCCGCCGCGTGGGTGGGAATCAAATTCGGCGCGCCGGATCCGGACAATACTGCGATCGCACAGTTTGTGCACCTGCCGGCATTTTTGCTGCTGCCGTTGTGCTGCCTCGCCGCGATTGTTGCTGGCGCCGTCTGGGGTGGCATCCCGGGACTGCTCAAAGCGAAGTTTGGATCGCATGAAGTCATCAATACGATCATGCTGAACTTCATCGCCATCGCCCTGCTTGGTTACTTTACGCAGTACCGGTACAAGATTCCCGGCGATGCGATCTTACAGACTGCGCCGATCAGCCCGCATGCCAGCTTGCCGACTTTGGGAAGATTTATTCCCGGTTTTCCGGAAAGGATTCCACTGAACCTCGCCTTTGTTCTGGCAGTAATTGCCTGCGTGCTGGTCTACATTTTTCTTTGGAAGACCAAGTGGGGTTACGAGCTACGCGCCACGGGCGCCAACCCTTCGGCCGCCGAATACGGCGGCGTTTCCATTCGGAAACAGATCGTGCTGGCGATGGCGATCTCTGGCGGCTTGGCCGGGATGGTCGGTATTAATGAGGTGCTCGGCTACCGCCATCGATATTACGACGGTTTCTCAGCGAACTACGGCTTTGTTGGTATTGCAGTGGCACTCCTCGGGCGTAATCATCCGCTGGGAGTTTTTTTGGCGGCGATTCTGTTCGCAATTCTCTTGCGCGGCGGAATCTTTGTGGATGCCTTCACGTTGCACGTTTCGAAAGACATCGTGGACATGTTGCAGGGAATCGTCATCATTCTGGTGGCCTTACGGCCCGAAGCGATCTTCGGTTCATCGCTCAAGAAATTCGGATTGATGAAGCGCGCGAAAATCTGAATGCGTCAAATCTTCACCTTATCGCTCCTGTTTTCCACCATTCGGTTGTCGACGCCTTTGGTGCTGGCGGCGGTCGGTGGCCTGTATTCCGAGCGATCGGGCGTCATCAACATTGCGCTTGAGGGACTTTTGCTGGCCGGCGCATTCACCGCCGCCGCCGTTACTTTTTATGCCCACAGTCCCTGGGTTGGATTGACTGCGGCGATCCTGGCGGGCGCGGCGGTGGCCGCTATTCACGCGATCGCATGTATTCGTTTCAAAGCTGATCAGGTTGTCACCGGCACCGGTATCAACATCCTGTTCATCGGTTTGCCGGCCGTATTGAGCGGGGCGCTGTTTCTCTCGTCAGGCTCGACACCACAGATTCCCAAGGATAATTTGCTGCCCGCGCTCTCTCGCTTCCTGCCGTTTATGCCGGCGTGGCGAATCTTCACCGATGTTTCGATCATTTCGCTGCTGGCCCTCGTGGTGGTGCTGCTGACACGGTACGTGCTTTATCGCACGCCCTTTGGACTGCGACTGCGCGCGGTTGGCGAGAATCCCGAGGCTGCTGATGCGGCCGGCGTCGGAGTCAACGTCATGCGCTATACCGGCGTAATTTTATCCGGCGCTCTGGCAGGTATCGGCGGCGCCTATCTGTCAATCGGTCAATCCTCGCTTTTCACGCGCAATATGGCGGCGGGTCGCGGCTTCATCGCCCTGGCAGCGCTTATTTTTGGCAAATGGCGGCCGGTTCAGACAATGCTGGCGTGCCTTCTGTTTGGCTTTGCAGATGCACTGACAATTCAGATGCAAGGTGTCGCGAAGTTACCGTGGAACCCTTCGGAAGATATCCCGGTTCAATTCATTCAGATGATTCCGTACCTGGTCACGATCGTTGTCCTCGCCGGCTTCATCGGCCAATCGCGGGCCCCGAAAGCTCTGGGAATCCCATATCAAAAAGAAAGATAGTCTGGAGGGCGCCGGGCAGAGTCCCTATTTATCGGGACGGCGCCGACTGGAGCGCAAGCGTCTCGCTTGCTCTTTTTTGATTCGCGCTTCGCACTCATTGCAAGCGAGAC
>AP72_2010_repI_A001DRAFT_1000103_pt1 | contig 17124 bp, 13 predicted proteins | sample AmaPasrepliIA001_FD_9535 | JGI IMG/M metagenome (IMG submission 9535)
AAAAAGAATGTGCTGCCAATTCCCAGCTGACTCTCTACCCATATCTTGCCGCCATGTTGTTCAACAATATTGCGAGAGATCGCAAGGCCCAAGCCAGTTCCGCCTCTCTTCCGCGAGTCTGAAGTGTCAACTTGTTGAAATCTTTCAAAGATCGCGTTTCTCTTATCTTCCGGAATGCCTCTTCCCCGATCGCAAACTTCGAATTGCGCGTGGGTCCCAATGGACTTCGTCGCGACCTTGACAGTTCCGCCTGAATCAGAAAACTTGATGGCATTACTCAAGAGATTTGTTAGGCATTGGATGATACGGTCTCGGTCAGCATAGATAAAAAGCTCAGACTTTGCCGCGGACAAGGTAATGTGCTGATTTTGAGCCATGGGCCGCATCACGTCGATGGCGTGCTCGATGAGTTCCTTCGCACTGCACTGTAGGCGACGGAGCTCCATCTTTCCCGAATCGAGCTTTTCCATATCGAGAATATCGTTGAGCAGACGGATGAGGCGGTCGGTATTGCTAACAGCGATTTCCAACATGCGCTCACCCTTTGGATTAACTCGTCCCAATAATCCTGACGCGAGAAGTGCGAGAGATCCATGGATCGACGTCAGAGGGGTTCTAAGCTCATGGCTGACTACCGATACGAATTCGGATTTCATGCGTTCGATTTGTTGGCGTCGTGTGAGGTCTCTGAAAACCAAAACGACCGAGCCAATCACCGCAATCATCGCGACCACAAGAGAGGACAAAACAACCAAAAAAGCGCGGCGAGCACTTGTCCGGGCACGCATGTTGCGGTCAGCAAGAAGGCTGTTCTCGTCTTCCCGCATTTGCGCCGTCAGAGCGGAGATGTCGGCGCTTAGTTTTCTCCCTGGTCCTGAACTTCCGAGTGCCAGAATTGCTTCCAAGCCCCCAGACTTGCGGATCCGGATGCCCTCGTCCATAGTCGTGAAGCGTTTTTTGATCAGCTCTTCGAGTGTGCTCAGGTTGCTCTGTTCGGCGGGATTGTCGAGAGTCTGAGTTCGGAGTCTGGAAATCAGGTCCGGAACCTGCTTCCGGACGCCTTCATATTGAGCTTCGAACGTGGTATCTCCGGTAATTACGTAGCCTCGCACGGCAGCCTCTGCCTGAGACATCCGAAACGAAACCTGCTGCAGTAGCTCGAGCACAATGTGAGTGTGGGTAACCCACTTACTGTCTTCGATCAAACCAATGATTGTCCGTTGAGACACGATTCCCACGGTGCCAAGTAGGATAAGCACGATGACAAATCCGGCAAGAACCGTTCTTTCGACGGTCAGTTTCATCACAGTCCGCTAGCTTGGACAAAGAACAGGGAAAATAATACGCAGTTTTTCCACATTCGATCCCGAATCATGAGTTCTGCTCAAAATCTGCAAATTCGGCCTCAACGCAGCGAATTGACAGGGATTTCTGTGGATTCCCTCAATCCAAAATGAACAGAGCACTTACCGCCGTTTGCCAGCAGGTTCAAGAAATTAACTGGAAATTATGAGCGAACTTTCATTCTCGTGGTGACATTTTTCACAGACTAGTACAGTTTTTGCACGAGGATATAGCTGCATCGTCGCCCTATGCGGTAGCTGTCTGAATCGATTCAGCCTTGGAGGGGAGCATGGTCAAATTCCCACCGAAGTTGTAGAGTCAATTCCCATCCAAACGACTCTAATGGATCGTACCCGTAAAGCATGTTAGTTTCTGTCCCCTCTGACCAAGAGATCACCATAAATCTTTCCACCAAACTTCGGGGTCTGCCGACTCTAATTGACGTGTACATACTCATCGTGGACCAGGTATTACGGAAGCACGGATTTGATACTGACCGATGCGAATTCCTCGCCGACCAGGCTCTGCCTCCGACCCGGCTTTTAGAGGAAGGTATGACTTCCAGCCACTCGGCTTGTTGTCTGCAAGCTTCCCGAATTGGCCCCATCAGTTCGAGAGCGGATAGATGGTCTCAGCTTTCCGAGTCAAGCATCAGCTGTGAAGAAGAGGACCTCCTGGCAGTCGCGGGCTGAGCGACCAGCTCTTCCAGTAGGGATCACGTTCGAGTAGGACCGCCAAGGTTATTTTTCAAAGCGAACAGAGCCAGCTCCAGCCGCGTTGACATCCCTATCTTGTCGAAGACGTTGGTGAGATGCCGCTTCACTGTGTCTTCCGTGATTTTCATCCGCGAAGCGATTTCTCGGTTGCTGCAGCCCTCTGTCACGAGCCCTATAACCTCGATCTCTCGCTGGGTAAGACCGTAGTTTCGCGGCGGGGCGCCTGCTTTCATGGAAGCCGAAAGGTCGGACAGGAGCTTGCTGATGTTGCGCTCTTCGCGTCCTTCCACCCAGTAGTTGCCATTGAGAACGGAGCGGATCGCAGCCTCGAGTTGAGCAATGCTTCTCTTGCTCAGAATGCCGCGCGCGCCGAGCTGCAACGCCTGTACGACCTGTTCAGGCCCGACGGATGCACTGAAGACTACGGTGTGAGCTGAGGCGCCTCTGGCGCAGAGTTCCCGCAAAGCTTCAATTCCCGGAAGATTGGGCATTAGAAGGTCCAGCAGCAGCACATCGGGACGCAGTTTCTCGACTTGTTCGATCGTAGTCTTGCCATCGTCAGCTTCCCCCAGGATTTCAAAGTCTTCGCTGGCGGAGAGCTTTGCTCGCACCACTTCGCGGACAATGGGATCGTCATCTGCCAACAGAACTGAACACTTTTTCCGCTGAGGTGTTCTTCCCTGAGAGTGGTCGGCCTGGGGAGTGGGGCTCATGCGCGAGAAAGAGTTCTCGTTGTACTCGATTTTTGACTTCAAAGGCAAGCAGGCTACTCGGTTAGGTACCAGAACGGGAGCAGCTCACAAGCGACATGACCACAGGATGGTGACGGCTATCGGGTCTGGGTTTCGCGCGATTTATCCCATTGTTCATCGGACTGCATCTGTACTGCGCCATGCCTGGTCGCCCATTCGACGAATCCGGCGGGAGCATCGCGCACACCATAAAGGTTAGCTCCCCTGATGGAGCGAATCTCTTTCCAGCGGGCATCCTTCAGAGAGGTGAGACGAAGATCCGCATTATCAAGTTCTGCGCCAGCCAGGTCTGTCCTAGTGAAACTTGCTCCTTCAAAGTCACCGTCCTGCATTTCGGCTCTAGTAAGCGACGCATCTTCAAAATTGCTTTGCCGAAAATTACCGGATCGGAGATTAGAGTCCTGAAGGTTGGCGGATTCGAAATCACTGTTGCGAACATCCGCTGCGCTGAAATCCGATCGCATCAGCCGGGCATTTCTGAGATGGATTGCCTGTAAGAAGGCTCCAGAAACGTTCACTCCGGTCAGAGGTATGCCGTCCTGGTTCAGCTCTTGCAGTGCGTCAATTCGGCCTCCACTGCCGCCCTTGCCCTGCGCCGTGTTGATCACTTGCCATGCTTGATAGTGGCGTTGCTTCACGCGATTTCCAGAGTCGTGAAAGTAAAAGAAAACAGCAGCCAGAACCGAAAAGCTACCGAGATACTCGATTACCTCGACAAAGGTCCATCGGCTCAAGACAAATGACACCCACTCCCAAACCCACTCGAGCGCAAAAAACGGCGCGCACCAGAGAGGGACTTGTTGTCTCCGTTCCCGCCAGGGTAGAGGTTTTCCGCGAGGCTCGCGAAACACGATCATCTTAATTTTCCTCGTGAAGATGAGCGTCAGAATACTCCTGTAGAACTGCCGCATGGAGTAGTTAATTCCGAAAGCTCAAGGTGTGATGAGGTGGGAAGAAAAATGTTACAAGTAGAAGCGGCCGGCGGATCACCAGCAATGTCGTCGCGCATCGTCAACACTGCAAAGCAACGCCGCTGGCCGCAGCCGTTAGGGTTCCCTTCGGTATTACTTTAGACGGAACACTAATGCAATCGTCACCGTCGATTGACACAGGTGCAAGCGCTTCCTAGACTGAGTTTAAAGGCTCAAAGAGCTTCACATCATGCCCTCTCACCGCGGATCATTGTTGGCCTTCGGGTCGAGAGTGCAAGGTGTGGTATGCATTTTTTCGCACCGAGAGGGCCGATCATGAGGCGGGGTCTTACCGTTGTCGCTTTGTTGATGTTGGTTTCAGTTGCTGTTGCCGATCTGAAATCGAAGAATCCAGTCGCTCTCAGTAAGCTTTCATTCAGCCGAATGGTGATGCTCGCTTCGCTGCAGCCTCAGCAGCCCGCAGCCTCCTCAGATACATCGAGTACGCCGGCTCCAACTGACAAATCCAAGAGCGATCAAACCGGCAAGACGACCGAGACCAAAAAGCATATCCGCATCGGAGTCACTCAGGTTGCGACAACCATTGAGAGCACGTTCTCAACCGATGGATTGCAGCAGGAGTTAATCAACGATCTCAACTTTCTTGGCGCGCAGGCGGTTGGTATCTCATCGGATCCTCACGACCGCGAGGGTGCACTTGAGCAAGCCAAGCTGCAAGGTTGCGACTATGTGTTGTTCACGACTATCAACGGTTTAAAAACTGCGAGTGTTGGACAGAAGCTCGGCAGTGTTTTCAATCGTGGCGGTCTCGGTGCTGTCGGTGGCAATGGTCAGGGCCGCGTCGAATTGAACGCTCAAGTAAAGGTCTTCCAGCCGGACGCTGCAACACCGTTATTCGACGGTGATGTGAATTTTCGCCAAAACGATACTGAAGGAACGGCTAAGGGACTGATGAAGACCGAAGCGAGGAATGTGATGCTGCAGATTAAGAAGCTACAGAGTTCGAAATAGTGCCGAGAAGTGTAAGCGTGCCCCCAGAAAGAAGCAGACCTCCGCTCCGCACTTCAGCCTTTTGTTTCGGGAATAGTATGGCGGCGGAGCGAGGGTTCACAGTGTCTTGATGCCGATCGGCGCGAATCACTGTCGCAAGAAAAGTTACTAAGCCGTAGCCGCCATCTGCACCTTCGCTTGTTCCTCACCAAATCGCACCGAAACCACTTTCGAGACGCCTGGTTCCTGCATGGTCACGCCGTACAGAACAGGTGACGAACTGATAGTGCGTTTGTGGTGAGTGATCACGATAAATTGCGTGCGATCACTCATCTCTTTCACGAGTTCCGTAAACCGTCCAACGTTAGATTCATCGAGCGGCGCATCGACTTCGTCAAGAATGCAGAAGGGGCTCGGTTGATATTGGAAGATGCCGACTAGCAGCGACAACGCCGTGAGCGCCTTCTCTCCACCGGAAAGCAGCAACACATTCTGCAGCTTCTTTCCCGGCGGTGATGCGACGATGTCGATACCGCTCTCGGCGGAGTTCTCTTCGTCAGTGAGCTTCATGAATCCATGGCCACCGCCAAACAGTTTGCGGAATGTGACCTGGAAGTTTTCGTTGATCTTGGCGAAGGCTTCATCGAACTTCTGCTTTGAGAACTCGTCGATTTCGCGAATTGTGTTCTGGGTATTCGCGATGGAATCGAGCAGGTCTTTGCGCTGAACTTCGAGAAACTCGTGACGCTGCGCCGTCTCCTTGTATTCCTCGAGGGCCATCATGTTGACGGGGCCCATGTTGTCGAGCTTAGCTCTCATTTCCCGATATAACGCTTCCTCTTGTGTGAGAACTGCGCCTTCGATTGTCGTAATCGATTCATCGGTCAGCAGCATGTCGCTCGTGACAGATAACTCTTGCAGACAGGTTTCAGACATGTGATGCATGTCTGATTGCAGCCTTGCGAGCATAGTCGAGAGCTCGCCCTTGCGCTCACGCCCCGCATCGAGTTCCTGTCGAGCAGTTTTCAAGGCAGCATCGAGTTCCGTAGCCAGAAGCCGAGTTTGCTCTGCGGCGCGCTGCAATTCCGCCGCTTTCATCTCCCCAATTTCGCGTTCTGACTGCAGTGAGATCAGAGCCTCCGCCAAACGCACGTTCTCCGATTCACGCTCCTGCTTCTCGGCGCCTGCACTTGTGATCTGAGATTCCAGAGCGTCCATCCTTGACCGGACGTCGACGGCCATGCGGTTGATTCTCTCCACCGCTATTGCGGCGGCGCGACGTCGCTCTTCCAAACCCGCGAGGCGAGCCTTTGCTTCGGCGGCGCGTTGCACAGCCATATCGCGGGTGGCCCTATACCCGGCCAAGGCCTGCTGCGCATTGTTCAACTCCAGCTGCAGTTCGCACTGATTCACCTCGTGTCGTTCCAGCTCTTCGCGCTTGAATGCGAGGAGTTCTTCTTTGCCCGATTGTTGTTGTTGAATCCGATCCATTTCCAGTCGAAACTGGTGCAAGCGCTGCTCTGTCCTGAAAAGTTCCGCTTCCATCTGCTTGAGGGCCACACCGGAGCTGTGAGCATCCTTCTCGGCTTCCCGGCGCTCATCCTGCAGCCGTTCGAGTAAGGCCGCAAGCTCAGCGACCTCCCTCGTCAGCATCTGGACGCGAAGCTCTTCATTTCGGAGTGCTCCTTCCAGCGCCTGGACCTCACGACTAATCTCGCGCAGCTCACGCTTGAGCGATAAGGGGCCTTCCGTGCGCTGCTTGCCGCCGGTCACCGTGACGTTGTGGAAAGTTTCGCCTGACGGTGAAAGGAAAAACGCTTCTGGATTTTCCAGAGCCAACTCCCGCGCTACAGCGGAATCAGGCGCAATGTAGCCGTCACGCAGCTTGGGCAAGATCACTTCAAGGGACTTGCCAAAACCATTCAGCACGCGAATGCAGCGCGTGAGAGGAACGATGGAAGCCCGTGCAGGAGCACGCTGGGCGCTCTCGTCGACCGCAAAGGAGAACTTTGCTTGCGCGTCGTTTGGATGCACCATGAATGTCGCGCGTCCGTCGACGTCGGTCTTAAGGAGGCGCATACCTTCTTCGGCGGCATTCCACGATTTCACGACGATGTAATTCAGCTCGTCGCGGAAGAAGTCATCGATCACACCCTCGTACTGGTCGTCGACCTCAAGAAAGTCGGCCAGGACACCGGCCGGAGCAAGTCCGCCTTCAAGAGCGTTTGCCTTCAGCAACCGCTTTACAGATTCGGTGGAATAGCCATGGTCCTTGAGCAGCGCCTCGATCGAGGCCTTCTTGCCCATCGCGGTCGCGAGCTCTGCGCGGAGCCCATCGACGTGGCGCTTGCATTCCAACTCGAACGCCCGCTTTTCTTCAAGCGCAGCCCGGACTTCCGCGATGCGATTCGATAGTGCATTTACCGAGTCGGTGATCGACTCAAACTCCATGGTCACTTGGCCACGACGGCCTCCGAGCGATACAGCCTCAACCGTCGTTGCCTCTGTTTCAGCGAATATGCGCTCCCGCTGTGTAGCGAGGGAAGAGAGATGATCTTCGGCTTGGGAAATCTCGCTACGCACTCGCGTTACTGCAGACATCACTTCCAAAGCTGATCGGCGACGCTGTTCCTGCTGTTGTTCAAGATCAGAGAGCTGTCTTCCAGCTTCGCTTACCTGCTCTTGCTCAAATCGATGCTGTTGCTCCGCCAGTTCTACGTCAGCTGCGGCAGACTCGAGCACAGCCCGGTTATCAACTTCTTCTGCCGCAAGCTCCTCGAAGCGGACTTGAATCCGCTCGAGCTCAGTTTGATTGGCCACGGTTTGTGCTGCAATATCCGCGCAACGCTCCTGGTTGTTGCTGCGGCGCGAACTAATGCGGCCAGTCTCAATCTCGATGGCTCCCAACCGCTCTCGCATGGCACGCACTTCGCCGTCGATTGCGTATCCGCGTTCGACGGTACCGGTGTGTGTCGTCTCCATCTCAGTAAGCGAGCTCGTACGAGTGTTTAGTTCCTCCGTCAGAAACTGGATTTGCTCTTCCAGCGCCGCGTTCTCGCGTGTCAGGTGTGTAAGCTTGCTGGCGAGTACGATCCGCAGCTTCTCGCGCATTTCATCTCGCAGCTTGCCGTAGCGTTCGGCTTTGGCTGCCTGCCGCTTCAGCGAGTTCATTTGGCGCGTGACTTCGTCGAAGATGTCGTTGATGCGAGAGAGATTCTGGCGCGATTGTTCCAGCCGAAGCTCGGCGAGGCGCTTCTTAGTTTTGAACTTAGTGATTCCAGCAGCTTCTTCAATGATCGAGCGGCGGTCATGAGGCTTGCTCGAAAGGATTTGCCCGATGCGTCCTTGTTCGATGATCGCGTAGGACTCAGGGCCCAAGCCGGTGCCCATGAAGATGTCCTGGATGTCGCGCAATCGGCACAGCTTTCCGTTCAGCAGATACTCACTTTCACCAGATCGGAACAGGCGCCGTGTGACTACGATTTCGCCGGCACGGAACTGAGACCTGAACTTCCGTCTGCGGATTTTGAGCACGACTTCAGGAGTGACAGGCTGCCCTTGATTTCCTGATTCGGGATTCTCTGCCGCGAGTTCTGCGGGTGCTTGTGCTTCAGTATTCGAAGCTTCGAGCTGTTCGGCTGCCGAGGCCTCTTCGAGAACTTCCGCAACGATGTTCCCATCAGCATCAATGAACTGTCCCGGCCGAGATTCCTCTTCCGCGCGCGCTGCATCTTCCGCTGCGGATGCACGAGCGCTGGCTTCGTCCCAGTCCTCGCCCGACAACTCATCCTGGATATCGATCTCGGGCGCACCGCTGGAATCGCCTTCGTAGACCTCCGGATCGATCAGAGTCAGCGAGACTTCTGCCATGCCCGTTGGTTTGCGATCGCGAGTTCCGGCGAAGATCACATCTTCCATACGCGCCCCGCGCAAACTACGGGCAGACTGCTCACCCAACACCCATGAGATTGCGTCAGAGACGTTCGACTTACCGCAGCCGTTGGGCCCCACGATCGCGGCGATCCCATCGCCGTGAAACTTGAGTTCGGTACGGTCGCAAAATGATTTGAAACCAAGGATTTGGAGCTTTTTCAGCTTAAGCACAGCACTCTCCTTTGGCGAGGGAAGAGGGAATCTCAACGATGGAACTGCGCTGGTTTAAACAACCCATGAAAAACGGCAGTTCCGAGACGAGCAAAAGGTGTTTACTCAAATGGTTCCACCTGTCGACACTGCCGCCAAAGGCAGCAGCATCATCCAGTTGCGACGTGCTCACTTTACGATTGGGTGCCTTCGCCGTCAATATAGCTACCCAATATATTGTGGATATTGCGTCAGGAACACAGGATATCGCACCTGTGTTGCAGCAGATGAGTAAATCAGTCGCCATCTTTGGGAAGTGGCGGGAACGTTCAGAGCTGTGGAAATCTTAGCAGGAAATGGGCCATTTCATCCGGTCTTTTTCTTCTGTCCTGATCGGCCCTTCCTTGCGTTGTCATCCTGAGCCATCTCTTGCCGAAGGACCTCCCGTGAAGAGCCGGACTGAAATGCTGCCAACCGGCTTTTGTCCAAGAGTTGTCTTTGTCTTTCAATCAACGACAACATCAAGCTCCGCGGGAGATCTTCGCCAAAGGAAGGTTCAGGATGACAGTCATTAGAAGCGAGGTCATCGACCGCGGTCCAACAGTCATATGGTCCCCTGTTAGAATCGCGCCCGTGTCCATCTTTAGAATCGTGTCAGCAACTCTGCTGATTTCTTCTTTACTAATCGCACAATCCACAGCAAAGAAAGCCGGCTCAGCAACTCATCACGGAACATCGAAATTTGCCAAGCCGCCGTACGTTGTTCCCGATCTCGCGGAGCGCCTCGCGAAGTACAAGCGGGTTGTGATTCCGTTCGAGAAGTCTAAGCTCTCGGCGCGTGAGCTGCAGATGGTCAGCAAGCTCGTCGATGCATCGCAATATCTCGACGATATTTTCTGGCGCCAAAACGATCCAGAGGGTTTGGATCTGTATAAGCACTTGGAGAAATCGCAAAGTTCTAAAGACCTTCAGGTGCGTCGTTTTCTCATGATCAACGGCGGCCGCTTCGATCTCACGAACGAGAACAAGCCGTTCATTGGAACGCAGCCGATGCCGTCCGGTCGCGGTTTGTATCCGGAGGGAATGACGCGCGAGGAATTGGAGAAGTACGTCGCCGCCCGTACTGACCAGAAGGATGAACTCTACAGTCCGTTCACAGTGATTCGACGCAACGGGGAGCGGCTCGAGGCGATTCCATATCACGTCGCTTATCGCCAGTTTCTGATGCCTGCGGCAAACGCTCTGCGGGAGGCAGCCGAACTCTCCGATGACAAAGCGTTTGCCGACTTTCTTCGTCTACGCGCCGACGCATTTCTGTCGGACGACTATTACAAGAGCGACCTTGCTTGGGTCGACCTCCAAAATCCGAAGTTCGACGTGATCATGGCGCCGTACGAAACCTACATCGACGGAGTACTTGGCGTGAAAACGTCCTACGGCGCTGCGGTGATGATCCGTAATGAAGCCGAGAGCGCCAAGCTCGCGACTTATCAGCAGCACGTACCTGAGATTCAGGAAGCACTGCCGCTCGCGCTAGAAGATCGCCCCTCGAAGGCTGGACAGCCCACTCCGATGGAGGTCCTTGATACTCCCTTTCGCGGTGGCGATCTACGCCATGGCTATCAGGCGGTCGCCGACAATCTTCCCAACGATCCGCGCATTCACGAGCAGAAAGGCACGAAGAAAATCTTCTTCAAGAACTACATGGATGCTCGCGTGAACGAGGTAATTCTGCCGCTGGCAAAAGGCATCATGGATCCGCAACAGGCGGCGCAGGCGAGCGCCGAGGGATATATGGCGTCGACAGTAATGCATGAGATTTGTCACGGGCTCGGTCCTGCTTACTCGCGCACTCGTTCCGGCCGAAAAGATATTCGTGAAGCGCTGGCGGATGTTTTTCCCGGACTGGAAGAGGCCAAAGCCGATGTAGTTGGGATGTACAGTTTGAAGTTTCTGATGGATAAAGGAGCATTGCCCAAGGATCGCGAGCAGGAATACTACGCCTCTTATGTCGCTGGCATTTTTCGGACGATCCGTTTCGGCATAGGAGAGGCGCATGGTCGCGCGGAAATGATGGAGTTTAACTATCTCAGCGAACAGAAGGCGGTCGTGCGCGACAGCTCGGGACGCTATCGCATCGACTACGCGAAAATGCCCGACGCGATCGCCGCGCTGGCCAAGGAATTGCTCGAGCAGGAAGCCACCGGGGATCGAAATCGCGCTGCCGCTTGGTTCCAGAAATATAACCGAATGCCAGGCGAGCTCAGGTCGACGCTCGCGCAACTGCGCAGCGTCCCGGTTGACGTGGATCCGGTACAGCCGTTCCCAGACAAGGTTCAATAAGGAGATCAATGCACAACGTTGAGAAGAGAAAGTACGAGCGCGTATCGCTACCTCAGCAGTCGAGCGCATACATTGAGGACGCTAACGGAAAGCGTTTAGGTCCACTTCGTGTGATCGGGCAAGGCGGTCTTTTCTGCGAATGCGATCCCAAGACGTATCGTGCTGGTGAGATTGTGCTGCTTCGAATTCTCGATCCGAGCGAGGGAATTGAGCGCAATCTGAGCTGCGAGGTTCGCTATACGGAGGACAAGGGAATAGGTTTTGCGTTCGAGGATCTCGGTCCGGACTCAGCGGTCGAGATCGGCGTGATCATCGGCAAATACTACTCGGCGCAAAAGTAGCGGCTCCTAAATCTGACTAAGAGGTCCTCCCATGACGATTGCCATTTCGCTCCTGCTGGGATTCCTTACCGGTATTCTTTCGGGCCTTGTGGGAATCGGCGGCGGCATAATCATCATTCCCGCGTTAATCTACGGATTTCATATGAGTCAGCGCCGCGCACAAGGCACCTCACTCGGAGTACTACTCGCGCCGATCGGAATACTCGCGTTCATCGAGTACTACAAAGCTGGAAATGTTGATGTAAAGATGGCGCTGTTGATTGCGCTGGGATTCTTCTTCGGCGCGTATTTCGGTGGTGCGTGGGCTCAACAGATACCCCAGAACGTGCTCAGAAAGATGTTTGCCATCTTGCTCGCCCTTACTGCTGCAAAGATGTTTTTCCAGAAATAAATTCCGCACTTCTCGATTGCGAACGGAAGTAAAGGAACACCGGAATGCCGGCCAGGATCAACGCGCTCCCCCAAAGCGATCGTTTTATATTCTCTGTAAATGTCCAATAGAGCAGGAAGGCTGCGGCCGCGATGAAAATCATGGGCACCACCGGGTATCCCCACGTGCGATAGGCGCGGGGTACATCCGGCATGCGTTTACGAAAGATGAAAATCGTGCTGGCAGCGATCATGTAGAAGAGCCACTCGGCGAAAATGGCAATCGAGAACAGTTGCTGAAAACGCGAAACCACCAGCAACAGAAGGCAGGAGAGTACAGCTTGCACGATGAGCGCGTTGCCCGGAGTGAAATATCGCGGATGGACTTCGGCCAACGCGCGGAAAAAGTACCCATCACGTGCAACCGCAAAAGGAACTCTCCCCCCGCTCATGACTGTTCCATTGAGACCGACGATCATCGATAGAGCCATTCCAGCTGAAACAACAGCCGCCCCAATGGCTCCGATCGCCAATCGAGTAGCATCAGATGCTGGACGCTCTGAACCGGCAATCTGTGCTGCCGGGAGGACATATTGAACGGCTGCGTTTGTGGCCATGTATAACGCTGCGACCAGCAGCACCCCAACAATCAGACCAAGCGGAATATTACGTTCAGGACGTTCGATCTCTTCGCTAACCATATTGAGATCGTTCCACCCGTCGTAAGCCCACAATGCCGCTACGAGCGCGACCATGAAGCCGCTTATACCGCCTGTCGCTCCTGAGTATGTCGTCGAGAAGTTCGAAAATGTCCCGCTGCTGAAACTGAATGCGATGCCGACGATCGCAGCGATCATCAGAACTTTCAACCACGTGAAGATGTACTGAAAGTCTCCTGCTTTTCGAACTCCAATGTAATTAAGTCCAGAAACCGCGATCGCTACAACCATCGCTCCAACTTGAGCCCACGTGATTGCAAGCGGCGATGAAATCAGGTTGTTTGTAAGAAAGCCGAAAATTCTGAATGTCCCAAGAATTCGCATTAAACCGGCAGTGATCGTAGCGATGGAAGCAGGCTTAGCGATTACAAACCACGTCCAGGCGTAGAGAAAGCCTGCGAGAGATCCATAGCCATCGCGTACATAGACATATTCCCCACCCGCTTGCGGCTTAAGCGCGCCGAGTTCCGCATAAGTGAGCGCGCCAAAGATGGAAAGAACACCGCCGACGATCCAGGCGAGGTAAACCACCTTTGCCGATCCGACAGCCTGCATCATCTCTTTCGGTACAAGAAAGATGCCGCTGCCAATGATCGTGCCAACAACAATCGCAATGGCATGGCGCAGACCTAACGCCCGTGGCAGTTCTCTCGAATTTGTCTTCGTGATGACGGGGCTAAGCACCGGCTCTCTCCAACGATGGCGATGTCAGTGCGCTGACTGAATATCCAACGGTGAAGGTTACGATGGTGCCGATAGCCACTAGCCACGTATAAGCGATGCGGAAGCCTGCCCAATTCGCGAAGTGATCTGCGCCCAGCCAGAGGTAAAGGTTGATGGCGAGGCCGCAGGCCATTCCCGTTATTGCTCCGCCTTCGGTCGCTCGCCGCGTCAAGATCCCCAGCAGGAAGACTCCGAGCAGCGAGCCATACGCAACCGAGATGATCGTTAAGCCGATCTCCACGACGCGTCCTCCGTGGCGCGAGAGTAAAGCCAAGCCGAAGAGCACGAGTCCCCAGAGAACAGTTGCGAAACGGGAAATTGCGACTCGGCGCTGCTCCGTTGCTTGGGGACGAAGACGCATATAGAAGTCCACGACGGTTGTAGAAGAGAGAGAATTCAAGGCTGCGCTTAGATTCGACATCGCGGCAGCCAGAATCGCTGCGACCAAGATTCCCGAGATGCCATGCGGCATTCGGTTCACGATAAAAGTCGGAAAGATGCGATCGGAACTCGTGAAGGCAACCAGCGGGGGAAAGAGCTTGTAGAAAGCGAATAGGGCAGCGCCAACCAGGAGAAACAGGCTGAACTGAATGAAGATAAATACGCCGCTAGACAGAAGGGCGAGCTTGGCCTGACTCTCGTTCTTCGCCGCGAGCAAGCGTTGCACCATCAACTGATCGGTGCCGTGAGTGGATGTTGTCAGGAAAGTTCCGCCAATTACGCCTGCCCAGAAACTGTAGCTATTCGAGGGACTAAAGCTGAAATCGAAGATGCGGAACTTGCCGGCCGCGGCCGCGATCTGATCCACTGCGCTCCATCCGCCTGGAACGAGGTGCAGGATTGTGAGGAATCCTAGGATCGTTCCTGCGACGTAAATCGTCATCTGCACAACATCAGTCCAAACCACTGCGGACATTCCACCTTCGAACGTATAGACCAAGGTAAGCAGTGTAATGATTGCGACGGAGAGAATATCCCGGCTCTCAGGGGTGACCCCGAAATGGGCAAAAATACTTGTCAGAGCGATGCCGACCACGATTGAAATGGCCCAGACGCGCACACCTTCGGCGGCTGCACGGGTTGCAAGAAAAAGTCCTGCGGTGAAACGATGCAAGCGCGGGCCGAAGCGACGGTCGATCAGTTGGTATGCGGTGTAAAACTCGCCGCGAAAGTACTGGGGAATGAAAATAATGCAGATGAGAACGCGCGCCACCAGATAGCCAAGCACAATCTGCAGAAATCCGAAATCGCGATCGTATGCCAATCCGGGAATGCTGATGACGGTTAGCGTGCTGGTTTCAGCCGAGACGATCGAGAGCGAGATTGCCCACCAGGGAATGTTGCGGTCCGCGAGAAAGTAGCTCTTGAGAGAACGATCGGCAGAACGAAAGTGAATTCCAAATAAAGTGATTCCGACCAGATAGGCTGCGATCAGTGCGAGATCGAGAGCGTTGAGTCCCATGCAGAATATGAAGGTTCCATGACAATACAGGAGTTAGCGATAGCTGGGAAGCAGGAGAGTTTACGTTGACAGCTTACAATTGGGGATTCAAGCCCAAAGCACATAGTGTCCGCCGCCTGTGAACAGGATCACGAGGCACATGACGACCAGCATCAGCTCATAGTTCCACCCGTTGTTTGCCCAGAATTCAATGTGCCAGACGAAGATCTTCTTCTGAATCGCGCCCACCATAATCAAAATGAGTCCAATCGCGGCGGGCTGGATCAAGACTCCAAATGCAACGCCCAGACTGCCGAGGATTTCGGCAATGCCGAGGAAGATCGTGAACCCTTTGCTCATCCCGATGCTCTTGCTTCTTCCGACTGGATCCTTCAAATGATTCAGTCCACTAGTAAAGAAGACCAAGCTGATCATCAGCCTGAGCAACAGCAGACCGAGATCACTGAAACGGGCTAGTTCGGGGAAGACCATGAAAGATGCTCCTAAAAGATTGCACGCGGAGCGGGCAGCGCGAATATCGTATACCGCGATATCCAAGTAACGTCGCTGACAGGCCGGACACCGACTAAAGTCATCTACCGCCAGTTTCGACGGAAACCTACTATGGAACGGCGGAAGACGCCACGCAGCAGAACTCATCCCTCACTCTGTTGCATTGTTTCCAGAAGACTTAACCGAGGTACCCCAGCATGGAGGCCGCTTGGGCGCAAAGGTCCTGCGCGCTGTTTATCGTCTAATAGTTCCCGGCGGACTCGTGTTGCTCGTTTCCGCTCTGGCGATGGAATCTCACATGCCGCAGGGAGTTGCCGCTTCGTTTTGGCACTACTATCCCTACATCATCTTTGGTGTTGGCTTACTCCTGAGCGCGCTCTTCAATTGCAGTCGATTATTCTTTGCCTTGTTGGTTGTAGCGATGGCCGATCGAGCTCTGTTGTGGCTTGTGCCACGTCTTGGGACCGAAGGAATACACAGAATTATTTTTGACGCGATCGCGCTGCTGCTTCCCCTGAATTTGCTGGCGTTCTCGTTCATGCGCGATCGAGGAATCGTCTCGCCTCCGGGCCGGCGCAGAGTTGCATTCATTGCAGCGCAAGTAGTGTTTGTAGGATTGATTGTTCTCGTTCAACCCTTGCAAGTGCGTGCAGCCGGACTCATGCATGGGGAAATCATTCCCAAAGGCTATTCGGAGTGGAGTCGTCTTTCGCAACCTGCGCTGTTCGTATTCGTGCTGGCCGGGATCGTGATGCTGGTCTATCTGCTCGATCGGCGCAGGCCGGTTGAGAGTGGATTGTTTTGGGCGCTCGTAACCGCATTCATCGCATTGAATGCAGGCGGCGCTAGTCACCTTTCGTCCGTCTACTTCGCTAGCGGAGGTCTGATCCTCGGCATTGCGGTACTCGAGACCTCCTACACGATGGCCTTTCACGACGAGTTAACTCAGCTCCCCAGCCGTCGAGCCTTGAATCAGGCGCTGCTGAAAGTTGGCGATGCTTACACCGTAGCGATGATCGACGTCGATCACTTTAAGCAATTCAACGATACGTACGGACATGAGACAGGCGATCAGGTCCTACGGATGATTGCGTCTCGTCTCGAGGGTGTTACCGGCGGAGGCAAGGCCTTTCGCTACGGAGGAGAAGAGTTCGCGGTGATCTTCGCTAACAAGTCAAGCGACGAGGCGTACTCGAGCCTCGAGACCCTGCGTAAGAAAATCGAGTCCACGCCTTTCAAGATTCGCGACGTAGAACGTCGGGAGCGGCGCAAGGGAGGAAAGAAAAAGCGCGCTCCCCGGATGCACGCCAAGAAGCGCGTAAGAGTGACTGTAAGCATTGGCGCAGCGTCCTGCGATGGCGATGGCCGTGTGGCCGACGATGTTATCCAGTCAGCCGACAAGGCTCTGTATCGAGCCAAGAGTAGTGGACGCAACTGTACTGTGGTAAGCGGCTAGATCCCGCGCTCAGCCGGCTAGCGAGCTGCCGCGGCGCGAGCTGCCACGGGCTCTGCCTCGGCGAAGAAAGCTCCATACGCGGCCCCTGCGACAGCCGCTCCCAAAATGGGAGCAACCCAAAATAGCCAGAGCTGCGACAGCGCCCATCCCCCCACGAATAGAGCAGGTCCTGTGCTGCGTGCAGGATTGACAGACAAGTTCGTGACTGGAATGCCGATCAGGTGAATCAAGGTGAGGCCGAGTCCAATCGCGATGGGCGCGAACCCCTGTGGCGCGCGCTTGTCTGTCGAGCCCAGAATAATTAACAGAAAGAAGCCGGTGAGCACCGTTTCCGCAACGATCGCCGCGAGGAGTGAGTATCCGCCGGGAGAGTGGGCGCCGTATCCATTGGCTGCGAAGCCG
>AP72_2010_repI_A001DRAFT_1000104_pt1 | contig 17123 bp, 11 predicted proteins | sample AmaPasrepliIA001_FD_9535 | JGI IMG/M metagenome (IMG submission 9535)
AGCGAAATTCCTTGTCGGGTAAGTTCCGACCTGCACGAATGGCGTAACGATCTGGGAGCTGTCTTAACGAGAGACACAGCGAACTTGTAGTACCGGTGAAGATGCCGGTTTCCCGCATTTAGACGGAAAGACCCCGTGCACCTTTACTACAACTTGATAGTGATTTCGGGCAAACGATGCGCAGGATAGATGGGAGGCTTTGAACTCGCCCTTTTGGGGGCGGGGGAGCCAACGGTGAGATACCATCCTTCGTTTGTCTGGACTCTAACCTACCGCCGTTATCCGGCGGAGGGACACTATCAGGCGGGTAGTTTGACTGGGGCGGTCGCCTCCCAAAGAGTAACGGAGGCGCTCGAAGGTTGGCTCAGGCTGTTTGGAAATCAGCCGCAGAGTGTAAACGCATAAGCCAGCTTGACTGCGAGACAGACAAGTCGAGCAGGTACGAAAGTAGGAGTTAGTGATCCGGCGGTTCTGTATGGAAGGGCCGTCGCTCAACGGATAAAAGGTACGCCGGGGATAACAGGCTGATCCTGCCCAAGAGTTCACATCGACGGCAGGGTTTGGCACCTCGATGTCGGCTCATCGCATCCTGGGGCTGAAGAAGGTCCCAAGGGTCCGGCTGTTCGCCGGTTAAAGCGGTACGTGAGCTGGGTTTAGAACGTCGTGAGACAGTTCGGTCCCTATCTAGTGTGGGCGCAGCAGGATTGAGGGAATCTGTCCTTAGTACGAGAGGACCGGGATGGATCCACCTCTAGTGTACGAGTTATCGTGCCAACGGTAACGCTCGGTAGCTAAGTGGAGCATGGATAAACGCTGAATGCATCTAAGCGTGAAGCCAGACCCGAGATTAGTCCTGACCGCGAGACTCCTGGTAGACCACCAGGTTGATAGGCTGGAAATGTAAGTTCAGTAATGGGCTCAGTTGACCAGTACTAATCAGTCCCTTGGCTTGACCGTAAAATTAACTAGCAGCAACGCGAAAAGAGAGCTTAGAGCTTAGTTCTTAGAGCTTAGTTCTTTGGTCTTAGTCGTGACGCAGACCTAAGTCTTCGGATTTGGAATCTTGAATTTGAAATTTGAGATTCTGATTTGCGCGAAATTCAGCCAAGCACAATAGCTTGCCTTGGTCGTTATTCGATACCTGAGATCTCAGATCTAGGATTTGAGATCTCACATAAAGTTCCGTAGCGCGGACCTTAGCCTGTTCAGCTGTGCGCTTTTAGCGCTCGCGAAAACGACCAGGCCCCCGCTACCGAAAAAGTTCTGAGATTTCAGATCTCAAATCTGAGATCTCAAAAAAGTTTTCCGGTGGTTGTGTCGAGAGGGCCACACCCGTTCCCATCCCGAACACGGAAGTTAAGCCTCTTGGAGCCGATGGTACTGCGCGGGCAACTGCGTGGGAGAGTAGGAAGCCGCCGGGATTAATCCTGAGATATCAGATCAAAGCTGAGATCTCAAAAAGCCCGCGAGATCAAATCTCGCGGGCTTTTCTATTGCCTACGCACCGGACGTTTTGCAGTACGGCGACTCGTCGCCGCTTTGTTTTTTTGTTGAGCTGAAGAGAAACCGGCGACGAGTCGGCGCACTCCAAAAGGCGGCGTTCTCGTCAAAAGGTGGCTTCCGACAGGCCCGCAGACCCCCATTTTTCGCTGGTTCGGACAAATATCTGGCGGCCTTCACGGCCTTTTGCTACAATCCTTTCCGCCCCGCAGTCCTTCCTCATAGTTCCGCCGGAGTCCGCCAGAATATAAGGCACAGACCTACAAGGATCACAGACCTACAAGGATCACAGACCAATATGTGGTGTCCCCGATGCAAGAGCACGCGTCTTCAACGCGCCTATAACAATACATCAATGATATTTCAGATGGCTGGCCTGCACGAATTGCTGTGCAACAACTGCGGCCTGGAATTCAAAGGCTTTGACCCGCTCAGAAAATTGAAACGGGCACCGTCAAGACGGACCGAAAAGCGGACCACCGATCGCCGCTTTCCGCGGTACAAAGTACACTTACCGGCCACCATAGCGCTGGTGGAGCGGAACCCTCTGACCTGGGAGGTAACCTATTCGTCGGCGGCGCGCGGACATTGTGAGGTGATAGGTCAGGGCGGCATGGCGGTCGCATTCATGGGGTCGCGATTTGGGGAGGACCAGTTGACTAAGGGTTGCTCTCTGTATGTGACGATTAATCTGCCGTGCTCGATCGTTGCCGCAGTCATCTCTGCGGTCACGTGCGAACGCGTGGGCGCGAGCAAACATTCCAAATGGCTGGTTGGCGGGGCTATAACCCAAATGAGCGATGGTGACGCGGCGAAGCTGAGCGCTTATCTCGAAAAGCGAGCTAATGCGGAACCCGTACTGGCTTTGGGTTGATACGCAAAGCTCTTGACATGCTTGTTCATCAGTCGCGTACTCGGACGGGACGATGTGGTCGGTGCAAAACAGGACTCGCACGCGCCTTCGGCGCAGCACCTTGCGATGAGCCGCTGGCTCAGCGGCGAACGAAAACAATAGATCAGAGGTGTCCGCGAGGCATAGCCTCTTCCGGATTTAGTAAGCTCGATCGGTGAGCCAGAGGCTCACCGCTATGTGCGGCGCCAAGGCGCCAAGCGAGAACCTTACTTCATGGAATCATCTCCGTCAGTTAAACTTAGGTTTTGCCAGAGACATGGAGTTCGATTCCTATTTTCGTCTGACTTCCTACGCATCAGTCGGGGCTGCGGTGCTGGCCCTGTGGGTAGCGGGCGGCATTGGCCTCCCGCTGGCTATTGTGTTCGCCGGCGCCCTGGTTGTCGGTTTTAGACTGGAAGGAACGAAGTGGCAGTTAAGCGAACGCGCGGCGCTGATTGTCATCGTATCTTCGATTCCGGTTTTTTACCTGGATTGGCGTGTGCTCACGCCCATGTTGCTGGGAATTGACGCTAACGGCGCTGGAGTTTCACCGGAAGCGAGTGGCATAGCGCGCGGCGGGATTGAGGTGGCGGTCCTCTCGCACCTGATTCTCTTTCTTTCTGCGTTAAAGCTGTGGCAGCGAAAAGCTGATCGCGATTGGTTCTTCCTCTATCTAATCTCATTCTTCACCGTGCTGCTGGCGGCCGGGTTGACGGTCAGCCCGATCTTTCTTGCGGTCCTGATTGTCTATCTGCTCTGCGTTTTATCTACCGTAGTCGCTTTTGAAATTCAGAAGGCGCGGAAAAAAGTTACGCCCACCCAGACACGACTGCTGGTGCCACCCGACAATACGCTGTTTCGCAAATTGCCCATGCGTTTGTGGCGGCGGCGCTATCTGGAAACAAGGCGCTTGCCTCTGGTTTCAGTTGGCCTGCTGGTTCTGATTGTGATCCTGGCGCTGCCCTTTTTCCTGATCGCCCCGCGCAGCGCCACCAGCGCGCTAAAGCGGGGAGGGAAGAGTGTCGGCGGTTTTATTGGTTTTTCTGATAACGTCACGCTCGGCCAGATCGGCGAGTTGAAAGCCAGCGATGAGATCTTCATGCATGTGCGGGTTGATAACCTCGGTGGCGGATCTGCGGACCGTTTGCGCTGGCGTGGCGTCGCTTTGGATGATTTCAATGGAAAGGCCTGGAAGAAATCAGCTATCGCCGAACGCAGCCAGCGAAAACAGAGCGAGAGCGGGTTTTTTAAGCTCGGCACCACTGAAGACATTAACCGATTGACGGCGCAGACTTTTATCCTCGAGCCGGTTGATACTCCCGTCATCTTTGCCGCGCCGCGAGTCGTAGCCGTGCAGGCCAAGCTGCCGGCAATCACCGTCGATTCAGAAGGTGCGGTCCAGGCCGGGTTCCATGATCAACGACGGTTGGTCTATCGCGCATATTCAGACATGTCGCAACCGGGAATTAACGTGCTGCGCGCCGATCACATGCAATATGGGATCGAAGCTGAGCGTTATCTCGAGCTGCCATCGGGCCTTGATCCGCAGGTGCGCGCATTGGCATTGCAGGTGATTCAGGAAGCGGGAGCAAGGAACGGATACGACGAAGCTCGAGCTATCGAGGCCTACCTGCGGAACAACTTTGGTTACACCCTCGAAATGAAAGCGAGCGGACCTGATCCGCTCTCCGATTTTCTCTTCCACGTAAAGCAGGGGCACTGCGAATATTTTGCGACCGCAATGGCGATAATGCTCCGCACCTTGGGGATTCCGACTCGGATTGTCAATGGCTTTCTGCCTGGTGAGTACAACGAAGCGGCGGGCGCGTTTACTGTCCGGCAGAGCGATGCGCATTCATGGGTCGAGGTCTATTTCCCGCAAACAAACTCCTGGGTGACGTTCGATCCGACGCCGCCGGCCGGCCGGACGACGCATGAGCGCACGGGACTGGCCGGTGTGATCAGTAAATACTCGGAGGCGCTGGAGTTGATGTGGTTCCAGTATGTGGTCGGGTATGACAAGCAGGAACAGCGATCGCTGATAACCTCGATGCGCACGCAGTTGTTCGATCTGCGGCGTAGCTCAATGGCCAGGTTTGATCAGGCCCGAGCTGCCAGTGCATTGCTCCTCAGGCCAATTCTATTTATGTTGGGTGGTTTGTTGGGATTGCTTTGCTCGCTGTGGTTAATCCGGCGCGTCTATCGTTTTGGCTGGTCTAGGGCACTAAAGGTTTGGCAGAGTGGCGATGCGGAGGAGACGACTCGGGTCGATTTCTACAAACGCCTGTTGAAGCTGCTGGAGAAGCAGGGAGTTCGGCGTGACCTGTGGCAAACGCCCCTCGAGTTTGCGTCCGTCGTAGATCGTGGCGAAGCTCGCGCGATCACGAATGCATACAACCGCGTGAGGTTCGGTGGCGAGGATCTGAGCGAGGGTGAAGTTCAGGAACTGCATCGCTTGCTTCGCTCTCTTGAAGTGGATTCTCCCAAATGAGACGCTTTCAATATCCAGCCCGCATCGGCTGCTATCTCCTTGTAGCCATCACGTGCGCGGCCAGCACCGCCGCGGGGCAAACGAGTAACCGGGACGTAATCAACCGGGCGCGAGACTCATACTACAACCTGAAGCGATTGGGCCTCCTTGAGTTCCGTGCAAATATTCGGCCCAGTTGGGAACTGATGCTTAAGGGCCAATCAACCTCGCCCGAGGCCATGAAACTGCTCAATGGACTGCATTTCTCGATTCTATTCGGGGAGAGTGGTGATGTCGTAGTCAATCATCAGGCCGATTTCCCGCCACAGAATGAGGTCATCGCCAAGGGTTACAGAGACATCTTTGAAGGTGTCGACAATGCCGTCTACGGATTTTTTGAAACGTGGAATCTGTTCATGTTCGGATCGCCGTTTCCTGAACCCGACAGTGCTTATGAACTGCAGGATTTAGGCGCCGGTTATCTACTCAAGTACGGGGAACCAAAGAACAAGGTGGCAACGACATTTGGCAAGGACTTGTATATCAAGGAGATTCAGGTTTCAGGAGAGTCTTTCAGCGGAGCGATCAAACCCGAGTTCAAAAAGACTGAACACGGACAAGTAATCATAGCGTACAAAGGTAGTTATGTGGCTGCCGCGGGAAACCGCAATTCAGATCTGCAGGTAACTATCCAATACGATGAAGTGAATGGATTAGAAATGCCGCTGAAAGTGAATGTCGAGGGCACATACAACGGCGGGCCCGTAAACATGGAAATCATCTTTAGCGACTATAAGATCAGTAAAACGAAATGAATAAAATTGGTTTTATCAGTCTGGGCTGTCCTAAAAACCTCGTCGACAGCGAGGTGATGATGGGCCAGCTCAGGCAAAAAGGTTTTCAAATTACCGCCGATGCGGAAGACGCTGATACCGTGGTGGTGAATACCTGCGGGTTTATTGATTCGGCGAAGCAGGAATCGATTGAAGCAATTCTCGAAGCGGCAAAATTAAAGACTGAAGGCAAAGCGAAACGTTTGGTCGTCGCTGGTTGTCTGGTCGAACGCTATCGCGACGAATTGAAAGCTGAGATGCCGGAAGTTGATGCGTTCATCGGGACGAGTCAAATCAACGAAATCCTCAGCGTGTGCGATCCGAAAACGAATACGCGCACCCTGCCCGTAATACCGCTCGGCAATCAGAGCTCAACTTATCTCTACGATGAATCGACGCCGCGAGTGCTGGCGACGCCTGAGTATTACGCCTACATAAAAATCGCGGAAGGGTGTGACCGGCCTTGTGCCTTCTGCTTCATTCCGCAGATGCGCGGTCACTTTCGTAGCCGGCGTTTTGGTTCGATTGTGGCCGAAGCCCATCAGCTGGCGGAAGAGGGGGTAAAGGAACTGATTTTAGTGGCCCAGGACTCTTCGCGTTATGGCGAAGACCTGGGTAAGCAGGATGCCCTGGCGCACCTGCTGCGCGAGTTGGCACACACGGATGCGATTCGATGGGTGCGCGTCATGTACACCTATCCTACTCATATCAGTGACGCTTTTCTCGATGTACTGGCTGAAGAACCAAAAGCGGTGAAGTATCTCGACATTCCTTTGCAGCATGCTTCGCAAAATGTCTTAAAGTTAATGAAACGTGGCGGTAATCGATCGTCACTCGAGCGGCTGATCGAGCGGGTACGGACCCGGGTGCCGGGGATTGCCGTGCGCACAACTTTTATCACCGGGTTTCCCGGCGAGACTGACGATGATTTCAACGAACTCGTGACGTTTGTGAAAAACGTTGAATTCGATCGCGTGGGAGTATTTACCTACTCGGACGAAGAAGGGACGCCGGCGTTTGACCTGCCCAACAAAGTCGGCTCGCGGGTGGCGATGAAAAGACGAGATCGGTTGATGAAAGCACAATCTAAGATTGCCAGACGAAAGCATCGCGCGATGATTGGCAAAACCGTTCGCGTCATGTTCGAAGGTGAGTCGAATGAGAGTGAGTTGCTTTGGCAGGGCCGAATGGAAACGCAGGCGCCCGATATTGACGGTTGTGTCCTGATCAATGACGCACCGGATGGGTTCATTCCGCAGCCAGGCAGCATTATCAATGTTCTCGTTGAACAAGCGCAGGAATATGATCTCGTAGGGCGCGTTGTACCCTAGGCGAGGTTCTGCGCTTAAGCTGTTCAGGAGACGAAAATGTTTCGAAGGGTTCTGTTTTTCTCCTTTCCCAAGGGGAGAGGGAAAAAACAAGAACCATTTCCACTTCGCGTCTTGGGCTGTTCGAACGATCCAGCGTAACCAGATGAGTCAAGCATATAGTTACCAAAAGTTTGCCGTTCTGTAACCGCTACCAGAGATTGCATGTCCTTCAAAGAATCCAGTGACGAACTGAATCCGTCGGTTGCAATTCCCGCGAGTGAGGTGCCCGCCAGGCAGCGGCGCAGCGCAAGTGATTTTCTCGCGCTGGCGCTGGCAACCTGTGGCGTCGGGTATTTTCCGATTGCGCCGGGAACGATGGGAGCATTGCTGGGCGCTGCTATCTTTCTTGCTGCTTACTCCGGCCTCTGGAGAGGTTTCCCGGAACCATATTTCACTGAGCAGAATCTTCATGATCCCGACAGACTTTTATATCTTATCCACAGCTCCGCAGATATCCGACTTGCTGCGTTGCTGATACTGATTGGTCTCATCAGCCTGGTTGGAATCTGGGCGGCAGCACGAGCAGAGAAGGTAATCCACAAGAAAGACCCTTCGCTCGTCGTGATAGACGAGGTAGCCGGGCAAATGATTGCTCTTCTCTACATCCCGTTTCAGGCCCATACATGGTGGAGCATTCTGTCGGCGTTCATTCTGTTTCGCGCCTTCGACATCTGGAAGCCGTATCCCATCCGCCGGTTGGAGGCGCTGGAATCGGGTCTTGGTATTATGGCTGACGATGTGCTCGCGGGGATCTATGCTTTAATCGTCAATTCAGTGCTGATTGCCGCGTATTTGCTTATCGCGTCGCCGCGTGGCTAAAGGAACCGAGCGCGTCCTCGATTGCCGGACTACGATCCACGAATTCACACGAAATAGCGCGAAAGAACACTTTCAACTGACTGAGGGGCAAGGGTCCTTGACTGCGAACGCAACAAACGAGGATGGTCTGCTCGAGTCAAAAGGTGGAATTCGTGTTATTTCGTGTGAATTCGTGGATCATTTCCGTTAACGAACTGCGACTCGCTCGCTAAACCGCGCTGACAACTCGGCTGTGCTGCCGGTTTTTGTTATCTTGGGTTGCGAGGAACAGCAATGAGCGATAAGCAAAAGCATGATCACACGCCAGTTGGGCGCAAAGATGAAGCAACCGACACGAGCACGTTGGATGAAATTGAAGAGGATGAGAAGGTTCCTGCCAATCAAAATCGATCGACCATACCATCACCAGACGAAGGCGCCGGCCGAAAACAGGATGACGACGCCGGCAGCCCGATGTAACACTTCCAGTGACTGACAATAAAGCAACCATTCTGGTCTCTGACGACGTCAGCGAAAGCGGCCTACAGCCGCTGCGTGACGCCGGCTTCTCGGTAAAGAAGCAAACAGGCCTGACTGTTGAGGCATTGCGTTCCGCCTTAGCAGATTACGAAGGCCTGATCGTTCGCAGCGAAACGAAAGTCACCGCCGAATTGATGGATGCCGCCAAAAAGCTGCGCGTCATCGGGCGCGCCGGCGTCGGCGTCGACAACATCGATGTGGCGGCAGCGACGGCTCGCGGCATCGTAGTGATGAATGCGCCCGATGGCAATACGATCACCACTGCTGAACACACCGTCGCTTTGTTAGTCGCGCTCGCTCGGCGAGTACCCCAGGCGAACATTAGTCTGAAGTCCGGGCGCTGGGAGCGGAAGCGCTTCATCGGCACTGAGCTGCAAGGCAAGACACTCGGCGTTATCGGCCTGGGTCGCATCGGATGCGTAGTCGCGAATCGCGGACGAGCGTTGGGGATGAAGGTGGTTGCATTTGATCCTTTCGTCGCCCCGGAAAAAGCCCGCGACCTGGAGCTCGAATTGAAGCCCCTCGACGAGCTCCTGGCGCGCGCAGACTTTCTTACTATTCATACGCCATTGACTCCCGAGACGCGTGGAATAATTGGCGCCGATGCGTTTGCGAAAATGAAGCCCGGAGTACGCATCATTAACTGCGCCCGCGGCGGTTTGATTGACGAAGACGCACTTCATGAGGCTATTAAGTCCGGTAAAGTCGCCGGCGCCGCGCTTGACGTGTTTCAGCAGGAGCCTCCGCCGGGGGATCATCCTTTGCTGTCGCGCGATGAAGTGATCGTGACACCGCATCTGGGCGCGTCAACCACCGAGGCGCAGGAAGGTGTGGCCATCACCGTAGCGGAACAGATGCGCGATTATCTTTTGACCGGCGGCTTGCGCGGCGCGGTCAACATGCCGGCCGTCAACGCGCGTGACTTTACGCTTTTGCAACCTTACACCGCGTTGGCTGAGAGTATTGGACGCTTTCACGCACAATTGGCAGAGGGACCGGTCCGTGAAGTGCGACTGGAATTTGCGGGCGAGCTGGTCGATGTGGACGCCGCTCCGGTCACCCGCGCGTTCCTGGCCGGACTCCTGCAGGACGTCAGCGCGCGAGTCAACGCGGTGAACGCATTCCTAATCGCTGAAGAGCGCGGAATCGCGGTGACTAGTTCATATGTGAGGGCGGGCGAGGCGGTGCCCGCCGTTCGCGCGACGATCATCTCCGAGCGGGCTGCTCAAATCATTTCCGGCGCGATGTTCGGTATTGCCGGCGGTGGTCGTGAGGGGCGGATTACAGAGATCAATGGCTTCCGCATTGAAGCCACCCCACGTGGTTACATGCTGGTTATGCACAATCGCGACGTGCCGGGCGTGATTGGCCGCGTGGGTACGGTGCTTGGCGAGCGCGGAATCAATATCAGTGCCTTTCACCTGGGCCGCCGCGAACGGGGCGGAGAGGCCGTGGCCGTAATCGAGGTTGATGGACCGATCACCTCCGACGCAATCCGCGATCTTCGCGATATCCCTGCAGTCTTTTCAGCCCGGCAAATCAAGCTGTAAAGGAAATCACGTTTGCGTCGCCGAGCCGCACTTCAGACCTCTGGAGTACAGCCGCAGAGCGAACAGAGAACGCGCGTTTTTAACCGCCTAAAGTTTCAGCTTGAAGTGCTTTGCATAACGCTTGCGCACAAAGTCCGAAGCTTCTCCCTGCGTTATCGGCAGTTCATCCAGCGACGGTCCCTTCGAGTGTGAGTCCCTGGTTAACATATAAGCCCGCAGAAGGACGGCCTCCTGGGTCGGATCAAGCGGGTGGTTCATTGGGTGACCGGGTTCATCGCGTTTTGAAAAAACCTTTGGCAGCGCCGCCCGCGGCAGCTTTGCCGGGGTATCGTTGCGCGGCGCGTTTAGCTCAGTGAAGAGGTGTTGAAATGAATTCGCGCCGGCGTCCCGTTTTGTTAAAGGGTTCCAGGGACCGAACATTTCTCTCAACGTGGCCAAAATCGACGTGTGTTGATACCGTGTGGAATCTACTCTTCCGGCTTTGATCCAGGGCGACGCAATCACCGCGGGCACGCGAAACCCAAGCCGGTCAAAATTGAATTTCGGCGCAAACGAGGCCTTGTCTCCCGCAGGCGGTGAATTAATCCCATCCGGATTGGGAATGTTGTTTGACGGCGGAATCACGTGATCGTAAAAGCCGCCGTGCTCGTCATAAGTGACAACCAAAGCGGTTTTCATCCACAAGGCTTCGTTGCCGCGCAGGGTCTCGTAGACGTCGGCGATGAAATTGTCGCCATAACGCGCGTCCTGAGGCGCGTGTTGCGAATTGGCGTGGCCATCATTCGCAATATTGGCATTCATAAACCGCGGCTCGATGAAGGTGTAAGTGGGCAGTCGCCCGGCTTTAACATCAGCGGCGAATGTCTTGTCAAAGAACTTGAAGTTCGTTGACTGGTTTTTCAGCTGGGTGAATTCCGCGACATCATTATCATCGTAGAAGTAGATGGCCCACGTGTGACCAGCGTCGTCCAGCCGGTTGTAGATCGTGGGACCGTCGAATGTCTGGGTCCACACATTGTGGGCGTACCCGAATGAGGTCCCGGCGTGCACATAGAGACGATTCGGCTGGGTCGGTCCCGGGACCTCTGAATACCAGTTATCGCAAACGCAAAACGCATCTGCCAATGCGTTTATCGAAGGCAGACGAATCGGCGCGAAGGACTGCATCACTACCTGCAGAACCGAATGTGAAGGGTTCTTCACCTTGTCGGCAAACACCAGTTCAGTTTGGTAATTACTGACAAAACCATTGTTCTTTGCCGGATTTGATGAGGTGGGGCCGTCTTTGTCATCGCACAGTTGAACGTTGGAGGCATTAATTGAATGTCCGGGTCCCTGGCCGGCCAGAACGGCATTCGGGGCGCCGTTGTTCACGATAAATGAAGGATTGTTCTCCGACTCAGGTTTGGTTGGATCGAGCAGGTTAAACTCGTTTCCCTGCAAACCATTTACTCCGTGACGATAACCAAAGATGTGATCGAAGGCCCGGTTCTCCTGCATTAGAACGACAATGTGCTCGATGGGTGATGCCGAGGGCTTCGGTGGTTTGTGTGGCTTGGGCGGCGTAGGTGGTTTCTTTTTGTGAGATTTCGCTTTTGATGACTTCTTACTGATGACCATGATGTCTTGTCCGTCCTTTAAGGTAAGAATGGCTTCAGGCGTTTCCCGAGGCTCATCGAGAGAGCACAGAAGAAACATGAACCGTCGCCGGCGTACGGCCAACGTGTACGAATCAAACGCGTGTGAACTGCGAGGGTGGCGGGAGTTTATCACGATCGGCTGCCCAAAGGCTTTTTATTTGGATCAAAATTGCCGCGGAATTTAGTTCTTTAGCGCGGACTGAGATTTTACAAATCGACTCTCGAATCTCACCCCACGTTAAGGTAAACTCCCGCGGTCTCACCGCCAGACACCGCAAGCATGCCTAAGCCAACCACAATCGAAGCAAGTCCGCCGCCGGGCGCAGGTCCGCTTGATCCCGGTCCGGCGAAGGCCCGCCGGCGCATCGACTCGATCGATCTCCTGCGCGGCATCGTGATGGTGATCATGATGCTGGACCACACGCGCGATTTTGTTCATTCGGGAGCGTTGCTGTTCGATCCGCTGGATCTGTCAAAGACGACCGTCTGGGTGTTTCTGACGCGTTGGATCACTCATTTCTGCGCGCCGGTGTTTGTATTTCTGGCCGGCACTGGCGCTTATCTCCAACTCGCGCGCGGCAAAAGCAAACGGGAACTTTCGTGGTTTCTGATATCGAGGGGCATCTGGCTGATCGTGCTGGAACTAACAGTTGTGCGAGCGGTAGCATTCTTCAATTTTAATCTGCAATTCCTGGGATTTCTCCAGGTGATATGGGTGATCGGAGTCTCGATGATTGTCCTCGCGGGACTGATTCATCTTCCGCTGCCGGTCATAACCGCGTTTGGCGTGGTGATGATCGCGTTCCATAACTTTTTAGATCGTTATGCCGTCACGCCGTGGGCTCCACCGAACCCCGTGCCGCACTGGGGAACGAAGTTGTGGATAGTTTTGCATCAACCGGGTGTGTTTCCCATTGGTCGTACTTTTCCGAGTCCGCTGCTCTTCGTGCTCTACCCACTGATCCCCTGGATCGGTGTGATGGCAGTTGGTTATGCTTTAGGCGCGCTCTACCAGAAAGACGGACGAGCGCGGCGGCGGGCATTGCTCATTATCGGGGGCCTTGCCGTTTTGTTGTTCATCTTTATTCGCGCCGTAGACGTGTATGGTGAACCCCTGCACTGGTCGCGCCAGAAAAACGTTATATTCACGATCCTCTCATTCATCAACACGACCAAGTATCCTCCGTCACTTAATTACCTTCTGATGACGCTCGGTCCGGCAATTATGGTGCTCGCTTTCCTTGAGTCGAGTCGAAAGGTCAGCCCGTCAGAGGTAGTGAGCAAATCGTTCATTCGCAGATTCTTCGTTACTTTTGGCCGTGTTCCTTTGTTTTACTACGTGCTCCAATGGGTGACCGCGCACATCATCGCGGTTCTGCTTCATACGGCTTTCGGGAAGCCCGTGCGCTGGCTGTTTCAAACGCCGATCGACTGGTTTACAAATCCGCCGCACGGCAACGGCTTCAACTTGATCGTCGTCTATCTCAGTTGGATTGCCGGGGTGTTGTTGCTTTATCCATTGTGCAATTGGTTTGCCGGCGTTAAGGCCCGACGCCGGGATTGGTGGCTGTCATATCTGTAAGCGGCGGTCTGAATCCTTGATCGACGTTCGTCTTCAAGCCAAATATCAGTGAATTTCAAAACGCGTCTGCTGTGATGCGCTGGTCTTGCTGAGACGATCGATGACGGTCACGAACAGCAGGTATCGTCCCACGGGAAGATGTTGCAGCGAGAGCGTGCCGCCGAAACCCAGCGCGCTTGATGAGGGATTGTCCGGGATGCGTTGCAGTGGGGTGCTGAGAACCGGTTGCCGGTTGCGTCTTACCTGAAGCTGCACGGCAACGTCAGATTTAGAATCAGCGAGAGTCGCATTGAAAATGTGACCGTCAAAGCGTAATCCAGCGTCACGATGGAAGACATGATTTACCAGTGGAGACGAGGGCGCCGTTGCGTTTGTCGCCATAGTTTGGCGCAAGGCGATCGTGCTGACGGTTAATTTGTGGGTTGCCAGGTCAGGGATTTCGATCCATTCGTTGGCGATCCCGATCTTCCCGCTCTGTTGATCGCGTGCGCCCACTCGCACCTGATATAGCCCGGGCGCGAGGGCCACCCGATGCCTGTAGAACACGCCCTGACCTCCTTCGCGCGGCTCGGTCGCGACAGGCGTGACTGAAACGTGCTCTTGAAAGTTTGAGCCCACCTTACCTTGCGCGTTGTAAACGAAGCCCGCCAACTCGACTTCCGCCTGGTCTTTGCCGCTTGCGGCGGAAAACGACAACGCATCTATCTTTACTTCGACATTGATCGTCAGCAGCGACTCCCTGGTGCCATTAGCTGAATACTGAAGTTCGACAGCAACCGGAAGCTCGCGACTGGGAAAAATGCGCGTGATCGCTGCTGCCAGCTTCGACGCGGCGGTCGCGGGCGGCGGTTTACCGCTGGCAGGCCTGGCCCTCGCGGTCTCAGTCGGATCGTAGGAATTCTGTCGCCAGCGAACTGTGCCGTCGCGCGCGTTTTTTAAGGTGATATCGACGTGATGTGCTTTCCGTTGTGCAGCATCGTCATGATCAGACCGCCAGGCCAAAATGTAATAAGCGGACGTTTCGGTGAGTGCCTGGTGCAAACGCTCTTCGGGCGCATTGGTATCAAAAATGGTCCGCCCGCCAGTCCCCAGCGCCAGGGTCGTCATGGGTTCTCGCGAAGCCCATAATTCATTCTTCGATTCGCGATCCAGAACGCCGCTTGGATCGTTGGCGATCGCATCGCCGGGTTGCGGCGCGCCGGTCGTTAACCCGCGTGGGTCAAGCGAATAAATGACCACGCCATACCGGGCCGCGTCCGCGCTGATCCTTTCCAGCTCGGCTTTTGTATCGGCGTTGCGATCATCGTAAAAGAATCCACCCGAGACAAAGAAGACCAACTTCCGGCCCGGCAGTTCGCTCGACGTTTGGACCAGAGACTTCAATCCGGCAACGGTGTTCCGCGTGATGGCCTGGCCCTGTTGCAGGATCATGCGCGCGCGATTACGAACAGCCAGTTCTGCCTGTTCGCGCGGGCTCTGTGTCTCTTGCATTTCCTGGCGAATAAAATATTCAAACACGTCGGGAATCGGCATATTCGCCGTGCTGATGGTGCTGGGCCGCCGATCGATAAGCAGCGCGTGATACTCGGTCATCGGCGGATGACCGGTATCGAAAACTGAATATGGAATTGACTTGAGACGATCGATAGCCGCATGCAGCACAGCCTGGTTATCAGTGAGTTGTTGCAGAAATCCGATTTGACCGCTCGCTGAAGTAATCACGACTTCATCGTTCTGGCCCATCTCGTCGTCGATGAATCTCGACAGGTCCTTTCGCAGGAAAACCAAATCGGCCGGCAAGAGATGGAGGTCGTCGATATAGAAAAGGACAGTCCGCCCATTATCGAGGTCGACGGAAGACGCATCCGCCGGTGACTGCATCCCGCGCGCCGCTGCCAGTTGCGCTTCCTCGCTCGCCGAGCCGGTATTGATCTGTTCGAAGAACTCGATCGGTCGCGATTTTCCGTCCACGCGCAAATCAAAATCGCCGCGCGTCAGGCCTTTGACGAAGTGTCCCTGCTTGTCCAAAACCATCACATCGGTCTGGACGATATCGGTGAAGACCCGGATCACATCCTCCGGGGCCTTATCTTTTTGTTGGTCTTGCGCGCAGGTGAAGTACGAGCCGAAGAATAGTGCGCTGCCGGTCGCGATCATAGCTATTAGGGGCTGCCGTACGCGCATGATAGGTACTTAGTATTTACGCCGCCAACAATTACCAGTTCATTGCCGAATAATCAATCCGGATTTCAATAAAGGCACTCAAAGGACACCGCCACGGCAAGCGAATCTGTGCTAATCTGCCTCGCGAAAATTTGCCATGAAAGAAGGAAACGCGATGCGACTTTATCCGTTGGCCGCCGCAGTGATGCTGGGTGCGCTGCTCTCCTTTGCGTGCTCGGATCCGGCCGCTAACAAACCCAAGGCTTCGGTTGGCAACGTGGCGCCGGAAAATGGCAAACAGGGCGGCGAAAAGCTGATGATTACGCCTGAAAACTCGAAGGTCGAATTTGTGGCCTCAAAGGTTACTCGCAGTCACAACGGGAGCTTCAAGCAATTCAGCGGCACAATCGATTTGCTGAACAGCGATCCTTTGCAGAGTATGGTTTCGATTTCGATTGATTCCGGCTCAGTCACAACGGACGAGCCGGATCTCACCAAACACCTGCAGACACCTGACTTCTTTGATGTCTCGAAATATCCGAAGGCGACTTTCGTATCGACAAGGATCGAGCCCAACACGGCAAACGGCGCTACGCATTTGATCACCGGCAATTTCGACCTGCATGGAATCAAGAAGTCGGTCAGTTTTCCGGCAACGATTCAGGTTGCCCCCGGGAGCGTTTCGGTCAGCGCCGATTTTGCAATTAATCGCAAGGACTTCTCGCTCAACTATCCCGGAAAGGCTGACGATCTGATCCGGGACAACGTCGAGATCAAGCTTACGATTAACGTCCCGCGTAAGTGATAGGGACTCGCTGTCTATGCGAAGGATTGAACCACTAACTTACACGAAATGAGGGACTCTGTTCGTGTGCGTTCGTGGTTTGCGATTCCTCTCGATATGGGGGATCTTGGCAAATTAAGACATAATCGTCACGGGCTTTTCCTTCTGCTGGTTTTTCTGAACAGAAATCGTGCTCGACGAGGCCGTAGCTCACTACCATCAGCTCTTAAACGATCGCGAACTGGCGAAACAGTCGCTCGTCTTGCTCGATCAGGGACTTGAGCGCGCCAAGCTAATCTTCGGCGGCCGGCGATTATCACCCTACTTACGGCCGCACTTCGTCGGCGAGGATGATTTTGCCCAGGTGGTGCGCGTCTGCGAAACGGTCTGGAACGCCATCGAAAAAGTCAAAGATGCCGCGGTGCGTGAGGAATCGCTGCTCTCCGAATTGGGCCTGACGGAAGTCGAACGCGAGTTGGCACAGATCGATCCCGGCTATCGCGCGGTCTCTCCCACGGCGCGGCTTGACTCATTCCTTACCGATGACACTTACAGCTTCGTTGAACTCAATGGTGAGAGTCCGGCAGGCATTGCCTACGCTGACGCTGCATTCGAAATTTTCTCCCAATTGCCGGTGATGAAGCGTTTCGCGGAAAGTTATCACGTCCGCCGCTTTGAGGGACGCCCCCTGATGCTGAAGGTGCTCATCGACTGTTACCAGGAGTTCCTCGGCCGCAAACCCGAGCGGCCGCCCCAAATCGCGATCGTTGATCTCAAAGGCATGCCGACCCAAAAGGAATTCGAGCTTTTCCGCGAGTATTTCGAAGCCGAAGGGTATCCAGCGATTATCGCCTCGCCCGATGAACTGGAATTCAGACGAAGCGAATTACGGGTCCGCGATTTTGTCATCGATATTGTTTACAAGCGGCTGCTGGTCAACGAATACTTGCCGATCATGAAAGAGCAGCCGGCGCTGCTCGCGGCCTACCGGGCCGGCAGGG
>AP72_2010_repI_A001DRAFT_1000105_pt1 | contig 17059 bp, 16 predicted proteins | sample AmaPasrepliIA001_FD_9535 | JGI IMG/M metagenome (IMG submission 9535)
AGTTCGAGTTTGGCCCGAAAGATAAACCAGAATATGGATGAGTATCCAAGTGAGCCGAACCATGCGGCTGCCAAATAAATTGAGACGGCGCGTGATGCGATGAGTGCGAGGACTACAACCGCGATCAGGATCAGCCATTTCCATCGTCGTCGCCGCGGCTTTTTCGGCGTGACGTCGATGATTTCGCCGTCGCGGTCAAAGGGGATAGGGCGGCTCATGCGCGGTTAGCATACGCTGAAATAATCGATGGTCAAGAACTAAATGGTTGAAGTGGCACGCCCATCTTGCGGGTGATTTCACGGCCGGGACGGCCGTGCCACTTATAATTGGTGATCCTGTAGAGAACTAATATTTGCTCTCGTTCGTCTTAATAAAAGTGCCCGAGAAGCGAGTTGTTGACGTTAACAGGAAGGAAACGAGTCGCGTTGTCCCCGCCTTGGGCAGAATGATAGACTGCCGGTCGCGTTTAGTCGTTGGAATGCTTACCGAAGGAACGATTTTACAAGGCCGTTACCGCATCGTGCGCCAGCTCGGACAGGGGGGCATGGGCGCAGTGTACGAAGCCGTCGATGAGCGCCTCGATACGACGGTCGCGCTGAAAGAAACCTTTTTCGCGGATGAGAGACTGCGCAAGCAGTTTGAGCGCGAGGCGCGCCTCTTAGCGCGTATGCATCATCCCGCTCTACCGCGTGTCAGTGATCATTTTAATGAGGGCGAAGGGCAGTTCCTGGTGATGCAGTACATCGCGGGAGAGGATCTGTTCGAGATGCTCGCCGCGCGTAACGCTCCCTTTCCTGAGGACCAGGTGGCTCGCTGGGCCGATCAGCTGTGCGATGCCCTGGATTATCTGCACACGCAGGATCCGCAAATCATCCATCGCGATATCAAGCCCCAGAACCTCAAACTTACTTCGCGGGGGCAGGTTGTTTTGCTGGATTTCGGATTGGCCAAAGGATCGGCGGGACAACTGACGGCCATCACGACGTCCGCAAGTATTTTTGGCTACACCCCGAATTATGCTCCGCTGGAACAGATTCAGGGCAAGGGAACCGATCCGCGCAGCGACATTTATGCGCTCGGTTCGACACTCTATCACCTGGTCACGAACGTGAAGCCGCCTGACGCACTCAGCCGCGCCGCCGCCGTGGTCAATGGCCAGGATGATCCGTTACTACCGGCAAACCAGGTTACTTCAGCGGTGGGCGCGGGGCTCTCGAGTATATTGAGCAAGGCAATGTCGCAGCGGCGTGACGATCGTTTCGCAAGCGCGAGTGACATGCGAGCAGCCTTGCAAGCTGCTGACTATCAGGCGAGCGATGAAGAGACAGTGGTGACGCCGGGCGGCGCCGCCGTTGCTGCCGCGCCGACCTTCGCTTCGGAAAAAGCCACGCGGGTGGCCGGCGATCAGACGCGTCGCATGACTTCGCCGTCATTTTCGAGTGAAGCGCAGACACTGGTTGCCGGCGAAGCCACGAATGTCCGGACGGTTACCGGTGGTCAGGCTGCCTCGGCGCAGCCCGCGCGTCGCACGAGTTGGCGTCCAATCGCTGCGGCCGTAATTGTCCTGATTCTAATTGCAGGTGGCTCGGCCGCCTTTGTTGCTTATCGCCGTAGCCGTCAAACACAATTAACTACGACAACAACCCCACCGCAGACTGAGTCGCAACCGGCGCCACCGTCACAACCGGCAGATAATTCCGCGCCGGTGACCGACTCCAGGAACGCGGCAGAAGCGACCCGAACCAATCAGGCGAAGAGTGATAAGGCGAAGAACGAGGCGCAGCGCACCACGCCTGGCAAGCCGGAGCAGAAGCCGGAAGACGCCTTAAAGAATTCCGCACAACCGGAGGCGGTTGATCCGGCACATCAGGGTGATCGAGGGCGTGATCGCGATCGAACGCCGGCCCCTGGGGCCGGACTACCAGCCAATTTCGATCCGCTGCGGCCGGACCGGCGCCACCCGGTCGTCCCGGGAACGCCTGAGATTCGAGTGCTCCCCAATGGTGGGCGGATAATCAAAAACCCCGATGGCACGACCGTTTTCATTGGGCCGAATGGTAAAACGAGGGTGGTTACCCCAGGTGAAAAGGGGAATCGTAATCGAAACGAAAACGATCAGCGTTAGCTCGATTGGTGAAGAGTACGCTGTTTGTCTTATTCACACATGGCTTTAGCCGCGTGCGCGAAAATCTGCGGCAGGAAACCTTTTAAACGGTTTCCGTTTTTGATCCAAAGGTTGCTGCCACCTGGCTGAAGGAGTCTGTCGGGAAATTGACAACCACGACCCGTCTAAGTACCCCGAGCGCCAGCGAGGGGTCCTAAGGTGAGTCGTTCACTGAGCAGCCGGAGCAATTGATCCCCTCGCTCGCGCTCGGGGTACTAAACAGGGTGTGGTTGTCATTTTTCCCGACACACTCCTGAAGCCAGCGTTGAATGAAACCGGAAAAAGACTTCTGCGCATCTCCACAAGGTTTTACCCGCGTAATTTCCTCGAAAGCTATGAAAAACAGATTCAGAAGCAATGTTGTTTTGTTCTTTGGCGCTGCGGCCGTGGTCTCGATGTTGGTACGAGCCGACGGCAATGTGCGCGCTGACAATGTGACCCTGCCGGCGACCGTCGTTCGGGTGACGCCCTCGGCGCCGGTGTTCGATGATGCCAAACGGCTCAGTGAACTGGCCGCGAGGCGCAAGCATGTTGCCGACACGATTGGGCCGAAGGCGATGCTGGTAATGTTCAGCACTGAGCCACGGGTTTACACCAACGATGTCGATTTTCCTTTCCGCCAGGAGAACAATCTGTTCTACCTGACGAATCTGAATCAAAAGGGCGCCACATTGGTACTGATGCCCGGCACGCAGTTTCCGGAAATACTTTTCCTGCCTCGCCGCAACGCCGCATCGGAAACGTGGACCGGCCATATGTACAGCCCGGAGGAAGCAGCCCGGCTTTCAGGAATCAAAGAGATCTGGGCCAATAGCGAATTCGAACCGTTCATCAAAGCGCTGCACAGCAAGGAATTCTATGCTCCGCAGCCGGAAAATATTCTGATGTCAGCAAATCGCGGCGCTCCGTCATTGGGCGACAACACCAGTCCGTTATTGATGGCAGCCGCAAACAACGAGGCCAAGATTTATCTGCTCGCGAGTTTTCCTGCTCTGGGCGAAAGCCGGGAGTATCGACAGGAGCAACGGTTCGCCGCTTCATGGGGTAAAGAGAGCGGGTTCAACATTCAAAACGTCGCGCCGATCTTTGCGCAGATGCGGGCCCGGAAATCCGCGATGGAGCTCGAGCTGTTGCAACACGCAATCGACATCAGCATTGAAGCCCACGAGCGCGCCTGGATTGCCGCCGCGCACGCAAAATGGGAGTACGAAATTGATTCCGAAGTCGCGCGCGTGTTCAAACTTCGGAACGCCGACAATTGGGGTTATCCGGACATCGTCGGATGTGGAGCGAACGCCACGACTCTGCATTACGAAGAATCACAATCGCAGTGCAAGCCCGGCGATCTCCTGTTGATGGATGTCGGTGCCGAGTACGGACACTACAGCGCCGACGTTACCCGCACCACGCCGGTCAGCGGAAAATTCACGCCGGCCCAGGCGGCGATTTATCAGATCGTTTATGACGCTCAGGAAGCTGCGGCCAGGGCCGCCAAACCGGGAGCGACTCTCTCTGATGCCCACCGGGCATCTCTGGCAGTGATCCAAGCCGGACTGCTGAAGCTGGGCCTGATCACCGATGCTAAGTCGGAGCAGTACCGCATGTGGTTCATGCATGGAAACGGCCACTGGCTGGGAATGAATGTGCACGACGTGGGCGGCGGCGTGGCCTTTGAGCCGGGCATGACCTTTACCAATGAGCCAGGCATCTACATTCGCTCTGACGCGCTGGACAATCTCCCGAAAACGCCGGAAAACGCCCAGCTGATCGCCGCCATTAAGCCCGCCTTTGAAAAATACAAAGGTATCGGGGTACGCATCGAAGACGATATGGTGATTACCCCCGAAGGCGCGAAGTGGATGACTGCGGCGTTGCCCCGCAGCATCGCTGATATCGAAACGTTCATTGCCAAGGCGCGAAGCGAACAAAGATAGCCGGAACGATCCACGAAACCACACGAACAAACACGAAAAAATGGCAGCTTTTCGTGACGTTTCGTGTGATTTCGTGGATCGTTCCCTTTCGCCACTGATGAGAAAGCAAATGAAAAAGCAAACTAGCCCAATGATCCTCCGGCTTGCGGTCGCGCTGTTGTCTTACAGTCTGTTGTCCGCATCCGTGTTCGCGCAGCAGAAAGCGGATAACACTTACATCGAAGCGGCAACGCTTTGGCAGCAGACTGCGGGTGAAGCGCGAGCGGTTCAGTACCAGACGTACCTGCTGGCACGGCTGCTGCTCGATCGCGACCTGCGCAATCATCGAATCAGAGGACGGCGCGCGATCATCGTCGATGTCGATGAAACGATTCTTGACAACAGCCGTTATCAGGGAATGCTTATCAAGAAAGGTGTGAACTATCCGGAAGGCTGGACGGAATGGTGCAATCGCGCCGAGGCGACGGCGATTGCGGGCGCGGTCGACTTTCTCCGCTACGCACATTCACGCGGGGTGCGTGTGTTTTATGTGACTAACCGAAAGATTGCCGAAAAGGACGGCACGTCGCGCAACCTGAAACAGCTGGGGTTTCCCGAAGTGAATGACGAGACGCTGCTGGTACGAACTGATACCGCCAGCGATACCAAAGAACCGCGGCGCCAGGCGATCGCTTCGCATTATCATGTGGTGCTGCTAATGGGTGACAACCTGAATGACTTTTCTGACGTGTTTGAAAAAAGCAAGACCGTAGCCAGCCGCCTGGAAGCCACCGAGAAAAACCGATCGCAGTTCGGGACTCGCTTCATCGTGCTCCCCAATTCAATGTATGGCGATTGGGAGAATGCGATTTATGACTATAACTTCGATTTGTCATCAGATCAGAAGCAACAGAAACGGCGCGCGTTATTGAAGGACTGGTAGCGTAAACGAAGCGAGGTTTATCCCAGTATAATTTGGTGTTGTTTCGTGTGATTTCGTGGATCGTGTGCTGGTTTTAGGAGAAGAAGGATCCACGAAAATCACACGAAACACCACCAAATGGATTCCGCTAATGCTTACTGTTCTCTCGCTTCGATGACTCGACGACTTCTTCCTTGATCTCGCCTTCGATCCGCTCGCTCTTGGTGCCCACGCGCAGCCGGTCATAGATGCTCATGTATTGATTGCCGACCCACACGAGCGCGAAGAGCGAGATCAAATAGCCTCGCCAACCGGGTAATAGCAGTTTAAAACGGGCGATGATTAGGAAGATGGCCGCGACGTAGTGGCTGAAGCAGTATTCGCAAGTAAAGAGATAGAAAAACTTTCGTTGATACCAGTGCGTACAATCCTGACTGCGCCGCCGGCAAAATTCTCTTGGTTCACGGAAAACTTCTTCGTGGGTGACCGTCCAGGCGACGCATGCGATCGGAATTGCCAGCACGAAGAGTTCGAGCAGTTGCAATCTCAGCGGCGGCATCATTTCGATTTTAGCCGCCGCTTCCAGGTTTGCTGAAACAGGTGTTGGTTCGAAACGCGAGATCGCTGTCACGAAATCATGGCGTGCTCCATGATTCTTTGTGGTTCGCGTCATAGAAGATCACACGGGGCGTGGTGCCTTGCGCAATTCCCATCCAGGCTCGTTCTTTTTCGCTCGCATCATAGAAGCCGATGCCCGATTCCTTGCCACCGCCTGACTGTCCGAACCACGCGCGCAGCTTTCCACTGTCATCGTCGATGTTCAATCGCGTAATCCCGCTGGCAAGAATACCGAGCCGGCTTCTTTCTTTGGCGTTTTGATCATAGAAGCCGAGACTGACTTCCTGCCCTTTATTCCAGAGTCCCAGCCATGAGCGCTCCTTGCCGGTTGTGGGATCTTTGATGCTCAGACCCGGCAGCCCATCTGAGTCTGCTCCGAGCGTGGCGAGGGTCTTCCCTGATGAGTCAACAACTACAAATCTTTCCGCGGTCTCGACATCCACCGGCCGCGCCGCGATCAGAAAGAGCGAGGCGATTACCAGCAACGCCAGTATTGCAACAATTTTGAAAAGACGGTTTTGCCGTTCCAGCTTCTCCATTCGCTGTACCAACACCGAAAAGTCAATTGAATTATTCATGATGATCTCCTGAAATGGCTGAAGATTAGAAAAACCTAAACGACTGGTTCTTGCGGTTCGCTATTAGACCCGATCTGTTTTCCCAATTCACTAAAAAACTTTGCGGCGAGCATTTTGGCGGCGGCTTCAATCATACGCTGCCCGACTGAGGCGATCACTCCACCTACCTGCATTTCGCCGGTATAGGCTATGAAGGTTTGGCCGTCGATTTCGCTGAGATCAAATTCGCCGGTGCCTTTGACAAAGCCGGGTCCGCCTTTGCCGTCCACGATCATGCGGTAACGTGAGGGTGGGTGCATGTCTTCGAGGCGCACGTTGCCTTTGAAGATTCCTTTCACCGGACCGATGCCCGCTTTCATCGTGGCGACGTAGGTGTCGTGGCCGCTTTTTTCCAGCGATTCACATCCCGGAATGCACTGCTGAAGGATTTGCGGATCGATCAGCGCGGCAAAGATGTGATCGCGGGCAGCGTTAATTTGGTGCGTTCCGTGGATCTTCATGGGGAGTTATCGGCGCGGCCTCCGATTGGTTTGACAGGGGCCCAATGGACAAAATGGACATGGTGGACACAGTGGACCAATGAGCCAATGAGTCAATGAATCAATTGCCGGCGGCGTGATTATGTCGCTCGCGCCAGAGCCGCGTCGATGGCCCGCCTGGTGTAAACCTGTGCCAGGTGACGCCGGTAATCTGCGGAAGCAAAGAGATCGCCATTGGCGTCGATTCCGTCCGCGGCGAGGGCCGCAGCAGCTGCGATCGTTTCGTCATTAAGAGTGGCGCCATTCAGCGACGCTTCCACCGCTGCCGGCCGGTAGGCTTTCGCCGCTACGCCCGTGATGCCGATGCTGGCGCGCTCGCATTTGCTGTTNCCGTTGACTGAAAGATTGGCGGCCACACCTACGACCGCAAAGCCCGACGCGGGATGATGCATCTTGACATATGCCTGTGATCGACCGGCTGGTTTGCTGATCCGAATCTCGCGGAGAATCTCGCCCGGCTCGAGTGCGGTCGTCAACAAGTCGACAAAGAAGTCATCAGCCTTGATCACGCGCTCGCCCTGATTGCTGACAGCGACGAGTTCAGCGTTGAGGGCGATGATGGCGGCCGGCCAGTCGCCGGCCGGATCGGCGTGAGCGAGGCTGCCCCCAATAGTTCCGCGGTTGCGCACCTGGACATCGCCAATGTGACCCGCGCATTCCGGTAACAACGGACAAATATTTTTTAGCAACTCGGAGGATTCTATTTCATAGTGCGTAGTTGCAGCGCCGATTTGAATCTGTCCGTTGGCTTCGCGAACATATGAGAGGTCTCTAATGCGGCCAATGTCGACCAGTAGTGGCGGCTGCATCAGGCGCAGCTTCATTGCTGGAATCAGGCTGTGCCCGCCGGCGAGAATCTTCGCGTCTTCATTCTGAGAAAGCAGTGAGAGCGCCTCATCGAGAGTGTTGGCGCGCGCATAATCAAATTGTGCTGGAATCATGAAAAAGCCTCCGTTGAAATTAGACGGTGGACGATTGACTCAATGGACGGCATGGACACGATGGACATAATGGACGAAGCAATGAGTCAATGGACCAATGAGTCAATGGACCATGAATCAGTGAATCAATTTCCAAATCTTTTCCGGCCGCGCGGGCATGTCGATGTGCTTCACCCCAAAGGGCGAGAGGGCATCGACCACTGCATTGACGATTGCCGGAGTTGCGCCGATGGTGCCGGCTTCACCGACTCCTTTTACGCCCAGCGGATTGACCGGGGAAGGTGTTTCAGTGCGATCCGTTTCAAACCACGGTAATTGTGCCGCCTTCGGCAGCGCGTAATCCATTAACTCGCCGGTGACGAGCTGCCCTTGTTCGTCGTAAACAACCTCTTCGAAAAGAGCCTGTCCGATCGATTGCACAATACCGCCGTGTACCTGGCCATCTACGAGCAGAGGATTGATCACCTTGCCGCAATCGTCCACGGCTACGTACTTGAGAATTTTTGTCTCGCCGGTGTCTTTATCGACTTCCACCACACAGATGTGGGTCCCGAACGGAAAGGTAAAATTCTTCGGTTCGAAGAAGTAGGTGGCCGACAGCCCTGGTTCCGTGTCCGGGGGAATTTCTTTGGCCACATGTGCGGCCAAAGCGATCTCCTGAATGGTCATTTTATTGCGGCCGTTACCTGCGGCCGGAATTTCCTTTAACGACCCGCCGGGACCTTCACCGACCGGAACTACCGGTTCCGATTTACCCGTAACCGACGCCGCGGCTGCTTCCTGTTTCGAATAACAACCGGCTTCAAATGACAGACGTGAAGTCTCGCATTGCATGATGTGCGCAGCTATTTTGGCGGCCTTCTCTTTTAGTTTTTCAATCGCCACCAGCACTGCCGTGCCGCCGACGGCGGTGGCGCGGCTGCCGAAGGTGCCGATCCCGTATTGGACCACTCCGGTATCGCCATGGATGACCGTGATGTCTTTGATATCGACTCCCAGTTCGTCCGCCGCGATTTGCGCGAAGGACGTTTCCTGTCCCTGGCCGTGCGGTGACGCGCCGGTAAGAATGGTGACTTTTCCGGTCGGCTCGATGCGCACAGTAGCGCTTTCCCAACCGCCGGCCGGCATCGCCTGGGATGGACCAAGCGCACAAATCTCGACGTAACTCGACAAGCCAATTCCAATCAACCTCCCGCGGCCACGCTCGTGCTGCTGTTCTTTGCGCAGCTCTTGATAGCCCGCGAGATCGAGAGCTTTGTCGAGCGCCGCTTCGTAATTGCCGCTGTCATACTCCAAACCCGTAGCGGTGTGGAAAGGAAACTCGGATGATTTGGGGAAATTCCGGCGCCGCACCTCTGTCGGGTCGAGATTCAGTTCGCGGGCCACGACATCCATGACCCGTTCGACTACATAAGTCGCTTCCGGCCGGCCGGCGCCGCGGTACGCGTCGGTGGCCATCTTATTGGTGAAGACGCCGGTTACATTCATCTGTATCGCCGGAATCTTGTAAGCACCGCTCAGCATCAATCCTGTCAGAGTTGGAATTGCCGGGGTCAGCAGTTGATGATAAGCCCCGAGGTCGGCGACGACGTTATAGCGCAGACCTGTGATGCGTCCGTCGTTTTTTACGCCGACTTCGATGGTGCCGATCTGCGCCCGGCCGTGAATAGTCGCCTGAACATTCTCGCGGCGAGATTCAATCCACTTGATGGGTTTAGCCAGTTGCATCGAGATCCAACCGAGCAAAGCTTCTTCAGCATAAACATTCAGCTTGGAGCCAAAACCGCCACCGACTTCCGGGGTGATGACGCGCAGCTTGTTTTCCGGAATGCCAATCATCAAAGCAAGCTGGGTGCGCAGCAGGTGAGGAATTTGCGTCGATGACCAGATGGTTAACTCTTCTTCACCCGGAAAGTATCGCGCCAGGACGCCGCGCGGCTCCATCGCAATTGGCGCCAGCCGTTGATGCACCATCTTCTGGCTGACGATGCGGTCGGCCGCCTGCAGTCCCGCGTCGACGTCGCCTTCACCCGAGGTGAGTTTGTAAGCAATGTTGTCGCCGAATTTTTCGTGAATGACCGCGCCCCCATTTGCCGCCGCTTCGACATCAGTAACCGCGGGCAGCTCATCGTAATCTACGGTGACCAGATCGACTGCATCGCTCGCGGCATATTTGTCGGTCGCCACGACCGCGGCGATTGGATGACCGACAAAAAGCACTTTGTCGGTAGCGAGCACACGATAATCGGGGATCTTCAAGTCCGGGAGTGCGGCGGCGCAGGGAACCGGCCCCACGTTGGCGGTATCTTTGGCGGTGTAAACTGCGACGACTCCCGGCGCTTTCAAAGCTGCCGAAGTATCAACTGTAAATCGCGCGTGCGCGTACAACGAACGGACGAACACGACGTGTAAAGTATCGGGCAGCCGGATGTCGTCAACGTAGTGTGCCAGCCCTTTAATTAGCCGCGGATCTTCTGTACGTTTTATTCTTTGTCCCACAAACTTAGGCATAATTCCTCCAGACTTTATTGGAACTCCTTAGCCAGTTCAGCATTCGTTTTCCTGATATCGAATTCACCAATCTTAACCAGTTGTTTGTGCTCATCGATTCGGTATGCCGAACCCGCCTGGCCCGCCGGTCCCGCCGGCAATCCGTCGGGCCCCGCCGGCATCATCCCGCTGGTTCTGAAAAGAACAATCCACCCCGGATCCCCTGGATTTGAAAAACTTCCGTCGGCATTCATCTTTAGACTGACGGGGGTGAGAAAACCATTCTCAAAGATAACCACGCCCGTCGTACCCTTTTTCTTACAGGCAGAGCCGGCGGCCACTAGCAGCGCCGCCGCGATGAGTATTTGTAGCTGTTTGCTGCGGACGGTCATATCTCGAACTTACAAGGGGGCGAACCGGCACAGCCCTTAAGTCTTGGCTGAAGCACTTCGCCCGGCTGCGTACTCCACCGCTTCGACGATATGCTGATAGCCCGTACAACGGCAGAGATTTCCCTCCAGCCCGTGCCGGATCTCCTCGCGCGATGGATTTGGATTCCGATCGATAATCTGGCTGGCCGCGATGATCATTCCTGGAGTGCAATAACCGCACTGCAGCCCGTGTTTCTCCCAGAAACCTTCTTGCACCGGATGCAAATTTCCGTTCGCTGCCAGACCTTCGATTGTCGTTAGATTTGTTTTGTCTGCCTGGACCGCGAACATCGTGCAAGACTTCACGGCCTGGCCGTCCAGCAACACTGTGCAGGCGCCGCACAGCGATGTCTCACACCCCACATGGGTGCCCGTCAGTCCGAGGACGTCGCGCAGGTAATGAACGAGCAGGAGTCGTGGTTCGACTTCCGACTCGTGATCGACACCATTGACGTTGATATTGATAGCCTGTTTCATTGAGCTACCTCGTTTGAAAAAGTTAATTACTGAGATGGGGAACCCTAAGGTCCGTTTTCTATGCCACTTCGGAGTGAAAGTCAATCGGTAATGGCCAGGATTAGTGATGTCTGGTACGCACGGCTCTGACGGATCAATTCAAATCATTGCACGCCGGAGGCGTGCGTACCGCCCGGGGCAAATTATTGACAAGGCACCAGACGGATAGTATGGTGCATTGCACCTCGCAGGAATTTTGGCAACGCTTACCGCCTAGCAAATTCTCAACCGGCACGTCTTCGCCAACGCGCCATTGACTTGCCCAGTTCTTCCAGGAGGGGGTTATTAATTATGTCGCGAACTGCTGCCCACGCTGTTCCAGCACAAAACTCAAGAACTCTAATCCTGACAGCCTTGATTACGGCTGCGACCACGGTGGCCGTCGCTTTTATTGGCATCTTCCCGCAATTACGCACTAATGATGCGCAGACAATTCAACAACTTCGGGATTCCATTGGCGCGCTGCAAAAGAAGCTGGAAGGCGGTAGCGAACCTCCACCAGAGAAAAAGATGACGGTCAACGGCACCGTCTGGGCGCCCGACAAGAAACGGACACTAAATGGCGTTGAGGTCTACCTGCTGCCGCAAGACAATAACGATTTGACAGCGAAGACAGACGATAATGGTAACTTTACGTTGAGCGGAGTACCCGACGGCGTGTATTCGATCATTGTCCGCGAATCCAACGGACAAAGCGGCAAGGGTCTGCTGGATGATGAACAGAATGAAGTCTCAGTTATTGGCGCAGCAATCAGATACCGTATTCGAAGATAGGCAGCCAGCAATCCGTGCTCACTTCTCGTCAAAGGACTGGATGAAAAAGCGATTCATTTTTCCTTGCGGCTTACTCTCAATTCTGATTGCCGTGTCGGGCTTTGCCGCCTCTAGTTTCAGGCCGGACGCAGGTTCTTACGTAAAGGGAGTCGTGACTCAATCAAACCGGCCCGTGCGATCTGTTTGGGTGATCGTGAGCCAGTCAGGAACGGAAAAAGGCCGAGCGTTGACTGGAGATGACGGAAAGTATTACATCGGCAAACTAGCGGGCGGCTCCTACGACGTGGTGGTATTGCAGGATAAGCAACAGGTCTATAGTGGCCAAATCCACCTTCCGGAAGACAGAGTCTTTAACATCTCCATTACTCCTCCGCGCGCGCTGAGACGCCGGTGATCAAATCGCCGCTTTGCCGGGAGGGCGGACGTCTCGTCCGCTATGAGCGCGAAGCGCGAAAGGTTTTCGTAGCAACTTTATGAAGGCCGCAGACAGCGCGCCTGTCGGCGCGTTGCGGATGGGGACGTCCGCGCTCCCAGCTGAATGTTGTGTGTTCACTGAACCCGCACCATACCTATTCACCGCGAAAAGAAGGACGCTTATTTTCCAGCTTTCGGAAAGATGTCGCGCGGCACACCCGGAAATGTCTTCATAACATTTCGGATGTACGTGGGGCTGGCGTCTTCCGGGCCCAGCGGATCGTTGGGGTCGTCCGGCACTTTCGAAAGGTCTTTGACTTTCCAGGCTCCGTTTTCGAGATGCAGCAGGTTCGGTCCGCCTTCGGCTGTCGCGCGGCCACCTTTGTCCAGTGGTGTGGTGTCGACCCAGCACCAGCCGTTGTGAACCTTCAGGTAATTCACTTGAAATACCACCTGCTGGTTGCCGCGCAACGCATCCATGATGGCCTGCCGTTCCTCGGTGCCTTTGGCCGGTGTATGCAACTGATCGTTTTGCGTCGCGCCGCCTGCGGCGGTGTCGTCCGGATGATCGTCTGCGGCTGGGGCTGCGTTGCTGGTTACCGGCGTAGCGGCCGCGTTTGAGCGCTCGGGGGGTGAAGGAGAGTTAGACGCTGTTGATTCGCGGTTTTGTTTGAGCAGCGCACAGCCGGGAATGGTGAGCACGCAAAAACTACAGAGCGTTAAGCATATGATGATTCGCATGAGCGGCAATTATTTATCATGACACTGGTTGGTCTCAAGTTCGATGAGAAGCTTTTCTTGAGATACCTGACTCTTGCGACATGTACCTCTCAAGTCGATCGTTCAGCAGTGGATCAGTTTGAGAGGTGAACCGGGGTCGCCTCCCGTTAATCACACGCTCGAAGGCGCGTGCCACCCTCAAGACTGATCCACTACTCAACGATTACTTCGCCTGCGACCGTTTGAGATGCCACTCAATGGTCATTGTCGTTTCGGTGCCATTTTTTTCGACCGGCGATTTGGGTTGATCGCTTCCATCCAGCACCAGCTCGGTCATTTTTGCCCGTCCTTTTCCGGTGACCGAGAAACCACCAACTTCTCTGTTGGCTACCCGATAGTGATTGTGAACGGGTTTAGCCGCACACTCGCCCGTTTCCGTGGCGTCCATAGAACTATCTCCGGTAGCCATTCCTGTAGGCAGGTGTGCGCTTACTTTGTAAGTGCCATCGCCGGGCCAGCCGACGCTGACTGAGGCGCCGTGAGAAACGGCGCCGCTGATTTTGTAAGACTCTGTTTGCGTCCGCGACCACGGCACGAATGCATTCTTTTGGGTGCTGGCGTGACACCATATTTCTGGTCCGGAATGACTCTCCTTATACTTCGAATAATCGGCCCCGCCTTCAGCCAGCGCGTAGCCATCGACGAGCGTGATTACCACCGTCTCGCTTTCTTTGATAGTCGTGTCTTCTGTTCCGTGATTCTGATGAGGNACTGAGGGCGTTCCGGGCTTTGGCGAACTGTCCTTAATTATAGTTTGCGAAGTGTAAGTGACAATGACCTCACCGGACCACTTACTGAATTTGCATCNGCTGCGAAGGTTGCGAATCGTTTCTTCCAGGTATGCCAATTCGGCCTCGTNGCCCTTCTTGGCCACGCTGGCAAAGTCCGCGATTGGATATCGTTCCATCCAGGAGCCGCCGATCGTCTGTCGGATGATGTCCCCGCCGCCACGTAACTTGCTCCCGCACCACTTGCTCCTGACCTGCTCGTTTATTGCCAAACCTTGCCAAAAGCACGACGGGTTGTCGCCGGAACTGGTGGTCGGCGAGCAATCGCTGTTGAAGGTCGTGGGACCGTGAACCTGAGGCGTCGTCTTGTCGTGCGCTGCTTCGATAGCCATATTTATCCAGTTGGAGAAGTACAGCGCATAATCACGATCGGTATACGGAAAGACTTTGCCCGCCTGGCGCTCATCAGACTCGAGCTGCGCTTGCTGTCTATCGATTGCATCGATAGCCGCATGCACTTCATGACGCCGGCTGACCAGGGCCACCAGGTCCTTGCACTCGCACTCTGTTTGCGGAGTTGCGGTCGTCCTCGATGCGACGTGTGCTGAGGCCGGTAAGAGAAGCGATTTCGTTGAAGATAAAATCACGAGCAGCACTGAGATTGCGATCCCGGCAAGGCCGGCGATCACGAACCGCGCGTGACTGGTTGAGTATTTGATCCCCAACTTAACCTCCTTAGTGTGATGGTCATCGTCGGTGTGGGCGTAGTAGTTGGCGTCGGCGTGGGAGGTGCCGGCGCCACTGGTGGTGGGGTGATAACTGAAACGTCCTTGCTATTCTGATTGGCGACGTAGAGCTTGTGCGTGGCCGGATTCAGCGGAATCAACTGCATCTTCTTGCGGATGGCCACGTTTAAATGACGGCGTATCATGAGTCAGTTACTCCATGAGATTCCGAAGACGAGAATTTTTCGTTCATTTACGCGGAAAACTAGCCTGCTGATTGTTTACGCGCAGAACTCCGTCAGATTGGCTCAGCCGGAGAGACGAAAGTGGCACGGCCGTCCGCGGCCGTGATTCTGGGTATGCGTCGCTGTTCTGAGGGAGCGAGAAACGATTCACGAAATCACACGAAGACCCGCGAAAAAAGAAGCCTTCATGTAATTGGTACTGTGTAAGTTTGAGAGGTGGCCAAAAATGTTGGGAGCGCGGATGTCCTCGTCCGCCGGACAGAGCGAAGCTCTCTCTCGTTTCGTCACTGGTCAGTTTGAGAACTTTTTCGCGCTTCGCGCTCATTGCGGACGGGGACATCCGCGCTCCCAGCAACGAGATCACTGAAACTGACCCGACCACGTATTAATTCAGATGGCTTCGTGGATCGTGTCTTAACTGACCTGCGTCGGGAGTATCGCGACTATCATGGCCCGAAGCGCTGGCGGTATTCGGTTGAAGTGATGAAAGCCTTGACCATTTCCGCCTGGATGAAGTCTCCCTTGAATTGATTCAGTTTCGTCAGCCAGAAGTCATAGCCGGTGTAGTCGGTGTCTGGCGGATCGTTGGGATTACGACGCAGGTAGCCGAGGTATTGCATCAACACGAACGCGCGATTGAACTCGGCGTTTACGAGATTCTGGTTCTCGGCCACCTGCCGTAGCGCTTGCGAGCGTGCAGTGACGTTGCTGGTGTCTGTCGATGCGCCGAACAACCCGATTGCGGCGGCACGGTCGCTTGCCGAAAGCACGTTGCCGGCATTCGCATTGAGCTTATCGACAAACTGAGCCGGTGCCATCGTCGTCGGAAAGGCTGAGGTGAACCGCGAGCGCTGCACAAAGTCGGCGGCAAACGATTGCTTGTTATTCTCGAGAATCGTCTCCCAACCAGTCTGGCCGACCACGACTCCCGTTCCAATCTGCTGGGTGTCAGACAGAAATTCATTCAGTCGGACAATCGGCGCCGGCAGCGGGTGAGCGCCGTTGAAGGTCGAGGTACCCGACGCATCGCCGTAGGCCGCCTTGTAGATCCGCTCTACCAAATAGCCCGTCTGTTGGAACTCGATCGATAGATAAAAAGCTCCCGACGTGTTGATGCGCTTAACGTCGACGCACTGCTGATCACTGCCGCACGAAGTAATCTGGTTACTCCAGAAGTCAAGCCCGGCCTGGTCAGGCTCGCGGTTCAGAAAATCGTGATAATGCTGACGCACAAAGAAGCGCGCATCGGAATTGTCAAGCGGATTGGCCGCTCCGGAATTCGAATCGTTGTCAAGGATCGTAAGCGTTGCTGTGCTCGGATTGCCTAACCCGGCGCCGGTCGGATTAGACAAGACGAGCTTTAAAGTTCTATCACCTTGATTGTAGGAATCATCCGTCAGGAGCACGCTGAAGTTCTTAGCAGACTCCCCGGCCCCGAACTTCAACGTACCCGCGGCGAACGTGTAGTCAGTTCGCTGCAAAGCAGTGTTGTCTGAAGTTGCGTAGTCAACTGTGGCGGCGCCGGAGACATCGCCGGTGCGCGTTACCGTAACGCGTACCGCGCCGTCACCCTCGCCGGCGGTGTAGTTCGGCAGGCTCAATTGGATCTGGGGTGAACTTGTGGTGCCAGCCTGATTGACGGTGAAGGTTTGGTTCGCGACCGTGATGGTGCCGGTGCGCGAACTGGTTGAAGGTGAAACCTGATATTTAACCTGCCCATTCCCGCTACCATTACCCCCGGAACTAATTGTGATCCAACTGTCATTGCTTAAAGCTCCCCAGGAACAACCGCTCGGCGACGAGACATCGATGGTCCCGATTCCTCCGGCCGGCGTGAACGGCACACTCAGCTCAGAGATCCAGGCGCATGACTGCGCCGCAATCGTTGAGTTGCTGCCCGGCGTTGACACATATTGAATCTGAAAGCTGCTTGAACCCGTTTGGGTTGTGCCTTGGATTAAGGTTCGTGGTATCTGCTGCCTGCCATCTGAAGAAAACGTATCGACTGAAACCGAATATGGACCCTGCTCTCGACTCGTAACAATCACCTGGTAGGTTCCTGCCACTGCCTGGTCGATCTGTATCTGGTGGCTGGTGTCAACTGGGGGGCCGCCGGTCTCAACATTTGCGAGCGTGTCGCGGAAATAGGCTGAGTTCGGAATCTCTTCCACGACGCTACCGGTAGTGGGCACGAATCCGGTGCGCTTTCCGGCGGGGTCGATGACCAGGAGTTCTACGTTGTTGTCCGCACTGACTACCAACGAGCCGTTACTGGCGGCGG
>AP72_2010_repI_A001DRAFT_1000106_pt1 | contig 17024 bp, 13 predicted proteins | sample AmaPasrepliIA001_FD_9535 | JGI IMG/M metagenome (IMG submission 9535)
CCTGGTCCCCAGCCACTCCCAAAGCCCTCGACCCGGTAGCTTTTGACGGAACGGGATCGCACTCGAACAACACCGGCGGCTATATCATTGATTACAGCTGGGACTTCGGAGACGGTGGTACAGGGTCCGGCGCAACACCTTCTCACAGCTATGCAGTAGCGGGCAGCTATAGCGTGAAGCTCACGGTCAAAGACGACGCCGGCCTGACCGATTCCGTAACTCATACGGTTACGATAGCGCACCGGCCGACGACTCTAACATACACGGGCGGCACATCTCGCGACTATCACGATATCGTGACAGTTAGCGCTCACCTGATTGATACCGCCACCACTGCGGCGCTCTCCGGCAAGCCGGTCACGTTCACCATCGGCTCGCAATCCTGCATGAATTCAACGAATGGCTCAGGTAACGCTTCTTGCACCATCACACTGAGTCAGACTCCAGGTCCTTACACTGTGAGCGCGTCGTTCGCAGGCGATACCGTCTACGCCGGCAGCGCCGATTCCAAAGCTTTCACGATCACGAAGGAAGAAACCACTCTCGTTTATACCGGTCCCACGGTGATTCTTAGCGGCAGCGGGATCGCGACATTAACTGCGACTTTGTTCGAGGATGGCGCCAATGACGACGATGGCGATCCTGGATCGTGCGCTCCATTCCCCAGCGGTCAAACGGTCAAGCTCAGTCTCGGAGCGCAATCCTGCAGCGGACCCACGGACGCGTCTGGCAATGTTACCTGTACGCTTTCATCGGTGGTTATTCCGCTCGGGCCCGAACCTTTGAAGGCAGAGTTCCTGGGTGATGCCTACTACCGGCCGTCATCTGACGTTGGCAAAACTGCGATCGTCTTCGCGTTCCCAAGTCGGGGCGCGTTCACGCTGGGCAACTCGACAATTGCGGCGGCGACTTCGACGACGAACCTCACCTGGTGGGATGCTTCCTGGGCGAGTCTAAACAGTTTGACCGGCGGATCGGCGCCCGCATCGTTCAAAGGGTTCGCGGACACAGTGACGTCACTTCCAGCGCAGACACCGGCAAATGTTTGCGGCTCAACCTTCGCGACGTCGCCGGGAAACAGCCCGCCACCGACAGGCACTGTACCCTCGTACATGGGGGTTCTCGTCACCAACTCGGTCGGCAAGACAGGGAACAACATTAGCGGCAATTGGGGAGGGATTGTAGTGGTGAAGACAGATCCTGGTTATGCTCCAAATCCGGGACACGCGGGCACGGGTAAGATTGTGGCGGTCTTCTGTCCATAGCTGCTGGCTTTTGCGCGACTGTTGAAACGCTCAGGGCGCGAAATGTGAAAGCCTGGGCCAACGGCCCAGGTAGAATCGCCGCAAGGATTAACGAGCGCTGAAGGCGCGAAATAACGGTGATTTCGCGCCCTTGGGGCTGAGGGTTTGTGATGGAACCGCCGCTACAGTTGTAAGTATCTTATTTACCTTTACTCAACAACACCAGCACGTCGTTGTCTTCTTCTTGGGCCACCACAATGTCACCTTTCCCATCGTGATTGAGGTCAGCGATGGCCACGCCATGGGGCGTGCGGCCCACTCGAATTGGTGAAAACGGCGCGAGATTAATTCCGTTTCGCCCCCCGAGGTAAACAGTCAGCGTCCCATCATCGTAATTAGGCACCACGATGTCCGCAATGCCGTCAGCATTCAAATCACCCGCCGCTACGGTTCCAGGATAATGACCTGTGGCAAACGGTGACCCCTTGGCGAGCGAAAAACTTCCTTTACCGTCGCCCAGCAGGATCGAGAGTGCGTTCTTGCTCGGATCGCTTCCCTGCCCTGAGTAATGGACGATCACGATGTCCTGATGTTTGTCACGACGCTGTACAGACTCTCAATGATTCTATTAATGGAGTTATCTGACAGCGTGCAAAATTAATCAGCTGCGGCGGATGGATCGGAGTAAAATCAGCCGGCTTGCCGGAAGCCTGGAGGTTCACATGAGCACGCCCGACACGCTGATCCCGCTAACTGATGATGAACGTCGAATTCTAACAGCGCACCGAAGCGGAATGTTAAAGATCCTGTTGGGCTACTGCATTGTTGCCGTCGCAGCGCTGCTGGTCCTGGTCTTCTTTCACCCGTTTTACATGGTGCTGTCTATGCTTGGCGTCAGTCTGGCTTTGATCATCCTGACGATAATGGCGCTGCCCCGCCTGCGCAAATTTTCCAGCGATCTGGTAGCCGGGCAGAAAACGGTAATTAGCGGGCCCGTCGAAGCGCAAAACATCGACGTGGCGCGTGAGACCGATAGTGGTGGAGCGGAAGGAGATGCGTCCTACCGCTACTGGATCCAGGTTAAAGGTAAGAAAATAACGGTGACCGAAGACCAGTATTACCAATTCAAGAAAGGCGATCTGGTTGAGGCCTTTATCGCGCCGTATTCGCAGACCATTTTCAGCATCAATAAAGAAGTCCTGAATCGCCCATTTCACTGAAAGGGCCCGAAAACTCGCGAAAATCTGGCATTCGGGCCTGCCTGCCCCATGAGTTATAATAGAGCTCGCGAAGCCCGTCAGATTCTACTGTGGGAATCCACGTTGTCTATAATTCGCATCTTAAAGCATCGTGAAGCGTGAAGGAGCAGGGAGAACTATGGCTGCGAAACCACCAATGAACCGCCTGAAATCATATACGCCGGGCGCAATTGTCAGCGCCCCTCCGGGCGAGCGCAAACACATTCTGCGCCGCTTTTGGTTTCCGGCGGTGATCCTCCTGGCCCTGGCGGCGGGCGGATTGACCGGAATTATCGCAGCTTATCAGCTCAATTATTCTCAGGCAGCAAGTGAAGTCGCGGCCCTGGCCACTTATCGCCCAAGCATCGTCACGCGCATTTATGCCGATGACGGCAAGACCGTGATCGGCGAGTTCGCGCTCGAGAAACGCATTCCGTTGAAATATGACGAGATTCCGCCGGTAATGAAGAATGCCATTCTCGCGGTCGAAGATGCGCGATTCTATGATCACGTGGGCATCGATCCCATCCGTATTATGGGCGCTGCCTGGAAGAACCTGACCAGCAATCATGTTGAGGGTGGTTCAACGTTGACGCAACAGCTGGCAAAGAATCTTTTCTTGACGCGCGAGCAGACTTACAAACGAAAAATGAATGAGTGGCTGCTGGCGCTCCAGATCGAACGGTATTACACCAAGAATCAGATCATGGAGCTCTACGCGAACCACGTGTTCGTGGGCGCGAACGCGTACGGCGTCGAGGCGGGCGCGGAGACTTATTTTGGTAAACAGGCAAAGGACCTGACCCTCGAAGAAGCCGCATTGCTCGCCGCTATTCCCAAGGCTCCGGGTGAGTACTCGCCGACGGCCAATGCGGCTAAGGCGAAAGAGCGGCGTGATCTGGTGCTGCAACTCATGGCCAATAACGGTTTTGCTTCGCAGGGGGAAGTTGATGCGGCGAAAGCGAAGCCGATTCAACTGGCCGACTCAGCCTATTACCAATCGCCACAGGCAACCGAGCCCGCCTTCGATTATCCCGTCGAATACATTCGCCAGGATTTGGAAGACAAATACACCACGCGCGTAGCCCAGACGGGCCTGTCGGTTTATTCGACTATCAATGTGGCCGCGCAACGTAAGGCTTACGAAGTCGTGCGCGCAGGTTTACGCTGGTATGACAAGTCGCATGCCGGTTGGCATTCGAACTATCCGGTGATTCCCAGTTCATCGAATAACGGCGTGCCCACCCAGCAAGAACTGGCCAGCTATAAATATCCTGATTGGTATCGCGGTGAGTATGAGAATGGCCGCTACCTCATGGGACTGGTGATGAAAGTCGATCAGGGGCGTGACGAAGCGACCGTCCGATTTGGCAACTACACGGCAACGCTAACCGGCGCGGATATGGGCTGGGGGAAGCGCGCGCCGCGGACAGAATTCAAACCCGGCTATCTCGCCGAATTCATTATTAAGGATGTTGACAAGAAGAGTCATAAACTGAAGGTTGAATTGAATCAGATCCCGAACGTTCAGGGATCGATGATGACGATCAATTCCCATACGGGAGAGATCGTCACGATGGTCGGTGGGTATGACTTTCTGACCAACAAATTTAATAACGCCGTCCAGGCCTATCGCCAGACGGGTTCGGCCTTCAAGCCCTTCATATACAGCGCGGCAATTGAATGGGGGATGACGCCCGACACCACCGTCAGCGGCGCGCCGATTAATATCAACGGGTGGCAGCCTCATAACTATGACGGGTCAACAAGCTGCGGCGACATGCCGCTGAAGACCGCCCTCGCTCACTCGATGAATATTCCCGCGGTGCATCTGCTGCAAACGGTGGGCATTCAAACCGGCGCCCAGATGGTCCGGCGCTTCGGCATCAAAGTGCCCATGGCCCCTTACCTGCCGTCAGCGCTCGGGGCGACTGAAGTGCCGCTCGATCAAATGGTCTCAGCCTATTCCGCTTTTCCGAATAAAGGGATTCGCGTTGACCCGCACATGGTACGCAAAGTTCTCGATCGTGACGGCGCGGTGATGGAAGAATGGGAGAAAACCACTTACAAGGTTTTCAGCGAGTATGTGGCCCTGACGATGGTCGGGATGATGCGTGGCGTTATCCAGGGCGGCACTGCGTCAGCAGCCCAGGTCCTGAACATGCCGCTCGCGGGCAAAACCGGCACCGTCAACGATCACACCGACGTCTGGTTCATCGGCTACACACCAACATATGTGACCGGCACGTGGCTGGGATACCCGGGCAGAAAGAAGCCGCTCGGAAATGATATGACGGGTGCGCATGGAGCATTGCCCATGTTCATCGATTTCATGAAAGACTTCATGAAGGACAAGCCGAAAGAAGATTTTTCGAAGGCTCCCAACATGCCGGAAGACATGAAGGAGATGTACAAGCAGCGTCAGCGCGAGCTGCAACTGGAACGCGCACAGATGGCCGTAGATCAGGACGAGGACCAAACCGATAAGACGGCCAAACCCGACTCCAACAACATCATGGAGCCGCGGCTTGAAGACAAGACGCTGCCTCCGGCGCCCAGGAGCGATCTGTCGACTGAGCCCCGGGCCGGCGGCGATCCGACGAAGAGAACCGGACCGGCGCCCGCCTCAACTCCGCCGGAGACACGTCCGCGCGAAGCCGAACCCAATAAGAAGAAGGGCAAGAAAGGCGACGACGGGCCGCCAAATTGATCGACCTGCATTAGAGAAAACTATCAAGGGTCTGAGCGAACTACGCTTAGACCCTTTTTGTTTTTGGTTCCACCTAACGATCCACAAATCGCATTTCGGAGTCAGTCACTACCAACAGGTATGGATTTTCTTTCGTGTCGTTTCCTGTGAATTCGTGGATCGTGTGCTTCTCGGCAAAAAAATGATCCACGAAATCACACGAAACGACACGAATCAGCCCACTCGACCAGGTATGTAGTTCTGTCGCGGCACTTAAAAACTGTTGACGATTTTTCAAGATTCATATAATGTGTGAGCCCCTCGCAGATCGGTTGGTGCCCAGAGAGCTGCGTTGCCGCAAACTCCCAAAGTCCAACCCATAACTTTCACAAGTCGCCTGAGAGAGTTCGTCCTCTCTTAATATGATCGTCCCCTTCCCCCGGTGACGATGTAACTCACAAGCTCCCGTACCCTCGATCCATGATTCGCGAATCGAGAAAGACGCGCGACTTCAGAATCCGACTCACTGAGTCGTTGACTCGGGAACGGCGTGCGTTTCCGTCAGTTAAGCTCGCGAAGCATGAACCAATTTATGCCTGTGGTGATCCGGCGGAGACCATCTACTTCATTGAATCAGGTCAGGTGAAGCTAACGATGCTTTCGCCGGAGGGCAAGGAATGCCTGCTGGCGATTCATACCGGCGGCGACACTTTCGGCGAACTGTGTCTGACCGGCACGGGCACGCGTCAGGAGGCAGCGATCGCCATGGAAGAGACTCGCATCCAGGAGCTTTCCTGCGCGAGTTTTATGGAGCACCTGAATCGCAACGCGCTGGTGGAAGGGTTTGTACACTATCTTGCCGATCGCGTGGGCGAGCAACAGCGGGTCATTGCCAGCCTGATTACGGTGGACAGCAAACACCGGCTAGGCGAGACGCTCTTGCTGCTTGCTCGTAAGTTGGGGCGGCCCGATCCACGCAGCACGCGCATCGAGCAAAAGATCACTCACGAAGAGCTCTCGGAAATGGTGGGGACAACTCGACCGCGCATTACCAGGTTCATGCTGCAATTTCGCGCCTTGGGACTGATCGAGATTACGCCGGAACATTTTCTTTTGATCAAGGAGAAGAAACTCACCGATTATTTGGCGCCGCGCCTCTTACCCAGGTCACCCACAAGCAGCAATTTTGTCTAAAATTGAACAGACAGACTCCCACGGCAATCCATACAATACGGGCATCGATAGTACATCATTACCGCCGGCGCCGGTTGCCGGCCCTCGTTCGCTTAACCACCAGGAACTCAAGGAGAGAACTATGCCACCAAAGTTAAGTGCCGCAGCCAAAGAGGCAAGATTTGTCTTCAAAGGCACCGTGCAAAAGTTAAAAGCAGCTACCATGCGTGAGGTCACTGTAGACCAGAAGACTGCCGTCGTTCGCGTTGACGAAGTAATCCATGCGCCGGAGGTTTTGAGCCAATATGCCGGACAGGACATCACGGTAATTGTCTCGGGCAACAAGAAATTGAAGAAGGGACAGCAGTCGGTCTTCTACACGAACGGAGTGCTCTTCGGCGACAGCGTTGCCGTCCAGGCGGTGGACCATCAAGATCTGGACAAGATGGCCCCGGTTATGGCCGTCGCGGGAGCCGACCCGGTAAAGAATCTTGCCCACCGTGACGTCCAAGAACGATTTGAGAGTGCGGATGTCGTCGTCTCGGGACGGGTGACCAGCGTTCGCATCCCATCCGACGTCGTTACGAGAATGGCCACACGCGCTGCCGAAACGAACGGGAATGGAAAGGTCAGCGAACACGATCCCGACTGGCGGATTGGCGAGATTCAGGTTGACCAGGTGCATAAGGGCAACCACAAAGGGAAAACCGCGGAGGTCCGCTTTCCATCAAGCACGGATGTAATGTGGCACGACGCTCCGAAGTTTCACACCGGCCAGGAGGGTTTCTTCATTCTTCACAAATCAACACGAGAGACAGTGGCCGCGCGCCATGCACCAACTCAGGATGCCGGAGAGTACGTCGCGTTTCATCCCGCAGATTTCCAGCCGTTTGATGAAGCGGACGGAATCCGAAACTTAATCGGCTCGTGAGGAAGCATGATTCACCCACATGGAAAAGGAGCAGTGAGACATGGCAGCCAGAAAACAAGCTAAGAAATCGGCAAAGAAGTCAGCCCATCGGGCATCGACTAACGGAACCCCAAAGAGGGCTTCTCGCAAGGGTAACGGTATTGGCCAGGCGCCACCGGGATTCTTTCTGATCAATATGATTCCGCAATCGCTGAGCGGTGAGACGGGGCAGGACAGTGAACCTCACCTGACCGTAAATCCCGCTAATCCGAATATGATTATTGGCACTGCGTTCTCACCGAATCCGGGAGGCGGAGCTCTGGGTCCGGTTTACAAGTCGATCAACGGCGGCACGACCTGGACGGTAAACGCAATCGTGCCCAGCCAGCCGGGCAGCGCGATCGGGACGGGTGACATCACCACCAGTTTCAATCGTACCGGCACGAAACTTTACGGCGGGATCTTGCGGGCCGGAACGGGAGCGCTCACATTCCTGCGCACCAACGTGCCTGCTTTTCCTCCGATGACGGTGCTTAACCCTCCGGGCCGGCCGAACGCTGATCAACCTTTTACTCACGCCACCACTGTCCCGGCGGGGCCGGGCGCAGGCCAGGATCGGGTCTATATTGGTGATAACGATTTTGCTGCACCAGGCGGCAAGACTCAAACCGTCGACGAGTCGCTGAACGCGGGCATCGGGCCGCCCACCGCATTCAATTCTGTCCGCGAAGAGAAGCGACCCACGGTAGGTCAGGATGGCCCGCAATGCCGCCCCGTAGCTCATCCAGACGGCACCGTCTATGCCGCGTTTTATGGATGGCGAGCGATGACGGGAAACTTCGCGGCCAATACGCTGGTGATTACCAGCGCCGACGTGGTCGTGGTCCGCGACGATAAGTGGGGCACGGGCGGCTTCTTGAATTTGAAAGAACCTCCGGCGCCGCTGGGTGACGGCCTCGCTGGAGTGCGCGTCATCAAGGGCATCAGTTTCCCCTTCATGCGCAACGGTACAGCTCCGACTGGGCAACAAAGAATCGGTGGCACCATTTCGATTGCCGTTGATCCGAATAACAGCAACAATGTTTTCCTGGCCTTTGGAGCCAAAGGTCCAGGCAGCTTTCTGACGATCCATGTTCGCCGCTCGACCAATCGCGGTGCGACCTGGTCGAATGATTTGCTGGCGGTTCCCAATGCTACCAATGCTGCCCTGGCCATCAACAGCGCCGGGGTCGTCGGACTGCTGTACCAGCAGGTCGTCGGCCTGGGAGCCGGACAGCGTTGGGTCACGCATCTGCAACGCAGCGGGAACGGCGGCGTCACCTGGACCGATTTGATCCTGGCGACCGTGCCGGCCACGACGCCGGTGAAAACCTTCGATCCGTATATCGGCGATTACGATCACCTGGTGGCTGTGGGGCCACGGTTCTACGGGATATTCTCGGCGAATAACACGCCAAACATGGCGAACTTCCCCAACGGCGTGGTCTATCAACGTAATGCGAACTTCACCACACAAACGTTGCTAAACGTCAACAAGAGTTCACCTGTCGCGCCTTCGATTGATCCCTTCTTCTTCAAACTGTAGGCGAAGACCTTCGGGTGTGAAATCTCCTTCAACTTGAGGCGCCGCGGGGAAACTCGCGGCGCAATTCTGTTATGCCAACAAATATCGTAAAGGACGAGCACCTGGGATTTACTGACTGGAGCGCAAGCGTCTCGCTTGCTCTTTTTGCTTCGCGCTTCGCGCTCATTGCAAGCGGGACGCTTGCGCTCCAGTCACACGAGACTCACGAAGAAGAACGGCTTCGTGTTTGTTCGTGTGAATTCGTGGATCCTCCTACCATCTCACTCAAAAAACGCGAATTGGAATCAGCCACTTTCTCCGGATCATGCATTTGCTCGCGTATCTCTAAAACTCTGCGCGGTTGAGTGCTATGCTGGATGCCATCGATAAAGAGTAAACCGGCACATGGTGACACTCGAGTTCTGGAGGCAACCATGGCAAAACAAAGCAGGCAAACTGAAGCAAAGGCTAATTTCGTTTTCGAAGGAACCATCAAGAAACTGAACGCCGCCACCATGCCCGAGGTGCCGCTCAGCAACCGCACGGGCATCGTGCGAATCGACAAGGTGATCGATGGGCCACCCGATTTAACGGGTTTCCTGGGACAGGAGATCACGGTTGAGTTAAGCAGCACTCGGCCAGCACGCGCCGGTCAAAGGATGCTGTTTCATACCACCGGCTGGATCTTTGGCGCGAGCGTAGCGGTTAGGTCTCTGCGCGAGGAGTCAATTGAGGTCGGCGCAGCCGAGCGCCGTGCCCCCGCGGCGCAACCTGCACATTCCAGCCAGGCCGACGTAGTCGTCTCGGGAAAGGTAATTGATGTCAGGACACCGGCTGACAAGGGTGCCTCGCGTCAGCGAACCACAAAACTCCCTTCACCGATTACCGAGCATGATCCGGTATGGCACGAAGCTGTAATTCAGGTTAAGGATGTGCTGAAAGGACAAAAGACAGCAAAGCAGGTAACGGTGCGCTTTCCCGACAGCAGCGACGTCATGTTCCATGATGTCCCGAAGTTTGAAGTGGGGCAGGAGGGCTACTTCATGCTTCACAAACGCGAAGCGATGAAGTCAGCCGGACGAACGCAGAAGAGCAAATCAGCCGACACGTATTTCGCGCTTGATGCAGAGGACTTTCAACCGTTCGAGAAGTAAAGGATGTGCGAAGAAGGCGGAAGGATGATGGATGAACTCAAATAGCTAACGAACTCGCTTTGAATTCCTTCGCTTAACTTTCGTAACTGTGTATAGCTTGATTATCCGGAGAGCGAACGCCTTGGTCCGCTGTTTGAAATCGCGTTCCATAGTGAGGGTTGTCTCCTTCTTGCTGCTTCGATTTGAAGAGACTATTTGGGTTGGGAAACCCATCCTTCATCCTTCCAACTTCATCCTTGAACCATTTTTCCCAAAACATGCGGCAACATCTTCCGCCACCAGGGCCAATCGTGGTTCACGTCCGCGCCCCACAAATCCAAAGTGTTTGGAATGCCTTTGCTGTTGAGGATATTTGACAGTTGCCGGCTGCGTTCCGGATCTTCATAAGCACCCTGACCCGATAATATGTAAATGGAGTCAGCCTGCTGCAACAGCGGCAGGTAATGGTCGTCATTCAGGTTCTGCAGGTAGTCCAACGGATTATTGAAGTAGACATTGTCGTCATAGTAACCGTCCAGAAACGAGCGCACGTCGTAACTGCCGCTCATTGGAATCGTGCCGCGAAACAGATCTGGATGCTTGAAATACTCGTTGGCCGCGAGGAACGCGCCCAGGCTGGCGCCCGTCGTGATGGGTCGCGCAAACGGTTCCGGATTTTCGTTGCGAATCAGTGGCAACACCTCCTCGACAATGTACCGGTCATAGCGCGACAGCAACTCGGCTTTGAGTCTCGGAGGCATCTCTTTGTTCAACAGACTCCATCGATTGACACTATTGATCGAGTAGGCGCGAATCTTGCCATGCTCGATGAAAGGCTGGATCGACTCCACAAGATAAAACCGTTCGTACTCGAGATAATCAGCGGCCGCGGTGGGCAGCATCAAAAGCGTCTGGCCCGAATGACCATACGCCACCAGGGGCATTTCCATCTGCAGGTTCGGACTGAACCAGCTGGTTGTGCGACGTTCCATTTAGCTAAAAGCCAATCTGTGAAATTTGTTTTGTAAAGCGAGTTGAGTATTGTCGCACTTATCGAGCGAGAAGCAAGTTGGGGCGCTCACCGAAGTAATGACCTACGTGGCCTCTTGCTTTAATTAACGGATTGATCCACGAAACCACACGAACAAACACGAAACTTGTTCTCCTTCGTGATGTTTCGTGTGATTTCGTGGATCCCATTCGTCATAGTTTGACCCAACCTTGTCAACAATCGCATGACCGGGTTAACTCGCATGGAACTAGCGTTTACTGCTCTTCGCAGCCGATATTGCAAGAAAAGTCTTGACGCACAAATTGACTTGCGATACCGTTGCGCCCCTTGGCGGTAATGGTTGGTCCCTGGGCTTGCGACACTCGCATACTCCCAATACCAGTTGTTCCACTGTCAGGCGCGCTTCATAGTCCACCGAAACCCCGGACTCGGGTGGACCACCTCGCTTAACTTAACCTGTGTCGCCCGCAGGTTGCCACGATTTCAAAAAAGGAGAGATGCTGATGCCTTCGAACTCCGACCCTTCAATCGATGCCACTTTTCTGTTCAAAGGAACCATTCGCGAAGTGAAGAGCGCGACTATGCCTGATGTGCCGGTTGACAAGAACACGGTCGTGGCGATGGTCGATCAGGTGCTTGAAGCGCCCACGAATCTTGCGAAAATGGGCGGCCGACGGATGACCGTCAAACTGAGCGGGCGGCTTAAAGTAGCTGTCGGCGATGAACTGATTTTTCATGCGCATGGATGGATTTTCGGCGCCAGCGTGGCGGTGATCTCACTGCGAGAAGAGCGAGTCGGCGAGGCAAGGGCGCACGCCGCATTGCTAAGTCGCGGGGGTGATCCGGTGGCTCACCGGCAGAATCGGCGCATCAAGCATCGCTTTACCAGTGCCGACGTAGTCATCTCAGGCCGAGTAACCATGGTGAGAATCCCTCCGGATGCGGCGAGTGCGGCGCGCGCAGCCAGCAAGGCCAACTCGGCAGCCAGCACTCCGGAACCAATTGGTCCCGTTAGCGAACACACGCCACACTGGCGCGAAGCGCATGTTGAGATCGACGATGTCCACAAAGGTGTGCACCGTAGCAAGACTGTTGTCATTCGGTTTCCCGCCAGCACCGATGTTCGCTGGTACAAGGCACCTAAATTTCAACCCGGCCATCAGGGCTTCTTCATGCTTCGCAAACACCAACTGCCCGGATCTGAGCCCGCCTCGCGCCGCAAAAAAGCGTCAAGAAGCGCGGCCGCTACGTCAGGAACCGAAGTCTTTACGGCCCTGCACCCCGCTGACTTTCAACCCTACACCCAACCGGGCGGGGTACGGCGGATCATCGAGAATACAGATATCTAGTTTCCTTCTCCGTCGCGTGAAGTCGACCGGACGGACTTTCCATGAGGAGAAACATCGTGCCGAAAAAAACCACTCGTCGCACCACCAAAGCCAACACCCGCAAAAAGGCTGCTGGCCCAGGTCAGGTCCTAATCGTCAATATGATTCCCAAGTCACTGAGTGGCGAGACTCATCAGGACAGCGAACCAACCATTGCGGTGAATCCGGCGAATCCGCTGCAAATAGCAGCCTCGGCCTTCACCCCCGATCCGTCGCAGGGTCCGCGCGCTCCGATCTATATCTCAACCGATGGCGGCAATACGTGGACGCTCAACTCAATTGTGCCGAGTACCGTCGCCGACGGTTCGGCAACTGCGGACATCACGGTGGCCTTCGGCAGCTCGAGCAATAATTTGTATGCCGGGATCATTCGATTTCCTTTCCCCGGCGACAAGACGCGTCTCAACATTCTGAGAACCAACGACTTTCAGGGTTCGACGACGATGAAGGTGCTTGTCGATCGCCAGGGCGCCGGCGTCGACCAACCTTATGTGCAGGCGACCACGGTCAAGAATGGGCCGGGCGCCGGCAAGGATCGAGTGTATGTTGGTGACAACGATTTCAATGCCACTGGCGGCAGGACTGCGACAATCGATCAGTCTTTGGACGGCGGCGCGGCGAGCTCGCATTTCAAGAAAATCAGAATCGAATCACGCCCCACGTCAGGCCAGGATGGCCCACCGGTGCGGCCTGCGATTCACCCGGACGGAACGGTCTATGCGATCTTTCATTCCTGGAAATCGTTTGATGGCCACACGGGCGAAGGCACCGCTGACATCGTCGTCGTGCGCGATGATCAGGGCGGCTCGGGCACTCACCCCTTCACCGATTTGGTAGACCCTATCGACAACAAGGCCGGGATGCGCGTCGTGCGCGGTGCGAAGTTCAACTTTAACGGCGAGAAAGGACAGCAAAGACTGGGCGGCGATGTCGCGCTGGCTGTCGATCCGACAAACAGTGATTTGATCTACATCGCTTACAACGATGACCAGCCAAATGGCGTGTATGCGCTGCATATTCTGCGCTCAACTGATCGCGGTCGCACCTGGTCGCCGGAGTTGAGACGTTTGGACGATGCTCTTAATCCCGCCCTGGCCATTAATACTTCCGGCAAGGTTGGCCTGCTTTACCAGCAGCTCACCGGCACCGGCGCAGCGCAACAGTGGGTCACTAAATTCGAGAGCACCGCCGACGGTAATGCGTGGACTGCTGTCACACTGTCTCAGGCGCCGGCCAATCGCCCAGTGAAAGACTTCGATCCATACCTTGGCGACTACGAACATTTGATGGCCGTCGGCAAGGATTTCTACGGTGTTTTCTCTGCCAACAATACTCCCAGGAAGACGAACTTTCCTTCGGGCGTGGTTTATCAACGGAATGCCAACTGGAACACGAACACGCTGCTCGATGTCGACAACGTTACGCCGGTCGGAATTTCGATAGATCCATTTTTCTTTAAGGTGACCGGATAAAAGTTTTGGGTACGCCCGCTGCTGGCGTGCCTAAAGCACGCGGGACGCGTGCGTACCAAAAGGAGGACGCTATGCCGCGCTATCACGTGAAGATCACCGGCCGCGATTACCAGGCGATGGCTGATCTTGTACTTAAGTACAAGGTGCACGTAGCGCGGCATACCGTTGAGAAACTCGCGAGAGGTTACCGGGTAAACGCACAGGCAGATGGACGCCAACTGCGCGCGTTGGAAGCGGCGGGTTACAAAATCAAACGACTCGAAGATATCGACAAAGAAGGCAAGAAGCGCCAACGCGAGGCAAAGCAGGCCGCGAAAAAGACTCTCGGCCCGATTCTGCCGCCGGTGATACTCGCGCGTTACTATACAGTCCCAGAAGTTGAAGATGCCCTGGCTGCTCTGGCCAAACCACCGAACGACACTTTCACGTCCTTAGTCAAATTGCCCAATGTCACCTGGGAACAGCGAACTTGTCATGCTTTGAAGATTGGTAAGGGTGCTGGTACGAACCGGCCTGGCATCTATTTTCTGGGTGGCGTGCATGCACGTGAGTGGGGCAGCCCGGACATCCTGATTAACTTCATTCGTCAACTGGTCCACGCCTACGCGACCAATGCACCGGTCACCATCGGCACCAATACCTTCACCGCCAGCCAGGTCAAAAACATCGTTGACAATAAAGACATCTACGTCTTTCCGCAGTGCAATCCCGACGGCCGAAATTACAGTATGAACACCGACGCTAACTGGCGAAAGAACCGGCGGCCGGCGCCGGCTGGTCATAATCAGCCGAGTTGCGTGGGTGTAGATATCAACCGGAATTATGATTTTCTGTGGAACTACGCGACTTACTATGACGCGCAGGCGCCGGTCCAGAACTCAACCAATCCATGTGATTACCAGGTCTACATTGGACCGAGCGCGGCCTCAGAACCGGAAACAAAAAATGCCGTCTGGATGTTCGAACAGTTTCCCGACATTCGATACTTCATCGATATCCACAGTTACAGCGAGGACATTCTTTACAGCTGGGGAGATGATAATGACCAAACGACGAACGCGGCGATGAACTTCCAGAATGCTGCCTACAACGGAAAGCGCGGCATCGCGGGAGACGCGAAATATAGGGAGTACATCTCCACGACTGACAAAGCGGTCGCGGTCAAGCTCGCGAACAGAATGAAGACCGCAATCCAGAACACGCGCGGCCGCGTCTACAAAGTCGAGCAGTCGATGGATCTTTATCCGACCGCAGGCACTTCGGACGACTATGCGTTCAGCCGCCATTTTGTGAATCAGCATAAAACGAAGGTCTATTCGTACACCATCGAGTGGGGCAGCCCGAGCAATCCGACGCCCTTTCACCCTCCGTATACCGAGATGCAGAAGATTATTCAGGAAATCACGGCCGCGCTTTTCGCCTTTTGCATTGCCGCAACCTAGGTGATCTCGGGTCGACGGTCTCCCTGCGAAATGGTCTGGGCCATGCTAATGAGAACAAGTCTGGGAGGTTCGACGCAGTATTAACGAACTCCCTGCCAAATGGCAAGTAGTGCGAAAGCTCTCGCGCGTGATTGATCCGTCGTTGATATGACTGAAGATACCCTAATGATCCGTAACACTGACTAATCGATTACCACCACATCGCCGGCCAGTGATAAGCTTTACTTCCCAAAATAATCTTCGACGCACGGCAATGAGGCCCGCCCCATCCAGTAAAAGCACGGAAACTCCAGACGCGATATTTGTCTTCAAAGGAACAATCAGGAAACTGAAAGCCAGCAACGTGAGCCAGGCGCCTGCCGGCGAACGCACCGCCGTTGTCTCGGTGGACGACCCGGTCGAAGCCCCTCCTAACCTTGCCGCCTATACCGGCCACGACATCACAGTAGAACTGAGCGGTCAACGAAAAGTTAAAACCGGAGAGAAGTTAATCTTTCATGCGACGCCGTGGTTGTACGCAGAGAACCTGGCGGTGCGGTCCTTACAGGAAGAGGCGGATTCCGGCACCACCTCGCGTCGAGCGACAGCAGGAACCGGACCACATGAACGCGAGATCCGCAAGCGCTTCGCCACGGCAGACGTGGTGATCTCAGGCAAGGTCATCGCGACCAGGCTGCCGCAAACCTTCCCACGCAACACGCGGAAGGCCGCGCGAGAGCCAGCAACAACCCGCGTGAGTGAACATGATCCAAAATGGCGCGAGGCGATTATTCAAGTGGAGCAGGTGCACAAAGGGAATTTGCCAAAACGCCAGGTCGTCGTGCGTTTTGCTTCCAGCACCGATGTAGCGTGGCGCGGTGCCCCGAAGTTTCAGCCGGGACAGCAGGGTTATTTCCTGCTTCATAAAGCAGCTCAAGGCGCTGGCTCAACAACTCAGAAGAGTCACGCCACTACGAACTCAGCCCTCAGCCCAGCTTACACCGTTAGTCACACTCAGGACTTTCAACCTTACACGGCCAAAGCGATTCAGTCGCTCGTTGAAAGATCGGCTGGCAACTAATATTTTGATCTCAAGATCGCTTCGGTCAAGGACTATCTCCTTCCCGAAACCGCCCTTTCGCGGGCGCGCTGCATATGCTCTAAGCCGTTGCACTATCGCAACTTGCGCAGGGCGCGACATTCTTTCCGATCGTAGTGGCTACAGCTTCCACCGCTTTCAAATTTTTGCCTGGACGATTGTGCTGGGAATAATTTTTGTTTCGTCCGTTTACAACAGTCTGGCGATGCCGGAGTTCAGCGCGACCTTACTCGGTTTGATGGGATTAAGCTCGGGAACATACATCGGATTCAAATTTCCCGAGAAGATCTAATCGACGGATGTGGCACGCGCATCTTGCGCGTGATCAACGGGACGTCCTGCCACTTGTTACTAGCAAATCACGGTTTTGTGGGGTCGGATTTTTCTACCGGCAAGTCCTTGCGCTTGCTCCAATCCTCGAATGAACCGTCGTACAGATGGGCATCGTAGCCCAGATAGCGCGCTACAAAATAAAGCAGACTCGCCTGTTGCCCGATATGACAGTACGTCGCGAGGCTGTCGCCCTTGTCTACTCCGGCTGAAGCAAAGAGAGCCCGGAGTGCTGCAGGACTCTTGAACTTGTTGCTTCCATCTTCTACCAGGGTCGTGAACGGAATGCTCTTCGCGTGCGGGATGTGTCCTGCCCGGGGCATCTGGCCGGCGTCCTGGCCCGTAAAAAAC
>AP72_2010_repI_A001DRAFT_1000107_pt1 | contig 16983 bp, 14 predicted proteins | sample AmaPasrepliIA001_FD_9535 | JGI IMG/M metagenome (IMG submission 9535)
GGCATGCCACTTTCGACGATCGTCAAATCGTTTGAGACCGGTGTCGGAGGAACGCTCGGGCACATTGCCATCGTNGTGGCCCTTGGGACCATGTTGGGAAAGATGATGGCCGAGTCGGGCGGAGCGGAGCGCATTGCGCTTACATTAATCAAAGTCGCCGGAGAAAAGAACATACATTGGGCGATGATGGTCGTCGGCCTACTGGTCGGCCTGCCGGTATTCTTCGAGGTGGGTTTCGTACTGCTGATTCCCATCGCCTTCAACGTCGCACGGCGAACCGGAACGTCGATGGTTATGATCGGATTGCCAATGGTCGCCGGACTTTCCGTGGTGCACGGATTAGTTCCACCTCATCCGGCAACGTTGTTAGCAGTTGCCGCCTACAATGCCGATATCGGCCGAACTGTTTTTTGGGCGCTGCTGGTTGGGATTCCAACCGCGATGGTCGCAGGGCCGTTGTATGCGAAGTTAGTTGCGCCTCGCATTCGCATCGAGGCCGATAATCCAATCGCCGCCCAATTTCTGGAAACGGCGCCTCGTAGCGATCTACCCAGCTTCGGACTAACGCTGGGTACGATCTTACTTCCGATCGTCCTGATGCTCATCGGCAGTTGGGCAGACCGGCTTGCTACGCCCCACACTCGGCCTAACGACTGTCTGCGGCTGCTTGGGAATGCCGACATCGCGCTACTTATAGCTGCGATCGTAAGTTTCATCACGCTTGGCAAATTGCGCGGCTTCACGCGCGAACAGATTCTGAAGTTCACCGATGAGTGTCTCGCTCCAACCGCCACCATCACGCTGTTGGTCGGCGCAGGCGGCGGCCTCGGACGAGTGTTGCAAGACAGCGGAACATCACAAGCGATTGTCGATCTCGCCCTGCGTGCTCATATATCAATCCTGTTTTCGGCATGGCTGGTTGCTGCTCTTGTACGACTGGCGACTGGATCTGCGACCGTCGCAATGGCAATGGCATCGAGCATCATCGCGCCCATCGCTCTTCAGACGAATGTCAGACCGGAACTGCTCACCATCGCCACCGGCGCCGGCTCGCTCGTCTTCTCGCACGTGAATGATGGAGGATTCTGGCTGGTGAAAGAGTATTTCAACATGAGCGTCGCGGAGACGATGAAGAGCTGGTCGATTTGCGAGACGATTATCTCGGTTGTGGCTCTAGTGTTGACGATGGGATTGGCGCTTCTTATTTAGGACCGTTTCCGGTCGACAGACGCGCCTCGCTCAAGTCCAGTTCATGCTCAAGTTGACGCAACACTTCATCGCTGATCCGCCGTTGGTTGCGAAGATTGACCGCCATCCGTCGTTCCACGCGAAGCAGATCACGCGAGACATCAATTGAGCGCGCGTACTGGAGCGATGCCGAATCGTTCTCGAGTCCTTCGCCTTCACTCACCGTAGCAAGCCGATGGCGGTAGTGATGGGCGAGATCGTTGTAGATTTCGGCAAATTCCGATCCGTCCTGTGCCCTGGCCTTCTCCAAGTACGTGAGTGCGGCCTGAAGAATCTCACGACGCGCCTCTTTCTCTTCGGAGTCTGTACCAGAATCTCCCGCCAGCCCAAAGGCGCGAATCAACATCGGCAGCGTGAGTCCCTGCAATACAAGCGTGACAAGAATGACGCAGAAGGCGAGGAATACCATCACATTCCGCTGCGCAAAGGGACGGTTCTCTCCGAACATTTGTGGAAGTGCAATCGCCGCTGCGAGAGAGATTACGCCCCGCATGCCTGTCCAACCCACGATCAGGAATTGCGGAAGCGAGGGTAATCGCACGCTTTGATGAAGAAGGTGCCTGCGAATCAAATATGCAAGCGAGCCGCCGGGAAAAACCCACACCAGGCGCAGCAGGATGAGCAGCCCTGTGAAGAGAGCACCATATAGGAGTACTTCGCGATGAGTGTGGTCTTTGATGCCGTCCAGGACATAGGGAAGTTGCAGGCCAACCAGTACAAAAACAAATCCGTTCAAGATGAAGGTGAGCGATTCCCACACTGCCCAGGCCTGCAGCCGCACATTCGGAGAAAAAAAATGTGAACTCATGCGGCTGAGGTAGAGACCGCAGGCTACGACTGCGAGGACACCAGAAGCTCGAACCGAATCGGCACTCAGATAAGCCACATAAGGCGTGAGAATGCTCAGAGCGATCTCGATCGGAGCATCGTCGATGTGATGCTCAATCCAGTCGACAACGACGCCGATGACCAATCCAATCGCGATACCACCGACGGTCAAATACGTCAGCCGCAGGAAGCCCGAAGTCAGAGTCGAAGTCCGATTGCCGATCAGCAACCCCAGACCAAACTCGAGCGCGAGCAGCGCGGTGGCATCGTTGACCAGGCTCTCGCCTTCGAGAATGTCGACGATGCGCTTCGGCAATCCAATGCGCTTCGCAATCGCAGCGGCAGCGATCGCGTCGGTAGGAGCCATGACGGCTCCGAGCACGAGTCCCATCCGCCAGTCGAATCCGGGAAGGAACCAAGGCGCAGCGTAGGCCACTCCCAACACGGTGAATCCGACCAGCCCAAAAGCCAGAAGAAAGATGCTGACAAAATGGAACGAAAACTCCCGCCACGATGTAAGCCATGCTGCTGAAAAAAGCAGCGGCGGCAATACCACTAAAAAGATGACATCCGGATTCAGGGTTATCCGGGGGATTCCCGGAATAAAGCTCACCAGCAGTCCCCCGACAACAAGGACGATTGGATACGGAGTCTTCAATCGTCGGGCCAGCTCGCCAAAGGCAACAACAAAGAGGAGCAGTAGCAGCAGTACGATCTCCATCGCGTGAATGTTGCCGCCCTGCATACGAGTCTCCGTCTCCCAAAAAAGTAGCGGAATGCCAAGGTTTAACGAGGATCTCATCGCCTCCGTGGATCCTGCAAAAGTCAAAGATATCAGCCAGAGCTGGTCTGGGTGGCCCACTCTCGCGTGCTGCTCGCGAGGGTGGGATTCGAGAGTGTGGGCGACTCCGGTTTTGACCGCGAACCTGAGGACATGCTGGAGAACGGTTTTGCCCCAAGGGAAGACAAAATCAACGCCTGGGGCACGCCGCTCCCAGATCCTGCTTTAGCACCTGTTGCGCCGCACCGAGTTCCGATTGGAGGCGATTTTCCAGCTCCAGAATCTGTTGAATGACGGAGCTCGTCTGATCCGGGAGCTGTGAAGCGGAAGACATCATTTCCCCAACCGCTTTTTCGACTAGCGCATCGGCATCATCTTGTAGTTTGTCTAGTTGTTCTTTGATCTGGTTCGACAGCACGGAGAGTTCGTCTGTCTGAACTAAAAGCGTGAGAGTGGGCTTGTGCGTTGCTTTATTAACCATCTCGAATAGCCGGGCCATAGATATGAGCTGCCATCGCTGGATGCGATCGTAGCGTTGAACGCCGAGCTGCGCGAGGTTCAGTTCAGCTTCGAACTACGCCTTTCTTGAAAAATGCGTACTGAGTTCCCGACAGGCTCCAGGGATCAGTGCTCAGAATTGGGGATTATGGTGAACCAACGAGGAACACAACTTAGGATTTCTTGGAAGTTCCGAGAGGTCGTACGTCTGAAGACGCATTTCTAGTAGCGGGTCGCCGATGCGCTGAACTAATCTCACGAGTCACTGGCCGCCGCTGCGATTCCGCTTACAAAACGCTTCCCGCTAAGAACCCGTTTTAGAGCGTCGAGGAGTTCCTGCCCGGCGTGCGACTTCACGAGATAGCCATGCGCTCCGACTCGGAACGCTTCCTGCACGATATCGGGCGCACTTTGTTCGGTGACGATGAGAAGCTTGGACTGAGGGCAACACTGTCGGATTTCGCGAGCGACCTCAATTCCATTCAGACGGGGAAGTCCAATGTCCAGCAGAATCAAATCTGGTTGCAACTCTTGCGCCATTTGGACCGCGTGAAGCCCATCTGAGGCTTCTCCGACGATTTCCAAATCTGGTACTTGCTCAAGCGCTTCGAAGATGAAGCGTCGCCATGCTGCGTAATCGTCTACGACTAAAACCCGAGTTGCCAAACGAAGCGGTTCCTGTGACTTGAATTGATGTAAACACAGATTCAGATGCGGTTTCGTTTGACACGAGATGTGCCAACAGACGCCTGCGGTGAATCAGTCGTCACGGATGCTGACGATGCGTGATGTAATTGCAGTGCCCGGGAAGGTTGAGGTCTGCTTTGGTCGCAGCAAATAACCCCGCTGTTTCAACGGTACTTAGCCATTACGCGAATCAGCTTCACGAAATTGAAACATCCCTCACAACGCTGGTGAAGAGTGCTGGCCAGCACAGCAGAATTGTTAAGCACGCTGCGTCGAGTGTTGGCACCGCCTTTTCCATAGTCCGCTCTGCCTCAGCACTCGTCTACTCCGTGGAACTGCACAAGCGGCACGCCGCTGTAAGCAGGAAGATTACCCAGAGGCGCTCAAAGCATAGCGGATGAACTCGACTCTAATCGGATAGAGTCAAACGATTACATAGCCGACATCTTGCGAGGTAGTGCCGCAGAACCATTTTGGTATTACGTGCTGCAACGCAGGGGTTCCAGCGAAATCATCGATCTTGCGAAGTTCGCAAACTACGAGGAAGCTGTCAGAGTAGCCCGGCTGATACTTGCCAGAATGGATCGGGCCGCTGCAGGCGAATAATGCTCGACATGCACAATGTCGAATGCGAGCGAAATAGCGTTTGCAGAGTGCTGCAGTTGCGACATATGTCCTCCCAAGACACGCTCAGTGATTGCTTCCATGAGTACAGATAAATCCCAGTTATCGTGAATTGGGAAGCGTGCTTTGTGGTCCGCGCTACTCAGAGGATTCCAAGGAACTCATCGAAGGTCATAATCCCAGTTTGTGTGGGAAAATCAAGAGAAATCGTCGATGCTCCGAAAGAAAATCGGTGGAGAAGGTTAAAAACGGGAAGGTGACGATCGCGACGAGCAACGGATTGGAACGAGCAGAATTGCCTGCTTATTCGCTGTTATTCACTGTTCCTGAAATTGCAGCAAAATGTCTGGATTTCTGCAATCCATTGTGGGAAGAGAAGTTGCGCGGAATTATCCGTCTTTCGCACATGCGATGCGAAGAAATTCACTGTTAATTTCCCTGATAAATTCCCTGTTCTGCGAACAGCAGTGAATTGAGCGAGGTCCAGATCGAATCCGTTGCTCTCAAGCCGGATGGGGCTCCTGGCCATCAGTCCGGCGCAATCAGGGAGGTCTTGGGGTGGGTGATGGGAATCGAACCCACAACGTCCGGAGCCACAGTCCGGTGCTCTGCCAGTTGAGCTACACCCACCGTACGGCGAAAGAACTACGGGGAGAAGCTGATTATAACAGGCAGATTCGCAATGTGACCTGAGCTGGATAGGTGGCGAAGAGGCCCCAAATTGCAATCGACATTAGCTGGAGGTCAGCCACCCGCTTCTACGTGGGAAGCTTCCGCCGGAATTGCTGCAATACTGTCGGTCAACGCTGCTTCGCTGGAATGTTGAATCACATGATCGTATTCATTGCCTGTCAAATTGCGGAGCTTGGACGTATCCATCGTGTACGAACCGATCAGATAAGGGAACGCGTCCGGTGGAACTGACGTCACACCCCAATTCCACATCAGGTTTATCATGGCGCGGCATAGAGTCAGGCTCGGCACACGCTTGATTGGAGTCCCCGCAAGTTTGGAGCACTGCTCGACTGTAAGGCATTCGCCACTGCCTGCAACATTCAGAATGGTGAGATTATCTTTCGACTTTGGTCTTCGCAACGCCCACGCGATGACTCTGGCAACGTCGTCGACGTGAGCGAATTGCAGCTGATTTTGCAGATAGGTTCTTCCTGATGGAAGAAGCAGTGGTAAGCGCTTCCCGCGGCGTTCCATCATTTTCCCTATTCGACCCTTGCCATAGGCTGTGCCGCGGACGCAATTAATCATGTAGTTCTGCACGGCAGCCCCTGCAAAAATATGCGGCCTCAGGATGTAGACCTCGCAGGCTCCCAGGTCGCGGGCGCGCGCTTGCACGGCTAAATCGGCGTCCCGTTTGTGAACAGCGTACGCTAGAGTATGGGCGTTTAGAGGATCATTTTCGCGTGCGGGGCGTTTGAGATTCGGTCCATAAACTGCGACGCTGCTCAAGTGGATGAACTTGGAAACGTGTCCACCGCTCCGGTTCACCTCAGCAATCGCTTCCACAACGCGAGCCGTACCCGCGACATTAATTCGCCACATACGATCCCAATCCAGGATGCCCATTCGGAGGGGATCCAGGATGAAAGCGAGATGAACTACTCCGACTGCTCGGGTTTCACGCAAAATCTCAGTCATCCGTGCGCAAGAAGCCTCTTGGGCGAGGTCGGCAATTTCAAACTGGATCGAGGCTGAACTATCAGCGGGCGGACGTGTGTCCAGACCAATGACGTTGAAGCCCTCCAGCAATGGCAACAGGCTCGTCCCCAAATTTCCGGAGACGCCTGTTACCAGCAATGAGGGCTTCGCTGAAGCCATTATTTTTTCGGATTGGCGGATTGAGCAGGCGACGAAGTTGTTCCCGTTGCAGGCGAGGAGTTGGGAGTTGCGTCGACCTTCGGCTTCATTGTCGGGGGTACCGGAGCCTGTCCTGGCTTCGGACCAGAAGCCTCGGGACCGAAGTAGGCGTCGTTGTAATCGGCTTTACTCGCAGATATGATTTTTTGTCGGGCATCGTCGATGCGCTGTTGCGTCAGTTGTTGCTTAATCTGATCTTTCACGTTCTCCAGCGGGAGTTCTTGCTTGGAATCGACTCTGTAGATTACGTATCCGACAGGATCCTGTATCACTTCGGAGGTTTCTCCAGGCTTCAAAGCGAACACCTTTTGTTCGTGTGCGGGAGCCAAGGTTTTGCGACGCTTGGACCCGAATTTTGTAGTTGGAGGTTCTGTAGTCAACTTGAGCTGTTCGTAAACTGCTTTCTGAATCTTTTCAGGATCGCCTCCAGCTGTCAGTTGCTGGTGGGCACTGTCGGCGATAGCCTTCGCGTCTGGTGCAGGCTGATCTTTTCCGGCCTGATCTTTTGTTGCCGGTGTTGAGTTGTGAGGAATAAAAATCCGCGTTAGCGTCACTTCTTCAAAAGCAGAAGGGTTCTGATCGTAAAAGGCCTTAATATCGGCGTCGCTAACCTTTGCGGCCTCAGTTCGGAGCTTGACCTCCGCATCGCTCGCCAACAATCGCAAGCGCATGATCGCCAGCTGTTCGGAAAAATCGGGATCCTTATCGACTCCCAGCTTTACTCCTTCGTTCGCGGCCGTCAGGAACTGAACATAGCTCGCGGCGATCTGGCGACGCATGGTCGGTGGAGCGTTAGGAGCAGCAGTCTTCAGCACCCTCTCAAATTGTGCGCGAGTGATCTGAGTCTTGCATTCGGGATGCGATACCGAAGAAGCTTTAGCTGGTGTTGCCTTCCCTGTGGCAGCAGGGTGAGGAGCAGCCTTCGGCATACCATTGAGCGAAACTTCGCACACGCCATTGACAGTAATGACGGGCGCGTCGGAAGGAAGAATTGATTCCGGAGCAGTCGAGGTTGCGGCAGGTGTTGCAGCTTGGGGTACGCCGCTTGAGGTGCCGGGTTTTGCGGCTGATGGTTCGGTTTGTGCCGCACCTATAAAAGAACAACTCGCGACAGCCAGAGCAAGGAAGATAGGTCTAAAACGAATCAACAATACCTCCACAGATCCAAAAAGGGGGAAGCATTCGATGCTAGCACAGGCTGGGAGAATGTTCAGGTTCTGCTTCAGGCAACCGGGTTAAGATGATGACGGAGCTGTGATGGCCGCTTCCTACATTTCTTCGCCGGAGAGTATGCGCCTGGAGAAACGCTCGGTGGCGCGGAACTCCGTGCTGGCGGCGATCGCAATGACGGGTCTGAAGATCGTCGTCGGCTTCGCGACGGGAAGCCTTGGGCTAATCTCGGAAGCAGCCCACTCTGCGCTTGATTTGATCGCTGCGGTCATCACTTTCTTCTCCGTTGGAGTATCAGACAAACCTGCTGATGCAGATCATCAATACGGACATGGGAAAGTCGAAAATTTTTCCGCCTTCATCGAAACCGGACTGCTGCTCATCACTTGCGTCTGGATCGTTACGGAAGCGATTCGTCGTCTATTCTTCCACCATCATGCGGTTATCGAACCATCAATCGCTGCGTTCGGAGTGTTGTTCCTTTCGATGGCAGTTGATTACTGGCGCTCGCGCGCTCTGGGCAAGACGGCAGTTCGATACGATAGCCAGGCGCTTGAGGCCGATGCGCTGCACTTCACTACCGATATCTGGTCGAGCGGCGTCGTCGTAATCGGCCTTGCTTTAGTCTGGATCGGCAGGTCGCAGGGAATTCCGTGGTTGCGAGTCGCTGATCCTATTGCGGCCCTGGCCGTTGCAGGTGTGATTATGTATGTCAGTTCGCGTCTGGCCCGCCAGACGGTGGACGCCCTGTTAGATGCCGCTCCGAGAGGGGTCCGCGGGCAAATTGTGCGCGAAGTAGAGAGCGTTCCTGGAATCCTTGATGTAGATCGCGTTCGCGTTCGCCGGGCCGGGAATCGCTATTTTGCGGAAGTTCAGGTTGCGCTCAACCGCAACGCAACACTGCAGCACTCGGAGCACACTTCAAGCTCCGTGACAGACGCAGTGCATCGTGTGCTTCCGGACGCTGATGTCACCATTCGTGCGTTTCCGCGGGCGACGGGAGCAGAAAGCATCTTTGATCGAATTCGTGCTGTGGCCGCACGCCACAATCTGAGCGTGCATGATGTGAACGTCCAGGACTTGAATGGAAAACTTCATGTCGAGCAACACCTGGAGCTGGACGAGCGGCTGTCGCTGAAGAATGCTCATGACTTTGTGACTGTTCTCGAAGCCGAAATGCGTGATGAGGTTCCGGAAATCGATTCTATCCTGACGCACATTGAGAGTGACTCCGCGACGATCGAACCAGGTGATCCGACCTTTCGCAACACTGGGCTCGAACACAAGCTGCGGAAGATCGTCGCTGAATTTCCTGAGATCATTGACCTGCACGAAGTAGTACTGAAGCGTGTTCGTGACCGGCTTTACTTGTCCTGCCACACAACATTGCCTGACAATCTTTCTCTTTCCCAGGTTCATGACATTTCGACAGCTCTCGAGATTCGCTTCAAACAGGCTGCACCGGAACTTTTTAAGGTACTGATCCATACAGAACCTCAGACGGATAATCGGCGATGATCAGCGCAGCTCCGTCGTGTCGCTTACGATTTTCGTAAACATCGCTCACCGGAGACGAATCAAATAACGATATGGATAAGCCTAGAGTCCTCGTTTTCAGTCAACCGGGCTGACCACCTTGCCGTGTTGCTGAGGCCTTCCTCTCGGAGAGAGGAATTGACTTTGAAGTGCGCGATGTTTCCACCAACTTCTCGGCGGTGAGGGAACTTGTCGAGAAGTATCAGAGCCGCTCCACTCCTACAATTGTCGTTGGCGAACAGGTGATGATTGGCTTCGATCCGCAGCGACTGGAAAAAATGCTTCAACCCTGATGCCCGGAAGTTAGAAGGCTACCTACTCATTGCTGCCGCAGCATTCTGCTATGGAGCTTCGGCAGCGTGGGGCAAAGCCGTCTTCAACGGAACGGGCTGGCTGCGTGGGGCGGGTATCGATCCGCTAATTCTCTCGCAAACGCGGTCGACCCTCGCCTTGTTGGTGCTCCTTCCGGTGTTACTGCTCGCGCGTGGCCCCAGTGTGCTGAAGGCAAGTCGCCGGACATTGCTGATGTGCGCTGCCATGGGAGTACTTGGAATTTGCGGAGCCAACTTCTTTTACTATTACGCGATTGCGAAGAGCACTGTCGCTACGGCGATTACTGTGCAATACACCGCCCCAGTTTGGGTGTATGGATACAGCGTTCTTGTGGGCCGGGATCGAGCCACTTGGTTGCGGAGTGTCGCCGTATTGCTCGCTTTCCTCGGATGTGGACTTGTTGCACTCACCGGGACTCAAGCTCAGTTCCGAAGTAGCATGATCGGCATCCTGGCTGCCTTGGGCGCCGCCTTTTCATATTCGTTCTACAACGTGATCGGAGCTGATTTACTCGCGCGATCCTCGCGGTGGCTTGTATTGTCTTACACACTCCTGGCTGCCAGTCTCTTCTGGCTGGTTGTGAATCCACCATGGCGAGTCGCGGCACATCACTATTCCAGCCGAGAGTGGTTATTCCTCTTTGTATTCGCGATGGTATCCATGCTGATTCCATTCGCGTTATATCTTGGCGGCTTGCGATTATTGGATCCGACGAGTGCGATTGTGACGAGTTGCCTTGAGCCGGTATTTGCCAGCCTGCTGGCGGCAAGCTTTGTGGGAGAAGCGCTCAGCGTGTGGCAGATTCTGGGAATTGCGCTCGTGTTGACTCAATCTGTAGTGATTCAGTTGCCCGCGAAGGGCGCTGCTCGGAGTCGATCTGCAGCGGCAGACGATAGTCCTTAGCCGAAGCATGACCTGCTCGAACCCATCCCATTCGCGTAAGGAGTGATCCGGCAATGGTAGCGGCAGACGCTGCACGAATAAGCTGTCGAGAACGCCTTTCAGCTGCGAATGCAGCAGCCAACCGCAAAGCCAAAGGCAGAGGACCAGACAGCACGCCTCCGAGGCGAGTAATCACGCCACTGACCCCTGTCTTAAGCGGAGTGTTCGCCGGTTTGAATGCCATCTCGAGTTTTGCGCCTTCCATCGTTTCCCCAAGGGAGGCAGCGATTCCAAGCATGTTCAGCGCGCGGCTATCCTCGTGGCCCATCATTTGAAGCGCAGAGACACCAGCACCGAGGCCTGAGAGCGCGAAGTGGATCGGCAGTGAATCGATGTTCTCGTTCCACACTGGAATTGCAGTTGCGCCGATCAGGACGCCTGTGTAAGTAGCCATTCCGAGCCCGAAAAGTGCGGAGAGGAATCCTGAAGCGCTCTCGAACAGCTTCAACATCGCGCCGGAACCATTATTGCGAAGATAATTCGCAACCTTGGCCAGGACCGCAGCGGGGCCGAAACCGCTCACGATGTAAACGCCCACAGACATCGGGCTCTGCACTTTGAAAACGCGCAGCATATTCAGGAAGCGAGATGGAACTCCGAGATCAGAAACAAGCAGGGCGGGAGTAAGGATGGATCCGATAGCAGCGATCGTGCGAGCATCGCGAACGATCTCAGCTTTGGCTCCGGTCATTTGGGCGAATTGCGCAACAACGGCTGCTGCTCCCGCAGCCCCTCCGACGAAGAAATAGACCGGAATTTCCCAGCTCCACTGCGGCTCTTTGAGCATGGGAATCCTGTAATAACCGGTTGCGATGCTCGCTTGAGGGATCGGAGAACCGCTTGGTCTGACTCCGACATCGTCGACGCGGCCGGTCTGAGCTTGTGAGCGAATCTCCTCAAGGCGACGCTCACGCCGAGAAAAATCAATTTCGGGATCACCGGGCTGCAGGCGACGTGGAAGTGTGGACTCCTTCATCGCTTGCCTCCGCCCAAGAGTGCGAGAAGAGTTCCAACCGCCAGCATACCGGCTCCGATCGCAGCTGACTTCCAGCCCTGTCTAGCGTAGACGGTAGGAATCTCCGGCCGCGGCGGCAGATTGTACTGGCGGGGATCGCCTCGGGTGATGAAGAACGCGTGGAGTCCGCCTACACTGGTGTCGACTGGATCGTAAAGTATGGCATCGTGCATTCCCCTGTCGTGCAGATCCTCAATGCGACGATTTGCCTCTACTCGCAGTTCCTCAAGAGAACCGAACTTGATCGACTCGGTTGGACATGCGTGAGCGCAGGCGGGCGTAAGTCCAGCTTTCTGCCGGTCATAGCAGAAGGTGCACTTGAAGGCTCGTCCATCCTCTTTATTGCGTTGAATTACTCCGAATGGGCAAGCGACCACGCAGTACGAGCATCCGTTGCAGATGTCGGGCTGAACGTAAACGCTGCCGAATTCTGTTCGCACGATCGATCCTGTGGGACACGCCTCCAGACATCCAGCGTTCTCGCAGTGCTTACAGACGTCGGACGAGAAGGTCCAGGAGGCCAGCTCCGGACTGTTTCCGCCATGGCCCAGTTCGGGAGCGTGCTCGACAAACTTCACGTGACGCCACGTCGAATGTCCAAGGGCACCGGTATTGTCGTAGGAAAAGCCACTCCAGTTCAGACCGTCGTCCCCGAGGTCGTTCCACTCCTTGCACGCAACCTCACATGCTTTGCAGCCGATGCAGAGAGTGGAGTCGGTGAGAAATCCAGTGACTGTGCTCATGCCGTCTCCCTCAGCTTTGCATTCAGTTCTTCGAGAGCAGCTTTGCCTCGTGGGCGGCGTCCCGGGCGAATGAAGCACGCCAATGCTTTTGTCTCCATGATTCGCACATTGGGCTCTTCGTTGACCGCGAGCAGATCGTTTGCCGAGTCGCCGGTGGCGATCCCGCGCGATCCCCAATGATAAGGAAGACCAACCTCGAACACTCGCTGTCCTTGCACCGTGAATGGACGAATGCGCGGCGTGACCAGTGCACGAGCCTCGATGATGCCGCGCGGACTCATGATGGTGGCGTATTCGCCGTGCTGAATGCCGAATTCTTCAGCCATCTCCGGCGAGATCTCGCAGAAAAACTCGGGCTGCAATTCTGCCAAATGCGACAGCGTTCTGCTCATTCCCCCTGCGGTGTGATGTTCTGTGAGCCGATATGTCGTGAGCACGTGCGGAAAGCGCTTGTCGCAGGGGAAAACATAAGGATTTTCAGGCCGCTCCATTTTGTCCGCTGTCGGATTGAACGGACGCTTGGGATAGAGTGCATTCGGAACGACCGGCTCGAGAGGTTCATAATGGGCCGGTAAAGGGCCGTCTTTCAGGCCACTTGAAACCCACAACCATCCCACTCCATCTGGATGCATGATGAAGGGCATGTCTCCGTGGATCGCGTCCATTCCCTCGGCTTCCTGTGACGGACGATAGTCAGGTGGAGTGTCCTTCTTGAAGTCAGGTACGTCATGGCCTGTCCACTCGCGCTTGTCCTCATCCCACCAGACCAGCTTCTTGCGCTCGCTCCAAGGCTTCCCATCTGGACGCGCGGAGGCACGGTTATAAAGAATGCGTCGATCCGATGGCCAGGAATAGCCCCAACCGTGGCCGAGATAATCTTTGGGCTTGCGCGAATTCGCGAGGTTCAGTCCAGGTTTTGGATGAATGCCCGAATAGATCCAGCAACCGCAGGATGTGCTGCCGTCTGATTGCAGCTCAGTGTAGCCATTTACGAGTTCGCGGCTTGCGGTTTTGTATCCGTTAATCTCGCATATGACTGCGTCAATCACCGGCTCAGCATGTGACCCGTGCGTTGGATAATCCCAGGTCAACGCATTTAATCCCGCATTGCGCGCGAGAGGCTCGGCTTTTGCTCTCGCCTTCATTCGGCGGCCCAGCTGATACATGAACCAAGTTTCACTGCGGCAGTCGGCAGGCGGTTCGATCGCTTTTTGGTGGAATTGAATCAGCCGTTGCGTGTTGGTGAAGCTGCCTTCTTTCTCTACATGCGATGCAGCAGGGAAGAAGAAGATTTCGGTAGCAATGTCTTCGGGTTTGAGTTCGCCGCGCTCGACTTCCGGCGAGTGGTACCAAAAAGAAGCAGTCTCAGTTTCGACGAACTCGCGCACTACCAGCCATTTGAGCTTACTAAGCGCTTTGCGCTGCAACCTTCCATTCGCTGCACCGACTGCGGGATTCTGGCCCATGACGAACAGGCCTTCCATTTTGCCGTCCATCATGTCCATCCAGTAGCCGAGTTCTGAGTGATCTCCGGTTACTCGCGGGAGCCAATCAAACCCGAAATCATTCTCCTTTTTCGCCTCATCGCCGTACCATGCCTTTAAGAGGCTGACGATGTACTTCTCAAAGTTGCTCCACCATCCCGCATTGCTGCGATGGCGTTTGATGTACTGCTGGAAAGTATCGGCATCGCTTTCCCAAAATGGCATGGGGAGATAGCCAGGCAGGATGTCGTACAGAGTAGGAATATCAGTTGAGCCCTGAATGCTCGCGTGTCCCCTAAGAGCAAGAATGCCTCCGCCAGGCCGTCCAATGTTGCCTAGCAGGAGCTGAAGGATGCAGGCGGTGCGGATGATCTGCACGCCATTTGAATGCTGAGTCCAGCCGACTGCATAACAAATCGCTCCTGTTTTTTCCGGCCCCGAAGCGCTCGAGAATATCTCGGCCACTTTCAGGAATTGTTCTTTAGGAACTCCGCAAACTGTCTCGACCAGCTCTGGTGTGTAGCGTGCGAAATGGCGCTTGAGGACGTTAAAGACGCAGAGCGGATGCTGCAATGTGGGATCGGACTCATGCTCGTGCAAATCGCCAGCCTCGCCGCCACGATCTTTCCCGTGCCCGCCGCCGGCTTGCGCGTGTCCTGGCCTTACGGCATCACTATGCTCCGGCGCTCCTTTATATAGCCATGTCTCAGGCGAATATTTTTTCGCTTCCTCATCCCAGCCGGAAAAGACACCATCGAGGTCATCCGGCAGTTTCATATCATCCCGCAGAATAGTAGCGGCGTTCGTATAGTGGTTTACGTACTCGCGAAATTCTTTTCCGTGTTCGAGGACATAATTGATAAGCCCGCCGAGAAACACGATATCGCTGCCGGAACGGATTGGGACCCAGACGTCCGACATCGCAGAAGTGCGCGTAAAGCGCGGATCGATGTGAATGATAGTTGCGCCCTGCTTACGCGCTTCAATTACCCATTGGAACCCAACAGGATGGTTTTCAGCCATCGACGATCCCATAATGAGAATCGCGTCAGAATTAGCAAGGTCTTGTTGGGCAGTAGTCGCGCCGCCGCGTCCGAATGACGTGCCCAAACTGGGCACGGTGGAACTGTGTCATATACGGGCCTGGTTGCTGAGACAGACCATGCCCAAGCCGGCGGTGAATAGCTTCTTGATCAGGTAATTCTCTTCGATGTCGAGAGTAGCTCCGCCTAAGTGTCCAATTGCCTTGGTCTGCATAACCGCGCGCCCGTCTTTCTTTTCGACAAACGTGTCTTCGCGCGATTTCCAGACACGATCAGCGACCATGTCCATCGCTTGTTCAAGATCGAGGCTCTCCCATTCGCGAGAGTATGGACGCCGATACTTGACCTTCAACTCGCGCCCAGGATGCGTAACCAATTCGAAGCTGTCAGCGCCCTTCGGGCAGAGATGACCACGCGAGATCGGAGACTCCGGGTCCCCCTCGATACTGATGAGTTTTCCGTTCTTATGAAATGCGAGCTGCCCGCATCCCACCCCGCAGTACGGACAGACGGAACGCGCTACTTCGGCCCGGTCGAACTTTGGCCGCAGATTTCGCGTTTTGACACTCATCGCCTCCGGACCGGTGCCGTCCGCGCCAGTCTTAATCTGTTGAATCAAAGGCCAATTCGAGAGGAGATTTTTCAGCATGCGACCCTCAGAATCGTGACAACTTTAATGAGAACTCCGCACACCATCACAGGTTGTCCATTCTAGAGGAGTGTTGCTGACCCCACTGTAATCAGGCCATCACGAAATGGTGATTTGTTACAGTGAACGCTCATGTTCGCGCGCAGAACCGAATGGAGTCCCACAGAAAATCGATTCGCCCATGCCTTGCGAAGCGCACGCGCAAGTGGAGCAGAGCTCATCGACCTAACTGTTTCGAATCCTACGCAATGCAACTTCAACTTCGATTCCCACGCCGTTCTATCGGCGATCTCTCGCCCTGGATCGCTCAACTACGACCCAGATCCGCAGGGACTCCATTCCGCACGCGAGATCGTCGCTGCGTACTATAGCGGTCTCACCGTTCGCAGTGACGCAATGGAGGTCTTGCCGGAGCAAGTCTTTCTCACGACAAGTACAAGCGAGGGATATTCGTATCTCTTCCGATTACTTTGTGATCCAAGGGACGAAGTTCTCGTGCCGCGCCCCAGCTATCCACTCTTCGAGTTCTTGGCAGACATACAAGACGTGCAGCTCCGTCCATATGAGCTCTTCTATGACTATGGCTGGCATATGGACTTGGGAGGGCTGCAGCGATCCGTCACGAACCGCACTCGCGCTGTTCTCGTCGTAAATCCAAATAATCCGACTGGGTCCTTTGTGCACTATGACGAACTCGAACAACTTGCCAGCTTTTGCGGAGGGAATGATCTTGCGTTGATCTCTGACGAGGTGTTTCTGGATTATGGAGTCGAAGGAAGTGCTGACGCTAGCGTGGCCTTCTGTAGCAACTGTCTTTCATTTGTATTGAGCGGATTGTCAAAGATTTCATGTTTGCCGCAGATGAAGCTGGCCTGGATTGTAGTGAACGGCCCACCCGAGCTGCGAGAGATGGCCCAGACTCGGCTGCAGATAATCGCCGACACGTTCCTTTCNCCTTTCGGTAAATACTCCAATCCAGCTTGCGCTGCGTGAATTGCTGAAGCAGAAAGACTTCGTTCAGCCACAACTAACTGGACGCGTACACGCCAACTTGAACTTTCTGGATGACCAACTCAGGTCAAGGCAAAGCATTCAACGTCTCAAAGTAGAAGGCGGTTGGAATGCAGTTCTACGAATCCCTGCCAAGAAGCCGGATGAGGATCTCGCGGTTGAGCTGATAGAGAAGGCCAAAGTGATCGTGCATCCCGGACACTTCTACGACTTTTTGGATGACGGCTATATCGTGGTGAGCTTGATCACGCCGGAAGATAGTTTTCAAAAGGGAATTGTAAAGGTGTCGGAAATTGCCGCGTAGTCGAATCCATGCATCTCATCCAACATGATCCGCAAACTGAAATCGGGCGAATATCGCCTGTACTCTCGAAAGAAAAATCCGAAAACGGGTAAACGGCGCAACCTGGGTACATTTTCGTCGAAAGAAAAGGCTGAGGCTCACGAGCGAGCCGTTCAATACTTCAAGCGGCACTGATGGGAGAAAACGATGGCCAGCACAAGACAAAAGGCGGCGGC
>AP72_2010_repI_A001DRAFT_1000108_pt1 | contig 16923 bp, 10 predicted proteins | sample AmaPasrepliIA001_FD_9535 | JGI IMG/M metagenome (IMG submission 9535)
AAAATTCCCGTCGAAGTGCATCTTGGCAGGATCGCCGAGTTCAAACGAAACGTTGCTGAGATTGCGTCGATGGGCGCGGCTTCTGGCCCTATCTACTGCGGCAGCGGACCGGTCTACGCCCAACACGTATCCGTTCGAACCAACCAGGTCGGCTGCCAGGAAACTGACGTCTCCGCTGCCACTGCCGACATCGAGCACTCGCATGCCTGTGGTAATGCCAGCTTCGGTGAGCAGTTGACGGGTATACGGAGCGAATACCGTGCCTTGAAAGGTGAGCCGATCCAATTCACGAGACGAGTGGCCCAAAGCGTAGTCGACCTTGAGATTGGGAATTCCGGATTCCAAACTAGACACGTACGCAGTCTCCTTTTTAAATGCGATGCCTTTTGTCCATCAGCCTGCTCATGCGCTCGGTTTGTTAACACAACGAACGGCCGCTCTGCGTCAGGAAACAACTCGCATGAACTGTATGGGGTAGAACAAACCAGACTAACGGGAACGACGTTTTGACTTGTCACGTATTTGCAAACGATTTGTCACTCTTCTGTTCTCACGCCCACTTGATCTTCTCGCCGCATGCCGTGCACACGATGTAATGGCCTTTCCCTTCGCATCTTCACCTATCGCTTCAAGGAACGTGGCGATCTGACGCTTGTGATGAGCGATTGAAATCGATCTTCACACGCTCTTGAAGTCGATCGTGAGATCAAATTGTTACAGCCATGAGAACAATCTGTGAATTTATCGCGAGTTCATTGTTGCGAGTGCGAATGCGATGTTAGGCTCCGTCCAAAACCAGCCTCACACCGTGAGGAACTTCAAAAGGAAAGGAATTGCAGTATGAGACTGTTCAGGTTCGAGATGCGCAAATTGATTGTTCTCGCTTTGGCCGTTCTGGTCTTCGCGAGCGTCGCGAACGCGCAATCCCACAGCGGCAATCGCAAGTCGCCGACTCCCCCAGGCCTCTTCATAACTCCGACAGCCTTGTCTCACTCGGTACAACAACCATTAAACCCGGGCCTTTCAAACTATCCGAACTTCGTCGCTGGTGAAGCAGTGAAAGTGGTGGCCAGCCCGGACGGCAAGACGTTGGCGATCCTGACAGCCGGAATGAATTCGCTCTACGACGCGAACGGCAACGTGGACACGACGGCTTCCACGCAATTCCTTTTCCTGTACGACATCAACGGCGACAACGAGAAGAAGCCTGTTTTGAAGCAGGTCATCCAGCAACCGAACGCACACGTGGGCCTGGTGTGGTCGCCCAACAGCCAGACGTTATATGCGGCCGGCGGTTGCGACGATGCGGTGTATGTGTACGGCAACAACGGGACGAGCTTCGCATTGAGCGGGAAGATCAGCCTTGGTCACGCACCCAACGGATGCGTTTCCAATGCGGCGAATCAGAAAGGACTGGGCTTAGGCGTAGAGCCAAACGTGGGTGGTCTGGCGATCTCGGCCGACGGCAAGACGCTCGTAGCGGTGAACAACTACAACGATTCAATCAGCGTAATCGATACAGCAACTGCAACGGTACGTTATGAATACGATCTACGGCCGTTTTCCACTTCTGGAGCTCCGGCCGGCACCAAGGGTGGAACCTTTCCCTACTCCGTGGTATTGAATGGCGCGGTTGCATATGTCGGCGCCGATCGCGATCGTGAACTCGTGGCGGTGAACGTCTCGAATCCGATGGCCGGCTCATTGGTCGGTCGCATTCAACTGGACGGCAATCCGAACGGAATGACGCTAAGCGCAGACGGTTCGACGCTCTACGTTGCGGAGGACAATCAGGACCAGGTGGCTGTCATTGACACGAAGAGCAACGCCGTCACTCACAAGATCGACACTCGTGGTCCGGCTTTTCTGGACTTTCCGGCAAATACGACCGGCGCCGCACCAACCTCGGTGGCGATCAACGGTGGAACGCTGTACGCCGTGAACGCCGGTTCGAACTCAATTGCAGTGATCCCGCTCAGTGGGCCATACGCATTCAGGACGATTGGCCTCCTTCCGACTGCATATGATCCGACCGATGTCACTTTCAGTTCGGATGGTCGCTGGATGTACATCACCAACGGAAAGAGCAATACAGGTCCGAACCCTGGCTACGGCTTTGGGAACTTCGCGTTCATCCAGTACATCACTCCGCCGGGCGGCCCCTTCCCGGGCGGCAACGCAGCGGAGTCGGCTAAACTGCGCGCGAACAACCAGTATCAGTTCCAACTGGAACATGCGTCGCTGGTCAGCGGGCAAGTTCCGGACGGCGAGGACCTCTGGGAATTGACGTCAAAGGTGGCGCGCAATAACGGGTACATCCCTCAGTCCAGCGAATCGGATCGCGAAACGATGCGATTCCTTCACGACAAGATCAAGCATGTCATCTATGTTGTGAAGGAGAATCGCACGTTCGACCAAATTCTGGGGGATCTGGGAAACGGATCGAATGGCGAGCCTTCGCTGACTCTCTTCGGCAAACCCGTCACGCCAAGCTTTCACAGCATTGCATCGAATTTCGTGACTCTGGACAACTTCATGGATCCTGGCGACGGATCGATGGATGGCTGGTCGTGGACGATGCGTGGCCGGGTAACCAACACCGAAACGCTCACCCAGCAGATCAACTATGCGCGCGTGAACCGAGGCCTGTCGTATGAAGGAGAAGGCCAGAACCGCAACATCCCCAGCAACCTGAGTACGGTCTCAGAGCGCGATCTGTTCTACGATCCGACTGGGGCTACCACTCCGTATAGCAACGCGACATCGGGGTTGAGTGGCGGCACGGCTAACATCCTGGCCGGTGACGGCGACCACGCGGCAACCGATGGTCCGACCGGTTATCAGGAGGGATACATCTTTAACGCGGTCCTGAATGCGGGCGGAACGGTCCGTAACTATGGCTGGATGGCGAATACGCCGGGAAGTATCGGAACGATTCAGAATCCTGTGATCGATCCTTTCTCCGCCGGAATCATCCAGACGACGGCGGCGAACGCTATGATCAATCAGAACGGATTCTACGATCCGTATTTCCGCGCCTACGATCAGGCGTATCCCGATTTCTGGCGCTTTAACGAATGGAACCGCGAATTCCAGCAGTTCGTTCAGAATGGCAATCTGCCAGCGCTCGAAATGATTCGCGGCCTCAGCCACGATCACACAGGTAGCTTTGGTTCCGCGCTTGGTGGGGTCAACACTCCGGAACTGCAACAGGCCGATAACGACTACGCTGTCGGATTGCTGGTTCAAACCGTGGCCCACAGCCCCTATGCAAGAGACACTCTGATCATCATCATCGAGGACGACTCGCAAGACGGTGCCGATCACGTGGACTCGCATCGTGCGACAACCTACTTCGTCGGTCCATACGTGCGGAAGCACGCTGTGGTTAGCACTCGCTACAGCCAACCGAACGTACTGCGCACCATCGAGGACATTCTGGGCACCGAGCACCTCAACCTGAACACGTATTACGCGCGCCCGATGGCGGATGTTTTCGACACTCGATCGTCTGGCCGCTGGACGTTCGACGCGACAGCCTCCACACTTTTGAAGTTGACTACCCTCGGACTGGATACAAAGAAAGTAAACTTCGTTGCCGGTCCCGACCTGAAAACTACTCACACCGCGCAGTGGTGGGCCGACCAGACNCGCGGCTTTGACTTCTCGGCAGAAGACCGGGTTCCGACCGAACTGTATAACAAGATCCTTTGGGAAGGATTGAAGGGGACAGCTGCTCCCGCCGTTAGTTCTACCCAAAGTGACGGAGATGGTGACTAAGAAGTATCAACGCTCCAATCGGGTGGGATCGCCTGGTCCCGCCCGACCAGGAGCATCTTACCTGCGGTCTAGCTAAGGACGGAGCGCTTTGTAACATAATCGCAGGACCTACTTTAAATCTCGCAGAAGGTGCGAAATCTAGCGGCCTGCTCTGGATTTCAACTTGACTTCACTGCGGAATTAATCTATAGGCTATATGCGCAGCAAGTTATCCGCTCCCTTCCCCAGGGGCGGTAATCGAAGTTAGTTGCAAGTTCCCCTCGGACTTAGTTCATCCATTAGCAGTTTGGGCCCGAACCTGTCGTTGTTTGTCCACACCTGAACTGGGCGCTTAACACTAGGTCTGCCTGTACGACGAAGTTCAATCTTCGTCCATACACATCCTTAAGGAGGGATGCGCCATGGCACTTTCGAGAACAACTCTTTTCCTGCAAGCCGCGATTGCCGCAGTCTTGCTCTGTGGAACGTCCTACGGTCAAACCGTGATCGGCAGTTCTGGAAACGGCTGGCAAACCTGGACTCTCGGTGGCAACAACACGATTCCATCCGATCTGAACGACAACAATGCGCCTTACTGGGATGTGACATGGGAAACCTTCAGTAACACTTACGGTGGCACTCCGGCGGATAAGAACGCTGGGTTTTGCCTGACCTCGACCGGCGATTGCCAGGGGCTCGGCAGTGGTGCGGCGGCCCCGGGAGCGTTGCCGTTTTGGGGAACGCCTTACGACTCTGCAAACGACACGGGCGGTTCGCGCGTACAACACCGTCTATTTCAGTGAGCGAACCGGCTTGTCCGGATGGTTCGAACCCAGATAACTCNGACCCTCCATGCGGAAATGCCTCGCTGCCGCAGCACGGATGTTACGCATATACGCTTTTCAACCTGAACGACGGAAAGTGTACTGAGTCTGGAGGGAATCAAGGGGATCACGATTTCGTGGTGTTCAGGGATGGCGGTACGGCTCTGCATCCGAACTACTGGATTGTGGGCGAAGATCCTACGGATTGCACGAACAATGATGGTGACTGCAACCTGACGATCGTGAAGGTGGTTCCTGTTTTGAGCAACTATTATAGTTGAAGCCGGTCAAGCCACCAATATCCCACCTTTGTTTCGGCAGAGGTGGGACCTCACTTTGGGAATGCGGGTTACCGAAACACTCATGCTACACCCGGAGAATCATCACTTCTGTCGCCTTGACTAATGCAGCCGCAGTCTGGCCCGGTTTTAGATTCATTTCCCGAGCTGATCGCGCAGTGATAATCGAGGTGATCTGTTGTTCGCCAATCGATACGACGACTTCAGCCATAAGGCCACTGATTTGCACACTCTCAATCCGCCCGACTAACTGATTTCTGCCACTCAGACGGCGCATGACCAAACTTCGCTCGGGAGCAGTTTTTGCCCTGGTTCGAAACAGAAGCCGATCAACCTCGCTCTGCGGAATACGATGGTGTCCACCTGCCGTGCGAATACTGCGAATCTTCTTTTTGTAAATCCACTGCTTGATCGTTGGAAAGCTGATCCGAAGCTCTACCGCCGCTTCACGAGGCTTCAGCAACCCCTCCGATTGCGGGTTTGACAATTGCGGTCCGCGGTTCTTGTGCATTTGAAGCGAATCGTACAATCGCATAGCGACCCCGGTCAAACGAGATCAATTGGCGAAACAATCCCTCGCATCCGCATCTACATTCGTTTATTCCAGTATCGAATTCGACATAACAATCATCGTTCATATACACTTTTCAGATTCTTTGGAGACACCTCTTTGAGAGCAGAAAAAATGGTTCTGCGCCGAATTGCCTGCGCGGTGTTCCTCGCAATCGCATCACTCCCGAGCTTCGGACAAGTGCGCGCCAGCTTGCGCGGACACGTATCGGACCCTTCGGGAGCAGCCGTTCGTGACGCCAGCGTCGAACTTACGGAAACGTCAAAGAACATTCATCGACACACCACAAGCTCTGATTCCGGGGATTATGTTTTCGGAGATCTCAATCCAGGGAACTATCAGGTACAAGTTATTGCCTTTGGTTTTCAGAGGTTGAGCCTTGACAATGTTTACCTCGCGCTCGGCCAGACCGAGAGCGTCGACCTCGCGCTCAAAGTGGGGAACGATCGGCAGTCGCTTACGGTGACCGCGACTACACCTTCATTTCAGTCGGAGACCAGCAATATTCAAACCAACATCCCACAAGAAGCAGTCGTTGCCATGCCGCTGAACTCGCGCAACTTTGTGCAACTCACGACGTTATCGCCGGGTGTAGCTCTGCCGCCTGGAACCGTGCTTCCGCGCATCAATGGTGGACGCCCTCGTACCAACGAATATCTTTACGATGGGATTTCGGCCCTGCAACCCGAACCCGGACAAGTTGCGTTTTTTCCTATCATCGACGACACCCAGGAATTCACAGTAGAAGCGAACAATGTTTCTGCTGAGTTCGGCCGTTTCAACGGCGGAGTCGTAAACGTTGCGACGCGTTCAGGGTCGAATGAGATCCACGGAAGTGTGTATGACTTTTTTCGGAATGAAGCCCTGAATGCACGCAACTATTTCTCAACGAGCGCTCGCAAGCCCGAATACCGACGCAATCTCTACGGCGCAAGCCTCGGAGCACCGATCCTGCGAGATCGTCTATTCGTTTTTGGAGGTTATCAAGGAGTAAAGCAGTCGATTGGTGTTACTCGAATTTCCACGGTCCCGACTTTTGCCGAAAGGCAAGGCATCTTCACCGGCGTCGCGTCCATTTACGATCCCTCAACCACGACAGTTGTTAACGGGAAATTCGTGCGCCAGGAGCTCCCGAACGATGTCATCAATGTCCCCTTGGACCCTGCTGCGACGGCGCTCCTATCGCGAATTCCGGAGCCGACCAATACTGCCACGTCGAATAACTACAGTCGCACTGCCAACGACACCGATCATCAGAATCAATTTGACATTCGAGTAGACGGAGCAATCACAGATCGCGACCGTGCGTTTGGGCGTTATTCGTACTTCCATGACGTAGAACAACCCGTCACTCCGTTCCCAGACGGTAGCGGAGCGCTGACAGGAGCTGTGATCGGGACCGGAGGAGTGTTGGGGTTGTCGAACGTCCTTGGGCAGCAGGCAGTCTTTAGCGAANCACACAGCTTCTCGGGTCATCCTGCTCAATGACCTTCGGCTGGGTTACACCCGGCGCGGAAACTCAAGCCTGGGTATCTCCCTCGGCGACACACCTTCGGCTGCATTGGGTATTCCTGGCATCCCCACGAATGCGGCATTCAATGACATATTGCCCCTCTTCACCATTACTGGATTCCAACAGCTGGGATCTTCGGCCAACACCTCCTCGCGGTTTCAGACCGGTGTTTGGCAACTGGTGGACGGTCTCTCCTACACCCACACGGGCCATACGATCAAGGGAGGTATCGACTTCCGCTGGTATCAACTCAACGCGCTGGCGCCGCCAAATCCGACGGGCGCATTTGCTTTCACAGTGACCGGTACGAACCAGCAGGGAGTGACAGGAACGGGAAACGCGTTCGCCAGCTTCTTGCTTGGACAAGTCGACAATTTCCAGATCGATCTGCAACAAAGCAAAATTCGACCGCGCGATCAGATCCAGGAGTTTTATGTACAGGACGACTGGCGTGTTACGAATCGGCTGATACTGAACCTTGGTGCGCGCTGGACCCTGCATCATCCTTCCACGGAGCTAAACGATCAAGGGGCTGTCTTCAACCTGGACACTCAACAGCTCGACTACCTTGGCAAGAATGGATTTCCTCGCACCGCTCGCGAGCTGCATTACGACAACGTGGCCCCACGCATCGGGCTGGCTTTTATGATGACGCCCAAGACTGTTCTGCGTTCCGGCTACGGGATTGTGTTCATCGACCAATCCGGTATCACGACTCCATTTACGACTCCACAATTCCCGTTCATCCAAAACGTACAACAGAAGACGTTGGACAACGTGAACGCTGCCTTCGCTCTCTCGGGTGGACCGAGTGTCGCGCCGATACCTCTGACGCCGGATGCGGGACTTGGGCAGAGTGTTTACACGGCGAACCGGAAGTCTAGCTCGGGGTATTCACAGCAGTGGAACCTGGCGGTGCAGCGACAGATTACAAACAACCTCTCCTTCGAAGTGGCTTACGTCGGCTCGCACATCGTGCACGTCGGAATTCCAGATTCGAATCTGAACCAATTGCCCCTCGAACAGCTTGCGCAAGGTTCATCGTTGCTTACGCAGGTGCCGAACCCTTATTTTGGCGAATTGCCGATATCCAGTTCGATTGGAGGACCGAAGGTAAGCACGGCGCAATTACTCAAACCTTATCCACGGTTTCTGAATGTTGCGACCTACCGCAACAACATGGGAAGCGCCGTTTACCACGCGCTGGAGGCAAAGCTGGAACAACGCTTCAGTCATGGCTTATACCTGCTGTTTGGCTATACTCATTCGAAGCTCATTGATTCCGCGTCGGCAGTGTTCTCCACGACGGTGCTTTCCTCGCCCAATTCAAACAGCCTGGTTGCTGCCGACACATTCCAGCCCGGCCTGGAACGCGACTCTTCCAATGGCGACATGCCGAATGTGACTTCCATGAGTGCGATCTACGAATTGCCTGCAGGTCAAGGTCATCGGTTTGCATCGTCTGGCGTTATGGACAAATTCTTCGGGGGATGGGCACTCAATGTCATCACGTTGTTGCAATCGGGCATGCCTGTCACAGTCACACAAGCCACAAACTCCAATTCTTTCGCCGGGTTCTCACTTCAGCGGCCCACCATCGTTGGCAACCCCAGCCTGCCATCGGGTACAGCGAACCCCCGCAAAATATTTCAACACCAGCGCCTTTGCGACGACTCCACAATTTGCGATCGGGAACGCTTCTCGAAATCCGGTCCGAGGCCCGACCTATCGCGATCTAGATTTGGCGCTCGTTAAGCACACTCACCTTTCAGAGCGAACGGGCTTGGAGTTTCGTGCAGAAGTCTTCGACGTAACTAATACGCCAACCTTTGCTCAGCCCAATGGCAGCTTCGGTTCAACCGCCTTCGGCAGTATAAACGCTACGGTCACAGATCCCAGGGTTGTTCAATTTGCACTTCGCTTGAGCAGGTAGATGTTCGTGCCATGATTCCACTCGAACGATCCCACTGAGCATAGGAGTTCGTCTGCGAGGTTGAAGTATCCGCAAAGTGTCGGGCGCTAAAACGCCAGCCTCACTGCCAACTGTCCCACGCGAGCGTTTACCGATGTGCTTGTGATGACTCCGAACGTCGGTGATGTGAAGTTCGAATCGGGGTTCGCAAATTGCGGATGATTGAGCGCATTGTAAAACTCGGCTCGAATGCGCAGTTCGCATTTCTCACGAGGCCAGTTCAACTGAATGCCCTTTGAGATTGCCAGATCCAGACTACCTTGCGGCGGGCCATCCACAACTCCCGTCGCGCTATTCCCGAAATCTGTTCCAATGCCATCTGCACCGATAATCGGCGGCTTCGTGAAGCACGAAGCATCGAAATATGCACTCAATTTCGACTCGATCGGTCCACCTCTGACTAGGTGACCTTTCGTACAAGTTCCCGTCAGTTGTGCTCGATCCTCGCTTATGCCAAAGACGTTCTGCGCGTTCGTATCCGCAATGGTCAGGGCAGTGCCAGACTGGATGGTTATAACCGAAGCGAGATTCCATCCTCCGAGAAGTGCGTGACCAAGTCCGGTGTGCGGACCAGGCAGATCCCAGGTTTCGCTGAGGACGAATCGGTGAGTGCGGTCGAAACTGGCTCGGCCCCAGCGCTGTCGAGGTGAATTTTGATCTCCCAGAGTCAGTGCATTCCCCGAAGAAGTTGCGTTGATGTCGGAGCCATCGGTGTCCAGCGTTTTTGAGAAGGTATAAGAAGCAAGCAATTGAAGCCCGTGGCGCAGGACCTTGGCGAAGCTTGCTTCAAGACCGTTGTACCAGTCGCCGCCCTCGGATTCCATTTCGACCAGAGAATCCGGTGGAACCCCAAGAATGGGGACTCGCATCGGAATATTGGCAACCGTATTCGCGATCTCTCCCCTAATTGGATTCGCGGTAGAGGCCGAAAGAGCCTGATTCAGCGAACGTTGGCGGATCAGATGTATGCCATGCGTTCCAAAATATCCAATTTCCAGAAGACAACCCGAGCAAAGTTCAGCCTGAAGGTTCGCAGAATACTGATGGATAACAGCAGGCCGAAAGCTGGAGGCTACCGAATAAATTGTGGTTGCGCTAGTCGGCGAATAAACAGGGAACATAGGAAAAGATTCAGGGGTAGGAAAGGGTTGCGGAAAAGGCGACTGAAATGTCGCGTTGTTGTTTGCCGCTCCAGCATTTAATCGAAACACCGAAAAGGGAGCACCCAATATGTTTTGATAAAAGGCTTGGCCAGTGGGTCTGGAATAATAGATCCCGTATCCGCCCCTAAGTGCCGCTTGAGTCTTGTTGGGAAATAACTGCCAGGCAAACCCGATCCGCGGCGCAATCGTGTTTTGTCCGGATCCATCATTCCCGAAGGTATTAGTGGACCGAGTTACTCCGGGTGGAAGAACACCTGAAAAGTTGGAAGCAACGACGTAACCTCCCTGGCTGCCAATTGCCGAAGGGTTTGGATCGGCCTTTTCAATATCGAAGCTCGCATTTCTGCCCAGTTGGTCTCCAAATTGGCCGAGGTGCTCGTAACGGAGACCAAGATTCAAAGTGAACGACCTGATGACCCTGTAATCGTCTTGTGCGTATCCCCATCCCTCCCAAACCCTGAATTCACGATTTGTGAGACCAAAGTCATCAAATGAAGCAAATACGTTGCTGAAGTCTGAATGATTGTCATCCGCACTAAGGCCTAGAAGAAAGTCCGGCCAGCTGAGAAAGTGCAGAAAGGATCCGAGGCCCACGAGATTGACGTTATCTTGCAGGCGGGTGACAGAACCTCCCAGTTGTACTGTATGGGCACCGTGAACAAAACTTAGATCTTCACTGAAGACGAAACTATTTTGTGCAATCGTCCGTGGAAAGCCGGAAGCGATGCTGACGGAGCCAAGAATATCCAAGCTGGGCAGTTCGTTGTTGTGACTCATTCCTCCTTCGGCGACCCCAATGTCGGACCACTTGAACGGTGTTCTGGCTTCCGTGCTGGTACTTGTACGTACATACCCAATTCGAGCATCGTTAAGCCATGAGTTGCGGAACGTATAACTGTGAGAGAGAGAAAAGACTCTGAATAGAGAATCGCTCGGACTTGGGAATCCAGGGATGTTGCCTATTGGATTAACGCCGTTTCCGGGAAAAGTAACCGTTTGATCATCGTTGGCTAATAAGAAGTGAGCGGAAAGCTTGCTATTCGTCCGAGGAAGATAGTCGACATTCGTGGCGAATTGGTCGTCGTTGAAATGGCAAGGAGCACTGAATACGGAGAAGCCCTGCTGGGCAAACGGTTTTTCCGAACTCACCGTTTGTGGCGTGGGAATGAGAAGGGTTCCGTCGGGCAGTTTGAGATTCAAGAGGGCCAGCGCTGAAGGATTGATATTGGATCCGTCCGGTTTGATCGGTAGGCCCCCTTGCGCACCGGTCATTCCCCCAAACATGCTTCCAAGTTGAGCAGGTGAGCGGTCATTTGTTAGAGGCGGCCCGGTCAGACTGGCGGTGCAAGCTGTCCTCGATTGGCCAGCGGCAATGCCGTTTGTTTGGCGAGTACCCTGATAGGAACCAAAGAAAAGCANTTTGTCATTCTTGATTGGCCCACCTAGTGCAAACCCAAACTGATTCTGCCTGAGGACAGGGCGCGGTTGACCAGTTTGATTCAAAAAGAAATCATTGGCATTCAGAGCCTCGTTGCGAAGAAACTCGAAAACCGTACCGTGAAACGCATTGCTCCCCGTTTTTGTGATCACGCTGATGTTAGCCCCGCCATAGCGTCCATAGGCGGCGTCATATAGTCCGGTCTGCACCTTGAATTCCTGCAAGCTGTCGGGGCTCGGAAGTGGAATGCCACCGCTGCCGGCGGCACTCCCCTGGACATCACTTACACTTATTCCGTCAATCTGGAAATTGTTGTCATAGGATCTAGCTCCATGCACATAAATCCCGTCATTGGATTTCGCAATCTGTGACAGTGCGGATCCGCCCAGACCGAGCTCTCCCGCGTTGTAGACCCCGCTCAATATTCCGGGAGAAAGGCTTGCAATTTGGGCAAAATTTCTCGTCACCAGCGGCAATGTGCTGACTGCTTTCTCGTTGACTATCTTCCCAACCGCGGAAGTGTCAGTCTGGACGTTGGGTCGATACGCGGTCACGCTTACGCTCTGGGATACAGTTTCAATTCGCAGATGCAGTTCGATGTGTACAACGTCAGCGACACTGACATTTATTAATGTTTTGCCGATGAGCGCGCCGGCGCTATGTGCTTGTACCTCATATTTCCCAGGCGAAAGCAGGAGAAAATGGAATCTTCCATCGTTGTCAGAAGTGACTGTTTCAACCATTCCATTGTCCTGATTGACAAGCCGGACAATCGTATCCGGCAAAACAGCTCCAGTCGGATCAATGGCCACACCGGTGAGAGCGCCGCTCGAAGCAGTCTGGCCTTCTAAGGGGCTGTAACCGAGAACAGCCGTTATCAGAGTCGCCAATAGCAGGGTTCTCCGCCCAAGCCATTTTGGCTTATAGGCATGTAATTCGTCGCTCATAAGGGATGAACCAGGCACACAAACGCGGGCGCGGAGTAGCGAACTCCGCACAGAAGCCTAAGACGTTTCGTCCCGGCACTTCAAGGCGCGGAGGAACTGTACTAGTAATCGCATAGATGGTGAACTGGTACTTTTACTAGTCGGCAATCCTAGTACTTTCGCTAAACTTGGATGGACACTGCAGTCGTCACTCTATATCGTTCTATATATCGTTCTATATCGTTGTTCGGACTTCTCTTCTGTTGCATCTGTGTTATCTCGCGTAGGGGTGTGAAATTGCGATACCTCGGAGGCTTCCTGCTCGGGCGCAAAGAACAAGGCCGCCTGCTAGCGTTTCTGGGTTCAGCAGCAGTTCTTATCGCATTGCATTTGAGTGCGGTGGCGCAGACGAATAAGGAAACCCGACGCGTCCTCATCCTTAATGATCTCGGCATAATCTCGTCACCCGGCTTCGCAGAAATCGATCAAGCACTAGTGGCAGGTCTACAAATATCGCCATACCATATCGAGCTTTACCAAGAAAGTCTGGAGGTCACCTTATTTCCAGATGAGGATTTTCAACGGCGATTTCGAGAAGAGTTCGTTCGAAGATATTCAGCGCGCAAACCGGATGTGATCATTGCTGCCGGCCCGGATTCCCTCAAGTTCCTTGCCGGGTTGCATGAAAGATTCGTTCGGGATACGCCAGTCGTTTTTTGCGCAATTCTGGGGGAAATCCCTGACCAGTTAAGCTCGGAGATGCAGGTTACAGGTGTTTTGGGCAGGGTGCGACCAGAGGAGAGTCTGAATGTGGCGCTGCGGTTACTACCACGAACAAAACACGTCGTAGTCACGGGTGGTACGGGTAGGTTTGACTACAGATGGGAAGCGATCGTTAAAGAGAGTTTCCACGACTACGAATCGCGGCTTGAGTTCACATATCTTACCGACTTGACCATGCCCGCCCTAATGGAACGATTGAGGAATCTGCCGAGCGATACGATCGTCTATCACACTGCCATTTCACAAGATGCCGCCGGAGAACGGTTCATTGATGCGACTCAAGCGGTACCGTTGGTAGTTAGTTCGGCAAACGCGCCGGTGTTCGTTATGGACGATGTGGATCTCAGGAAAGGAGCGGTGGGCGGGCACCTGGTTAACTGGGCCGATGATGCTTCCGCCGCTGCCGGAATGGCTGTACGAATTCTTAATGGCGAGAGGCCGCAGGATGTCGTCATCGTGAAGAGCAAAAACCAATACATGTTCGATTGGACTGCTCTCAAGCGATGGGGGATCAAAGAAAGCAGTCTGCCGCCGGGAAGTGTCGTGCTAAATCGGCAGCCAACGTTTTGGCAACTTTACCGGTGGTACGTCATCGGCGGCATTTCTCTGATGCTGCTCGAAGCGTTATTGATTTTTGGGTTGGTATGGCAAAGGAGTCGGGCAAAGAAGGCTGAGAGTGAGTTAACGATTGCCTATGAACGTCTTCGCATGGCAGTGGAATCCGGAAAGTCTGTCGGGTGGGATCTGGACGTAACGACCGGGCGCGATCATTGGTTCGGCGATCTCCAGACCATGTTCGGAATGCCTTCAGATTCATTTCACGGAACCATGGTCGACTTTCGTCGCCGCGTCCATCCGGACGACCGGGAACTGGTCTCACAAGCCTTCGCTGACGCAAGGTTGAATCGAAAACCTTACGTCGCGGAATTTCGCGTCGTTCGAGATGACGAAGCGGTACGTTGGATTACAGCCCGCGGCGAATTCCATTACAACGGGAATGGCGAACCTACACGGATGCTGGGCATGGCGACAGATGTCACTGACACGAAGCTACTCGAGCAGCAAGTTCGGGAAAGCGAGCAGCGTTTCCGCCTACTTGCGAACACCGCGCCTGTGCTGATCTGGACCGCCGGTGCCGACAAGCTGTGCGATTACGTCAACAAGCCATGGCTTGATTTCACGGGCCGGACGCTCGAACAAGAGCTAGGCAACGGCTGGGCTGAAGGCATCCACGGCGAAGATGTCGTTCACTGCTTAAGGGCATATACGGAGGCATTCGAAAAGAGAGAGACATTCGAGATGGAATATCGACTACGCCGCAGCGACGGCGAGTACTGTTGGATATTCGATCGCGGTGTGCCCCGCTTTAATCCGGATGGGTCGTTCGTCGGCTATATCGGATGCTGCATCGACATCACTGAGAGAAAACACGCCGAGGCAGCACTCTCGACGATGGGCCGCAAATTGATAGAGGCTCACGAGGAAGAACGCACCTGGATTGGCAGGGAGTTACACGACGATGTCAACCAGCGACTTGCGTTATTAGCTGTTAGGCTGGATCAATGGAGCAAGGAAAAGCTGCAACCAAGTTTCTCGGAACGCTTGAGCAACGCACAGACACAGGTCGTCGAGATTTCCAGGGATGTGCAGGCACTGTCTCACCGGCTGCATTCTTCAAAGCTTGACTATCTGGGATTGGCTGCTGCAACCCGTAGCTTCTGTAAAGAGGTTTCTGAAAACACTAAGGTGGAAATACAGTTCAATCACTCGGCGGTTCCATCGACGTTGTCAAGAGAAGTGTCCCTTTGTCTGTTCCGAGTTCTACAGGAAGCACTTCAAAACGCGATAAAGTACAGTGAAGTGACAGTTTTTCGGGTGAGCTTGGGCGGCACCATCGACGGAGTGGAATTAACGGTGTCTGATGACGGGAAAGGTTTCGATGAATCGGAAGGTTTCTCGCGACAAGGTCTCGGATTGATCAGCATGAGAGAGAGACTTCAGATGGTACGCGGCCGCTTGGAGATCAAAACGCAACCCGGAGCGGGAACAACTATTTCCGCTCGGGTTCCTGTGGAAACGGCTAATGTTCAAGCGAAGGCAGGATAAGTCCGTCCTTACATGCGATGGAACGGTTAGCGCCCTCGCCCAAGGTGATGAGGGCTGTCCATGATTCGCGGCTAATGCCGCCAATTATTCCGACCCGACGTATGCCGCTCTCTAGACACCTGTCTGTTCTGACAGTGGTCCTCTTGCGAAGACGGCGTGTTCCTAGGTGTCGGGACTTTGCGGAGACTGGCATCGCTATGCATTTCGACTGCCAAGAAACTTGAGGAATTTTGTTAAGAAACTAAACAGAATGTTGCCCTAAACGCCAGAAACAACATATTGCTTTCCCGGGGAAAAAGCGCCAGACTCCAACACTGCGATGCCCAACTTTAGAACGCTCGTAGTGGATGACGTTGAAGAATTCCGGTGCCTCCTGTGCTCGACTCTTCAGGAGAGGCCTGAATGCGAAGTGGTTGGTGAGGCTTCGGATGGTTTGCAAGCTGTCCAACGAGCTGAAGAACTGCGTCCAGATCTCATTCTGCTGGACCTTGGCCTGCCGATTCTAAACGGCATCGAGGCCGCTCGCCGAATTCGAAAACTTTCGCCCAATTCCAAAATATTGTTCTTTACTCAGAATTGCTCTCGCGAGATCGCGGAAGGCGCACTCCGAACAGGCGCAAACGGTTATCTGTTGAAGTCCGATGCGACCGACCTTTTGTGGGCAGTTGACACTGTTCTCAAGGGCGAGCAGTTTGTCAGCAGCCGCGTCATGCAGAATTAATCACCTCGTACAAAGAGACCGTTCGAGTTCTCCCGTTGCTTTCATTGGCTGGAGGGAGGAATATTAGCGTTGACAAGAAATGCCAGCGCTTCGAACACTCGTCGTCGACGATCACGAGGATCTCAGAAAAATGCTGCGATCGTTGCTTCAGGAAAAGACCGAGTGTGTAATTGTCGGTGAAGCGTCAGACGGGTTGCAGGCGGTCGAACAAGCCAAAGAACTCCAGCCAGATCTCATACTGCTGGATTTGTCACTTCCGAAACTGAATGGAATGGAGGCCGGTCGACGTATTCGTAAACTCTCCCCACATTCGAAGATCGTCGTTCTCAGTCAGGATCCCTCTCCTGAAATCGTGGAAGGAGCCCTCTGCCTGGGAGCTGCAGGTTATTTGTTGAAGTCTGATGCCACCGAACTGCCGCTTGCGATTGAGACACTGCTGCAAGGTAAGGTGTACGTCAGCAGTAAGGTGAAAAGCTCTTAGCACCAACCACATCGCTAACTCAACGTTTCCGCATCTCCAATTCATAGCCAGGGACATTGGACCTTTTTACAACTCATGCAGACTATCGTTGGACCATTTAGAAAAAAGACCGAGTACGAGTCCGATAGCATTCGTCTCGGGACCATCTCTTAGCGCCGTTCAATCGTGGTTGAACTTCCACGGTTCGTCTAAATTCAGTGTTGTTTAACGGAAACCTTGCACAAGGAAAATGTCCGACTCGGGTCGTTCGATTCCAGCAAACAGTAATGTTTGGCCGTCCGACGAAATCGTCGGGCTTCCCACAATCGGTATCTCGGGCAAATCCGCGACTTTCCCGACACGCCGTGTGACACAGTAGTAGTAATTC
>AP72_2010_repI_A001DRAFT_1000109_pt1 | contig 16864 bp, 13 predicted proteins | sample AmaPasrepliIA001_FD_9535 | JGI IMG/M metagenome (IMG submission 9535)
ATTCCCAACCGCCCTGTCGTTTCCATTACGTCCATCACACTCTTGGCAACGGTCGTGACCGGCAGGCCTTCGTGGGTCGTTACATCCTTCGGCGCCAAATCGCCTCGATGAATTACGATCCATTTCGGTTTCTGGCGCCGGAGTCTCGCGTGCCTCGGGACAGTGAGATGGACGCGCGAGGGATTCACATCGGAGATCCCATATACGCCGAGCGCAGTTTCGTGCGAGAGCGAAACCTGTTCGGGACCGTGGCTCGCGCGCGCCCACAAGACCGCCTCCCGGTACTGCGACAACGGGTCGGCTGGAAAGTAGGGGACGCGATAGACACCCCGCGCGACCCTTTCCAGCTTCCCGCGCTGCGTGAGTCGAGCTAAGACTGAGCCCGTAATACCCAAAGAGCGGGCCTCGGCTGCGGTCACCAGGCCATCGTTTTGCTCGGCCAGCGGAAGCAATTCGTCGATGCGCGAACGCATGACCTTAGTATGGCCACTCTTGCACGGCGATGTCAATATAGTTCCATAATAGAACTAAATTGACAATTGCTCTTCGTAACCGTCAGAGTCGATATGTTGGTGCTAATCTGCTGGCACAGCCGCAATGTGGCCGTGCCGCTTTCCCAGCTCACTGCTACCGCCGCGGGTGAATCTACCACCGAGGCCATCGCCGACTGGCATTACTGGCTCTCGCAAGGCTACTGTTTCTGAGTCGAGCAGCTCCGTTGAGAGTTCCACCTATGAAGAAACGCGAGTCAAAATCGCAGCCCAGCTGGACCGATGTCAAAGCCAAGCTTGAGGTGTTTGATCGGACTGCGCTCGTGGATTTGATTCACCATCTCTACGACTCCCACAAAGGCAATCAGGCTTTCCTGCACGCCCGCTTCGGCCTGGGCGAGGACGTGTTGGAGCCCTACAAAGAAACCATTGCCCGTTGGGTCTGGCCAGACCCGTTTCGCAATCAGGACACGTCCGTCTCCAAAGCGAAGCAGGCCATCTCCCATTACAAAAAGGCTGTGGGCGATGCCGCTGGACTCACGGAGTTGAGGGTGTTCTATTGCGAGCAAGCGGCGGGATACTGTGCGGATATTGGCTATCAAGAGGATGGATTCTTCAATGCCCTTGTGCGCATGTTCGAGCAAGCCCTGAAGTCGGCCAAGACTTTACCCGCCGATGGCCGTGATTGCTTGATCGCTCGACTCGATCGTGTGCGGGAAATCAGCCACAACTTTGGCTACGGCGTTGGCGATGATATGGACTACTTGCTGGCCAAGCACGCTAAGCGTCCCGCCTGATGCCGCCAGGTTCAGTACCCGTCGCGAAGAACTGTCAAAAACACAATCATTGGCTTCGTCCGCCGAATGCCACCATCCCAAATTATGTGACCTTGTCCCTCCAGAAAACGCTGCCAGCAGCCCACATTGGCCGCCTCCGTCACATAAATTTCACCGTCACATAATCTTGGGACGTGGTTCCATTACGTAGTCCAATCGACTGGCAGACCACGAAGGCAACGGCTTCCGCTTCGGTTTCACGGAGTTGTTTGGTGGTGTGAGTGCGGCGTTCGCCGCGATGCAGCATCTCGTGAGCTTATGTTGTCGACAACATAACTGCTTTTATGTGGCGCAGAGATTTATGTGGCGTCCGCCTTGGGGACGCACATAAAGACGGGTTGATCACGGCAGCCAGCGCCACATAATTGTGGGGTAGCAGAGCCAGGGTGAGAGACTCAGGATGCCTGGTGAGCCAGGTTCAACAGGTGGCGAATCGCACTAATGTCAGGGCGTATCTGATTCGGAGAAACATCTCTTTCATCGCGGCGCTCCCAATCGAGAAGCAGTGCTTCCACCATTTCCTTGCCGTCTGGATCACGAACGGCTTCCAACGGCGTGCGCCCACCTAACGCAGGGATCTTCTGATGGACCCAGCTTTCGACTTGCTTCTGCATGGTGGCTTGCAGGAACTTTCTGGCTTCCGGATCGGCCAACAGCGCCTCCATCTCGGCATCGTGCAATTCTGCTTCCTCTGCATCTTGTGACGTATTCTTCCGCATCTGTTCCAGCGTTTGGGCGAGCGTGCTCTCGTGAGTCGCCAGGGTCCCAAGTCGTTTCTCAATCTCTTTGCGCATCCGTTTGGCGCGATTCTCCGAGTTCACCTCCGCGATCACATGTCCCTCGGAAATCTTGATGTGGCCAGGATGGTGTTGTCCCAAGTATTAATCTTACGATTGCCTTTCTTGATCCAATCGATGTCCACCTTCCGCAGCTTCCCGTCGTCGCTCAGTTCCGCATCGTCGAGCAACTCCTCACGGGAATGTCCCACTGCGAGCGGAGCCAACGCGTCGAACGCCGCTTCCGCCGACTCAATCCGAAACGTCAGCGTGTGAAACAGCAGCAGGTCGCCGTCCGTATTGCACAGCATCGGCGGAGCGAATAGCCGGTCCCGAATGTCCAGGTAAGTGGCGCGAATCAGATCTGCATATCGCAACAGGTCGTGCGGCGCCAGATAGCGATTCTGCTTGGCGATTCTCGTCTTCAGCTTCTTTCGCAGCTCAATGACCTCAATCTTATGGGAGGGCGGAATGCACATGGGAGCCATACTGCCGAATACGGCAAGTTCCGACTGGTGCCAGATCTGGGCAAAAAGCAAGTCTCCCTCCCGCAAGTGTCGCGACCCCGATCGCTCGATGACTTCGGTCTCTCCGCCAACCAGAACATCCCACACCCTCATGCGCTCGCCGGGTTCATTCCAAACGACCTCGTAGAAGCTCAGCGGCTGTGTTGTAGCCTGCTCCAAAAACATCCGTTGCATTGCGGTTAGCTGCTTCGACTTCTCCAGCATGTACCAACGAGCCACTACGCCGCCCTGCCCACGCGCGCTGGTCCGCCGAGCGTCCGGATTCCACTGGAACAAGAAATAGGGCATGAAGATCTGACGTTCGTCTGCAGCCTCTTCCAGCGGCTTCGGAACCTCACGCATGTTGAAGTCTTGCCACGCTTCATAGATCCGTTCTCCGAACTTACGCAAGGCAAACCTGGTAATCTCCCTCGTCAGGCGGTCCGACTCTTCGTGCTGCCGCGCCCACACATGGTCGACAGATGGAGCATAGCCGGGCAGGCAGCAGTGCTTGTACTTCTTGCCGCTACCGCAGGGGCAGGGATCGTTTCTTCCGATCTTTTCACGGGCATGAAGAGACATAACGTTGCGACATTATCGCGCGGGGTTGTGGAAAGGCAAGGGGCATACTTGGTGGATTTTATTTTGCGAGGAGAACCAACATGTCCCGATCAATGCACGCTGCACAAGGCGAGTCGTTACCCTCCAACCACCACTTGCAGCAGTTCCTGACCTTTCTCAAACAAGAGAGAGGGTTCGCTGACGCTACGATTGTCAACCGCGTACGATCGCTGAAACCATTTTTTGGTTGGCTGGTCGCGGAAGACGTGCGACTGTCCGCAGTCTCGCCGGGGGTGATTACCAAGTACTTCACCAGGTCGTTCAAACTCTTCCGGAGTACGGTAGCCCAGCGCTGAGTGTAGCCGCTGTTGGTTGTAATACGACTCCAGGAAGATTTCAAGGTTCGCACGCAAGTGCTCGAGATTTTCGTACGCGTTCGCGTAAATTTCTTCCCGCTTCAGCGTCTTCATGAAGCTCTCGCAACTGGCGTTGTCGTACGGGTTCGCCGGCCGACTCATGCTCGGAATCATCTGGTGCTGGTTGAGGATCGCTACGTATTCCCCGGACGCGTATTGCACGCCCCGATCCGAATGGTGAATCAGACCTGGCCGTGGTTGTCGTTTTGCGATGGCGTCGCGCAACGCCGCTATCGCCAGCCGGCTCGTGAGCGTTCGCTCCAAGGCCCAGCCCACCACTTTGCGCGAGAAGCCATCCAGAATCACAGCCAAGTAGACCAACTCAACTCGTAACCGGATATAGGTGATGTCGGCCACCCATAGCTGATCAATGCCAGTTAGCTTCATGCGATAAGCCAGGTTTAGATAGACTTCCAGCTCGTGAGTGGAATCGGTGGTGACCACGAACTTCCGCGGCTGCACGGCGAGCAGGTTGTCTTCGCGCATGATCCGCGCCACGCGCTTGTGATTGGCCAGCATTCCTCTCCGCCGCAGCTCCGCTGAAACCCGCCGGTAGCCGTAGCGTCGTCGATGTTCCAGCACGATCTGTGGGATCGCCGATCGCAATTCCATGTCTTCTTCGACCGGAGTTTTTTCTTGCAGGAATCGGTAAAAATCCCGCCCGGCTTACCTGCGCCAACTGACACATTCGCTCGATACTCGCGTTGCCTTGCACGGGCATCACTTCTCGGATCTCGTCGTAGATGCCCTCTCGCCAGAGTTTCCTTTCCGCTGGCGTCGAGCCTCGATTTTTTGCAAGGCACCTTTGAAAAAATCTACCTCCACGGTTTTTTCGGCCAACAGTCGCTTAAGCTGATTGACCTCTTTGCGCAGGGTCGCTTCCCTTGAGTTCTGAGGCGGTGACTCCTCCGCGATCTCGGCCGGATCCAGTTGGTCTCGCCATTTGTAAAGCAAGCGCCGATGTACGCCTAGTTCTTCTGATAGCGCCACAATGTTGTCGCAGTTCTTCAACTTCTCGACCGCCATGCGGCGGAATTCTTTTGGGTACCGCCCCACTCCTGTCTTTCGTTTCTTTGCCACTTGCAGTTCCTTTCCCTGCATAGTGTGCCTTTTCCGAGTGTCTCATTTTTGGGGTTCAGTCCAACACACCTCCACAGCTAGCTTTCGGTTTGCGTTTGCCGGTCATCCGATACCAGCTTATCTAGTAGACAATCTACCACTTGAGTGGTAGATTGCCTTCTACTATGACAAAGCAACCTCCCGGAGACCGAATCGACCTTGTTTTTGGATCGCTTGACATGCTGATCCTTCGTACCCTCCGCTGGGGAGCAGCCCACGGACACGGAATTGCCAAGTCCATTGAGCGAATGTCGGAGGACACCCTCAAGGTAGAACATGGCTCTCTGTATCCCGCGCTGCAGCGCCTGCAGCAGGAGGGATGGATTAACGCCGAGTGGGGAGTTTCCAAGAACAACCAGCGTGCAAAATACTATCGCCTTACCGCACTTGGACGTCGCCAACTGGTGGCTGAAGCCTCTCGTTGGGAGCGCTTTGTAAAAGCCGTCAGCGGCGTTCTCAAACCGGCAGAGAGCGAGGAAGGGCAATGAGCTGGCGCCTTAACCTTGCCAAGCTTGCTTCGCTCTTTCGTCGTCCGCAGACGATGAACGATCTTGAGGAAGAGATTCGCACTCATCTTCAGATGGAAGAGCAGGAGAATCTGGAATTCGGAATGTCACCGGATGAGGCCCGGTACGCAGCACTTCGCCAGTTCGGTAATGTGGCCTTGGCCCAACAGAAAAGCCGCGAAATGTGGGTGTGGAATAGGGCGGAGACGATGCGGCAGGACCTCGGCTTCGGACTTCGCCAACTTAAGCGCAGTCCAACCTTCGCCGCAGTGGCCGTGCTAACGCTTGCACTCGGGATTGGCGCGAACACGGCGATCTTCCAGATGCTCGATGCAGTCCGGCTGAGGAGCCTGCCGGTAACGAATCCCCATGAGCTGACGCTCATCCACCTCGCGGACATGCCCGGGAAAAGAGGCAGCCAGGACACAACCTATCCGGCTTTGAACAATCCTCTCTGGCAATACATCCGGGATCACCAGGCCGCTTTTTCGCAAGTGCTCGCATGGAGCCCCACCATGCTGGGAATTTCCGAAGGCGTTCACGAGCGTGCGGTGCCAAGCCTGTGGGTAAGCGGAAACTTTTTCGATGTCCTCGGCGTGCGCCCCGCGCTGGGAAGATTATTCAATTCCGCCGATGACGAGCCGGGATGTGGAGCATCGGGCTTGGTGGTAAGCTACGGGTTTTGGCAAGAGCAACTCGGGGGTGATCCTCATGCGATCGGCCGCACGCTGACGATCGGACGACACCCCGTCCCCATTCTAGGAGTGACACGCGCCGGGTTCACCGGGCCGGAGATCGGGCACTCGTTTGACCTCGCGGCGCCGATATGTTCGCAGCCCGCGTATTGGACCGATGGTAATTGGCTCGACTCGAGTACCGACTGGTGGCTGACGGTCATGGGACGTTTGAAGCCCGGCGGTTCGCTGGCGGAAGCTAATGCGAGTCTCAAATCGCTCTCACCCGCCGCTTTCGAATCAAGCCTTCGCAAGGACTATCCCACCGAGAACGTTCGCGACTACTTGCGCTTCCAACTCGTGGCAGATTCCGCGCCAAGCGGCGTCTCTTGGCTGCGCGACAAATATGAGAATCCTCTCTGGATGTTGTTAGGCCTCGCAGGCGTCGTGCTCTTGATCGCCTGCGCGAATCTCGCCAACCTGATGCTCGCGCGCGGCAGCGCCCGCATGCAGGAACTCGCTGTGCGCCTGTCTCTGGGGGCCACGCGAGCGCGATTGATCTGGCAGCTTCTCTGGGAGACCGCTCCGCTCATTCTGTTCGGAGCGGCGACGGGACTGGTGCTCGCGCGCGTTCTGGGCAAGTGCCTCATAGATTTGCTGAGCACGCAGGGGGACTCGTTGTTTGTCGACCTGCATCCAGATTGGCGAGTCTTGGGATTCACGTCGACCCTGGCGGCGTTGACGGCGTTGTTGTTTGGATTGGTCCCGGCATTTCGAGCGGTCAGTATCGCTCCGAACGAAGTGATGAAAACCGGCTGGGCGCGGGCTGGAGGCATGCAAGAAAGCAGCCGGCTGCGCCGGGCGCTGGTGATTGCGCAAGTCGCGTTGTCTCTGGTTCTGATAACTGGCGCGGTGCTTTTCGCCAGAACGCTCGGCAACTTGCTCACCGTGGATGCCGGCTTCCGCGAAGACAGCATCCTGATTGCGCAGCTCGACTTGACGCGGCTGCGGCTTCCTGCTCCCCTCCGCATCACAGCCAAGCGGGAGATCCTCGATCAGCTTCGCACCATTCCGGGCGCGGAGAGTGCGGCTGAGGCGAGAATTGTACCGCTCAGCGGAGGAAGCATCGACAACCGGGTTTGGGCCGAGGGTGAAGATCGACAATCCGGATTCGATCCGAATTTCAACTGGGTCGGCGAGGGCTACTTCAAAACGCTTGGCATTCCGCTCCTGGCGGGCCGGGACCTGGACGAAAAAGATNCCCCCGCATCCCCGAAGGTCGCCATCGTCAATGAGGAGTTTGCCCGGCGATTTGCAAAAGGGGCCAATCCAGTGGGACTGCGGATTCGCCGCGAGGCCACGCCCCACGAACCGGAAATGGTTTTCGAGATTGTGGGCCTGGTGAAAAATTCCAAGTACCTGGACCTTCGCGAGAGATTCAGGCCCATCGTTTATCTCTCTGTCACGCAGGATCAGAATCCCGATCCTTTTGAACAGGTACTGATTCATTCCACGCTTCCTGTGCCGATGCTGACGTCAACGATCAAACGGGAGGTTGGTGAAAGAAGCCCAGACATCAGTGTGGACTTCAGCGTTTTCAAGACGCAGATTCAGGAATCGCTTCTGCCCGAAAAATTGATGGCGGCGCTCTCAGGCTTCTTCGGAATTCTGGCTGGGCTGCTGACTGCTGTGGGGCTTTATGGCGTCATCTCGTTTCTGGTGGCGCGGCGCACTCATGAAATTGGAATCCGCATGGCCCTGGGCGCGGGTAAGGCACAGGTCCTGTTATCGGTGCTTCGCGAGACTTTGCTGCTCACCATGGTTGGGATGGGGCTCGGTCTACCTATCACGTTCGGCGTCGCACGTCTGATCGCCGGCATGCTCTTCGGAGTCAAGCCCGAGGATCCCGCGTCTCTCACAATGGCCGCATGCGCTCTGTGCGCGGTGGGACTTGCTGCGGCCTATATCCCCGCGCTCCGCGCGGCGAAGGTAGACCCCGTCGTGGCCTTGCGGTACGAATGAGCCCCTCACCCTCGGCGATTCCAGAGGCGCTCTACGCAGCGCCCCTCAATCAATCGCGCTGGGAAGAGTTTCTTCGACTAACAGCACTGGCGGTCAGCGGAGAATCTGCGGCCCTGATGCTTCACGACTTCAACAACCCTCATGCTCGGGTGTCACGACAATGGACTGTCGACCCCGATGCCAGTTCGAGCTACGAACAGCATTACTTCTTTCTGGATGAATGGCGCAAGAATTTAACACCTGACAGCAATTTGCTCGGCACTTCTGAAAGCCTGGTACCGTTTGAGGAAATGAGGCGAACGGAGTTCTACAACGACTTTCTTTTGCCATACAAAATGCCACATGGCCTATTCGGGATCGTCGGGCGTGACAAGGTGGGCCTCGCGCACTTGAGCGTCTTTCGCAGCTTGCTGATCGGGGACGAGCCGACCGCGAGTCTGACACTGGAAGCTTGCAGCAACCGCGACGCTCGCCCAGCAACAGGGACACCCGCCTCCGACAACTCCACCGCAAGGCACACCACCCACCTTCCCCGAGGACCGGGCCCCGCGACAGCAAATGCCGCCAGATCAGGAAGCCCCGCCACCACAAGGACTATCGACTCCAGAAGTGCAGCAGCAAATTCAGCAAGGTCTCAATTCTGAACCAATGCTCCGCAACAGCAATGTCGGAGCTCACGTTGACGAAAACTCGGTGATCCTGACCGGCACGGTCGAAAGTGAGCAGCGCACGATCTTGTCCTGCGCATCGCTCACGTATGAAATTTCCGTAAGTGACAGATGTGCAATCGCCTTATGGGCTATAAAATCCCGTGTCGAGTATGCGGCTACGGAGTTCCAGTCCTGAAGCGGGAATGTTTAATACGGCACTCAGCACAGCAGGCTACCAAGATAACTTCTCCGGCAAGAACTCAGCGAAGAGATCGTCGTAGTAGGGTTTCAATTGTTTCGGGTCCGGCTTGGAGTCCCCTTTGGAATACAAATCGTACGGATTGAATCTTTTCACCCATGGCAGCATCGCTTTGTCTTTTTCATTTTCCAAGTGTTGATAAGCCCCATGCCGATGCCATGCATAGAAGGAGTGAAAGCGAAGCATGTAGAGAGCTTCATCCGGGAGATAGGGTTTCATTGCTTCCGCTATGTAGCCGTCATGCCCAAATGACATGTGGACGTTTTCCAAGCCGCAACTCGGTTCGTAGATCCCGTACTTGGTCTGGTATTCGGGAACGTTTGCGTCTGGATTTCCTCTGAAATATTCTTGGAAAACGACCTGATTTGACCAAACGCATCCAACTGGAAACGTATCTCCTACAACTCCCCACTGCGGTTCCCCATACAAACAAAGGCATTTTCCAAGATCATGGATGAAGCCGACCAATACCATCCAGCGAGGTTGACCATCTTTGCGGATGGCTTCGGAGGTTTGCAAGAGATGCTCCATCTGGCTGAGATCTGTATCCGGGTCGCTGTCGTCTACGAGCGTGTTGAGGAATTCTGCTGCCTCCCAAACGCTCTTTTTGTCACGCGTAAGCCCGAAGTACTGCTTCTCTTTGCTCAGGACGTAATCGAAGGTTTGCCTCTCGTGATTGGTACGATAGAACTCGGCTACGCCCGGATTCGCCTTGGCGTCATACTCGCGATACTCGGATTTCGATTTTCCTTCTTTGTATCGGCCTGCAACGAATCCTTCCCACAGCTCGATCCCATTGTCATTGTTCGAGGAGTCTTGAACCCGTGGGCTCATGTGGTGCCCCTCTCTCCAGGCATTCCCCAGTAGTGTAAGCCCACGACGGCGGCTGCTGAAATCCTTTTCGCCACTTTCTAGACCTTCGCGCGGAAGGCACACCCCTTCAAATGCTCCTTAATGCTCCCTTGCCAGTGGGCTTAACCGAGGGCAGATGTATAAGAATCTGAGGGCGCGAAACACTGATTTGAATTACCAGCCTTGGGTGGCAAATGTCACATCAGTCATACACGGTGGACGCGGCCGAGTGTGCACAGAGGCAACGGAATCGTTGGGCATTTGACGGAACGACCTCGCTGACAACGAATGACGGCCGATTATTCGGTCAACAGACCAGGTGTTCGCAGACTTGCCAGTCGTTCAATGACTTGCCGAGATTGTGGTTTGTTGGTGTGTCGCAAGAGGTGTCGTAACCCTATTTGCTACACCACAGCCTCAGAGTTTGGTGTGCGGTAATCGAGCGCGGCGCGCACGATTTCCAGTTCCGGGTGTTGATAGCGCATCGCGGTCTTTACGTCGCGGTGCCCCATCGTTCTGTGTGTTCGAAATGTTTTCGGCGCGTATGATGATTAGCGCAAGCAGTTAATCTTCCCCTGTATGGAAAGCGAACCCAATGGCGGATCTGAGTGCGGTAGTTGCGCAGCTGAAAGCAGGACGTGCAAAGCTGGATAAAGGCGAGTGCAGCATTGAGTGGTGTAACAGGAAAATCGAGTGGTGGTGGAGTGAGACGTAAGCTCTCGGCAGCGGCCCGTGCAAGGATTGCGGCGGCGCAGCGAGCGAGATGGGCGAAGTTCAAGGCGAAGAAGGCAAGATAGTAGACGGTTCAGCAGAACGGCCCGCTCCATTGTCGCGAGGCGTTAGGAAGCTGGGAAGCGACGACCATAGCTATCGCTGAGCTGGTCTCGTCTCATAAATTCTAATTAAGGACAACAGATAGAGGGAAGGAGAAGTTGAAAGTCATCCCGGCAACATCTTCGAACGCCCCATTTAACTGTATCGAGAATTCGGTGACTGTGCTTGGGACCCGAAAGAAAAGTCGAATCCTGTGGGTCGAGTTTCCCACGGGCAGGTTCTCTCGCACGTCCACCGGGAACGCCGCGAAGAAAGACGCCAAGTAGAGCGCCCCCAAGGTCTCGACCTTTTCAGCCCCAACCGCCGTGGCGACGGTCTCAGAACTGATGCGGGTATTCTGGACAGTACCCGTACCTGTATTGCGCAGCACGAAGTCGACAAAGTAGCGCTCGCCGTCGACACCTTTTGCAACCATATTAGCCGTTAGATGCGGTTGTCCGACCACTACGGTAACGTTGGCGGTTGCCGATCCAATGTTGCCAGCGGCATCGCGAGCACCAAATGTGACAGTCGTGGTGCCGATCGGGAAAAGCGTAGTCCCCGCTACATCCTTGAGTGGCGGTCGGCACACTATGATCGACAGATCGGTACACGTGGAGATCCCATTCGGATCGGGAATTTGCGGCCAACGTGGCGTCGGGGAGGGATCAAGCGCATCCACCGCCGTGCTGCCAAACAAGAATGTGCCTAGTGGAACAGAACTGTTCCAGTTCGTCCCCCGTGGGTCAGTTGCGGCCACGGTGAGGTCAGACGGAGGTGTGACTATAGGAGGCGTCGAGTCGAGTACCAAAGGGACGGTGTGCCGCGGCTCGGTATCGACCACAATTGTTGTTCCCGCGGCTTCTGCCTTTTGCGCTGAGAACTGCAAAATGTAGCGTCCGTCCGAACTGCTATTAAGGAATAACTGCGCGGGGATCACCGCCTGGTTGAAATTCGTATGCGTCCAGTGCAGTGATTGGGGAGACGGAGACGGGAACAACGGAAGGGGTTCACCCACTCTTCGAAATCGATACTGCATGCCGAGCAATTCCTGACCATTCTGGGCACCGCTCGGAGTCAATGTCAGCGGCGTGTTCGGCCTGATGAATAGCTCACCATTAACGCTTCTTCCTTGCGGTCTTCCTATTACCAGTGTGCTGGTCGGATGAGCTGAAGGCAAGAGTTCCCGCAGTCTGAAGTCAACCCGGTAACTAATTTCTCGACCGTCGTCAGAGGCTCGGTTTCTACCTTCGGTGCTACAAGTAATCTCAGTGTCACGATCTGCGCTAGTTGATATATTGCAGATGGACCCGCTGACTCCGCCAAACTCACCGGTGTAGTAGTAGCAGGAGGGATCGAGACCGTAAAGACCACAAATGCTGTAGCTCGGCTCCAAATCGAATTCGATAGTACCAATCCTCTGATCATTGTGAAGTGCAAGGTCGACTACAGCACCAGCATTTGGATCGCATCCTGCACCGTTCAGTTGACAGAAATCCCCATCTACGCCGAGTTCACCAGTGAGGGGACTCTTGTCTCTTTGATAGCCACCCACAGCGACATGGATTGGCACGCCGTCCTGAGCCCTTACTCGCCAAGGTTGGCCATCAAACCTGAAGCAGTCGTCGTCGCCATTGTCGACTAGCGCATCACCTTCGCAAACATTGTTGCCGTCAGCATCGCGATCAAACGGCAGAAAGCTCAGAAATCGCCATTGACCGCCCACATCGACATATACGCGCCAATCTCCCGTTGGAGTTCCAGTTTGTCCGTTCTGCTCGATGTGAAATTCGTGCAGACGAACCTCGAACTCACGAATCGGAGCACACGTGACCCGCCCGGTATCCGCGGATAAGGCCGGAGGCATAGAAGCATATGAAAAGCATGGTGGAGTCGATGGGACGTCATCCCACCCCAGGATAATTGTCTTTGCGAGAACAATTGCGTTGCTGCCGAGGAAAGGCAGGATCACCCGTAACCGCGTTGGGTTGAGAGGCATCGGAGGGCAGCTGCTCTCGGTCTGGACAGGTGGCGGCGAAGTCGCGTCTATAGGACAAACGATAGGCTCCACGGTGCGGCAATTACCACCAGTGCAAACGGTTTGTGGAATCTGAGTGGATCGGTCAATAACCGACCATTGCAATGAGACGTCTGTTCCGCTTTGATCGCGCGTAGGGACATTGATGCGAAACGCGCCGTTTGGTTCTTTTGGGCCCACATAGTCAGTACCGGGCGGATAGATATCAAACACGTAATTGCGATCATTCACGGGAATAAAAGGCCCGGTATGCGGGCAGAAAGCCGGAGGATCAATGAAGGGATTAAGAATCCCGAACCTGTGATCCCAATCGCGAAATGTACTATTGCAGTAATCATCAGCCCCGCCCCCGGTACCGCTGACAAAAATGTCTGCTTCAGTAACCGGAAGTCTCGTAAAACCGGTGACGGGTAAGGTTGGTACATCGACAACCAAGCGGTTAAGGCGGAGGGTCACGAGGGCTCGGGGCGGATGAATCTCCGTTTCGAATGTGACGTTTATAAATCCCTCATCAGAGGCGAGCCCTGTGTGTCCACAGTCGAAAACCCAACGTCCTTCTATCCAGACACGGTCGCGCGCTGTGGGCCAGACGAATTGAGGTAGCAACGCGCTTTCCCACTCAGCCTCCATCGTCTGGCGTTCTGTGCGGACGAATCTCTTCACAAACGAAGAAAGGAGGTGCTTGTAACCGATGTCAGGCAGAACGTGTGTAGTCTTGTCATGCGAATAGTGGTTCCATTGGGTCTCTTCCTCTGAAACTTCGCTATGTCCCTGCTGTTTAGATTTCTCCTCCACTGGAGGGGGTGGGACAACGCCCTCGAGAACAACCGGCGGAGCTTCGCGGAAGGCCCTTCTGGGATCAGTGCTCGAAGCTAGTTGTATGGTGGACCATTCAGGGTCTAGGCGCGCTGTCGAGTGGTCCTCGTTCAGGTCGGAATCGTCACATCGAGACTGGGCAGGCAAGTCCAAGGCGGCAGTGGCGGGGATTGGTTCGTCTCGAAAGTTCCCGAAGGCTCCATTCACACGATCCAAGTCGAAGGTTACTCCCACACCAACGTCGAAGGGACCTCGGCATCGCGTGAAGGTGAACCAGCCATTGGGGATGCTTTCACATGCGATATAGCGACCACCTCTCAGCGACGAAAAGGAGAAGCGCCCTTGAATTGTGGTTGTAGAGCGATTAACAAGATTTCCTTGATTGTCGGTGCCAGTTAAAAGGATCGTCACACCAGCACAGCCGATGCTGGAGGTACATCCCTCTCCAGAATCCCTAATTCCATTAAAATTGCTATCAACATAAACTGCGCCATCGATTTGCGAAGAAAAGGGCTCACAAGGTCTCGTTGCGGAACAAGCGACAGCCACGGCATCTGGAGTTTGTGCTGCGAGATGGCCCGCCAGTAGAGACATAACCATGACCAGCAGACGCCACCCTGAGCACAACACCAATTGCTTTAGGGACTGCAAAAACATCGAATCATGTCTGCAGAGGCGGCCGGTGAGTGAGGCTCGCCGGCAATGGTATCGAAATACCTGGCGTATCTGTACCGAAGTCGTATCGCCCGGGAGATTCGGGGTGATATTTAACGTCGACAACGGCTCCAAAGACTCGGCTAAGACAGCGGGCGCACTCATTATGGACTCCAGGAACTCCCAAAGAGGGAGGCCATCCTACCTGGACATCGGCACCTGGGAAGAGCCTCAAGAGACGCTACACCTATTCTCAGTTGTCTTTTAGCTCGCTAACCGACCGGGGCAACCTAGCAAGCCTGAAACGACGGCCCATTATCCATCCTCAGTCGGTATGAGTCAATCGAACGGTTAGTAATCGAGGCCGCTGATAAATAGAACATTTCTTGACATCCTCATGAATTCGGCTAGAATCCTGCCAATTTCACTGGGGCGGCCAATCTAGGAGACGTTTATGAAAACCGCGTTAGCTCTTGCTACGCTCCTCGTCGCCTGTTCTCAGCTTTCTTTCTCACAAGATCAAGTGACCGATTGGGGGCGTATCACTCAACTGAGAGCCGGCTGGGTTGAAGATTCGATGGCAGTTTTTCTAACGGCACCGGTCAAGAATACAGGCTGCAAGACTACCGATGCAGGCTACGCCACGAATCCAAGCGATCCAGGTCATAAGCTTTTTCATGCAACGCTGCTGGGCGCTTACCTCAATAACAAACAGGTTCAGGTGATCCTGCGTGGTTGCATATACGACAAGCCTCGCATCATAGCGGTTTATGTAAAGGACTAGCCGTAATCTGGGCGTATCGTGATCGCAAGGCGACGGTATGCTACGAACATTGCTAAGCATTTTTCGAATTCAGTCGCGAGCTTTGTTATGGTCGTCGTTGATGACCTTATTACTGTCGCCAAGTGGCATAGCTCAGGCAGACGTGCTTACAAGCAGAAATGACAACAATCGGACGGGAGCCAACCTGAATGAAGGGAAACTAACTGCTAACAATGTTAACGCGTCGAGTTTCGGTTTTCTGTTCAGTTATTCCGTGCAAGGTAACATTTTTGCTCAACCACTGCTCGTCAATGGTGTGCAGACTCCGATCGGAGTACGGAACGTTCTTTATGTGGCTACGAGTAACAATGTTTTGTATGCATTCGATGCCGATGGCGTTAGTCAGAACGGTGGACTCATCTGGAAAGATTGTTTTGTTGCGGCGACACCAGTGCAGCCAGTAACCTCCCTAAGCGCCTGTCCATCGGGTCCCGCCTCTTTCATTCCCGCGAGCGACCCTGTGTACGATGGCGTCTTTGAAGGAAGCATCGGGATTACGGGTACTCCCGTCATCGACCGCTCTAGAAACGCTCTATATTTGGTGACGCGGTCGAAATATGTCGACGGCAATTACGAGCAGTCTCTTCATGCAATTGATATTGGCAGCGGGACCGAACGGACGGGTAGCCCGGTCGTTATCGCTCACGCTCCGCTGACTCAGTCCCACTCGATAACAACATTTGCAGCATTTCAAAATCAGAGGGCTGGTCTGGGCCTTGCCGGTGATCGCGTTGTCGTTGCATGGGGTGGCGGCACTAGAGAAGGATCTGGCGTATCTGGTCTCCCCGTGGCCGCGAGATACCGCGGATACGTCATTGCTTTTGATGCAGTGAGCTTAAAGCCCACCGGTTGCTTTAGTGCCATGGGTGAGCGCGGCGCTGACCTTTCAAATGGTACCCACGGAGCTGCCATCTGGCAGTCAGGTCGCGCGCCAGTCATTGATCAAAATGGGTATGTCTACTATCAAACCGGCAACACCCTAAGCAATGCTGACGATGAAAACCCGTGTTCTTTTCTGGCTCTCCCATGGGTTCATTCTGAGGGTTTGGCGAATTCGCTTATTAAGTTGGACGTCGCTCACGGAAATACGCTAGCCAGCTCGATCGCACCGCAAGAAATCCTTAAGCAGGCGCTAGACGACTGTGATCTTGATCTCAGCGGCTCGGGTCCGCTTCTTATTCCCGGCACCTCTACACTAATCGGAGGAGGAAAGCAGGGTTTTCTTCACGTGTTCGAGAAGCGGGAAGCAAACTATATCGAAGGATTTTCGCGACAAGTATACGATGGACCCAGAGAANAATATGTGTATGCACCTGATGCTAATGACCCAACCCATCTGAGATGTAGCACTGTTAGCGAAAACAAACTGTGTACCGGACTTGCGCAGGGATGTCACCACATCATGGCGGGTCCTGTCTATTGGGACAGCGCCTCTAAGGGAAAGTTGATTTATGTATCGGCTGAGAACGACGATATTAAGGCATTCCGATTCGAGCCAAGTGGACACACGCTAATACAATACGATGACGACCTCTTGATTCCTGCGGGGAACCTGCCGCTCATCATGAGAACATCGAGAACCGTCGTGGGCCATCCCGGTGCAAACCTCAGCATCTCCGCACATGCAAACATCGACGGCACCGGAGTACTTTGGGCTGTCCACACTCTGCCCCGTGCGGATCAGCACGATTTCTTTCGAAGCCAGATGGCAGGAATCTTGCGTGCCTACGATGCGCAGGACCTAGCGCATGAATTATGGAACAGCGAGATCTGCCCCGATGATGAATTGGGCAACTTCCCAAAGTTCACTCCGCCCACTATTGCGAACGGCAGAGTCTACGCAGCCACTTTTTCCGGGAAGTTGATGGTTTACGGCCTTCGCACCAGACCTGCCAATTGCTTGCTCCCTTCGCCTCCACATCGAGCGATTCCTTAAAGCATCTTCGCCGAAATAAACTGGGGAGGATATTAGACCCTTTTGTTTCGATTCCGTACGCTTCGAGCATCCAGTCCCGCCGAAACGTCCCCGAATGGCTGTCCCCAAAGACGATA